>Ga0209698_10003853_pt1 | contig 16578 bp, 18 predicted proteins | sample LitLauG_LLR_2012_FD_187203 | JGI IMG/M metagenome (GOLD analysis project Ga0209698, IMG submission 187203) | Freshwater sediment microbial communities from Pennsylvania, USA - Little Laurel Run_MetaG_LLR_2012 (SPAdes) (version 2) | ecosystem: Environmental > Aquatic > Freshwater > Creek >...
GGGCTGATGCACGAGATCCTCGGCAGCTCGCCGATCGCGCCGCTGGCGTTCGGCAACGCGGCACCCGACTCGGGCAACTCGGAGATCCTCGCGCTGGCGGGCACCGAGGAGCAGAAGGACCGCTGGCTGCACCCGCTGCTCGCGGGCGACCTGCGCAGCGCGTTCAGCATGACCGAGCCGGACACGCCCGGGTCGGACCCGACGCAGCTGAGCACACGCGCGCGCCGCGACGGCGAGGAGTGGGTGATCGACGGGCGCAAGTGGTTCACCTCCAACGGCTCGATCGCGGACTTCCTGATCTGCATGGCGGTGACCAATCCGGACGCGCGTCCCTCCCAGCGCGCGTCGATGTTCATCGTGCCGGTGGGCACGCCGGGTCTTGAGATCCTGCGCGACGTGCCCACGATGGAGCATCCGTGGGAGAGCTTCGGCGCCTACGGCGGGCACTCGGAAGTGCTCTATGACGGCGTGCGCCTGCCGGCGCAGTCGCTGCTGGGCGCCGAGGGGGAGGGCTTCATCCTGGCCCAGCACCGGCTCGTGCCGGGGCGCATCCACCACTGCATGCGCTGGCTGGGGGTGGCACGCCGCGCGTACGACATGATGTGCGAGCGTGCGACCTACCGCCACGCGCACGGCTCGCTGCTGGCTGACAAGCAGACGGTGCAGAACTGGGTCGCGGACAGCGCGGCGGAGATGCAGGCGGCGCGGCTGATGACGCTGCACGCGGCGTGGGTGATGGACACGCAGGGGGCGAGCGCGGCGCGCACGGACGTGGCGATGATCAAGTTCTACGGCGCGCGGGTGCTGCACGACGTGATCGACCGCGCGATCCAGCTGCATGGCTCGCTGGGCTACTCGACAGACCTGCCGCTCGAGCAGATGTACCGCTTCGCGCGTGCGGCGCGCATCTACGACGGGCCCGACGAGGTCCACCGCCAGTCGGTCGCACGCCACGTCCTGCGCGGGTACGCGCCGCCCGCGGACGGCGTGCCCAGCGAGCATCTGCCCACGCGACGTGCGCACGCGCGCGAGCGCTTCGCCGAGCTGCTCGAGCTCGCCACCGCGAACGATTAGCGGCGCTCGCTGACGCTCGCGGGGTGCGGGGCGGGCTAGATTGGGGTCGTGGCAGCCGACGCGAGCCGCCCGCCGGCGCTCTTCGATCCGACCGCGTTCGGGACCTTCCGCTTCCTGGAGCGCGAGCTCGACGCGCGCGGGCGCGTGACGCTGCGCTACGCGCTCGACGACGAGCTGCACTTCACGGAGCGCTTCGAGCTTCCCCTCGCGCATGTGCTGAGCGCGCGGGAGCGCGGCCGCGTCGAGGGCCTGCTCGCGCTGCTTCACTGGACGGCGGGCGTGAGCTACTTCAAGGTGGCGGCCCCGCCGGCGGTCTCGTGTGAGAGCGGCGCGCCGCCGCCGGCCACGCGCGCGCTGCTGCAGGCGCTCTATTCGGAGGGCCTCGGCGAGTTCGCCTACACCAACGCTCTGCCCTCGCTGCCCCGCCCCCGCTTCCCGGAGGCGGACGCCGCGCGCGGCGCGGGTGCGTGGCCGCGGCGCGCGCTCGATGAGCAGGGCGCCCGCGGCGTCGATGGCGCTGCGCGCGCGCGTGACCCCGCGCGCATCCTCGTGCCCGTGGGCGGAGGCAAGGACTCGGCGGTCGCGATCGAGGTGGTGCGCAGCTCGGGGCACGAGCTCGCGCTGTTCTCGGTCGGCGACGCGGCACCGATCGCGCGCACGGTGGAGGTGGCGGGCCTCGAGCACCTGATCGCGCGCAGGCGCCTGGACGAGGGCCTCGCGCGGCTGAACGCGGCGGGCGCGCTGAACGGTCACGTGCCGGTGACCGCGATCGTGACGAGCGCGGCGCTGCTGACGGCGGCGCTGAACGGCTTCGACGCGGTGGCGATGGCGAACGAGCGCTCCGCCTCGCACGGCAACGTGAGCTGGGATGGGATCGAGGTCAACCACCAGTTCAGCAAGAGCCTGCGCGTGGAGCGCATGCTGGCCGCGGCGGTGGCAGAGCTGGGCGGGGAGGTGAGCTCGTTCTCGGTGCTGCGCCCCGCGTCGGAGCTCGCGATCGCGCGCGCGTTCGCGCGCCTGGACGCCTACCACGGCGCGTTCACGAGCTGCAACGCGATCTTCCGCATCGACCCCGCGCTGCGCAGCGCGTCGTGGTGCTGCGAGTGCCCCAAGTGCAGGTTCGTGTACCTGGCGCTCGCGCCGTTCGGCACACCGGAGCTGCTCTCGGCGATCTTCGGGCGTGACCTGCTCGGCGAGGAGCAGCAGTTCGATGACTTCGCGCTGCTGTGCGCGACAGGGGGGCACAAGCCGTTCGAGTGCGTCGGGGAGGAGCAGGAGAGCCTCGCCGCGATCCGCTTGCTGAGCGAGCATCCGCGCTGGCGCGATCATGTGGTGGTGCGCAGGCTCGCCGAGGAGGTGCTCTCCCAGCAGCCGCGGGGCGCGGGCGACCCCGCGACCGTGCTCGCGCTGAGCGACGAGCACGAGGTGCCGCAGTCGCTGATGGGGGCCGTGCGTGCGCTTCTCGGAGCTTGACGGTGCGAGCGTCGGCGTGTGGGGCGCGGGTCGCGAGATCACGTCCTTCGCGGAGGCGCTCGCGCGGCGGCTGCCGGCCGCGCGGATAACGGCGGTCGCGTTCGACGGCGCCGCGCCGGCGGAGCTGCCCGCGGAGCTGCGCGCGCACGGCGCGCTGCCAGTCAGCGGCGAGGATGCGCTCGAGGCCCTGGGTGCGTGCGACGTGGTGGTGCGCTCGCCGGGCGTGTCGGTCTACAAGCCGGAGCTGCGCGCGCTGCGTGAGCGTGGCGTCCCGGTCACGACGGCGACGTCGCTGTGGCTGTGCGAGCACGGCAGCGCGGGCGTGCTGGGCGTGACGGGCACCAAGGGCAAGAGCACCACGGCGGCGCTCGCGGCGCACCTGGCGCGTGCTGCGGGCGCGAGCGTGGCGCTCGCGGGCAACATCGGCGCGCCGGCGCTCGACCTGCTGGACGCAGAGCCGGCGCGGCTCACGGTGCTCGAGCTCTCGAGCTTCCAGATCGCGGACCTTCGCTGCGGCCCCGAGGTGGCGCTCGTGACGAGCCTGTTCCGGGAGCACAGCGACTGGCACGGCTCCGAGGAGGCCTACCGCGCGGACAAGCTCCGCCTGCTGGGCCTCGAGGGCGTGCGCGTCGCGCTCGTGAACGGCCGCGACGCGCGCCTGCTCGCGCAGGCGGCGCAGGTGCGCGGGCAGCGGGGCGAGCCCCAGTGCTACGGCACCGCGGAGGGCTGGGACGCCAGCGAGGCGGGCATCGCGCGCGCGGGCACGCTGGTGCTGGCGGCGGGCGCGCTGCCGCTGCGCGGCGAGCACAACGCGCTGAACCTCGCGGGTGCGCTCGCGGGCCTCGAGGCGATCGGTGTGCGCGTGCCGGCGCTGCCGGCTGCGCTCGAGGGCTTCGCGCCGCTGGCGCACCGGCTGCAGGAGCTCACCGGCGTCGGCGCCGCGGGGGGGCCGACGTGGGTCGACGACAGCATCTCGACGACGCCGGAGTCGACGCTAGCCGCGCTTGCGAGCTTCCCGCGGCGCGAGCTGGTGCTGATCGCGGGCGGCCAGGACAGGGGCCAGGACTACGAGCAGCTCGGCCGCAGGATCGCTGCGCTGGGCGCGGCCGTGGTCGGGCTGCCGAGCACGGGCCCGCGCGTGGTGGCGTGCGCGCTCGCTGCGGGGCTCCCCGCCGAGCGCGCGCGCGAGGCGCGGGACCTGGCCGAGGCGGTCACGCTGGCTCGCGAGCTGGCGGCGCGCGGCGCGCACGGGGAGACGGTCGTGCTGCTCTCACCCGCGGCGCCGAGCTATGACCACTTCCGCGACTTCGAAGAACGTGGCGAGCGCTTCGCGGAGCTCGCGCGCGCTGCGTCCTGACGGTCCGCGGCGCTGGTGCGACCGTCAGGACGCGGCGCCGGTGCGGGCGCCAACGGGGAGCTCGAGCCTAGCTCCCGTGCGGCTCGCCCTCGGCGGCGGGCGCGGGCGGCAGTGCGTCGGCTTCGGCGGCGGCTGCGGCGCGGTTCTCCTCGCGCACCGCGATCCAGATCTCCTCGCGGTATATGGGGACGCCCGCGGGCGCGGCGATGCCGAGCCGCACTGTGTGCCCGCTGACGGACATCACGGTCACGAAGACGTCTTCGCCGATCACGACGCGCTCCCCCGGACGACGCGTCAGGATCAGCATTGAGGCTGATTATGAAGCAATCGGGCGCTGGGGGTGAAGCGTGAACAGCGGCGCCTGCAGTGGCGCCGGCTCGCTGGTGTTGATCACCTGGTAGCCGCACGCGCCGACGATCACCAGTGGCGCGCGCAGGTTGGCGGTTATGTCGAGGGGGTCGGGGGTGGCGCGCACCGTGACGTAGACGCGTGCGCCGTCGAGGTCCTCGATCCCGGTGCGCATGCGGTCCTCGGGCGCGATCTGCAGGGCGAAGTTCGAGAAGAACTGCTCGGGTGCGACGACCGGAAGCGCGAGCGCGGGGTCCTCGATCTCGTGCAGCCAGAGGAATCCGCTGCCGGGATTGCGGTCGATCAGCGCGTAACGCGAGCCGCCGAGCCCGATCAGGCCGAGCGGGAACTCGATCACCTCGTCCCGGTCGATCTCGACGGTGCCGAAGCGGACGCTCTGGAATGTCACGGTCACGGTGGGCTCCTTCGTCACGCGAGGAAGTTGAGCAGCGATTCCTGGATGATCTTCGCGCCGGCGCGAAGCGCAGCGTTGTAGGCGGCCTGCTCGTTGGAATAGGCGATGGTCGCTTCGGCGACGTTGACGCTGTCGGTGTTGGACAGCGCGGTGGTCACCGAGGACTGGAGTGCTTCGATGCGCTCGACGGCGCTCTGCAGCTGCGCGGTGCTCGCTCCCGCGGCGGCCTGCGCGCCGGCGAGCGATTCGATGTTCGCGGTGAGGCCCTTGAGGTCGCTGCCGCCGAGCTTGGCGAGGTCTTCGGGCGTGCCCGAGCTGAGGTGTTCGGTGATCGTGCGCAGCGTGTCGAGCAGCTTGCCGTCTCCGGACGCGGCGCCGTTTCCGAGCACTTCGGCGATGTTCGTGTTGATCGCGATCGAGCTGCCCGGCGCGATGGCACGCGCGACGGTGCCTTCGTTGCCGGCGTAGGTGTCGACTTCGCCCTGCGCGTAGGGCCGCGTGTTCGTGGCGGTGCCGGAGAACACGTACTGCCCGTCGTACTGCACGGCGGCGTCCTGCTTGATCGCTTCGGTGAGCTGCGTGACCTCTTTGGCGATGTTGGCGAGGTCGCTCTGGCTGTTGGTGGAGTTGGATGCCCGCACCAGCAGTTCGCGCACGCGCTGCGCGATGCTGCTCATGTTGGCCATCGCGCCCGTCGCGGTGCTCTGCCAGGAGATGCCGTCCTGAGCGCTCGAGGCGTAGGAGCCGAGCCCGTCGAGCTGGCTCTGCAGGCTGATCACGCGGCTCGCGCCGAACGGTTCGTCTGAGGGTTCGAGGATCTTCTTGCCCGAGGACAGTTCGCTCGAGGTTCGCTGCAGCGCGGCCAGCGAGGAGTCGATGTTGGCGAGGGCGGTCTCCCTCATCATCGCGGGTGTGATGCGATGGCTCATCGGCCTAGATCCCGGTGTGCTCGATCAGCAGTTCGAGCATGTTGTCCAGCGCGGTCAGCGTTCGCGCCGAGGCCTGGTAGCCGCGCTGGAAGCTGATCAGATTGGTCATTTCTTCATCCAGCGAGACGCCCGAGACGCTCTGGCGATGCTCGGTGACGGCGTTGAGCGTGGTCTGGAAGTTGGCCTGTTCGTCCTTGGCGGCGCGAACAGCGGAGCCGACCTGCGCGACGAGCGCGGCGTAACCCTGGTCCGCGCCGCCGCCGCGCAGCGCTGAGATCGCGATCGCGAGGTCGTTGCCGCCGGCTTCGCCGCTGGATGAGCTCTGCACCTGCGCGGGCGTGGCCGCGACGGCGAGCGTGGCGGCGCTCGTGCCGGAGAAGAAGGGGGTGGTGGGCTGCAACGCGTTGACGCTGCCGGCGAGCGCGGCGGCGACGTTGTCGAGTGCGCCCTGGAATCCCGCGACGGTGCCGCTCGGCGAGCTCACGGCGAGCAGCGCCCCGAGCTGTCCGCCGGCTGCGCTCGTGAGCGTCTGCGGCCAATTGACCGTCGCGCCTTCGACGAGTGGCTGGGCGGCGTCGCCGAAGCTCACGGTCTTGGTGCCGTCAGCCGCGGTGGCGACGCTGACGCCGGCGAGGGTGGAGAGCTTGTCGAGCAGCGCGTCGCGGCGGTCGAGCATTTCGTTGGGGTGCTGGCCCGCTTCTTCGGCGAGGCGGATCTGACCGTTGAGCATCGCGACCTGGGAGGCCTCGCCGTGCACTTCGCCGCTGAGCGCGGTGTAGCGTTCTTCGGCCTGCGCGGCAACGCCGTGCAGTTCGCCGCTGAGCTGGTTGAAGGTGCGCGCGAGCTGCTGCCCCGAGGCGACGACGCCCTGCCTTGCAGCTTCGCTGTTGGGCGTCTGCGCGAGGCTGCTCCATGCGCCCCAGAAGGCCGACAGCTGGCTGGCGAGCGAGCTGCTGGAGGGTTCGGCGAAGGCCCCCTGCGTCTGCGCGAGCGCTTCCGAGAGCGTGCTCGCGGCGCTCATCGAGTTGTTCTGGGAGCGGTACTGGGAGTCGAGGTAGCTGTCGCGGATGCGCTTGATGTCCTGCACTTCCAGGCCCGTGCCGATCTGCGCGCCGCGACCGGTGGCGGTGGAGATCGCGGGAATCTGCAGCGGCGGGCTGGGCGCCAGCACGGCCGTCTCGCGCGTATAGCCTTCGGTGTTGGTGTTTGCGATGTTGTTGGCTGTGACGTCCAGCGCGGCCTGCTCGCCGAGCAGCCCGCTGAGCGCGGTCTGAAGTCCTTGGAGGCTGGGGATCATGTCGGCGTCTCGCTCTCAGGCACGCAGGTCGAGGACGTGCAGCGCGCCGCCCGGGCGCGGCCGCGTGATCGAGGTGGATGAGCCGCGCGTGTCGTAGCCGTTGACCCCGTCGAGCGAGAGCATCGCGAGCAGGTGGTCGAGGAACCCGAGCTCCACCTGCATCAGCGCGCGGTTGCCGGTGTGCTCGCGCTGCAGCTCGTGCAGCAGGCCACGCAGCTCGGCGCTGAGCGCGGTGGCGCGCTGCGCGCTGGGCTCGTCGAACAGCGCGGAGAGCTGAGGCAGTGTGACGGCCTCGGCGGGCACGCCGAGCCGCTCGCCGCTGCGCGTGAGGATCTGTGAGCGCTCCTCCTCCAGCAGCGCCCTGCGGCCCATCTCGCCGCGGAGGATGCCCGCGAGACGCACCACCGTATCCACGTCGCGCGCGCGGATCGCGGCGCCCTGCTCGAGCACCAGCTCGAGCAGCCGCCGCGCAGAGGCGATCTGCGCGCCCAGATGGGTGATCACGTCGGCCGCGAGCGCGTGGTCCTGCGCGGGGCTCTCGCGTGAGGCCAGCACGGTGCTCACGCTCGTGTACCCCCGGAGACGGTGAACGCCGCCGCCCCGGCTGTCCCGCCGGCGGCCGAGCTTCGCGCGAGCTGCGCGGCCAGGCCGAGCCCTCCGGCGCTCATGAGCGCGCTCGAGAGCGCCTGCGCGGTCATCGCGGCGAAGCCCTGCGGCTGGGAGGGCGCGCCGGGGACTTCGCCACCTGAGGCTTCGTTTTCTTCGCCGGTGATCGCGCCGCCGGACGTGAGCGATCTCGAGAGCTCTTCCACGAGGACGGATTCGAAGGCGAGCGCCTCGGCGTACGCCTGCTTGGTGGCGCTCGAGCCGTGGCGCACCCATGTCGGCTCGCTCGTGCGGCTGACCACGGGAAGCGCTGCGGGGATCTGCAGGCCGGTGTGGCTCACGCGCGCAGCTGGTTGGCGATCGACATCATCTGGCTCTCGTTCTGCAGCGCGCTGGCGTCCAGCTGGTAGGCGCGCTGGGTGGTGACCATCAGCGTCATCTCCCCGGCGAGGTCCACGTTGGATTCCTCGAGCGCGCCCTGCTGGAGCTTCGCGCCCGTGGCGGCGACGGGTTGGCCGCTTTCGGCGCCCGCGCTGAGCATCCCGCCTTCGCTGGCGATGAGGTGCGCCGGCGAGGGGACGTTGACGAGGGCGATCCGCCCGAGCGTCTGCCCGCGCGCGGTCACCGTGCCGTCGGCGGCGATCTTCAGCTGGCTCTCGGACACTCCAGTGGGCACCTGGATCGGCGGGTTCAGCAGGTTGCCCTTCGCGTCGGTGAGCATGCCGCCCGCGCCGATGGCGAGTGTGCCGTTGCGTGTGAGCCCGGCCTTGCCGTTCGCGAGCGTGACCTGGAGGTAGCCGTGGCCGGCGATCGCGACGTCGAGCGGGTTGCCGGTGATTCTCACCGCGCCCTGCGTCGCGCTGCGCCCGATCGCGCTCGCGCTCGCGCCGGCGCCCGCCGTGGTCACGGCGCCAGACTCCTCCACGGGGTTGTAGAGCAGGTCGCTGAAGGCGATCCGCTCACTGTGGTAGCCGCTCGTGGAGAGGTTCGCGAGGTCGTTGCCGATTGCGCTCAGCTGTTCTGTCTGAGCGGCCATGCCGGCTGCGGTGGAGTAGAGGCCTTCGAGCACGCGGGAGAGCTCCTTCATCGAGGGATCGGTGGCGAGCCGAGCCTTCCGCGTGGCGGTCCAGGCGTCAGACTCAGGTCCGTCAGACAAGTGATCGGCTCACGCGCCCGGGACTTGAGTCGCGGGCGCGCGCTGCAGCTGTGCGACCGCGCGTGCGGCCGTGCGTGTCAGCCGCCCTGCAGGGTGCCGACCTGCGTGGAGGCCTCCTGCAGCGTGTGCCCGATCGCCTGGATGGCCTGCTGGCCGGACTGGAAGTTGCGCATCGAGCTCACCATCTCGACCATCGCCTTGGCCGCGTCGAGCGTGGACTGCTCGAGTGCGCCCTGGCGCACGTTCGCGCTCGCGCGGCCGCCGCCGGTGCCCGTGTAGAGGTTTTCGCCCTGCTTGACGGCGCCGGCCACTTCGAACAGCCCCAGCGAGCTCGCGGACACGCTGCCGTCTGCGGCCAGCTTCACCGGAGCGCCCGTCTGGCTGAGCACCGCGTGCCCCGCGGTGTCGGTGAGGCCGCCTGCCGCGGACGCGATGAACTGCCCGTCGCGCGTGTAGCGCACGCCCTGTGCGGTCTGCACCGCGAAGAAGCCGCTGCCCTCGATCGCGAAGTCCAGCGGTTCGCCGGTTTCCGCGATGGTGCCGGGCGTCATGTTGGTGTACGTGGGGCCCAGCGCGACGCCTTCGTCGATCGAGCCCACGGGCCTGCCGCCCTCGGTGTTCGCCAGCAGCACTTCGCCGAAGTTGCGCTGGCCGGTCTCGTCGGGCTTGAAGCCCGGCGTGGAGGCGTTGGCGAGGTCGTTGGCGAGCTGGTCTGTGCGGGCCTGCTCGGCGAGCATGCCTGAGGCTGCTATGGCGAGGCCCGCATCCATCTGCCCCTGTTGTTCGGCGTACGCGCGCGGATCTTTAGCGGCGGTGTCCGTCCGCCGTGTCAGCCCACGGCTCTGAACAGCGAGGTCTCGCCGGCGAGCTTCTCGCGCAGGCGTCGGCGCAGCTGCGTGTGGATCTGCGACACGCGGCTCTCCGAGACGCCCAGGCGGCGGCCTATCTCGCGCAGTGTCCAGTTCTCCAGGTAGAGCAGCACGGCCACTTCGCGCTCCTGCGAGCTCAGCGACCGGAACGCCGCGCGGAAGCGCTCCTTGGCTTCGCTGCGCTCCGCGCACAGTCCGGGGTCGCAGTCCTCGTCTGTGCTCTCGAGCGTGTCGATTCGCTCGATCGTGGTGCTCTCGTCGGAGCGCACGATGCGGTTGAGCGATCCCACGTCCGCGAGCGCGACCTGGTCGAGCCTGCTCCTCAACTCCGCCGACGACATGCCCACGGCCGCCGCGAGCTCGTCGCGGTCGGGCTCGCGCTCGTGATCGGCGAGGAAGCGCTCGCGCGCGCCGTTGATGCTCCGCTCGTCGCGGCGCAGCGAGCGGGGAGCCCAGTCGTGGCGGCGCAGCTCGTCGAGCACGGCGCCCGCCACGCGCGTCCACGCGTACTGCTCGAGCGTTGCGCCCTTGCCGGGGTCGTAGCGCTCGATCGAGTGGATCAGCGCCTCCAGGCCGCACGACAGGAAGTCCTCCACGTCGCATTGCGCCGGCACCTCGCGCACCTTGCGGTAGACGATGTAGCGGACCATCGGCATGAACATGAAGATCAGCCGGTCGCGTTGCGCGCGATCGCCGCTGTGCCGATACTCGCGCCAGATCTCGAGCACCTCCGCTGCCGGGGCGCGCACCGCCTGCTTCTCGGCCGTTTGCATCGCGCCGCTTCCTTTCGCCCCAGTGGGGGCATTCCCTGCTCTGCCCCGGCGCGGAGCGCTCATATTTCCCGGCCCGCTGTCGATGACTGCAAGCAGGAAATGGCCACTCGCCCCTCCGGCCCAGGTTTGAGCCACGACGTCCTGCGGGCCGTCGAGGTGCCGACGCGCGCGCAGCAGCTGCTTGCGGCGGGCGACCTGCGCGGCTACCGCGAGCTGTTCGCGCGGCTGGAGGAACTCGAGGACCCGCACCGCCGCTACTGGGTCGGCTGCTCGATGCTCGAGCGCGGTTTCGCCGCGAGCGCCGGTCGAGAGCGTGACGCGATGCTGGCGCTGTTCACCACGCTCGCCGCATGTGTCGTTGAGATGCTCGAGCGCGAGCCGCGCGAGCCCAAGCTGCTCAACTGGGCGGGCGTAGTGTTCTTCGAGCTGTGGAGCCTCGAGGCTGCCGAGGCGCTGTTCAAGGCCGCGCGGCGTCTGGATCCGCAGCTGCCCGACGTGGACGGCAACCTCGTCGAGGTGGGTGCCCGCAAGCGTCTGCTGCGCGGCGCCCGCCGGCGCACGCCCCTCCACGCGCAGGTGCCCGCGCTCTCCCGGCGCGCGCTCGCAGTCGCAGATCGTGCGCGCCCCGCGCGGGGTCTCACGCTGAGCCTCTGCATGATCGTGCGCGACGAGCAGGAGATGCTCCCGCGCTGCCTGGCAGCGGTGGCGGGCGCCGTCGATGAGATCGTGATCGTCGACACGGGCTCCACCGACGCGACCATCGAGATCGCGCGCTCCTTCGGAGCGATGCTGATCGAGCGCGAGTGGACGGGCTCCTTCGCGCAGGCGCGCAACGTGTCCTTCGACGCCGCGCGCGGCGACTGGCTGCTCTACCTCGACGCCGACGAGGTGCTCGTGCGTGAGGACGCCCGGCTGCTGCGCTCGCTCACAGGTCGCACCTGGCGCGAGGCGTTCTATCTGTGCGAGACCAACTACACCGGCGAGCTCGCAGCCGGCACAGCCGTCACGCACAACGCGCTGCGAGTGTTTCGCAACCGCCCCGAGTATCGCTTCGAGGGCCGCCTGCATGAGCAGATCGCCCACCACCTGCCCGGCTACCTGCCCGAGCGCCTGGAGGCGAGCGCCGTGCGCGTCGAGCACTTCGGCTACCTCGGCGCGGTGCGCGACAGCCGCGGCAAGGCGGCGCGCAACATCGAGCTGCTGCGCATGCAGCAGCGCGAAGGTCCGCCGACCCCGTTTCTCCACTACAACCTCGGCTCGGAGTACGCGGCAGCCGGCGATGCGCGCGCGGCGCTCGCGGAGTTCGAGCGCGCCTGGTCGCTGCTGAAGGCAGCGACGGATCGCAGCACCTACGAGTTCGCGCCCGCGCTCTGCAGCCGCCTGGTGAAGGCTCTGCGCGCGTGCGGGCGCCCCGAGGAGGCAGCCGAGCGCGCGCGGGAGGGGCTCGAGCGCTTCGAGGGCTTCACCGACCTCGTGCTCGAGCAGGCGTTCGCGGCGGTGGACCTCGGCGAACGCGATCGCGCGGCGCAGCTCTTCGAGCGCTGCATCGCGATGGGCGACGCCTCGCGCCGCTACACCGCGACCGTCGGCTGTGGCACCTATCTGCCGCGCATCCATCTCGCCGAGCTCAAGAGCGCCGAGGGCCTCTACGACGAGGCTGTGGCGCTGCTCGAGCACGCGCTGCTCGAACAGCCGCAGTTCGTCGGCACCGTAATCCCCTACGCGAGCGCGCTGCTCGCGCGCGGCGATCAGCCCGAGGAGGTCGCCGGCGCGCTCGAGCGTGCGCTCGGCGAGCCCTCGCCCGCCGCGCGCTTCCTGCTCGGCACCGCGCTCTACGAGGCCGGCGCGGTCGCCGCCGGGGAGGCGCAGTTCAGAGCCGTGCTCGAGTGCCAGCCCCACTCTGCGCGCGCCCGCGTCGCGCTCGCCGAGACCCTGCTCGCCCAGCGCCGCTACGAGGACGCCGCAGCCGTCGCGCGTGCGCTCGCCGCCGACGATCCGCTCGCCGTGATCGCGTCACGCACCGAGCTCTTCGGCCTGCTCGCCGCCCGCACCCCCGAGCCGGCCGGTGCCGCGCTGGAGCGCGCGCGGGCAGCCGGTATGGCCGCCGCGGAGCTCGAGCTGTTCGAAGCGTGGAAGGCGCTGCTCGACGGTGACGGCGACGCTCCGCACGCCCTCGCCGAGGAGGCCGTCGGAGCGCTGGAGAGGATGCTCGAGGCGCTGGTGCGTGTGGGTGACTTCGAGGGCTTCGAACTGCTTCTCGCCCTGCTGCCGTGCACGCCGCTGCCCGAGCGCGAGCGGCGCGAGCTGCTCGCCGAGCTCTACCTGCGCCGCGGTTTCGGTGCGCTCGCCGCCGAAGAGTGGATGGCCGTGTGCGCCGCCGGGCCGGACGAGCGCGCGCTGATCGGTCTCGCGCGCGTCTCGCTCGCCAACGGGATGGCCGTGGAGGCCGCCGAGTTCGCCGCCGCCGCGCTCGAGCTGAACCCCGCCGGCGAGCGTGCGGCGCAGCTGCTCGCGCACGCGCGCGAGCGTGCGCCCAGTGCACCATAAAGTTTGGGGCGCGCGCGTCGATGACTAGTGCAGAGTGCCGCGCATGCGTGCCCGGTTCCCATATCGGGCGCTCCGCACTGCTCGCACGCCGGTCAGCACACGACATGAGCCCGCCGATCGTCCCAGAGAACTCGCCCCGCGGCGGCGCCGCGCTGACGCCGCGCGTCGGCGCGCAGTCCGCCGACACCGCAGTTCCCGCGGCCCGCGAGTTCATGCCCGCCATCCAGGCCGCCCGCGCCGCGCCCCCCGCCGAGGTGCTCGAGCAGATCGGCGCCGCTGTGCGCACTCATGCACGCATGCTCGGGCGCGGCCAAGAGCTTCGCTTCTCGCTGGGTGAGCATCCCGGAGGAGTCTCCGTCGAGCTCGTCGACAGCACGAGCGGCCGCGCGAGGGCGTTGAGCGTCACCCAGGCGGTCGAGATGGCCTGCGACGCGCGCGCGCCAGAGAGAGGCCTCTGAGGGTGTCCACCTCCGGAATCTCAGTCAACTCTCCCGCCGGCTCGCCCATCTCCATATCGGGCGCCGCGTCCGGCCTTGACACGACCGCGATCATCTCGGCACTGCTGTCGGCCGAACGTCAGCCGATCACACGCCTGACCAATGAGCAGGCGACGATCGAGGCCCAGCAGAAACAGTTGCAGGGCATCCAGGCGAGCCTCAACGGGCTGTCCTTCGCCGCGTCCGAATTCGCGCTGCCGTCGCTGTTCGAAAGCAGCCAGTCGGTCACCTCGAGCGCGCCCGCGCTCGTCGCTGCCACGGCGACCGGCGGTGCCGGCGTCGGCGGCTACGAGGTCGAAGTCACGCGGCTGGCAAGCTCCGCGCAGCGCACCTTCACGTTCACCAGCCCCGGCGCCGAACAGCAGCTCACCGTGAGCGGGCAGCAGTACACGCTGAAGGCCGGCGAGACCGTCAAGGAACTGGCGAGCGCCATCAACGCACAGCGCGGCGGCACCGTCTACGCGGCGGTCCTCGAAGGCTCGAAGATTGTTCTGTCGAGCCGCGTGACGGGCGCAGCGGGTGCAGAAGCGATCCAGGTCAGCTCCCCCGAAGGCGCACTCGTCGAAGTGCCCGGCACCGCGCGCGAAGGCCACGACGCGGAATTCAGCGTCGACGGTGTCGCCGGCACGTCGACCTCGAACACCGTCACCGACGCGATCGCAGGCGTCACCCTCTCGCTCGCCGGCCTCACCAACGGCGGCCCCGTAACCGTCAACGTGGCCGCGCCCGGGCTCAGCGTGAGCGCCGTCGAATCGCAGGTCCAGTCCTTCATCAAGCTCTACAACACAACCGTCGAATCGATCCAGAAGCAGCTCGCCGAACGGCCCCCCGGGCACGGCGCCGGCTCAAGCCAGATCGGCGCCGGCACGCTCTATCAGGACCAGGAACTCTCCGGCCTGCTCGCCAACATGCGCCAGATCATGTACGAGCCGATCGAAGGGCTGCCCGCGGAAGTCGCGAGTCCCGCGAGCATCGGCATAAGCACGGGCGCGCCGTCCGGCTCGGTCACCTCGCAGAGCGCTCTGGCGGGCCAGCTCAAGCTCGAACCCGCGAAGCTCGCGAGCGCCGTCCAGGCCAACCCCGCCGCGGTCCAGGAAATGCTGCAGCAGTGGTCGCTGAAGCTGCAGAAGGCGATAGGCGCCACGGCCGAGCCCGGCGGCGGCATAGCAACGCGCACCCAGGACGACCAGGCCCAGATCGGCGATCTGGGCCGGCGGATCTCATCGCTGAACGAACTGCTCGCCCATCGCGAACGGGCGCTGCAGGCCACCTACGCGGAGCTCGAAAGCATCATCTCGCAGAACACCGCGCAGGCGAGCTGGCTCACCAGCCAGGAAAAATCGCTGGCGGCCGGCGGGTAACCCCGCGCGAGGCTCGCGCGCGTGCGCGGCGGACGCTGCTTTGCAGATCTCAACTTCTGCCTCAGGACGTCGATCACGGGTGCGATGAGCGCGGCTGCAATCCCTCGTGTCTACCGCCAGAACGCGGTGCTCTCCGCATCGCAGTGCGAGCTCGTGGTGATGCAGTACGACGGCGCGCGGCGCTTCCTGCGCCAGGCGGCGAGCGCGATGCGAGGCGGCGAGGTCGAGCGCGCGCACAAGACGTTGCGGCGCGCCGAGATGCTGATCGCCCATCTCGACGGCACGCTCGACCACGATCGCGGCGAGATCCCCGCCCAGCTGCACGCGATCTACAGCTTCTGCCTGGACCACCTCAACGCCGCACGCATGCAGAACGACGCCGCCAAGCTCGAGGAGGTCAGCGAGCTGCTCGGCGAGCTGCGCGAGGCCTGGGCACAAGTCGCAGCCGGCGCAGGCGCGCAATGAGCGCCCCCGACCTGGAAGCAGCGCGCGCCGCGATCGAGCCCTATCGGGCGATCCTCGCGCACGCCGAGCTCGAGCTCGAGCTCGCCGGTCGTGGTGAAGTACAGGCGCTGTCCGCGCTGTCCAAGCGCTGGGAGGTGCTCATCCGCGAGCTACCCGACAAGCCGCCGGCCGCCGCCGCAGCGCTCCTGCAGCGCGCGAACCTGATCCACGAGCGCACGCGCGTCGAGCTGCTGAGGCTGCGCGAGGACCTGCTGAGCGAGATCTCGACCACCTCGCGCGCGCGGCGCACCGCCGAGGGATACGCCGGGCAGCTCCCGCGTCGTCCCCGCCTGGACCGCACCGCCTAGCGCCACGAGCTCACGCCGGCGCCCTGCCCGGCGCGCGCCTAAAGGTCCGCCGCGATCTGCCGATCAGGAGGATGGCCCTCGATGGTGTCGAAGTGTTCGTGTACGTAATGGAGAGCTCGGGACGAGCTCGCTGCCGATAGCTCACGGACGGGCGGAAAGGAACTCGTCGCGATGGGACTCGTTGACCCCACCCAGCAGCTGCTCGAGGCGGCCATGCGCGGCGCATGGCAGCGCCAGAGCGCGCTCACGAACAACATCGCGAACGCCGACACCCCCGGCTACAGGCCCCAAGAAGTGAACTTCGAGTCGGCCCTGCAGAGCGCCCTCGCGGGCGGGCGCTCCCCGCAGGAAGTGCAGTTCCAGACCGAAACCAAGGCGGCGCAGGCGGGGCCCAACGGTCCTGGCGTGAGCCTCGATCAGGAGTCCGCCAAGCTCGCCGAAAACGGGCTCGACTACCAGGCGCTCGAGCAGGTCCTCAGCACGCGCAACGCCATCCTCAAGTCCGCAATGGGGCTCGCCTGATGGGTATGTTCGACGCCATCTCGATCGCGGGCACCGGCCTCGACGCGCAGCGCGTGCGCATGGACGTCACCGCCGAGAACCTCGCCAACGCCGACACCACGCGCGCCGCCAACGGCCAGCCCTACAGGCGCCAGGAGGTGCAGCTGCAGGCGGTCGGCCCCACGAACTTCAGCGGCGCTCTCTCCGGCGCGCTGCAGCAGGGCCAGGAAGGCGTCCCCGGCGGCGTACAGGTCACGGGCATCGTCTACGACGCCACCCCCGACCGCCAGGTATACGACCCCGGCAACCCCGAAGCCAATGCGCAGGGCTACGTGAAGATGCCCAACGTCAGCACCGTCACGGAAATGACAGACCTGATCTCCGAGCAGCAGTCCTACCAGTCGGACGTGACCGCCATGCAGACGGCCAAGTCCGTGTTCACGTCGATGCTCGGGATCCTCAAATGACGATAGCTCCGATCACCGCCGCCGGCGGGCTCTCATCGCTCGAAGCGCTCGGCTCGAGTCTCTCCCCGTCCGCGCACGCCGCCGCCAACCCCGGTG
>Ga0209698_10003855_pt1 | contig 16572 bp, 9 predicted proteins | sample LitLauG_LLR_2012_FD_187203 | JGI IMG/M metagenome (GOLD analysis project Ga0209698, IMG submission 187203) | Freshwater sediment microbial communities from Pennsylvania, USA - Little Laurel Run_MetaG_LLR_2012 (SPAdes) (version 2) | ecosystem: Environmental > Aquatic > Freshwater > Creek >...
GTACACCCCGGGATTGATTTCACCCCCTCCCCAGAGATGAATCACGTTGCTGCCGACGTAGTTGGCGGAAGCCAGCCAGTCCGTCCGAATCTGCTTTTGCACGCTCAGGTTCCACTCGTTCTGGTAGGTCATCCGCGGATTGAGTGGGAAGGTCACTACTTGGCCGAATGCGGGAAACGTGACATTGGGCGAAAGCACAAAGGGAAAGGGATTCCCGCCGGGCTGGCTCTGCCAGGGATCGGCGAAGCTCGCCGGCGAGTTGACGGTCACGCTGTTGCCAAAGGGTGGAATCTGCGCCATCCCGGAGTAGTGCGCCAGGTTGGGCATGTTATAGAAGAGACCGTACGCCGCGCGGATCGACAGGGAGCCCTCGCCCGTAGGGTCCCATGCCAGTCCGAAGCGTGGCGCGAAGTGCGGCAGCGCTCGATTGGCCACCGACTTTCCGGGGTAGCCTGGGTCCCCGGGGAAGATCAGGCCCACCGGGGCCTTGGTATATACGATGCTCCGTACACCCTGGCTGAACAGGGCCGGATCGAAATGGGTGAGTGTGCCATCTTTGAAAGTCTCCGGCAGGTACGGCTCCCAGCGCACGCCGTAATTGAGAGTCAGCCCGCGCCGCAGCCTCCAGGCGTCTTGCACGTAGAGCCCCGCGTAATTCGAGCGATAGTATAACGAGGTCGGATTGCTTTGCTGAAAGGAGGAAGGCCTTCCCACCAGCAGGTCGGCCAATCCTAGTCCCGTGATCTGCCCGTTAAAGGTGACAGGGGCCACGGCGTTTACTTTGGAGGAAGCGTTCAGAATCGCGTGAATCCAGTTCACTCCGAATCCCACCTGGTGGGCGCCCCGCACCAGGCTGACATCCTCGCCGAATTGGTAGCCAATGGTGTTGTAGATGCTATCGGTCGAGGAAGGAGTGCCGATCGTGAAGCCGTTCGTCACGCTGAGGCGTAATGTATGTGGCGAGTACACATACATGTTCACGCCCAGATCTCGCAAGTCGAACATCGAGGGGCTGAGCTTGGGAAGCTTGGAACGGTTCAAGGTCGCGCGGAAATTACTCACCGTCCCGGCGCCGATCAGGTACGTGTCTCCCAGAACGAAGGAATGCACACGCGCCGCCAGATCGGCTTGGCTCAGCGTCAACGGGTTTTTTCCGTCAAAGTCGGTCGGTTGTTCCAGCCAGGCCAACTGGTAGCGCGCGAACACCGAATGCCGCTCGCTCCATTGGTAGTCCACTCGTCCGAGGCCGATGTGCTCCGTACTATTCGCCACGCTCCCGTACTGGACTCTGCCGCACGGGTCGGCGCTGGAGGGCAGATAGCTTTCCAGTTTGACGGCCGGCGCGCTGAACAGCGCCGGTGAGATGTGATTGTTCACATAAGGCATACCCAGATTGATTTGCCGGTTCGCCGTATTGCACGCCGGAGCCGTAACCGCCGTCAGGTCCCCAGCCAGCATCTGCGGCGTAGGCACAAAGGCGATGGAAGTCGTGGGGGCCGAGCGCTTGGTGGTGGTTTGCTCTCCGGCAAAGAAGAAGAGCTTGTTCTTTTTGATCGGTCCGCCGAACGTGCCGCCGAACTGGTTGCGCTTCAGCGAATCGCGCGTAAGAGCAAACGCGTTGCGCGCGTTCAGCACGGCATTGCGCAAAAACTCAAAGGCGTCCCCGTGGAAGCCGTTCGTCCCGGATTTGGTCACCGCATTGATGGCCGCCGATGAGTGCTGGCCATATTGCGCCGGCAATGCGCTGGTCTCGACCTTGAACTCCTGCAGCGCGTCCGGAAAGGGTAGGGGCAGGTTCAGATTGTTATACGGATCATTGTGCGTTCCACCATCCAACAGGTAAGTCATCCCGCTGTCCAGGCCGCCAGCCACGCTGATCTGCACCGTCGGGTAGTTCCGGACACCGGAATTCAGGTTCGCCCCATTGCCCGTAGTGGCCATCCCCGCAAGGAAGATCAGGTCGGTGGCCTGCCTGCCGTTAAGCGGCAACTCGAGAACCCGCTGGTTGTCGATCACCTGGCCGATGCCTGTGGCGCGCGTTTCCACCATGGCCGCGTCCGCCTGCACCAGCACCTGTTCGGCCACCGAGCCCACCTTGAGAGCCGCGTCGATTTCCGGGTTGCTGCCAACCTGGAGCAGTATGCCGGATTGGACATACTTGGCAAAACCCGGCTTGCTGACCTCCAGCAGATACGGCCCGATGGGGAGGTTCGGAAATACGTAGGCGCTGTCGGGACCGCTGACGGTGGTGCGGATCGCCCCGGTCGCGGTCTGCGTCAGCTTCAGGTCCGCTCCCGGAACCGGCAGCCCGGCGGCGTCGCGAACGGTTCCCGTGATCTGCGCGGTGGACACGGCCTGCGCCATGGCCAGGCTACAGGTCAGCAAACATATCATCAGTAGGCGCACCGGAACTCTCACTCCATGACCTCCTGCTAGTTTGGGATAGCATACTGGCCTCCCTACAGGGTGTCAAGCATCGCCTTGACACCCATTTCCGCTGGGCAGTATACTCTGCCAGGAGGTTTGTCTCCCCATGAGGGCTGCCTGGTTGGCGTTATTTGCAGTGGTCTTGTCGGCCACGACTGTCCCGATGTTCGGGCATCACTCCTTTGCGGCGGAGTATGACCAGAATTCCCCGGTCACCTTTAAAGGTGTGGTGACCAAGCTGGATTGGATGAACCCCCACGTCTACTTTTATGTGGATGCGACGGCCAAGGACGGAACAGTCGCGCATTGGGCCTGCGAAGCCGGCAACCCCAACGCGCTGGCCCGCCGCGGCTGGAAGAAGAACAGCCTGAAGGCCGGCGACCAAATCACCGTGCAGGGATTCCGCGCCAAAGACGGAACTTTCACCATGAACGCCCGCTCGATCGTCTTAGCGGACGGCTCCAAGGTGTTTGCGGCTTCCTCCGATGATGGCGGCCCTCTCAACTGACATGCGCCGCCTTCTGTTGATTCCGTTCGCCCTGTGCCTGATGGCGTGGTCCGCGCTGGGACAGGCCGGGGAAAACGCCACGCTGCCTCTTCCCCCAAACGCTCCCCCGCCGGGTAACGACCTCCCGGACTTCAACGGCGTCTGGCAAATGCCCTACACGCCGGACTTGGCACGGCGCTACGGCGAGCCTCTTCCCTTCACCGCGTTCGGCGCGGATAAATTCAAGACGCACCTCGGCGGCGACGACCCCCACGGCTACTGCCAGCCAACCGGGCCTACCCGCGCGTTCCATTCTCCTTTTCCTTTTGAGATCGTGCAGAGTCCCGGGATGCTCACCGTGCTGTTCGAAATCGACCACACCTTCCGCCGGATCTTTACTGATGGCCGCCCCCATCCCAAGGACCAGGACACCACCTGGTATGGCGATTCCATCGGCAAATACGAAGGCAACACCCTGGCCGTCGACACCATCGGCATCAGCGAACGGAGTTGGCTGGATACGGCCGGCCACCAGCACAGCGACAAACTCCACGTCACCGAGACGTTCACCAAAACCGGTCCGGATTCGATTCTGTGGAAGGTCACCTACGACGACCCGGTGTACTTCACCAAACCCTGGTCCGTTGCACTGGAAATGAAGCGCCAGAAGTACGACATCATGGAGATGATCTGCACGGATAACAACCAGGATATGCCGCATTACATTACATCCAGGCCCAAGCCGTAAATCCTTTCTGAGCCGCGACTAAGGAAGCGGTTGTCAAAAACTCAAAGAGACGCCACACTGGAGAGTAAGGAGCGTTTCGCGCTCATGCAAACGCTGGTGCTCGCACTCCTCTTGGCTGCGGTTTTCAGCTTATTCTCCCCGGCGGTCCAGGAACGCCTGCGCCACAGCTTTCACCACCGGCCGTCCATTGTCTGGATCCTCCCTTTCCTTTTCACTGGATTCTTCGGAGCTGCCGCTTTTCTGGTGAGCGCGTGTAGTTGGCCGCTCTGCCTGCTGGTCTTTGTTTATACAGCGATGCCTGTTTTTTTTGCGACAGTACAAGGAGCCGGTTTTATCAAGCGGCCGACGGCGTTCGATTTCCTGACCATCCTGCTGCTTTGGCTACCGCTGGAGTTTGCTGCGGGCGCCAGGCTCGTACCGCGCCCGTCGCAGGGCTTTCTCCACAGCGTTGCGTATGGCATCGCCATCCTCTTGGGCCTGCTCCTGTTTCTTGCGTTCCGCTCTTTCCCCGATCTCAAGTACAACCTCCCGCAAACCCGGCGCGACTGGTGGCTGCCGTTGGCGGGATTCGCGGCCGCGGCGCCGGTTCTGATCCTGCTCGGCGTGGCCATTGGCTTCCTTCCTCTACCCCACCTGCCGGGCAAGAGCGCGGGAGCGATGTCGGCAGCCGTCGGCGTGATCTTCGCCGGAACCGCTCTGCCCGAAGAGATCCTTTTCCGCTCGCTCATCCAGAACCTGCTTATGCTGCGGTTCGGCTCCGGTATCCCTGCCTTACTGGCGGCTAGTTTGATCTTCGGCTGCGCGCACCTGAACAACGGCCCCCAGCCGCTGCCCAACTGGCGCTACATGATTCTGGCGACCCTCGCGGGTTTCGCCTACGGACGAGTCTTTCAACGCGCTTCCACGGTTTTATCCTCGGCGGGATTGCACACGCTCGTGGATTGGACGAAGCACTTCTTTTTCTAGGGTCGAGTCATGGGGACGATCATTCGAAAATACGCCTTCTTGGAACCGGTTTCGATTTTCCTGCTCATCATGGCGTACATCTGGGACCTCCGTTATAGCCACGCGGCATTCTGGATGACCATCCTGGCCCTCATGGCGCTTTCTCACCACGTACGCCGTGAGAAAGCGGCTGCGCTGGGTTTTCAGTCGCGCAACTTCCGGCAATGCGTGGAGGACTTCGCGCCGGTTTTGATTCTGTTAGCTCTCTTGCTGGTCGGCAGCGGGTTGTTGCTCCAGACGACCAGACCCATCGGCTTCGACCGGGGGTTATTGACCTGGGCTGCTTACCTTCCTTGGGGCGTCTTTCAGCAGTACGTGCTCAACGGCTATTTTCTAAACCGCCTGGATCGCTTGGTCTCGCATCGAATGGCTCCCACGCTTTCGGCCGCCCTGTTCTCCGGGGCCCACCTCCCCAACTTCTTCCTGATGGCCGTCACGTTTCTGGCAGGCTATTGCTGCACCCGGATATACCTGCGTTATCGGAACTTGTATTTCCTGGGCTTGGCGCACGCCACGCTGGGCTTCCTGCTCTACCTGGAAATCCCCGATTCTATCAGCCACCACCTGACGGTCGGGCCCGGCTGGTTTCTGCGGTAATTTCGTAGCTGGAACGGAACCGTTCCCTGGGCCGTGCTGGAACATCCCGCTCGCCGATGCCGGCCATCGGCTCTCACCCCCTCTGGCTCTCACCCCCTCATGCGGAGATTGGTTCGAAATGGTATCCTTGCGCCAAATGTCGTCACCGCACGATGTGACGCGGCTCCTCAAGCAGTGGGCGGAGGGCATTGATTCTGCTCTCGAGGCGCTGACGCCGCTGGTTTACGCCGAGTTGCGGCATCTCGCGGCGAGGTATCTGCGAAACGAGTCGCCTGGACACACACTGCAACCGACGGCTCTGGTGCACGAAGCTTTCATTCGGCTGGTGGGCAACGCGCCGGACTGTGAGAACCGGTCGCAGTTTTACGGCGTGGCGGCGCACCTGATGCGTCAGATCCTGGTCGATCACGCCCGCGGCCGGCACGCCATGAAGCGCGGCGGGCGCTTGCCTCACGTTACTCTTGACGAGGAAGGAATCGTGTTCGCTCGCGACCACGATGCCGGACTTGTTGCGCTCGATGAAGCGCTGGAGAGTCTGGCGGCATTGGATCCGAGAAAAAGCCGGGTGGTGGAGTTGCGTTTCTTTGGCGGTCTGAGCGTGGAGGAATCGGCCGTGGTGCTCAACGTTTCCGAAATGACGATCCGCCGCGACTGGCAGTTTGCCAAAACCTGGCTCTTGAGGGAATTGAGGGGGGAGAGGAGCGATGGATCCTGAACGCCTGCGTCAGATCGAAACTCTCTTCCACGCCGCCCGGGAGCTGGAAGGAGAACGGCAGGCTGATTTCCTCAAAGAGGCCTGCGGCGCCGATGAGTCCCTGCGCCGCCAGGTCGAGTCCTTGCTCGGCTACCAAACCGACGCCCAGGAGTTCATCGAGTTGCCCGCCATGGATCTGGCGGCTCGCGCCTTGGCGAAAGACGGAAATCCGGCGGAGCGGATGCAGGGGGCCTGCGCGCCAGCCTGGCTACCGGCCAGGATTGGCTCTTATCGGGTGATCCGGCTGTTGGGCGAAGGCGGCATGGGGGTTGTGTATGAGGCCGAGCAGGAGCAACCGCGCCGCGTCGTCGCACTCAAGGTGATCAAACCGGGTCTGACCAGCCCCCAACTGATGCGCCGGTTCGAGCAGGAGTCGCAGGCCCTGGCCCGCTTACAGCATCCCGGCATTGCGCAGATCTATGAGGCGGGAACTGCCGATACAGGCTTCGGACAACAGCCCTATTTCGCCATGGAACTGGTCCGCGGCCAGCCCCTGAGGACTTATGCCGGAAAGCATCATTTGGATACCGGGCAGCGGTTGCAGTTGATGGTTAAGATCTGCGAAGCCGTACAACATGCGCACCAGCGGGGATTGATCCACCGCGACCTTAAACCGGCCAACATTCTGGTGGATGAGACCGGGCAGCCGAAGATTCTGGATTTCGGCGTGGCCCGGGTGACGGATGGGGAAGTGCCAGGGACGCGCCAGACGGATTTGGGGCAACTGGTGGGGACGCTGGCGTACATGAGTCCCGAACAGGCACTGGGGGATCCGCTGGAACTGGACACGCGGAGCGACGTGTACGCGTTAGGCGTGATCCTTTATGAGCTGCTGGCCGGACGTTTGCCATATGAGTTGAGCCGCAGGCCGCATGAAGCGGCGCGCACCATCCAGGAAGAAGATCCCACGCCGCTGAGCTCGATCAGCCGGGTGTATCGAGGCGATATCGAAACGATCGTGGCCAAGGCGCTGGAGAAGGACAAGGCGCGGCGTTACGCGTCGGCGTCCGCACTGGCAGCGGATATCCAACGCTACTGGAACGACGAGCCAATCACGGCGAGGCCGCCGAGCGCGAGCTACCAACTGCGAAAATTCGCGCGCCGGCATCGGTCGCTGGTAGCCGGCGTGGCCGCCGTTTTCGTGGTTCTATTGGCCGGAATCGTCGCCAGCACCTGGGAAGCGGCAAATGCTACGCGGCAACGAGACCGGGCGACCGCCGCGGAGCAGAGGGCCACTAAGGAACGCGACCGGGCAGTCACCGCAGAGGGTATCGCCACGGCACAGGAGGTGCGAGCACGCGACGAAGCCGCTACCGCGAACGCAGTCAAAGATTTCCTCCAGAACGATCTGCTGGCGCAAGCCGGCGCCAGTGCCCAGGCCGGTCCCGACAATAGACCCGACCGGGACCTCAAAGTGCGCACCGCGTTGGACCGGGCTGCGTCGCGGATTGAAGGCAAATTCCAGGGGCTTCCGCTGGTGGAGGCGTCCATCCGCCTGACCATCGGCAAGACGTACCAGGACCTCGGCCTGTATCCGGAGGCACAAGCGCACATGGAACGCGCGCTTACCCTGCAGCGACAGGCTCTCGGTCCGGAACATCACGAAACGCTGCAGACGTCGACCCTCCTGGCGGATTTGTATGCTCTCGAAACCAAGTACGCCCAGGCTGAGACTCTCTTCGCGAATGTTCTCGCGGCTCAGCGCCACCAACTGGGCGGCGAGCACTCCGACACGCTGGCAACGGAAAACGATCTCGCGGTGGTCTCGGTCTTGACAGGTAAGTACGCGGCTGCCGAGCCGCTGTACGTTCACGTCCTACAAGCGCGACGCCGTCTGCTGGGCGACGCCAGCCTGGACACTCTCGAAACCATGAATAACCTGGCGCAACTCTACCGGCGGCAGGGTAAGTTTGCGCAGGCGGAGCCGTTGTTCCTCAAAGTGCTGGAGGGGGAGCAGCGAGCACTGGGAGAAGAGCATCCAACGCCGTTAGGAACCGTGAATAATCTCGCCACTCTTTACTTCGATCAAGGGAAGTATGGAGAGGCCGAACCCTTGTTCACAAAAGTACTGCAAGTCCGGCGTCGTGTGCTGGGCGACGACCATACCGCCACGCTGGTCAGCATGAATAATTTGGCCTTGCTCTACCAGGAGGAAGGCAAGTTTGTGGAGGCCGAGCCGCTGTTCACCAAGATCCTGGAAGTGCGGCATCGGGCCGAGGGCGACGAGCACCCCGCCACTCTCGTCACGATGAATAACCTCGCAACCCTGTACCGGAACCTGGGCAAGTATGGACAAGCCGAACCGATCTTTGCCAACGTTCTACAAGCGAGGCGCCGTGTGCTGGGCCCCGAGCATCCCGATACCTTGAGATCCATGGGGAGCTTGGCGATGCTGTACCTCGACCAAGGTAGGTCTAGTCAAGCCGAGCCGCTGCTGACCGAGGCGCTGCAAATGTCGCGGCGCCTGCTCGGCGAAGGGCACCCCGACACCTTGGTCGCGATGAACAACCTCGCCACGCTCTACCTGAACCGTGGTGACTACACGCAGGCTGAACCGCTTTACCGGAAGGTCGTGGAAGCGCAGCGCCGCGTACTCAGTCCTCAACACCCCAAAAGCGTCGCCAGCGTGAACAGCCTGGCATTTCTTTATTTGCGCCAGGAGAGATACGCGGAAGCCGAAAGCCTCCTCCGCAATATCGCAACGCTTAGCGAAAAGGAGCCGGCCACCTGGGGCCGTTATCGAAGCCAAAGCATGCTGGGGGCCAGCCTGGCCGGTCAGAAGAAGTACAGCGACGGCGAGCCGCTGTTGGTCTCCGGTTATCAAGGAATGCTGGAACACCGCTCGGCCATCCCTGCCGCCGATCAGATCGACCTGGAACAAGCCGTTATTTGGATCGTCCAGCTTTACCGGGACTGGCAAGAGCCGGAACGGGCAGCCGCATGGGGGGAAAAACTGACGAAGAAGTCTTCCAACTGATTTCGCCCACGCAAGCGGCTGGTCCGTCGGTAAGCCGGCAGCAGCATGTTATTCGAAATCAAAGGATTCCGTTACGTGAAAGCTCTCGTCGAACTTTCGAACGACGCTGGCCCAGTCTCTTATCCCGATACCCTTCGCCCATCTTTCGATGCACCTCAGGAACGCTCGCAGATCCTGTTCGACGTTGGTCAACGCCTGCTCAAACTCGGAACGTGGAACGTCCAGACAGAATTTCTGGACTGTCTTTTGCGTTAGGCCCCTTGCGCCGTCAGACCAAATACGCACAATGCCACCATTGATCTCCAGCCACGGGCTTGGATCGTGTCCGATCCAAGGCGTCCGGCCGGTTTCCAGAAAGTCAATCCATTCCCGCCACTCGTCCAGGCCACAACAACAACCTGGTGAAATCCGCTTCTGCCCTTCGCCGAAGACCGAGATTCCCCCGGGCACGCTCAACCCTTCTTCGTCAAGAATCTGGTTGATAAGGGTTCAGCCTGCTATCGAAGAGTTCGATGTGGTTGAATTGCGCGAAGCTCACTTTGAATTCAGCAAACGCCAATTTCTGGGTTCGCTATGGAATCTTCCGGTACTTCCTGCCGGTGCACAGCGCCTCAACTGCGTCGTAGCCCGAATTCCCGACCAGAGTCAGGTATTCATCGGTGCCGCTATACAACCTTCCCTGTTCATCCATCAGCAATACCGAGTCGCCGAATTCCGTTTCTCCGATTACGCATAGTGGCCCGCGCTCGCTGCTTTCGAAACTTTTGATGAATTCCGGTGACCAGGCCCCGACTGCAATCCTGGCATCGAAATGGAATTTCGAAACAAGAGGAACCCGGTTCCAGACGAATTTCCGGCTGATTTGAAGTCCGCCGAATTGCCGAAGGAAATCGCGAACCACCGGGAAGACCTGATAGCCACCGGCTTTCAAGGCCTGTTCGTGGGCGGTTGTCGGAACGTCACGGTTGGTAGTCCATCCGGCCTCGCGGAGGAGACCGACGGTGATTTCTGAGAAAGGTAATCCCATAAAGCCTCCCTCTAGTAGTGATCCCAATAGTTCACCGTCCAGTTGACTATAGCGCCGTTTGGTGACGGCGAGGCCGGTCCGCCCGGGCGGGGCGGGGGAGCGCACGGCGCGCCATCCGGAAGTTGGGCACGCGCACCCGCTGCAATGAGGAGGTGCGCGTGCCCATCGCGAATCACGACTCTACTGAACACAAGACGGGACGCAAGGAGGTTTATTGCCGCCGCCGCCACCACCGCCCCCTTGCGGCGGAGCCATCAGGGAGGTCTGCGTCCACTGCCCGTTGTTGGCGAAGGCGCTCCAGGAGGCCGTCGACGCGGAGCCAAGGTACTGCAGCCAGAACACGTCCACATGGTTGGCGTCGCGCGCGACGGCCGCCAGCGGCGAGTCGTAGGTCGCTTGCCCAGGTCCGGTGATCGAGTAAGGTGTGATCCATTGACCGTTGTTCGAGAACTGATTCCACAGCGTGCTCATGATCGCACCCTGCGGAGTCTGCCAGAACACGTCGACCTGATAGGGAATACGCGAGACTGCGGCCGCGGTCGTGCCCGGCAAGGCGATGCCTGCCGGCGTGATCTGGAACGGACCGTTCCAATTCGCGTTATTCGCGAACTGGTCCTGGTAGGAGATCATCACGGCGCCATTCGAGTTGATCCAGTAGATGTCGACGTGATAGGCGTTGCGGGCAACGGGGCTGATGGGAGCGCCGGCAGGAGCCACTCCCGCAGCGGTGATCGCGTAGGGCGCATTCCACCCGGCAGCCGGATCCCACCGGGTTGTCATGATGGCGCCGGAAGCGTTGGCCCAGAACAGGTCGACATGGTTCGCGTTGCGCGTTGCCGCAGCCACGGGCGAATTCGGCACGGCCGAGTTGGGAGGCGCTACGTAATACAGATTACCGAATTGCCCGTTGTTGCCGAACTGGTCCCAAGCGGTGGTTACTACCTCGCCTTTCGAGGAAGTCCAAAACAGGTCGATATGATTCTGGTTGCGGGAGACCGATGTGACGGGCCCTCCCGGATTGGCGCCGTATGCTACCGCCCAGGCGCCACTCCACTGGAAGTTATTGAAGAAACGGTCCGAGGTCTCGATCATGACCGCGCCGCTTGGCGAACTCCAGTACGCATCCGTGTGGTGTTCCTGGCGGGAGACGCCGGTAATCGGGGCGTTGGCAGGTGCGCTGCCCTTGGCTCCGATCAGCAATGGCGCTGCCAGCCAGGTACCGTAATCGGAACCGGTGGTCATTATCGAACCATCGGTCCCGGACCAGAACACATCAATGTGGGTCATGTCACGGATCGCAGCCCAATTGCCGGGGCGCGGAGGTTGTGTGAGGTCGGGCGCGAGAGCGCTACCCGATCCTGCAATCGCGAAAGGGGAAGCCCAATTCACCGTGGGGTTCCAGTACGCGGTCTGCACGGAACCATCCCAGGCGACGGAGAAGACGTCGAGTTGTTGGGGCTGCCTCGCGACGGCTGACAGCACGCTCGGCCGTCCCAATCCTCCTCCCATGACCGGAAAGGGATTAGCGGCCCAGTTGGTGCTGGCGTCCCACCACGTGGTCATGACGCTTTGGCTCGGCGACACCCAGAAAACATCGAGATGATTCGGAATCCTGGACACGGCGGAAATGGCGCCGGGAAATGCGCTGTTCGGCTTCGCAATCGGGTACGGTGTGTTCCAATGGCCGTTGTTGTAGTTGGCGTCCCACGAGTTCGAGCGCACCGACTGGTCAGGGCCAATCCAGAAGACGTCGAGGTGAGTAGGATTCTGCGAAACCGCCGTGATGGCGCCGGCGAGCGCGCTGTTCGCTCCGGCGATGGAAAACGGAGTATTCCAGTATCCGTTATTGACGTTCGCATTCCAGTAATTGGTCATAACCGCCCCGTTGGGATCCACCCAGAATACGTCGAGTTGGCCTGGCATGCGGTTGACGGCGGCGATCATGCCGGGCAACGCGCTGCCGGCAGCGGCGACCACCAGCGAACTGCCCCAGCCCCCGGAAAAGCCATCCCACCAGTTCGTCAACACGGCTCCGTTGGGCGCAATCCAGAATACGTCCAGATGATTTGCGGCTCGGGCAACGGCTGCGATCTTGGAAGGCAGTGCGATGTGCGGCGGTGTAATGGGGAATGGCGTGTTCCAATTGCCGTTGTTGGCGTTGGCGTCCCACCAGTTGGTCATAACGGAACCGTCATAGCCGACCCAGAACGCATCCAAATGGCCTGGTATCCGAGAGGTGACTGTGACCGTTCCCGGCGCTGCGCTTCCTGGGGGCGCGATCGAAAAGGGAGTGTTCCAGCGTCCGTTATTCGCCCCGGAATACCACCAGTTGGTCATCACGGCGCCGTTGGCGTCGATCCAAAATGAGTCGAGATTATTGGGCGATCGAGCGAACACCTGGCTTTGTCCCGAGATGCCTTGGTACCGAAGGCTCCCGGTGAATCCGGTGGTCGAGCAAGTACCGCCTTGCGTGTTGTCCGCCGGCCCCGGAATGGCGCCGAATTCGAGATTGATGACGGTGGTGCAGCCATCGACCGCTTCATCCCATCCGTGGCCTACCTGTGGGTCGGCGGCGGCTTCGAAAATTTCGTGCGCGGTGACCAGCAATTCACCGGAGCAGTCCTTGGGAACGACTCCAAAGAAGGAGGACGAGTCCTCGGAATCGTGATACGCACACCCAACATTCGTATTTAGGCTTAGACCACTGCCCAGAAAGACCATCATCAGACGGTTACTTTGGAAGGCCGGGAGCTGACCTGAAACTTGAGCGGTGTGGATGATATTTTCGACATCCAACTCGTCCAGTTTTGGGGACGGATATGTCACAGTCAGGGTGATTCCCGGCGCAACCGTGACTGAATTGACACCGTATTGCGCCATGACCGGCTGCATACCCGGAGGCGCATCCTGGCCGGACAAGAAACCTGCCAGTCCTGTCAGATAATTCTGCTGTGTGGTGATATCCGCGCTGCTCCAATTACCGAAATAAATCGGATAAATCTCAAAGGAATGCAAGACCGGCCCGCCGTGATAGACGAGCGGCGCATGCGGCTGGGCCGACGCGGTGATTACCGCCGCCAGATAAAGGGCGGCCGCGGCCGCCTTAATCAGCAGGCCCCGGGGCGAATGTTTGGTCCAAATCAGTTTCCAAAACTTGCTTCTCATTTTCCTCTCTCCTGTTCGAGGCGAAAGTTCTTCCCTCTCACCTCGTCATGCGAATAAAGGGATGGGAAACGTTCATTCGACCCAAACGTTTTTCGCTATGAACCGGGCGTGCGGCGGCCTTGTGAGACCGAGGTCCATGGTGTTGCGCCCGCCTTGCTGAGCCTGTTTGGCCTGTATGCTTTGCCATGTTGCTTTGCCATGTTGGTTTGCCATTGACTCCGCCTTTACTGGGTGCTATATTCGCCGCCAAGTGGGAAAGGATGCTGGGCGTATGCAGTTCTTCATGAAAGCAGTTTTGGTGTTTGGCTTTACAAGCGCTGGGCTGCTGGCCCAGACTGTTCAAATTAACGGAGGCGTTAAGGACGCCGCCGGATTGGCTGTCCCAGGGGCTGAGGTTACCGTTACTCAGACCGACACCGGATTTGCCCGCACTGCCCTAAGCGCTGCCGACGGCGCCTACCTGCTGCTGAACCTTCCAATCGGGCCGTACCGCCTGGAGGTCAAAAAGCCGGGGTTCGCTACTTATGTTCGGGCTGGCATTATCCTTCAAGTCGATTCCAATCCCACGATCGATGTCGCGTTGAAGGTCGGCTCGGTGAGCGAACAAGTACTTGTGGAAGCCGCGGCGGCGATGGTCGAGACTCAAAGCACCGGAGTCGGACAGGTAATTAATCAACAGCAGGTTGTCGACTTGCCGCTCAATGGGCGTGACGCTACCCAGTTAATTTTTCTTTCGGGGGCGTCCACCACCGGCCCTAATGGCCAGATCAATACCACCAAGAATTACCAGAACGAAACAATCATCGCCCTGGCCGGTCCGGGGGTGAGTGGAATTACCTACCTGCTCGACGGCGGTACACATAACGATCCCTTCAATAGTTTGAACCTGCCTTTCCCGTTCCCCGACACGCTACAGGAATTCAAAGTGGAGACGAGCGCCTTGCCGGCACAGTACGGGTATCATTCCGCGGGGGCCGTCAATGCGGTGACCAAGAGCGGCACCAATGAGTTTCACGGCGACGCCTTTGAGTTTGTCCGAAACACGGACTTCAACGGCCGGGACTTTTTGGCGCTGAAAGGGGATGGCGTCAAGCGCAACCAGTTCGGTGGAACTGTCGGGGGGCCGATCAAAAAGAACAAGCTGTTTTTCTTCGCGGGTTATCAGCAGACACTTTTGCGGTCCGCGCCCGCAAACGCGGTAGCTTACCTCCCCACGCCGGCGATGCTCTCGGGCGACTTTACCACCGCTGCTTCTCCGGCCTGCAACTCCGGCCGGCAGATCACCCTGAAGGCGCCTTTTGTGAATAATATGGTCGCCCCTTCTTTACTGAATGTATCGGCCCTCAAGGTAATGACCGGCTACTTCCCCACGCCGGCGGATCTGGCGTGCGGCCGGATCCTTTACTCCAGTATCAACAATGCGAACGAGTATATGGGAATCACGAAGGTCGACTATCAATTCAGCGCCAAACACACGATTTTCGGACGCTACTTTGGGACGCATGAGTCTTCGCCGCCAACCGGGGGGACGCAGGCTGCCACGAAAGCTACCATCCTCTCGACGTCCGGCGCCGCCGGCACCGACGACCTGGTCCAATCCGCCGTTGTCGGCGATACCTATGTCTTCGGGCCGACCACCATCAACTCGTTCCACGCCACCGTTACCAGAACCGCGGTTCGAAAGTACGTAGCGCCGCAATTCACTCCAGCGGATCTTGGAGTCAACATAACTCCCCTGCAACCCTACGGCATGAACACGACCGTAACCAATTACTTTTCGAATGGCGGACTTGCCAACACCGGCTCGTTCATCACCACCTATCAGCTCGCCGACGATTTCAGTTTGATCCGGGGCGGGCATCAGCTCGGGTTCGGCGCCAACTGGACCAGGGTGGGCCAAAACGGGTATTACGCCACGTATTCGGCCGGCTTTTTCACATTCAATGGGCAGACCACGGGCATGGCCCCGGCCGACTTTCTGCTTGGCGATGTGGCTTCCTTCACGCAGAACAATCTCCAGCAGGACATCGAGCGCCATCAATATTTCGGGCTGTACGCGCAGGACAGTTGGAAGATCAAACGAAACCTGTCCGTGAACTACGGGTTGCGTTGGGAGCCCTATTTCGGGCCTCAAATGAAGGAGGGTTTTGTCAGCCATTTCTCGCGGGCGGATTTTGACGCGAACGTGATTTCGACGGTTTACCCTCACGCGCCTGCTGGAACCCTTTTCCCGGGCGACGTCGGATTCGACACGAACAAGAGACCGGCTCAAGTCGCCTGGAAAGATTTCGCGCCGCGGTTTGGCTTGGTTTGGGACCCGAAAGGGAACGGGAAAATGACCGTTCGGGCCTCGTGGGGGATCTTCTACGATCTGCCGTACACTATCCAGTTCTATAACTACGCGACCGCGCCACCCTGGGGCGGCGGAATCACTCTGGTTCAACCCCCGGGTGGGTATTCCAATCCGTGGCAGGGCTATCCAGGCGGGAATCCCTTTCCCGCCACCCTAGGCCCAAATTCTTTGTTTCCCACATCGGGAACCTACTTGACATCTCCCTTGAACCTCCATGCGACTTACGTAGAGCAGTGGAACCTCACGATCCAGAGACAGGTTGGGGCGAACTGGCTGGTGTCGGCGAGCTATCTGGGAAACAACGCGCTCCACGTGTGGTCCTCGCAGGCGCAGGACGCCGCCATCTACGCTCCGGGAAACTGCGCGGCCGGCCAGTATGGACTGGCGGCGCCCGGGCCCTGTTCCACGACAGGCAACGTTGCTTCGCGCCGTATATTGACGCTGGCGAACCCGACTCAGGGGCCGTATTACGGTGCCGTGTCGTTGATCGACGACGGTGGGACCGGCAGCTACAATGCCCTGTTGCTTTCTGCCAACCACCGCCTGTCGAATCACTTCACCATCCTGGGAGTTTACACGTGGGCGCACTGCATTGCCGATCCGATCTCGCAGTACCTGGGAGGATCCTACAGCAATCCCAACAACCGGCGTTTCGACCGTGGAAATTGCGTGGGAGGCGAGGACCAACGGCATAACCTCCAGTTCTCCATGGTTGCCGAGTCGCCCAAGTACTCCCAGAGGTTCCTGCAGATGTTAGCGGGAAACTGGAAGCTCTCGGCAACCGCGAATATCCGAACCGGCGCTGCCTACACGGCGACAACGGGAATCAGTGAAAACCTGACCGGATTAGGCGGAGACCGGCCGAACCAGGTTCTTCCGAACCCCTATTGCGCGACCAAGACCGTGAGCTGCTGGGTAAATCCGGCCGCCTTCTCCTACCCGGCCACTGGAACTTACGGGAACGTCGGTGTGGGCACACTCGTGGGGCCGGGCTATTTCGGCATCAACCTGGGTTTGTTCCGGGATTTGCCG
>Ga0209698_10003856_pt1 | contig 16571 bp, 15 predicted proteins | sample LitLauG_LLR_2012_FD_187203 | JGI IMG/M metagenome (GOLD analysis project Ga0209698, IMG submission 187203) | Freshwater sediment microbial communities from Pennsylvania, USA - Little Laurel Run_MetaG_LLR_2012 (SPAdes) (version 2) | ecosystem: Environmental > Aquatic > Freshwater > Creek >...
TGTTATGGAACTTGAAGGGCAGCACCGGCTTACCCTCGAGCTGGCGAAGAATCTGACTCGCCACGTGGCGCCCCGACTGCATCGCCACCGGGGCGAGTTGCGGGTAGAAGGTGTTGGGCCCACTGGGGATGGCCGCCGAATCGCCGACCGCCCATTCATTGGTCCGCTCGGCGATCTGCAGGTATTCGCTGACCCGCACGCGCCCACCGGGACCCGTCGTGTCCTGCACGTCCGAGGCGAGCGTGCCGGTGGCGGTGACGCCGGCCGCCCAGATGACCGCGGCGACGCGCAGACGTTCGCCGTCGGCGAAGCGAATGGCGTGCTCCTCGACCTCGACGACGCTGCGGCCGAATTCGACCTCGACGCCCATGCGTTCGAGCTCCTTGAGGGCGTAGGCGCTGGCCTTCTCGGGGAACGGCGTGAGCAGGCGCGGAGCCATGTCGACCAGGATGACGCGCACGCGCGTCGGGTCGAGCTTGAGTCCGTCGCGCTTGATGACGGTCTTGATGAGTTCTGAGAGCGCCCCCGAGGTCTCCACGCCCGTCGGTCCGCCGCCGACGATGACGAAGTTGAGCCCGATCGGTGCGGTGTCGGCCACCGCGTCGGCGTGTTCGAGTGCGGACAGCAGGCGGTTGCGCAGACGCCGCGCGTCGGCCAGCGAATACAGAGGGATCGCGTGTTGCGAGGCGCCGGGGATACCGAAGAACGCGGCGGTGGCCCCCGTCGCGATGACCAGGTGGTCGTACTCGAGTTCCGCATCGTCGGCCAGTACCACCACGCGTCGGTCGTGGTCGACGTGGCGGACCTGGCCGTGGCGAAAGCGCACGTTCTGCGCCTTGCCGAAGACCGTACGGATCGGGTAGGCCACCTCGGCGGGTTCGAGCATGGCCGTGGCCACCTGGTAGAGCAGGGGTAAGAACGTGTGGAAATTATGCCGGTCGACGATGGTCACGCGGACTTTCTTGTCGACCAGGCCCCGCGCCACCTCCAGACCACCGAAACCTCCGCCCACGATGACCACGTGAGGCAGACCCGACAGATCCGGAGGGGTCGGTGCGGGTTTGGTGGAGATCGCCATATCTCTATTAATCATACTGGACGAGAATCAATTAAATTCCGTGATGACCCAGTTTTCGCCCCACCGCGTAGAGCACGCCGCCCACCACCATCACCAGGGCGAGGAACTGATCGCCCGCGGCGAAGTTCAAGGTGATGGCCACCGGTAGCAGTGCCCCGAGGACCCACGCCAGTTGCTGGCGCACGGCGAACCGCGCGAAGGTGCGACCTTGGGCGCCGGTCGGCACCAAGCGCTGGGTGATCGCGTCGAAGCTCGGCTGGGCCACGGCGGCGCACAGTCCCAACCATCCCGCGAGCAGCGTCTGCACGGCCAACGTCGGGTGGCGCGAGGCGAGCCCGGCACCGAGGCCCGTCGCCAGCACGGCCAGGGCCAGCAGCGACGACTCCGCGAGAGCGTTGCGCACGCGCGTCACCAGTCCCAGTCCCAGGAGCGAACCCACGGCACTGGCCGAGAGGGCGTAGGCGAACCATTGCAGTCCCGCGTGGTCGCGGCGCAGCCCGAAGGCCAGGAGGAACGAGCCGAACCCCACGCCGAACCGCATCAGGGCCGACGCGCTCAGCCCCCACGTCACCTCTCCCTCGCCGAGCGGGTTCAAGACGTGAAGATCGCGCTCGCGTGCACTCATCTCCACGTCGTCGCGCACCGCCTTGGCGGGACGCTGCAGGCGCACGCTCGCCACCGTCGCGACGACGAACACCGTGGCGGCCAGGACCAGGACGCTGGTGGCGCCGAGCGTCTTGAGGAGCGCCGCGCCGACGGAGCCCGCGATGATGCCGCTCACCGTTCCCAGGAGGGTGAGTTGCGCGTTGAATCCGGCGAAGCCGCGACCTTGACTGGTCCCTTCGCTCGGCCATCCGGCGTGACCCACTCCCGTGGCGTGTTCTTGGAACTGGTCCGTTCGCGCCATCTCGGGCACCAGGGCACCGCGGGTGACGCCGTAGAGCTTGGAGGAGATCAGCACCGCGAAGGCCTCGGGGAAGAGCCAGAGCGACTGGAGATGTTGGCTCATCGACCAGCACAGCAGTACTCGCACGCTCGCCGAGATCGCCACGAGGATGCGCCGCCCGTTGGCCGAGCGGTCGATCAGCGGACCGAGGATGGGCGAGACCACCGCGAAGGGCGCGATCGTGAGGAGGAGATAGGCCAGCACTTTGGACTTGGCTTCGGTGGGCGAGACCGAGAAGAACAACGAACCGGCCAGCGAAACGGTCACCAGGGTGTCGCCCGCCATCATCACCACGTGCACGAGAGCGAGCCGACCGAAGGCCGTCGACTGGTCGAAGAGGTCCTGGATGGATGCCCACGCCAGTGAAGCCAGTCCACGTCGACGCACGCTTCCCACCCTAGTGAAGGAGTCACGCCGACACGAGACGCGCCGGGCGCGTCCGGGGGGAAGCCACGAGCGCCGTGTCTATGCTGGCGCCGTGCTCCCCGACGTCGACTCGCCCGTCATCGTGACCCAACGCTTGACCAAGCGGTACGCCGAGGCCGACTTCCTCGCGGTCGACCAGCTCGACCTGCACGTCGAGCGCGGAGAGATCTTCGGACTGCTCGGACCCAACGGGGCCGGCAAGACCACGACGGCCGGGATGTTGACCACTCGTGTCATCCCCACCTCGGGCAGCGCCCACGTGGCGGGGATCGACGTGGTGGCGCATCCGGCGCGGGCCAAGCAATTCATCGGGGTGGTGTCTCAGACCAACACGCTCGACCGTCAGCTGACCGTCTGGCAGAACCTCTACTTCCACGGACGACTCTTCGGCATCGGCGCAGCTGAATCGCGGGCCACGGCCAACGAGCTCCTCGAGAAGTTCCAACTCACCAAGTGGGCCCGCGCGTCGGTCTACGCCCTCTCGGGTGGAATGGCCCAACGCCTGATGGTGGCGCGCTCCATCTTCCACCGTCCGGCGGTCCTCTTCATGGACGAGCCGACCGCCGGCCTGGATCCCCAAAGCCGTCTGGCCCTCTGGGAGATCCTCCAACAGCTCAACCACGACGGCCAGACGATCCTCTTGACCACGCACTACATGGAAGAGGCGGATCAACTCTGCGGCCGCGTGGCCATCATGGACCACGGCAAGATCCTCGCGCTCGACACTCCCGAGAACCTCAAGAAGTCGACCGGCATCGACACCATCGTCACCATCAAGGCGAACGGCGACCTCGCCGCGCTCGCCCACAACCTGCGTGCCGGCGTGCAGGGCGCCACGACGACGCGACTGATCGAGCACGGCGTCGAACTGCACGTCGCGGGCGGCGAACAGCTGCTGGCCCGCGTCATCGCCACCGCCGAAGCCAGTGGTTCGACGGTCCAGGACCTCTCGGTGGCCGAACCGTCGCTCGAGACCGTCTTCATCAACCTGACGGGCAAGGAGTTGCGCGACTGATGAGTTCCCCGACGCCGATGGCGACCACGACCGCGGTGGACGGCGTCACCGGTCGCTCCACGATGGAGGCCAGCCGCCGGGCGCTGGGCGCACTGTTGCTGCGCGACGTCACGGTACTGAAGAAGGACTTCAAGCTCTTCGTCCTTCGCACCATCATCCAGCCGTTCTTGTTGTGCTTCGTCTTCCTCTTCGTCTTCCCCAAGATCGGTCAGTCGGTGGGCGGGGGGTCGGGTTCGGCGAGCTCCTTCGCCACGGTGCTGGTGGCGGGCGTCGTGGGCATCTCGATCATGTTCCAGGGCGTGCAGTCGGTGGCCCTGCAGATGTCCCAGGAATTCGGCTTCACGCGCGAGATCGAGGACCGGGTCCAAGCACCCTGTCCAATCTGGCTGGTGGCGCTCGAGAAGGTCCTCTCGGGCGCCCTGCAGGGGATGGTCTCGGCGGCCATCGTCTTGCCCATCGCGGCGCTCGTGCACGCCAAGGGTGTCGACGCCTCGATCCACATCCACTGGCTGATCTTGGTGACCATCGTGCCCCTAGCCTGCGTGGCGATGGGGGCCCTCGGCCTCGTGCTGGGGACGAGCTTCGAGCCGCGCAACATCGGCTTGATGTTCGGCTTCATCATCTTGCCCATCACCTTCCTCGGGGGCACGTACTACGAATGGGGCAGTCTGGCCCCCGTCAAGATCGGCTCGTGGCATTGGCTCCAGACCCTGGTGCTGGTCAACCCCCTGCTCTACGTCAATGAGGGGATGCGAGCCACCTTCACCAACGTCTCGCACATCCCCCTCTACGTGATCTACCCGGTGCTGGTCGCCTTCTGCGCCGGCTTCCTGGCCCTGGGACTGCGAAACTTCCAACGCCGCGTCCTGTCGTAGGGACAGATGGCGGTGGCCGCGCCTATTCGTGGTGCGAGGAGCTCCGCGAGCCCGCACCCACCTTGTTGGTGGGCAGTTGGAGGTTGAAGTTGTAGGCGTTCTTGTAGTCGTTCTCGCGTGAGTACTTGCCGGCCTTCAGGTCCTTCATGTACTGCCTCTCACCCGACATCACCCGACGGGTCAACATCAGCGCGGCGAAGACGAGGATTGCTCCAAAGAGCATGAGCATGAATCCCTCGGAGTACGGCCAGACGATATTGAGGCACTGCGAACTGATCGTGAGGCCCCGCGACGGGTTCGCAACTTCGGCGTTACATATCCTGTTAATCGTTCCCTCGTGGTGCACGATCCACCCGCCATAGGCGGTGCACACCAAACCGAGGACGAAGAGCAGTCGTCGACCCATAAATTCAGACTAGGACGCATTTCGCGCGATTGACAGGACTGCGAGCCACGATAGTGACAACACCTGAGCAAATTCTCATCTACGACGGGGACTGTGCCTTCTGCACGTCGTCGGCGCGATGGATCGAACGGCGTTGGGTCCGGGCACCCCTTCCCGTCGCGGTGCCGTGGCAGCGCGTGCACCTCACGTGGCCCGCGCTCGCGACCCCGTCCGCGGAACAGCTACGCGCCTCGGTGTGGTGGATCGAGGGACCGCGACACGACGCCGGCGCGCGCGCCATCGCTCGCGCGCTCATCGCCACCTCGTCGCCGTGGCGCCTCGTGGGTTACGCCGTGCTCGCTCCCCCGCTCTCATGGCTCGCGGCCCCGACCTATCGCGTCGTCGCACGACACCGGCACCGGCTGCCCGGGGCCACGCCCGCCTGCCGGATGGACGCCGCCGACAAGGTCTAGACGTCCCACCAGATCGTCGCGAGCTCGCGCGTGCGCGGCGCGGGATTGTCGCGCAAGAAATCTCGCACCTCGGCTTCGCGCTCCTCGGGCAGGCACAGACGGATCCGCGTGAAGTGAGCGGCCTGGTCGAGGTCCTGTTCGGCGCGCATCGATCCGCTCCAGTACTCGGTCGTCGCCTCGACGCCCATCTCCGCCAGCACCGCGACGAGGTCCGCGGGCGTCGGGCCGCTCGGACGTTCGAGTTGCCAGAAGTGCTGCCACGCGCTCGACAGGGTGGACAACGGGTGTCGTTGGGGCAACTCGAGGACCACTCGTCGCGTCGCGTGCTCCTGCAACGCGGCGAGGAAGGGGACGATGTCACCCACGTTGTACACCACGTGGTGTGCCGTGGCGACGTCGGCGCGCGGCACGTTCTCGGCCACGGCGGGCCAGAAGCCTTCGAAGGTCTGCACGGCCACCCCGCGCTCGTCGGCGTTGCGCGAGAACATCTCGAGCATCTCGCCCTGGTGATCGACGCCGACGACGAGCGCGGCTGGCGGCACGAGGGCGAAAGCGGCGATGCCGCCACCGCAGCCCACGTCCAGGACGCTCGCGCCCGCGCTCAACACCTCGCGAGCGCGCTCGTGCGAGGGCGAGCTCTCGATCACGTCGGGGATCTCGAAGAGGACCGGTGGATGGATCCAGGGACTCTCACTCGCCTGCGACAGGATCGAGGGGGGAATCGCCCACGCCTCGAGGTCGCGTCGCCAGGCGTCCGCGGCGCTGGCGCTCACCGATTCAAGAGGCGCGACAAGAAGCCGCCCGTCGCGGGTTCATCGGCGCACGAGCAGCGATCGGCCTTCGCCACGCCCTTGAGGGCCTGCTCGATGTGATTGCCGCAACCTGACCAGGTGGCCTTGTTGCAGCGTCGACAGGTGGTCCGGTGACACATGATTCTTCCTACTTTCTCTATTTGGTTGTTGGTGCGGATTGAAGACGGGTGAGAACCAAGAGTCACACCGCGGCGAGTTCCTCGAAGGCCGGCGAATGACTCCAGGTGGCGTAGCCCCCATCAAGGTTGGCGACGTCGACTCCCCCGCGGCTCAGCAATTGCGCCGCCACGTGGCCGCGTTGGCCGACCTGGCAGAAGACGACCACCTCACCTGCGTCGATCTCGTCACGGCGCTCTCTCAGTTCGTCGACGGGGATGTTGATCGCCCCGGGCAGCGAGCCCCGGGCGAATTCCGCCGCGGTGCGCACGTCGACCAACGTGACGCCGCGGCGGCGGTACTCGTCGACCTCGTGCCATTGCAGCGTCCGCTCGAGTCCCGACAACACGTTCTCGGCCACGTAGCCCAGCATGTTGACGGGATCCTTGGCCGAGCCGAAGGGCGGTGCGTAGGCGAGTTCGAGGTCAGCGAGCTCGGGCGCACTGATGCCGCCACGGATCGCGGTCGCCAGCACGTCGATGCGCTTGTCGACGCCCTCGGTGCCCACTCCTTGCGCCCCCAGCAACGCGCCGGAGATCGGATCGACCAGGATCTTGAGGGCCATGGGTCGCGCCCCCGGGTAGTAACCCGCGTGCGACGCCGGGTGAGTGTGAATCGCGACGAAATCGCGTTGCGCCGCGGCCAGTCGTTTCTCGTTCCAACCCGTGGTCGCGATGGTGAGGTCGAACACCTTGACGATGGCCGTTGCGATCGTGGTGCGCGGACGAACGTCGCGGCCCGCCAGGTGGTCGGCCACCAGTCGCCCGTGGCGATTGGCGATGTTGGCGAGCGGCACCAACGTGGCGCTGCCATCGAGGGCGTCCATCTTCTCCGCGGCGTCACCGAGGGCGTAGATGGTCGGATCGCTCGTCTGGTTGAAACCGTTGACTTCGATGCCGCCACGCGGTCCGATGGCCAGACCCGCGGCGCGCGCGAGGTGAGTATCGGGGCGCACACCGATGGCCAGCACAACCAGGTCGGCGTCGACGACGACGCCGGAGTTCAGCGTCACCGACGTGGGTGAGATGCTCGCGACACCGTCGCCCAAGTGCAGCGTGACGCCCTGAGCGACCACTTCCTCGGCCACGAGGGTGGCCATCTCGGGGTCGAGCGGGGCGAGCACTTGTGGCGCCGCCTCGATGATGGTGGTCGCGATGCCGCGGTGCATGAGATTCTCGGCGATCTCGAGACCGATGAAGCCTCCGCCGATGACGGCCGCGTGGCGCGGCGTGGTTGCCACGATGTCGTGCAGTCGCTCGACGTCTTCGACGGTGCGCAGCGGGAAGGCCCGCTCGATGCCCGCGATAGGCGGGATGATCGGCGACGCGCCGGGACTCAGGACCAATGCGTCATACGCGAGGAGGTACTCCAGTCCCGTCGCCAGGTCGCGCACACTCACCTGGCGAGACTGAGGGTCGATGTCAAGGGCCTCGGTGTGCACGCGCACGTCGATGCGAAAGCGCTCGTGTAGTGACGTGGGCGTCTGGAGCAACAAGTCGGCCTCATCTGCGATGACGCCGCCAACGTAGTACGGCAGTCCGCAGTTGGCGTACGAGACGTGAGCGCTGCGCTCGAGAACGATGATCGACGCGTCAGCGTCGAGCCGGCGCAGACGCGTGGCCACCGACATACCCCCCGCCACACCACCGATGATGACGACGTTCATGACGACCCCCTAGGCCAGGCTCAAGAAGAGCTTCTGCAACTTCTTGGCGACGGCGTCGGAGTCGACGTCGGGGTCGGCGATGCACTCGCGAAGGCTCGAGGAGATCAGCATGAAGGCCGCGGTGTGCACGGCCTTGGAGACCGCCGACATCTGCGTGACGATCTCGTCGCAGGAGCGGCCCTCCTCGAGCATGCGCACGATGGCGCCCATCTGCCCGTGGGCGCGCTTGACGCGCAGGGTGATCTGCGCCAGCTGGTCCTCGTCCTGCAACACATGGGTGGGTTCCGTGACCGCCATCCGTCCTCCTTCGCCGTGATTCGTATACCCCCTAGGGTATCACCTCCAGCAGGCGATGTGACGTCAGTGGGACTTTGGACCCGACGCGCGAGTAGCGTCAGCGCGCGGCGAAGGCCACGACCTGGCGCGCGATCGCGGCGAGCATCAGACCATCGCCCACGCTGGGGGTAGAGAAATGGTTGGCCAGACTCCCCAGGGCGGCGTGTTGCACGACCGTGCCGTTGTTGGGATTGAACCCGTAGAGAACACCATCGTTGCCGATGGACCACACCTCGTGGGCCGCCACGATGGGCGGGCCTCCCCCGGCCGCGGCACGCCACACGACCGAGACCGTCGCGGGTTTCGCCGTCACGCGCACCGCCACGGGGCCGGCGTAGCACGGCAAGTAGACCAGGTTGGCGCGAAGGGCGTAGCCCCCATCGAGCACGTTGCCGCAGCCCGCGTCGATCGTGGCGATTTGACCCCCGACGCCGCCGAGGTGTCCGGCGCGAAGGAGATAGACGTGTCCGGACTTGCCGGTCGCCACGACCAAACCATTGGCCAGCACCACCGGTTGGGCTGACAGGTCGGCGTCATTGGCGTTGTCCTGCGCCCACGTGGACGGTGCGAAGAAAGCCTTCAGGTGCATCGTCGGCGTCAACTCCAACACGCCGTCACTGTGGTCGTAGGGCTGCCCGAGTGACGTGACCGAGCCGTTGCCCGACGTCACCCACACGTTGCCCGCCGCGTCCACCGCCGGAGCCGCTCCCCCCATCCAGACAGCACCCTGACTCTGTCCGGCGCCGTGGTCGACGACGTAGGAGGTCGAGGCGCCCTTGCCGCTTTCGGCGATGGCGCCCACCACACCGTGATAGGTCGGGCAGTCACCGTAATTGCCGCCGAAGGAGTAGATCACCGCGCCGTGATCGAGGGCCAGACCGCTGCGGTTGAGGTACGGCAGTTGATCAGGGGTCGGTGTCGTGATCACGCGACGCATCATGCGCGCTCCCGACGTGACGTCGAGTCCGTAGAGGAAGTGGCGCGCGACGCCGTGATCGATCTCGAAGGCCATCACGAAGAGCTCGTGACGGGTCGGGTCGATCACGGGAGTCCCGGTGATGCCGACGAGCGGCGAGATATCGCCGCACGGCAAGAGGTCCGAGGGCACGGCGCGAGCCAGGTGTCGGGCCCAGCGAATCGCTCCATTCGTGGCCGAGAGCGCGTAGACGGTGTCGTTCTCGGTGGCCACGAACACCTCGTCGCCGACGACCACCGGCTCACCGTAGAGCTGGCCGTCGAGCACCGGCGACGTCCATCGACGGGCGGACGTATCGACCGCACGCACGCCCGCGGCCACGCCCGCACCGATGCCGCCACCGTGATAGCCCAACCATGTCGTGGTGGATGCCGGTGCCGCCAGCGCCGACGTGCCCCACGTGGTACCGGCGACGACGATCGTCGCCACGACCACGATCATCCCCGCCACTGCGCGCAAGATCCCTCGTCGCCACCACGTGCCAGCACTGCTATGTGAAGAGGTCATCGCCATCATCCGACCCTAGTCAGACTCGTGTCATCGGAACTCGCGCGCCGAGGGTGTTCGAGCTCTCAGCGCCGGCGCACGAGAGCAACCATGACGAGGCGCCAACCCACCAGGAACAACGTCAAGAACGCGAGCGCCACGATGATGAAGGCCAGCACCGTGCCCTGCCCCGACACCACGCGAAGTACCATCCCGAGCGCCACCGTGACCAGCACAATCACGAGGCCCTCGAGAGGTGCCTCGCCGGCTCGGTGCCGTCGCCAGGTGATCAGCCAGCCCGCGACCAGTCCGACGGCGAAGGGCCAGAGTGTCGACGCCATGCCCGAGACAGTGATGCCGTGGCTATGGGCCGACCGTCCGATGCCCACAAAGAGCATGAGGAACAACGCGTCAATGACAAGGGGGAATTTCTTCATGGTTCCCCTCGATGGTAGGGGGTGGTGGGTTCACCTTCGACATTCGATCCTTCCGAACATTGACCTTCTCATCGGTGCCCTCACTGTGCCGGTCACATCAACTGTCCGAGACTCGTCATCACCGGTGATGCCAACCTGGGTGTCGCGGGACTGCTGTTGTCGTGTCAGGCATCAGGTGATGTCGTGTCAACCATCTCCTGTACGCCACCTGTCAAGGCTCAGGTGTTGCGATACATCACCCAGTAGGGCCGGTGGGGATCGAACCCACGACCCAGGGATTATGAGTCCCCTGCTCTAACCACTGAGCTACGGCCCCAGGCATCCAGCCTAACTGAGGACCTCAATTTCACGTGGCTTCCTCAAACTGGCGCGGTGAACGGGGTTTCGCATCGAGTCCTACTGCACCTTTCGTTCATGAGAGGGAGTGCTGGCCACGACGCCACTTCTCCTCCCGTGTCGATCGTCTCAATACCTCTCGACGTCTCGCGATGCCAGGTGCTCGAGAATGGACCGCTCCCAGCAGTCATGTCGCGCGCGGGATGCGACGCGATCACGAGTTCAGGGCGGCGATGATCTCGCGGCCGAGACGACATCAATCGCTCGCTCCTCCATCGATTATTCGGATACAAACTGTCGGCGACATCTTCTCGCGACCAAAGACTTTGGTCGAATGACTTGACGCGCGCCATCAGGTTGATTACGTTGGCGTCATGAGCGGACCTACTCTCGTTATCTTGGCTGCTGGGCGAGCTCGTCGTTACGGTGGACTCAAGCAACTTGCCCCTATTGGACGTCACGGTGAAGGGGTCATCGACCTCATCGCATCGGACGCGATCACCGCTGGTTTCGACGATATTGTCATTGTCCTCAACCGCGATACCGGTCCGACGATCCAAGAGCACGTGGCCGAGTTCTGGCCCAAGTCGCATCGGGTGTCCTTCGCCTTCCAGGAGAAGTTGCGCGGCACCGTGGACGCCGTGCTCGCCGCCGAGGAGTTCGTCGACCACTCGGTCCCCTTCGCCGTCTCCAACGCCGACGACCTCTACGGGCTCGATGCCTTGACGAAGCTCGGCGAGCACCTGACCAGCAACCCGGACTGTTGCCTCGTGGCCTTCCAGCTCGAGAACTCTCTCATCGGCGACTTGCCGGTCTCACGTGGCACCTGCCAGGTGAAGGACGGGCGCCTGTCGCACGTGGTGGAGCGGCGCAATGTGCACTTCACCCCTGACGGCCTTGAGGCCGATGATGGACTCTCGCCGCGTATCTTGGCGCCCGAGTCATTGGTGTCGATGAACCTGTGGGGCTTCCAGCCCAACATCTGGCCCCTCTTGCACCGCGAGATGGAAGAGCACGACTTCGAGGCCAGCGCAGAGGTCCTCTTGCCCACCTTCGTCGCCAACACGATGGAGCGCGATGGCATGGTGTTCACCGTCCTCGAGACCACCTCACGCTGCATCGGCGTGACCCACGCCGAAGACCTGCCGCTCGCGCAGTTCCTCGTGCGCGAGGAGATCAAGTCAGGCCAACGGCCCGAGTTCGCCTTCAGCTAAGCGTCACGTCGCTCACCGCGACCCAACGGCGCTCGCCGACGCTTCGCTCCATCGCCTCGCAGACCGCCGCCACCTGTGCACCCACGTCGAAACCGGGCGTCCAGGACTCGTCCGGCCACGCCTCGGCGAAGGACGACACCTGGTTAACGAAACTCGCGTCGTAGCCGACGCCCTGACCGATGGGCCACCACCCCCGGGTCTCGGGGTGCTGGGGATGCTCGGCGCGGATGCGTCGCATGCCGTAGAGACGGGGGTCGTCCTCAACGCTGGCGAACCAGAGTTCGTTGAGTTGGTTGTAGGAGAACACCGCGGTCCCCCTTGAGCCGTTGACCTCGACCACGAAGTCACAGGGGTGCCGCGGTGCGGCCCGCGCCACCTCCATCGTGCCCTGCGCACCCGAGGCGAAGTGGATCAGCGCCGAGGAGGCGTCATCGACCTCGACGCGGCGCACGCCCTCGGCGACACGACGCTCGGTGACGAACGTGCGCGACGACGCCGCGACCTCCTCAATGGGACCGAGCATCCACGTCGCCATGTCCACGAGGTGGCTGCCCAGGTCGGCAATGGTCGTGCCACCCATGTTGGCCTCGAATCGCCAGTCGAAGGGGATATCGGGATCGACGAATTCGTCGCTCAACCACGTGCCGCGCCACAGGTGCACGTCACCGAGTTCTCCGCGCTCGATCATCTCGGCCAGCAGCGAGACGGCCGGCAGGCGTCGGTAGTTGAAACCCACCGCGTGATGTACGCCCGCCGTGACGACCGCGTCGCGCGCCGCGGCCGCGGCGGCGTAGTTCGTGGCGAGGGGCTTCTCGCAGATCACCGCATGTCCCGCGCGAGCCGCGGCGATGGCGATCTCGGCGTGAGTGCCCGGCGGCGTGCAGATATCGATCACGTCGATATCGCTTCGCCCGATGACCTCGGTCCAGTCGCTGAAAGTGGCGTCGATGCCGCAGTCGGCCGCCACTCGCGATACCGCCTCCGTGTGCCGACCCGTCATGGCGACGGGGACGAAACGCACCGGCGAAGGACGTATCAGCGGCGCCGCCCGGTAGGCGTAGGCGTGAGCGCGGCCCATCATCCCGTAGCCGATGATGGCGACGCGAAGATCTATCGTCATCGCGTCACGCGCCCGGTGACACCTGCTGCGACGAGGTGCGCGCGGCGTCGAGCGCCGCGATCGCGTCGTCCACGCTGGCGCCGTGACACGGTGCTCCCTGCGCGTACTGCGCGAAGGCCGATGCCTGACGCCGCAGGGCGTCGAGCTGGGCGCGTTCGCCGTCCACGGGATCCAAGAAGACCGAGAAGGCGTGGTCCTTGGTACCGAAGACCTCGACGCTCGCCATATCACCGCCGGCGTAATGGCGACCGAGCGACACCAGGGCCGTGGCTCCGCTCGACAGGCTGCCCAGCACCTGGGCACTGTCGGGGTCCCCTTGACTCTCGGGGTCGCTCACCGTGGGCGAGGCGACCGCGTGCAGCGAGGTGAAGTCACCCGCGCTGAGCCAACGGGCCTGATCGAACTCGTGGACACCCATGTCGACGAAGATGCCGCCGCTGCGGGCGCGAAAGGCCGCCGAGGGCGGTTCGCCGTCCCACTGCAGGCACGACAGCGACAGGAGTTCTCCGAAATCACCACTCGCGATGCGCTCGCGCAATACCTGCAGCTCCGGCACGAAGCGACGCCAGTACGCAATTTGCAGCGCGACCCCGGCGTTGCTCACCACCTCGCGCGCGCGCATGGTGTCCTCGGGCGACACGCCGCACGGCTTCTCGCACAGGATCGCCAAATCAGCTTTGGCGACCGCACTGATGACCTCGACGTGGCTGTCGCTCGGCGTGACGATCACGACGCCATCGAGCGACGCGTCTTCGAGCATGCCTTCTAACGACGCATACCCGCGAAGGCCGAAGGTCGCCACCGCGTCGTCGCGCAGGGTCGCGACCGGCTCGGCGACCGCGACCACCTTGACGTCCGTTGCGTCGCGCAGGGCGCGCAGATGGGTTCGACCCATTCGGCCGGCGCCGACTAGGCCCAGGTGAAAGACCGAATCCTGGGAACTAGAGGCCATGGCGGGTGAGGAACTCACGATTGCGCTTCTGATCCTCGATGGCCTTGGCGAATCGCGCCGAGGTCTGGGGGAAGATGTCCTGCTCGACCACCAACCAGCCCGAGAAGTCATTGACCTCCAACTGGTTCAAGATGCCCACGCAGTCCACGTCGCCCTCGCCCAAGGCACAAAAGACCTCGCGCGACCAGATGGCGGGGGTTGGCTCGTTGTCCTCGATGACGCCGTTCATGATCTCTTGCACCGCGTCCTTCAGGTGCACGTGGTTGATGCGGTCCGACCATTCGCGCAGCGCTCGCACCGGGTCGCCGCCGCCGATGAAGAAGTGTCCCGTGTCGAGGCAGAGACCGATGTCGGAGACCTCGAGGACCTTGGCGATCTCCCAGGGAGCCTCGACGTGGGTCCCGGTCTCGTGATGGAACGTCGGCTCGTAACCGCGCGCGCGGCAGCGTTCGACGACCGTGCGCAGGCCGACGGCGAAGCGCTCCCAGCCCGCCTCGTCGAGCCCCCACTCTTCGGGGTCAAGGTGGGAGCGACCGGGATTGGCGCGGCGCCGATCGCTGCCGGCGTCGGCGATGGTGGGATGCGGATCGGGTCCGGGAATCGCGCCCTTGACGGCGTCGAAGGTGTCGAGCATGGCGTCAAGCTCGGGGAACAGCCGAGGCAGCGCGTCGGGGTCCGAGAAGGGGAACTCGAGGTACGCGCCGGCCAGACCCATCGAGCGCGCGGCGAGGCGCGCGGCGAGGACCGGTCCGTCACCCAGGTAGCCCACGGGTCCGAGGTCGATGCCGGCGTATCCCGAGGAGGCCACCTCATCGAGGACGCCTTCGCCGTCGGGAACGCTGGGATCGATCCCCACGGTGAGTTCGAACGCGCCATAGCTGATGGGGGCATTAGCGACGGTGATTTTCATAACGGGTGTTCCTTTTCTCTCTTGGTTGGCGGGGGCGAATCAGTACTGCGTCGGGTTCTCGACGGGTTGACCCGTCTGGACGCAACGAATGATGGCTTGGCACATGGCGATGTCGTGGACCGAGTCGGCGCCGTCGGTCACGAGTGCCGCGCCGGTCGTGACGGCGTTGTAGAAGGCAACGAGTTCCTCCTTGAAGCCGCTCTCGAAGGACGTCACCTCGTCGCGTCGCCACGACGTGGTGGCGCCGGGTTCGCCTCCTTCGACCGACAAGGCGGTGGGGGCGTTGCGCAGGTAGGGCGAGGGGAACGAGAGGGTCACGCGCCCGTCAGTGGCCATCATGACGAATTCCATCGAGTAGCGGGTCATCCCGGGCGTGTCCACCCAGTGGATCGCCGCCGAGACGTCACCGAAACTCATGTGCGCATTGAGCGCCCCCGGGCGCATCTCGACGAAGTCCAGACGGTCGGGCTCGCCCAGGACACCGCGCACGGTATTGATCTCGTGAACCAGGGTGTCCAAGAGGACGTTGGAATACTGGCTCACCAGGTGCTCGTCATTGGTGCCGATCGCCGCGGCCAGTCGCCGTTCGGAGTCCGCGACGAGTGGTGCGAGCACCTCGGCGCTGACGTCGTTGGCCAAGACCATCGGGTAGTGGCTGACGTAGGGGACGAAGGGCGACTCGGTCGTGGTGACGCGCAGTAGTTTGGGTCCCGACAGGAGCGCCACCTCTTCTTGGAACCTCTTGAAGGCCGGGTCGTAGCGCTTGGGGTAGCCCACCATCAGCACCTTGCCGGCCTTGGCGGCCTCGCTCACCATCTCCGCGCCCTCGGCGGTCGAGAAGCACATCGGCTTTTCGACGAAGACATGGAGGCCGGCGCGCGCCGCCTCGATGGCGATCGGTGCGTGAGAGCCTGAGGTCAGGACCAGCACTGCGTCCAGGGGCGTCGCGATCATCTCGCGCCAGTCGGTGAAGACGTGCTCGACGCCGTATTCCTCGGCCGCCGCGCCGCCGGAGAAGGCCGAGAGGTCGCAGACCGCCGTGATCTCGAATCGGTCCTTCATCTCGCGCAGGAAATGCAGATGCATCACCTGACCGATCACTCCTGTGCCCACGACTCCGACACGCAACTTGGTACTCACCCTGGGGCTCCTGACTGATGATTCGACTGTTCGCCCGGACGCGACCGGGTGATACCCATTATCCCTTGACGCCCCCACCCAGCACGAAGCCCTCGCGGAACAATCGCGACGACGCGGCGTAGAGGATGAAGACGGGCACGCAAAAGACGAGCGAGTAGGCCGCGATGTTGCCGAACTCGGGCTTGGGCAACGTCAAGAAGGTGTAGATGGCGATGGGTGCGGGCTGCTGGTTCCCGTTGGAGATCAAGATCAGGGGTACGACGAAAGAGCCCCAGGCGTTGACGAATCCGAAGATGGCGGCCGCGGCGATACCCGGCATCGCCAGGGGGATGATCACACGCCACAGCACCTGCATCGTGCTCGCCTTCTCCATTCGCGCCGCCTCTTCCAAATCCTCGGGCACCGCATCGATGAAGTTCTTCATCAGATAGACCTCGAAGGGCAGCGACGTGACCGACAAGAAGATCGCGGTGGGCAGGATCGTCAAATAGCCGAAGTGCGCGAAGATCTCGTAGACCGGAATCACCATGATGGTGAGCGGCACCCCCGAGGAGAAGAGAATGAACAGGAGCAGGGGTCCCTTGAAGGGGATCTTGCGACGCGAGAACGAATAGGCCGCGAACACGCCCGCGACCGAGGCGATCAGCGTGGAGAGGAAGGCGAGCACCACCGAGTTCCACAACGAGTGCAGGAGCGAACCGGTCAGGACGGCTTGGAAATTCTTGAGCGAGAAGTGCGGCCATTCGATGCCCCACGACGCGTTCGCGTCGATCGACGCGAGCAAGAGCCAGAGCATCGGGGCGAGGAAGATGAGGCCGAGGCCCCCCAGGAT
>Ga0209698_10003857_pt1 | contig 16570 bp, 4 predicted proteins | sample LitLauG_LLR_2012_FD_187203 | JGI IMG/M metagenome (GOLD analysis project Ga0209698, IMG submission 187203) | Freshwater sediment microbial communities from Pennsylvania, USA - Little Laurel Run_MetaG_LLR_2012 (SPAdes) (version 2) | ecosystem: Environmental > Aquatic > Freshwater > Creek >...
ATGCGGGGCTGGGGGAGCGGGGACTGGAGTTTGGCGCGGCATTTCAACAGGTGGAGGCGGTGTGGCGGGGAGACGGGGAAGCGGTGGCGCGGGTACGGCTGGCAGAGGAAGTTGGGGGCGCAGGCGGCTCCTATGTGCTTCACCCGGCCTTGCTGGACGCCTGCTTCCAGCCGGTTGCCGCGGCGCTTTCGGCATCTGATGATACTGCCACTGTCTACCTGCCGATTGGGATGGATTCGTTCGACCTTTTGGGCGACGGGAACCGCATACGGTGGAGTCACGCGCGAGCCGACCGGCCCGCCGCCACCGATACACTTTCCGCCGATATCCGCTTGTTCGATGAAGCCGGTTGCCTGGTCGCGCGCATGGCGGGCATGAGATTCAAGGCCGTCTCTGGCGGCGCGCGTTGTGAGCTGGCTGGTCGGATTGCGGATTGGATCTACGAAAGGACGTGGACGCCGATGCCGCTCGCCGCAGCACCGGCGGCGAAATGGCAGGCGGCGGACCTGAGCGCGCTCGCACCCCGCTTGACGGAGCACTTCGAAGAGCTGGCGGCGGCGCCCGGACTTGCGAAATACGGCGAGTTCCTCGAGCAACTGGAAGCGGTCTCGGCGCTCTACGTGCGGCAAGCATTTGAGAGTCTGCAGTGGAGGTCCGCCTTTCAGACGCGCTTTTCGGCTGAGGATCTGCGCGCGTCCCTGGGCATCGCGGAACGGCACGGACGGCTGTTCGGACGTTTACTCGAAATTCTTGCCGAGACCGGCTGCCTCCGGCGCTCCGAATCCGGCTGGGAGCTTATCTCGGAGACTCCTTACGAGGATCCGGGCCCGCTCCTGGAGGCGCTTCGATCCCGGTATCCCGAGGCCAGCGCGGAAATTGAGTTGGTCAGCCGCTCGGCGCCGCACCTCGCGGCATCGTTGCGCGGCGAACGGGACGGCTTGGACCTATTGTTTCCGGGCGGATCGTTCGAAACGGCACAGCGGCTGTACTGCGATTCCACGCTCGCCCACTTGTTCAACACCGTGGCGGCAGCTGCCGTGTCCGGTGTGGCTGCACAGCGCAGCCATCGCCTGCGCGTGCTGGAGATCGGCGCCGGCACAGGCGGAACAACGGCATATGTGCTGCCGAAGCTCGCCGGCCGCGATATCGAATACGCGTTTACCGATATCTCGGCGGCCTTCACCGCGCGCGCGGCGGAGAGGTTTCAGCAACCCGGAGTACGCTCGGAGCAGCTCGATATCGAGACCGACCCCGTTCGGCAGGGCTTCGGCTGCAGGCAGTTCGACATAGTCATTGCCGCCAATGTGCTGCATGCCACGGCCGATCTCTCCCGCACGCTTCGCAATGTCCACTCGCTGCTGGCACCGGGGGGCGCGTTGGTGTTGTTGGAAGTCACAAAGCGCCAGCGCTGGCTCGACCTCACCGTGGGGCTCACGGAAGGCTGGTGGAGGTTCCAGGACACGGATCTCCGGCCGGACTACCCGACCCTCTCGGTCGATCAATGGCGCTGCCTGCTAGAACGCGAAGGCTTCGATGATCTTGTGGTGACTCCGGAGGCGCCGGCACGCGGCCTGCTCTCACGGCAGACGATGATCGCGGCACGCCGCCGGCCCGAGATGCAGAGCGGGCGTTGGGTCCTGTTCGCCGATGCCGGGAACGCCGGGAAGCATCTCCTCGGAGCATTGCACGCTGCCGGTGCCGACGCGGTGCTCATGCCGCCCGCCGCGTGCCCCAGGTCGCGCGAGGAGTTCGTGGCACAGATCCGCCGATGGGCTTCGGAGGGTATCGGCGGCTTGGTCCATCTGCCCGGAGTCGACAGCCCGCCGGAAACGCTGGACGGTTTGCGCCAGGCCCAGGCTGAAGCGTGCGGATCGGCCCTTCAACTGCTATGGGCGCTAGCTTCCAGCGCTTGCGAGAAGCCACCCAGGCTGTGGATGGTTACTCGGGGCGCGCAGCCGGTCACGCCCGAAAGCGGCGTTGCCGATCCCTCGCACGCCACGCTTTGGGGTCTCGGCCTCACCGCCACGCTCGAACACCCTGAGGTGCCCTGCACCCTGGTGGACCTGGACCCAGCGGCCGACTCAATGGAGTGCCTCGTGGCGGAACTGCTTGCAAGCGACGGGGAATCCCAGGTCGCCTACCGCGACGGTCAAAGATATGTCGCCCGGCTGGTTCGTGGCGTTGTCCGGCCGGCCGCTGTTTCCGAAGATTCCGGTCACTGGCGATGGCAGGTCTCGCGGAGGGGTGACATTGACGGCCTGGAAATCGCTCCAGCGATGCATCGCACGCCAGGGCCGGGCGAAATCGCCATCCGAGTGGCTGCCGCCGGGTTGAATTTCAAAGACGTGATGAACGTGCTGGGGATCTACCCAGGCGACGCCGGTCCGCTCGGAGGCGAGTGCGCCGGGACCGTGACCGCGGTCGGCGCAGGCGTCGACGAATTCAAGCCCGGTGATCCCGTTTTGGCCTTGGCTCCCGCCAGTTTCTCCGATTGCGCGATCACCCGGTCGGAGCTGGCGGCACATCTCCCGCCTGAGCTGACCTTCACGGATGGCGCCGCCATTCCCGTCGCGTTTCTCACTGCCGCCTATTGCCTGAATCACGTGTGCCAGATCGGGCGCGGCGACCGCGTGCTGATTCACACTGCCGCCGGTGGAGTCGGTATGGCCGCCACCGGGATCGCGATCGCTGCGGGAGCCGAAGTCTTTGCGACGGCGGGCTCGGACGCCAAGCGGAAAACCTTGCGGCGCTTAGGCGTCCGCCACGTCTTCGACTCGCGAACCCCCGGATTCGCGGACGACATCCGGAGCTTGACCGGCGGCCGTGGCGTGGACATCGTGCTGAATTCACTGGCGGGCGCGATGCGGGATCGCAGCTTCGAGGTGCTCGTCCCGGGCGGCGTGTTCCTGGAGATCGGCAAGCGTGGTGTGTGGACGCCGGAGCGGGTCGCCGCGCTGGGGAAGAATGTCCGGTACTTCGTGATCGATTGGAGCGACACGGCGCGGGAGAATCCGGCGCTTATCGGGCGCATGCTCCGAGACATCACGCGGCGGGTTGCCGCAGGCGAGCTTTGGCTGCTTCCCTGCCATGTGTTCCCCGTTCGCGAGGCGTGCCGGGCCTTCCGGTTCATGGCCCAGGCCCGGCACACGGGAAAGATCGTGCTGGCCTCAAGCCATGTGGCGCCCGCACCCCTATTCCCGTCCAACGCCGCCTACCTGATCAGCGGGGGCTTCGGCGGGCTCGGACTGGCCGTGGCAGGCTGGCTTGCCGCCAGGGGCGCCCGCCACCTCGTGCTTTTCGGGCGCAGACCTCCCGATCGAGAGCAGCGTAAGCTGCTGCGAAATATCGAGCAGCAGGGCGTGCGCGTGCTGGCGGTCGAGGCCGATGCCGCCGACGAACAGCAGGTCGCTGGCCTGCTCGAAGAGATCCGGCGGACGATGCCGCCGCTACGAGGCATCTTCCATTGCGCAGGGGTGCTCGATGACGGACCCTTGGTGAAACAGAACTGGCCACGCTTCCGGAACGTGTTTGCCCCCAAGGTGGATGGCGCCTGGAACCTGGACCGGCTGAGCCGGGGCTTTCCCATCAACCTGTTCGTGCTCTTCTCCTCCGCCGCGTCGTTTTTCGGCTCCCGGGGGCAGGCCAACCACGCGGCCGCCAACGCGTTCCTTGACGCCCTGGCCCACTACCGCCGGGCGAACGGGCTGCCGGCCATCAGCATCGACTGGGGCCCATGGGCGCAGATCGGCGCCGCCGCGCGTTTGGGTGTGGATCGCGGCGCGGCGGCCCGCGGACTGGGTCTCATCGATGTGGAGGCCGGGCTCGAAGCTCTCGGCCGGTTGCTCGCAAGCGACTTGGTGCAGGCCGGCGTTGCCCCGGTGGATTGGACAAAGCTGCTGGAGCGGTTTCCGGGCGCTGCCGCCAGATACGTGGATCTAATCGCCGGCGTTGCCAAGCCGGCCAAAAGGGACGCGCCATCGAGTAACGGCCGCCGGCCCCTGCGGCGGATTCTCGAAGAAGCTTTGCCGGCCAAGCGCCGAACACTCCTCGATAGCTTCGCCGAAGAACAGGCTCGCGCAGTGCTGGGCCTGGCGGCGGGCTACCCCATTCCCCCCAGCCGCCCGTTGCAGGAATTGGGGCTCGACTCTCTCCTCGCCATCGAGCTACGGAACAAGCTGGCCGCTGCCGTTGAAAAGCCTCTGCCCGCTTCCACGCTGTTCGATCATCCCACGCTCGAACAACTCAGCGGATATCTGTGGCGCGACATACTCGGGTTCGACGTGCCCGTCCCGGAGGCCGTGGCCGGCGGGCTCGACATGCTCAGCGCGGTGGAGCAACTGTCGGACGAGGAAGCCGACCGGCTTTTTCAGAAGCTGAGCCCTGTGCATTGATTATGAGCGACTTCCTGGAACGTGTCTCCAAACTCTCGCCGGCCAGGCTGGCGATCCTAGCCGATCAACTGCAACGCAAGCTCGACGCCGTGGAGCGTTCGCAGCGCGAGCCGATTGCCGTGATCGGTATGGGATGCAGGATGCCCGGAGGGGTGGAGGGACCGGATTCCCTCTGGCGTCTGCTGCGGGACGGAGTGGATGCCATCACCGATGTCCCCGCGGATCGTTGGAATGCTCGCACCTGTTACTCCGCCGACCCCGAGGCTCCGGGCAAGACCAACGCGGCTTGGGGCGGTTTTCTCGAAGCTCCGGACCGGTTCGACGCGGAGTTCTTCGGCATTGCCCCCCGCGAGGCGGCGACCATGGACCCGCAGCAACGGCTGATTCTGGAGGTGGCCTGGGAAGCGCTCGAGCGCGCCGGGCAGAATCCCCATCGCCTGGAGGGGAGCGCCACCGGCGTGTATGTCGGGATCTCCAACGCGGATTACGCCCAGCTCCTGCTGGCGCAACCGCCCGAACGCTTGGACGCCTATGTCGCGTCTGGCAACTCGCATGCCATTGCCGCCGGCCGAATCTCGTACCTCCTCGGGTTGCAGGGACCCAGCCTGGCCGTGGACACCGCCTGCTCGTCGTCGCTAGTAGCGGTCGATCTGGCCTGCCGCGCGCTGCGCGCGGGGACCTGCGGTATGGCGCTGGCCGGCGGCGTCAACCTGATTCTCACAAACCGGATCACGATCGCCCTTTCCAAGGCGCGCATGATGGCATCCGACGGCCGGTGCAAGGTGTTCGCGGCCGGGGCGGATGGCTTCGTGCGCAGCGAGGGCTGTGGCGTCGTCGTATTGAAGAGACTCTCCGACGCCGTGGCAGAGCGTGACCGTATCCTCGCCGTGATTCGCGGTACGGCGGTCAACCAGGATGGCCGGAGCAGCGGCCTCACGGCGCCGAACGGGCGCGCGCAAGAGGCCGTCATCCGCGCCGCGCTGGCAGACGCCGGTGCATCCCCGTCGGATATCGATTACATCGAAGCGCATGGCACGGGCACCGCGCTGGGTGACCCGATCGAAGTGAGGGCCCTCGCGGCGGTGCTCGGGCAGGGCCGCTCACCGGACCGGCCGCTCGCCGTGGGTTCCATTAAGGCGAATCTCGGACACCAGGAGGCCGCGGCCGGAATCGCCGGGCTCCTCAAAGTCGTTCTGGCGCTCGAACACGGGGAGATTCCACCGCAGTTGCACCTCACGGTGCGGAATCCGCATATCGACTGGGACGGGCTGCCCATCGTCATACCAGTCGAGCGCATGCCCTGGCCGAAAACCGAACGTCCGCGCCTGGCGGGCGTGAGTTCGTTCGGCTTCAGCGGCACCAACGCCCACCTGGTGCTAGAGCAGGCACCGGAGGTTCCCCGTGCCGGCGCCCGCCTCACGCGGCCGCGTCATCTGCTGACGATCTCGGCGAAATCCGATGCCGCCCTCCAAACTCTAGCGGGCCGCTACGCGCGTTTTCTCGAGTCGGGGGAGGCCGAGCTTGCCGATGTTGCGGCAACCGCAAACTGCGGCCGTGCCCAGATGGGGTGCCGCCTGGCCGTAACCGGCCAATCCGCTACCGAAGCAGCACGGGCTCTAGCGGACTTCGAGCGAGGAATGTCGGCGAGCGCCGTGCACTGCGGCGGCGGTTCGAAGCCGCCGGAAATCGCCTTCCTGTTCACTGGGCAGGGCGCGCAGTACGCCGGGATGGCGCGCGGGCTCTATGAGACCTCGCCGGTCTTTCGGGCCGCACTCGAAAAGTGCCACGAGCTGCTGCGGCCGCACGTACGGCGGCCCTTGTTGGACGTGCTATATGCCGATGCGGCGGCCCTTGACGATACCGAATTCACCCAGCCGGCGTTGTTCGCGGTGGAATACGCGCTGGCCGAATTATGGAAGTCCTGGGGCGTCGTTCCAGCGGCGGTGCTAGGCCACAGCGCGGGCGAGTATGTGGCGGCGTGCGTGGCGGGCATCTTCAACCTGGCGGACGGATTGCATCTGATCGCGCAGCGCGCCCGCATCATGGGAGCGCTTCCCGGAAACGGGGCCATGGCCGCGGTTTTCACCTCGGAAGCCGCCGTGCGGGAGTGCTTGGCGCCTTACGCATCCACGGTTACGGTAGCCGCCAGAAACAGCGCCGAAGAGATGGTGATTTCCGGTCTTGCCGCGCACGTGAACGCCGTGATGGAACATCTTTCGCGGCGTGGTGTCCGCTGCCAGCACCTCAAGGTCTCGCACGCATTTCACTCCCCGCTGATGGATCCGATCCTCGACGAGTACGAAGCCCAAGCTTCGCGAATCGAGTACTCCAGGCCGCGGTTGCCCATAGTCTCCAATGTCTTCGGGGAAGCGGTGGTGGATGCTTCGATGAGCGAGGCCAAGTACTGGCGGGGCCACTTGCGCCATGCCGTGCAATACGAGGCCGGTGTGCGGGCACTCGACCGGAGCGGCTGCCGGGTGTTCGTCGAGATCGGCCCGGCCCCCGTGCTCATTGGCTTGGCCCGGCGCTGCCTGCCGCGTTCGGCGGCGCTCTACCTGCCCTCACTTCATCCCGGCACGGACGACTGGCGGCAGATGCTCGACAGCCTCGGGCAACTCTATGCGGCGGGCGCCGCCATCGACTGGAATGATTTCGAGCGCGGGCACGAGTACACCAAAGTTGTGCTCCCGACCCACCCGTTCGTGCGACGCCACTACTGGATCTCCGGAACCGTGGACAAAGACGCGGACCGGCGCGAGGCGACACCCGATGTGCAGCGCATCGAGGCGGCCACCCCACTGCTCAACGTGCGGCTCACTCCAGACCGTCCGCCAGATTGCCAGCACGTGCTGTGGGGCTCGCCAGTGGTCTCGGCGGCGACGTTCCTCGAAACGGCACTCCGCGCCGCCCGGGAATTCGGAGCTCCTCCGGCCGTGCGGGATTTCGAGATCCACGAGGCTTGCCCCTTGACGCATGGTGAAGCGAAGCTATTGCAGTGCGTGCTGGACCCGGAGTTTCGGACCGGTGGCTCCTTTCGGGTCTTCGGCCAGGATCAAGATCGCTGGATCTTGCACGCTTCCGGGCGTTTCGCCGCCGCCGGCTCCGTCCCCAATGGCTTGGTGGAGTTCGAGTCCGCCAGGACGGCCTGTGGCGATCCCATCCTCGCGGGTGAGTACTACAGCCGGCTCGAGACGTTGGGCGTCCATCTCGGGCCCCAACTTCAGGTGCTGCGCGAGATTCGTTTGGGCGCCGGAGTGGCGTTGGTTGGCGTCGAGATGACAGACGAAGTCGTCGACCGCAATGAGGCCATAGTGATCGAGGCCTGCTTGCAGGCGATCGGCGCCGCGATTCCTTGGGACAGCGGCGCGGGCGTCTCGGTGGCAGCGTCGATCGAGGAAGCCAGAATCTTCGCGGTCAAACCGGGCGCTTTGCGGATTCTGGTGACGCTCCGGCCCCAGCCACGCTTGGGCTGCGCCTACCAGGCCGACGTTCGCGCTTTCACCGAAGAGGGCGCCCCGATCGCGGTACTGACCGGAGTGGCGCTCCGGCCGGTCGCTCCGTGGGGGGCCTCGCGCGGGGGCGCGGTACGCGCGGATTGGTTTTACCGGGTCGAGTGGCAGCCGGCGCGGCAGCGCGCTGTGGCGACGCTCGATCTCGAGTCCCTCCGCGAGCACGCCGCGCAACGGTTCCACGAGTTGTCCGCATCGCACGGGCTCGAAGTCTATGACGCGTTGCGCCCGCGGCTGGACGCTCTGGTCACGCTTTACATTCTACGGGGTCTGGGTGCATTGGGGTGCGACCTCGCGCCGGGTTGGCGCCTGAAACCCAGCGAGCTAGCTGATGCTTTGGGGATCATCCCGAAACAACGCCGGCTGTTCTTCCGGATGTTCGAACTATTGCACGCGGATGGCATTGTCCGGCCAGAGGGATCGGACTTCTGCGTGGTGCGGGCGGCGGAGATGGCTGATCCGAGAACGATCGAGGCGGAACTGCTCTCCTGTTATCCAGCGAGCCAGTGCGAAACCCAGCTCCTCGCCCGTTGCGGTGCGGAACTGGCGGCGGTTTTGCGCGGCACTCGCGACCCCCTGGATCTGTTGTTTCCAACTGGATCACCAGAGGATCTGGAAGAGCTGTACGGCCGCACCCCGTTCGCGGTTGTGTACAACACGCTTGTTCAAGACCTGGTGGTGAAAGCTGCGGCCGCTTCTGGCGCGGCCCCTCTCCGCGTTCTGGAGATCGGCGCAGGCACGGGCGCCACTGCAGCAGGGGTCCTGCCTTTGCTGGCGGGCCACGGGAGCGAGTACGTCTTCACCGACGTCTCCCAGGCGTTCTTGAGCCGCGCCCGGGACAAATTCGCGGAATATGAATTCGTGCGCTACCGGCTGCTGGACATCGACCGCGACGCCGCTACCCAGGGCTTCGAGCCGGGCGCATTTCATATCGTGATAGCTTCCAATGTTCTCCACGCAACCAAAGATCTGCGCCGTACGCTCAGTCACGTGAAGGGCCTTATGGCACCCGGCGGCCTTTTGCTGCTGGTTGAGGGCGTGCGCGCCGAGCGGTGGGTGGACCTCACATTCGGGATGACCGAATGCTGGTGGAATTTCGGGGACACCGGCCTTCGGCGGTCGCACCCCTTGATTTCGGCCGAACGCTGGCTCCAGTTGCTCGCCGAAGAGCAGTTTGAATCCCCGGTACTTATTCCCCGGGAAGCGCAGCAGGTAATCCTGATGGCGCGCCGGCCGGAGGAGGAGGATCGGGCTTCCAGGCAGTGGGTGGTCGCCGGAGACTCGGCCGGTGTGCGGGAGGAGTTCACTGAGGTGGCACGGCGCAGGGGGGAACCCTGCAGTTTCGTCGGCGACCTTGCGGCCGTGCTGTCCGATCCGTCCCCCGGCGTGCCGCGAGAGGTTGTTTATCTCGCGCCGCCCGTGCCGGACAACCCGGACGGCTCTCTCGAAGCTTGCGGCGCCGCCGTGCGGCTCGCGCAAGCGCTGGCGACGGCCAAACCACCGGAATCCGCGCGCCTCTGGATCGTGACCCGTGGGGCGCAGCTTGCGGACGGTCCGGCTGAAGCCGTGAATGCGGCGCACGCGTTGCTATGGGGGCTGGGGAGGGTTCTGGCGCTCGAGCATAACGGTAATTGGGGAGGCCTCATCGATCTCGAACCGGGCTCGCCCGCGGGCGAGACCGTGCTGGCACACATCCTGTCGGGAAATGCCGAGGACCAGGCGGCGTATCGCCACGGCTGCACGTTGGTGCCCCGGTTGGTTCGCCCACCCACGCCCGCGGCACGGCCTCTCAAACTGCACAGGGACAGCACGTACCTGATCACCGGCGGCTTGGGTAGCCTTGGCCTGAAGCTTGCCGCCTGGCTGGTGAGCCGCGGTGCAGAGGACCTGGTGCTGGTGGGCCGCAGGCCGCTCGCAGCCGATCCCGACGACCCGCGGGTAACAGCCGTCCGGGCATTAGAAAAAAGCGGCGCGAACGTGCGATGCATCTCCGCCGACGTTTCGGATCTCGCCCGGATGGAGGAGGTCCTGCTGGAGTTGCCGCGTCTGCGGGGGGTATTTCACCTGGCCGCGGAGTACCAGCCTATAGGACTGGCCCAGGTGACCCCCCGCGATATCGCGGCTGTGATCCGTCCCAAAGTTGCCGGCGCATGGGTCCTGGACCAACTCACACGGGACCTGCCTTTGGATCACTTTGTCCTGTTTTCTTCGACCACTGGCCTGTGGGGCTCTCGCGACCTGGCCCTCTATGCGGCCGCGAATCAGTATCTGGATGCCCTCGCGATGCGTCGCCGGGCCTCCGGGTTGCCCGCTCTCGCGATCGATTGGGGCCTCTGGGAGGACATGCGCGTCGTCCCGGAAGCCTCCCAGACCTACATCGCGAAATCGGGACTCATGCCCATGCCCGCCGCGGATGCGTTCGCCGCGCTGGAAGCCGTTTTGGGGACGGATTCCGCGCAGGCTGTCATCGCGAGCGTGAATTGGGAAGTTCTGAAGCCAGTCTATCAGGCGCGGCAGTGCAAGCCGTTTTTCGAGCACGTAGAGAACCTCTCGACTGCGGGCGACCGATCCACATCCGTTCTCGCGACCCGGCCTGGCCCCCGGCTGGACCTTGCTCACATTCCGCGCGACGAGTGGCGATCCTCGATCGCCGCAGGCGTGTTGGCGGAAGTGGCCGCGGTACTCGGGGTTCCGCGTGGTGAGAGGATCAACCAGACCCGGCCTCTGTTCGACCTGGGCCTGGACTCGCTGATGGCTGTCGATCTGAGGAACCGGCTCGAGGACCTCAGCGGAAAAAAACTCTCGCCGACTTTTGTTTTCAGCCACCCGAGCATTACAGATCTGACCGAGCGTCTTCTTGCGGAGTTGGCCCCTTCGTCCGCCGTGTTGCACGCAGCCGACCGGGAGGTCATTAGTATCTGACCGGCGGGCCGATCCGCTTCAACCCGAAACTGCTTCCTATGACATCACCCACTGAGCTTCTTTCCCACATGCGCGGTCTGCGCGTCCACCTCGCCGCCGATGGTGACCGCTTGATCTGCAACGCTCCGAAAGGCGTCCTGACGGCAGAATTGAAAGCCGCGCTCTCCCGCCATAAACCTGAAGTTCTGAGACTGCTGCGGTCCGATGTTGGGGCCGGCTTGCCCATGCCGATTACGCGGGTGGACCCCGGCAGCACTCCCCCTGTCTCTTTTCAGCAGCAGCGGCTCTGGTTCCTGGAACAAATGGCTCCCCACAGCGCCGTGTACAACATTGCCGGGGCGTTGCGGCTCAGCGGCAGGCTGGACCGCGAGGCCCTGGAGCGCAGCCTGAAGGAGATCCTACGACGACATGAGGTGTTGCGCACGGGATTTGAGAACGTAGACGGCGTTCCCCGCCCGGTCATCGGCTCGGCCGCGCACTGGCGCATGGATGGCGACGACCTGGAGAAGGTGCCAGCGCCGGACCGCGAGCAGGCCATCCTGCAACGGGCGCGCGCCGAAGCGGAACGGCCGTTCGACCTGACGCGCGGTCCCCTGCTGCGCGCCAGCCTGCTGGTGTTGGGTCCCGCCGAGCACGTGCTCCTTCTTGCCATGCATCACATTGCCTCGGACGGCTGGTCTCTCGGTGTGTTCGTGCGGGAACTGGCCCAGCTCTACACGGCGTTTTGCGCCGGCCAACCGTCGCCGCTGGAGGAACTGCCAATTCAATACCAGGATTACGCCTGCTGGCAGCGTCACTGGGCCGAGAGCAGCGCGATCGACAGCCACCTGGCCTACTGGAAGGATCAACTCAGCGGCACGCTGCCCCTGATCGAGATCCCTTCGGTCCGGCCGCGCCCTTCCATACAGACTTTCAATGGACGCCGGTGCTCATATCGGATTCCGGAGAGCCTGACCTCCACCCTCAAAGTGCTCAGCCGGCAGGAGAACTGCACCCTCTTCATGACCCTGCTGGCAGCCTTTCAGGTGCTGTTGTTCCGCTACACCGCCCAGGAGGACGTGATCGTCGGGACCGCCAGCGCCAACCGGAGTCGCCCGGAACTGAACGACCTCATCGGCTTCTTCGTGAATAACCTGGTGTTGCGCGCAGATTTGTCCGGCGACCCGACGTTTCGCGAACTGCTCGGGCGCGTCCGCGACATGGCGCTCAAGGCGTACACCCACCAGGACGCACCGTTCGATCAACTGGTCGAGGCACTTCGGCCAGACCGGAACCTGGCGACCTCTCCACTGTTCCAGGTGATGTTCATTCTGCAAAACTTCCCCATGAAGCCCCTGCAATTGCCGGGACTGACACTTTCGCCTATCGAAATCGACGCCGGCACCGCGCGTTTCGATCTCTCGGTGGAAATCTGCGAGCGCGATGGTGCTCTCCAGCCGTATTTTGAATACAACACGGATCTGTTCGACGAAGAATCGATTCTTGGCCTGCAGCGCCACTTCACGACGTTGCTGGAGAGGGCCGCGGCCGCTCCGGATACTCCGATCTCGCGGATGCCGATGCTCAGCGCAGGGGAGCAATCCCGGATCCTGGTCGAGTGGAACCGGACTCCCCGCGAGGAGCCTAGCTCCCTTCTCATTCACCAACTGATCGGCGAACAAGCCGCGCGAACACCCCGGGCCTGCGCAGTTGAGTTTGAAGGCTCGGCCCTCAGTTACGGCGATTTGGACCGCCGCGCAAATCAGATCGCGCACGCCATCCGGAAGACAGGCGGCGGTCCGGGCAAACTGGTGGGCATCTGTGCCGGCCGCTCGCCCGCGATCATCTTGGCCGCCTTGGGCGCGCTGAAATCCGGAAGCGCTTACGTTCCGCTCGACCCCTCGTATCCTCGGCAGCGTCTGGCATTCATGATGGAAGACGCTGGCCTGAGCGTGCTGCTAACCGAGGAGCACCTGCTGGAGGATCTGCCTGCCGTCCCGTGCCCGGTCCTGTGCCTCGACCGCGATGGGGAACGGATCGCCCGGGAAAAGGACACCGCCCCGGATACCGGAGTCACGCCGGACGACCTCGCCTATGTCATTTACACCTCCGGATCCACGGGCACGCCCAAGGGCGTCGAAGTAATGCATCGCTCGGTCGTCAACTTGCTGCACTCTATGCGGCGTGCCCCAGGTCTCAGCTCCGGCGACCGGCTGCTCTCGGTAACCACGCTCTCGTTCGACATCGCGGGCCTTGAGATCTACCTGCCGCTGATGACCGGCGCAACCATTGTCTTCGCCGGCCGCACGACGGTCTTCGACGGCATTCGCCTGGCCGCCCTGCTGCGCGAATCCCGCGCCAGCGTGATGCAGGCGACGCCGGCAACCTGGCGGCTTCTCCTGGCATCCGGATGGAGCGGTGCTCCCGGGCTCAAGGTCCTTTGCGGCGGGGAGGCGCTGCCGGCCGACCTGGCCCGGGCGCTTCTGGCCAGGAGCGCCGAAGTCTGGAACCTCTATGGACCCACCGAAACCACAATATGGTCCACGTGCCATCGGGTCCGAGAGGACGAGGATCCCGTGCCGATCGGCCGGCCCATCGGCAACACGAGCGTCTACATCCTCGACAAACAGCAGCAGCCGGTGCCGGTCAACGTGCCAGGCGAACTCTATATCGGGGGCGACAACCTGGCGCGCGGGTATCACAACCAGCCCGGATTGACCGCTGAACGCTTCGTTCCCGACAAGTTCACCGTTCAGGCGGGCGCGCGCATGTACCGGACCGGCGACCTGGCGCGGTACCGGACCAACGGGACCATCGAATACCTCGGCCGCCTCGATCAGCAGATCAAGATTCGTGGCTTCCGGATCGAGATGGGCGAGATCGAATCGGTGCTTGCCACCCACCAGCACGTTCGTCAGGCGGTAGTCACTGCGCGGGAAGACGTTCCGGGCGATCAGCGGCTGGTTGCGTACGTGACCGGGCACCCTGGATCTGACCTTACGAGCAGTGACTTGAGCCAGTGGCTTTCGGCCAGGCTGCCGGACTACATGGTCCCTCGCGCGTTCGTGTTCCTCAGGGAGTTTCCCTTGACGCCCAACGGAAAGGTCGACAGGCGGGCGCTGTCGGCGCCTGGAGAGCAGGACGTGAAGGCCGCCAGCACATTCCTTCCTCCGCGCAATGAGACCGAACGGGAAATTGCTTCGCTCTGGCGGGACGTCCTCAAGACCGACCGAGTTGGGCTGCACGATAACTTCTTCGACCTGGGGGGCCATTCGCTGCTGGTGGTCCAGTTGCAAACCCGCCTGCGCGGGCTGTTCGGCCGCGAGGTCTCCCTCGTGGAACTCTTCCAGAGCCCGACGGTCAGCGCCATGTCGAAACTTCTGTCCGCTCAATAGCTCCTTCCTCCCTCCTGAGCCCAACGTCTGCGAGCACGGGGAACCGTCCCGAAGAACGAGACGCTCGCAGGATCTCGTGGACGCATGAAACCGCTGATCGAGGAACGCCGCAACGCCCTGGCCGACTGCCAAAGGCGCGACGGACCTCAAGAGTTGGGCATCGGCCTCCAACGCGACGCTACCGATTTGATCGGGCGGGTTGCTCGCGATAGCGGCAAATGCGCCCGAGGCAGTGATCCAAAAGACCCACCATTATGCGGTCGCGGTGGCCCACCAATTTGGATTTGAGGCAGGCCCAAGCACGCCGAGATCATGGTCCACGCGCAGCTCGCGTCCGCCCTCGAGCGGTTTCGTCGGCCGCGCTCTGGCGGTAGCCGCATCGGCCTGAACCCAGACTCACTTCAGCTGCGCATCATCGCGACGAGCGCTTCAAATTGAAAATGAAAACGACTCGGCAAGCCGGACATAGCTGGAGCAGTTCCCCGGGCGGGACCGGAGTTCCTTCTCCGTCATCAGCGGCGACAGGCGGACGTTCTCCACGGCAGCGGGAGGACCTCTCACATGCCCTGATCATCGGGGTAAGCCCGCGTGAGATCGCAGCATAGCTGTTGCCGCGCGTCGCACACCGGCGGATAAACGTAAAGGTCTTTGACGTCCTGACCGTGAGCTTGGTGCTCCCGGTCCATGCGTCCGCGAGCGGCGGTTGGCCTCACGTAGATCCAATGGCCGCTCGATAGCTGGTCCCGCGAAAGCGGTTCCCATTCACCAAGGTTTCCAGCAGCAGTGGGCGATGGCCGTCTTGACCAATCTTGCGGCAGTTGTCGGGCGCTTAGCGTCAGAATCTTGCTCGCCAGTCCTGGTGTGCGCCGAAGGCACGCGACATCCCAGGTAGTGATGCCTTTCCATCTGCTCACGCCACTGGCGGCTCTCCCCTTGGCCTTCTACCAAGGCCAGTTCCAGAGGCTCGCACTCGCTGGCAGCGCATGCGACGAGCGTGACTTCCGAGCAAGCCCTGGATACGTCCGCCCGTCGCAGACTTCTCCCGCCCAGGTTCGTACATCGGGAAGTTTCCGGAAGCCTTCGGCCTGGAGCCCCTCTAGCAGTTGTCAACACTCGTGATTCTTCAACCCTCCACTGGGCGGTTTCCACTTCAGCAACGCGGACGGTACGTGCGATCTCCGTCACGCGGAGGACGGAACTCCTGCGCGGCGTGGCGCATCAACTCCCGCTCGCTGGCGCCAGACGTGCGTCCGCAACAAATCAGGGACTCGGGCATGTCTTTCGCGGTAGGGCGGTTCAGCCCGCGCCGGGGCGGCGGGTATTGCAGTTCTTGCATCACGCGAAGGAGATCCGCCCAGCGGTGGCCGTCGCACAAACGTGTTTCGCTGATGACCATCCGAAGGATGATGCACTCAACTCGGTTTTGGGTCTCCGGAAAGTGGGTGTGAACTGTAACTGTAACTGCCCTGTGCGAACAGCCGAGTATCCTCCGGAGCGAGCATCGGTCTTCTGCAACGGAAAAACCGGCTAATACGGGTCGGTTTGCAATCGGACCTTCTGTCATTTTCCACCAGTTCGAGCACGCCCCATTCGTGCCGAGGCGCGACAGATTTAGGCGGCGTACCGGCATGTGCCGGTCTGTCCGCCCCGGCATGCTCACCGCCGGTCGCCATCGGAAACGGGGGACAGCGATCGGCTGCAAGACTTGGATGCCGACGCTCGTCGTGGCTACCGGCTTGGGCAAAATCCAAGTAGATGCCGAGGCGGTCGGGCCAGCGTTCGATCGGAAGCCCTCCGCGTCGCGGTTGGCAGCCCGCCACAGCCGCCCGCTTCGGATAGGCCGGACAGCATTGAGCTGTTTGGCAAAGAGCCTGAAGGTGAGACAATCGTGATACAAAGGCCGCCTGATTTCGCGGCAGATCGGGTGAACAGACATGCCTATATGGGAGTTCTCCGTACTGGTCTTTCTGGTTTCCGCATCGGCCGGATTTCTCGGTGCCTTGACTGGCTTGGGGGTGGTGTGGTAATCACGCCTGTGCTGACTTTGCTGTTCCGCGTCGACCTGCGCTACGCGATCGGCGCAACTCTCGTCTCGGTCATCGCAACCTCTTCAGGCGCTGCGGCGGCCTATGTTCGGGAGGGCTTCTCCAACATTCGAATCGGCATGTTTCTGGAGATCGCTACCACGATGGGGCGGTCATGGGAGCCTTGCTGAGTTCCAGAATACCCACTGGCACTCTGGCCGTGATTTTTGGCCTGGTACTGCTGCACGCCGTATTTCACCAGCCGTTCCCATCCGGAACCGCAACTGCGGCAGCAGACCGATCCCTTGGCTGCGCGGCTCAGAATGAATTCCACTTACCCTACTCCCGAA
>Ga0209698_10003858_pt1 | contig 16569 bp, 14 predicted proteins | sample LitLauG_LLR_2012_FD_187203 | JGI IMG/M metagenome (GOLD analysis project Ga0209698, IMG submission 187203) | Freshwater sediment microbial communities from Pennsylvania, USA - Little Laurel Run_MetaG_LLR_2012 (SPAdes) (version 2) | ecosystem: Environmental > Aquatic > Freshwater > Creek >...
CACCCCCTCGCTCTTGAGCGCCCGCGCCACCAGGTGCCCTCCCGACACCACGCTCGCGTCTCGACTCTTCTGCTTCAGCGTGTCCTCGGCCGTCGTCGTCTGAACGCGGCCGGCTGGTGCAGTTGCCACCGTCATCTGGGAACTCCTGTCGAATACAGCGTTGGCCGCCCCGGGCGATGCCGGGCTGGGATGGCAGTGAGATCGCATCCTGCTCCGGCACTTACTGTGGCATACAGTATGTGATATATCTTCAGTCAGTCAATAAATTCTGATGACGCAATGCACAAGTCAGGCGGGGAGCTCGGCTGATCGAAAATATCTGATTTTTTTCAATGTATTAGCGGAACCCCACGGGGGTGGAGCGGGCCAAGACCACTGCGCCGGCTCAGCGTCGCGACGCGGGCAGCGCTCGGTCTCAGCCCCTGTCCTCTCCCGCAAGCGGGAGAGTCGCGTGGGGAGTCCCGCGGCTACACTGCGCGCCCATCCGGACCAGAAAAAAAACGGGGGAGCGCTATGACCAGTCTCGCAGCGTTGTGGTTGCCGATCATCGTGGCAGCGATCGTCGTGTTCATCGCCAGCACGGTCATCCACATGGCCCTGCCCTGGCACAAGGGCGATTACCAGACGGTGCCGCAGCAGGACCGGGTGATGGACGCGCTGCGCCCATTCAACATCCCTCCCGGCGACTACATGCTGCCCCGCTGCGACGACTTCGCGCAGATGAAGACGCCCGAGTACCAGGACAAGCTGAAGAAGGGGCCCGTGCTGATTGCCACGGTGCTGCCCAATGGCATGTTCTCCATGGGCCGCCCGCTGACTCTGTGGTTCCTCTACTGCGTGGTGGTCGGATTCTTCGCCGGCTATGTCGCCAGCAGCGCGCTGGCACCCGGCACGCCTTACCTGAAGGTGTTCCAGATCGTCGGAACGGTGGCGTTCTGCAGTTACACGCTGGCGCTGTGGCAGATATCGATCTGGTACCAGCGCTCCCTGGGTACCACGATCCGCAGCACGATCGACGGACTGATCTATGCCGCGCTGACGGCCGGCGTGTTCGGCTGGCTGTGGCCCAAGATGTAGGCCGCCGGCGGCGCCCGCTTCAGGCCGCGAACACGTCGGTCGACAGGTAGCGGTCGCCGCGGTCGCACACCACGAACACGATCACCGCGCGCTCCACTTCGGCGGCAACGCGCAGCGCGATCGCGAGCGCGCCGCCCGACGAAATGCCGCCGAAGATGCCTTCCTCGGCCGCCATCCGGCGTGCCATCTGCTCGGCGTCGGCCTGCGTCACCGTTTCGACCTGGTCCACGCGCGCGGGCTCGTAGATCTTCGGCAGGTACTCGGCCGACCACTTGCGGATGCCCGGAATCTGCGAACCTTCGGCCGGTTGCGCTCCCACGATCCGGATCGCCGGATTCCTTTCCTTCAGGAAGCGCGAGACCCCCATGATGGTTCCGGTGGTCCCCATGCTGGACACGAAATGCGTGATCGCGCCGGCGGTGTCCCGCCACAGCTCCGGACCGGTGGTCTCGTAGTGCGCGGCCGGGTTATCGGGGTTGGCGAACTGGTCCAGCACGCGGCCCTCGCCGCGCTCCTGCATCTGCAGCGCCAGGTCGCGCGCGTATTCCATGCCGCCCTGCGACGCCGGCGTCAGGATCAGCTCGGCCCCGTAGGCGCGCATCGACGCGCGCCGCTCGGCCGACAGGTTGTCGGGCATGATCAGCGTCATCCGGAAGCCGCGCATGGCGGCGATCATCGCCAGCGCGATACCGGTGTTGCCGCTGGTGGCTTCGATCAGTCGGTCGCCCGGCTCGATCTCGCCGCGCTCCTGGGCGCGCCGGATCATCGACCGGGCCGGCCGGTCCTTCACCGAGCCGCCCGGATTGTTGCCCTCCAGCTTGGCCAGCACGACGTTGCCGCGCCGGGCCGCCTGCGCCCCGGGTATCCGCTGCAACCGCACCAGCGGAGTGTTGCCGATCGTCGACTCGACGGTGGCGATGTCCGCCCTCATGTGATCTCCAGCTCCTCGATCCGGCGCGGCGGGTAGCTGTCCCAGTTCGAACAGCCCGGGCAGTTCCAGTAGAACTCCCGGCTGCGAAAGCCGCACCGCGCACAACGATAGCGCGCGAGCTTCTGCGCCTGGGACTGGATCAGCCCGCGCAGCAGCGCGAGTTCCGGGTCGGCCTGGACCGGTCCGCTGCGCACCGCCAGCAGCCGCTCGAATCCCAGCAGCGAGGGATGGCGCTTGAGCTCCTCCCGCAGCAGCGTCTCGGCGGCGGCCGCGCCCTCCCACTCGCGCACCCAGCGGTAGGCCTGATCGAGCGAATCGATCGACGGATGCTCGTTCAGGCTGCGCCGCAGCAGGGCGGCCGCTTCCGGCCGGCGGCCCTCCGCATCCAACGCCGCCATCAGGCGGTCCAGCACGAGCGGCGTGTATTCGGGCGAGCCGGCGACCACATGCAGCCAGTGCCCGATGGCGTCCGCGCGCCGGCCGCGCCGAATCGCCACGTCCCCGGCCAGCATGGCGGTTCGCACCGACTTGCGGTGCGCCGCCAGCGCCTGCTCGAGCTGCGCGCTGGCGCCGTCCAGATCGCCGGCCGCGATCGCCTGCTCGGCCAGCTCGCAGTGGAAATGGGCGGTCGCCACCTGGTGCGTCTCGCCCGCCTCGGCCTCCAGGCGCAGCGCGCATTCGATCGCGCGCGCCCACTCGCGTTCCATCTGGTAGATCCGCAGCAGCGAACGAAGCGCCTCGAACCGGTGCACGCGCTCATCGAGCAGCCGGCTGAACGCGTTCTCGGCGCGATCGAGCATGCCGCCCTTCAGGTAGTCCTGCCCGAGCTCGGCCAGCGCGTTGGCCCGCTCGGCCGCCGGCAGGTCGGCCCGGCCCAGCAGGTAGTTGTGGATTCGAACGGCCCGGTCGACCTCGCCCCGGCGGCGAAACAGGCTCCCCAGCGCATAGTGCAGCTCGATGGTCTCCGGATCGAGCTTGACCACCTCGATGAAAGCATCGATGGCGCGGTCCGGCTGATCGCTCAGCAGCAGCTGCAGTCCGCGAAACAGCGAGCGGGGGGCCGAGCCCTGGTCGGCGGCCCGCACGCGCGCCTCGTGACCGCGCGCCCACCAGCCGACCGCGAACAGCACCGGCAGCGCGGACAGGTACCAGGGTTCGAATTCCATCGCACCCTCAGCGGCGGCGGGTCCGGGTCTCCGTGTCCAGTCCGCCGACCGCGCCGACCCGTCGTGCGACATCGGTCAGGCTCTCGGTCACGATGTCGGTCCGCGACACGACCGCATGCTGGTCGGCCGAGCGCGACAGCAGCGAGATGCGGCGACGCTGTCGCAGCAGGTGGGGCACCATCGCCAGCATGCCGGCCACGGCGCCGGCGACGAAACAGGCCAGGATCACGACGACCAGCGGAACCTCGCTCCAGCTGTAGGTCGGGGTCAGGCGCAGCTGGACCGGCGCCGTGTTCTGCAGCGCAAACCACAGCGCCACGACGAAGAACACCAGGCGCAGCAGCCAGCCGATCAGATCCATGGAACCACGGCCGCGGGCCGGACAGGATGGGCGCCGCAGGTCGACGATCGGCCCGCGCGGTGGTTGTTCGACATCCCGTTACCGTTCCGGCGGCGAGGGTTCGCCCCCGCCGGAACCGTCGACCCGGACCCGCAATTCCTTGCCCGCCTTGAAGTGCGGCACGAACTTGGCCGGCACCTGCACGCGCTCGCCCGATTTCGGATTGCGCCCGACCCGCGGAGGCCGGTAGTTCAAGGCGAAGCTGCCGAAGCCCCGGATCTCGATGCGCCCCGCCTGGACCAGCGCGGCGCTCATCATGTCCAGGATCGTCTTGACGGCCTCGTCGGCGTCGCGCGCCACCAGCCGGGGATTGCGCTCGGCCAGACGCGCAATCAACTCCGACTTGGTCATCCCCTGCGGCAATGACATTGAGCGAACACCCGCTAGCGGTTACTTGGTCTGCGTGTCCAGCTTGGCCTTCAGCAGCGCGCCCAGGTTCGTGGTGCCGGTGGTCGCCTCCGACTGCATGCGGGCCATGGTCTCGGCCGTCTCGGCCGTGTCCTTGGCCTTGATCGACAGGTTCAGCGTGCGGTTCTTGCGGTCGACGTTGATGATCATCGCGGTCACCGTGTCGCCTTCCTTCAGGTGGTTGCGCGCGTCCTCGACCCGATCGGTCGCGATCTCCGAGGCCCGCAGGTAGCCCTCGACATCCCCGCCCAGCAGCACCACCGCGCCCTTGGCGTCCACGCTCTTGACGGTCCCGGTGACGACCGAGCCCTTCTCGTGCGTGTGCGCGAAATTGGTGAACGGATCGCCGCCGAGCTGCTTGACGCCCAGCGAAATGCGCTCGCGCTCCACGTCGATCGCCAGCACCACCGCCTCGAGCTCCTCGCCCTTCTTGTACTTGCGGACCGCTTCCTCGCCCGGCTCGCTCCACGACAGATCCGACAGGTGCACCAGGCCGTCGATCCCGCCCGGCAGCCCGATGAAGACGCCGAAGTCGGTGATCGACTTGATAGCGCCCTTGACCTTGTCGCCCTTCTTGTGGGACAGCGAGAAATCCTCCCACGGGTTCGGACGGCACTGCTTCATGCCGAGCGAAATGCGGCGGCGCTCCTCGTCGATCTCAAGCACCATCACTTCGACCTCGTCGCCCAGCTGCACCACCTTGCGCGGATCGACGTTCTTGTTGGTCCAGTCCATCTCGGAGACGTGAACCAGCCCCTCGATGCCGGCCTCGATCTCGACGAACGCGCCGTAGTCGGTGATGTTGGTGATCTTGCCGAACAGGCGCGTGCCGTGCGGATAGCGGCGGCCCAGGCCCACCCACGGGTCCTCGCCCAGCTGCTTCACGCCCAGCGAGACGCGGTTCTTCTCCTGGTCGAACTTCAGGACCTTGGCGGTGATCTCCTGGCCGACCTGGACCACTTCGGTCGGGTGACGCACGCGGCGCCACGCCAGGTCGGTGATGTGCAGCAGGCCGTCGATGCCGCCCAGGTCGACGAACGCGCCGTAGTCGGTGATGTTCTTCACCGTCCCGCGCACGACGGCCCCTTCCTTCAGCGTCTCGAGCAGGCGCGCGCGTTCCTCGCCCATGCTGGCCTCGACCACCGCGCGGCGCGACACCACCACGTTGTTGCGCTTGCGGTCGAGCTTGATCACCTTGAATTCGAGCGTCTTGCCCTCGTAGGGCGACGTGTCCTTGACCGGGCGGGTGTCCACCAGCGAGCCGGGCAGGAAGGCGCGGATCCCGTTCGTCATCACGGTCAGGCCGCCCTTGACCTTGCCGGTGATCGTGCCGGAGACCAGCTCGCCGTTTTCGAGCGCCTTCTCCAGGTTCAGCCACGCGGCCAGGCGCTTGGCCTTGTCGCGCGAAAGGATCGTGTCTCCGTAGCCGTTCTCGAGCGATTCGATCGCGACCGACACGAAATCACCGGGCTTCACGTCGAGCTGGCCCAGGTCGTTGCGGAATTCCTCGATCGGGATGTAGGCCTCGGACTTCAATCCGGCGTTGACGACCACGAAATTCATGTCGACCCGGATCACTTCGGCCGTGATCACCTCGCCCGCGCGCATCTCATGGCGCGACAGGCTCTCTTCGAACATCGCGGCGAAGCTTTCGCCACCCCTTTGGCTCAGGGATTCACTTGCTACGGAAGACATATCGACTCTCGTTCACGCCACAGGCTTGCCCTGCAGCGGGGTTGATCTCCAGGCGCGGAACACGCTTTCCTCGCCCACCAGGATTGCTTCAATGCTGCGATACCGCCCGATACCACGCCAGCACCTGCCCGACGACCTGGTCGACCCCCAGGTTCGAGGTGTCGAGTTCGTACGCGTCGTCGGCGGCGGCCAGCGGAGCGACCGCGCGGCTGCGGTCGCGCTCATCGCGCTCGCGCAAGTCCACCACAAGATCGGCGAGATTAGCAGAATATCCCTTTTCATTCAACTGTTTAAGTCGGCGCTGCGCGCGCACCTCGGCGCTGGCCGTCAGAAACACCTTCAGGCACGCATCGGGGAACACCACGGTGCCCATGTCGCGCCCGTCCGCCACCAGTCCCGGCGGACGCCGGAACGAGCGCTGGCGCTGCAGCAACTCGTTGCGCACGGCGGCGTGCGCCGACACGCGCGAGGCCGCCAGGCCGACCTCCTCGGCGCGGATCGCCCCGGTCACGTCCTCGCCGGCGAGCGCCACGCGGCCGCGCTCGAAGTGCGGATCGGCGCTGCGCGCCACCTGGGCCAGCTGCGGCGCGTCCGCCGTATCGATCCCCTGGCGCAGCGCCAGCAGCGCCACCACGCGATACAGCGCGCCGCTGTCCAGGCAGCCGAATCCGAGCTGGCGCGCCACCTCCTGTGCGATCGTGCCCTTGCCGGAGGCGGTCGGCCCGTCGATCGCGATCACCGGCGCGGCGCTCACGCGGCCCCTCCGCGACACAGCCGGTACAGTTCGTCGAAGTACGCCGGAAACGTCTTGGCCACGCACTGCGGGTCGCGCACGTGCACCGGCACGCCACCGGCCGCCGCCAGCGCAAAGCACATCGCGATCCGGTGATCGTCGTAGGTATCGATCCAGGCTTCCTGCAGCCGGCACGGCCCGTCGACCTCGATCCAGTCCTGCCCGCTGCGCACGGTCGCACCGAGCTTGCGCAACTCGGTACCGATGGCCGCGATGCGGTCGGTCTCCTTCACGCGCCACGAGCCGATTCCGGCCAGGCGCGTGGTCCCGCGCGCGAACAGCGCGACGATCGCCGCCGTCATCGCAGCATCCGGAATCGCCGTGCAGTCGGCCGTGACCGCCGTCAGCTCGCCGGCACGCGCCTCGATCCAGTCCGGTCCCATCTCGATGCGCGCGCCCATGTCCTGCAGCAGGCGGGCGAACGCGACGTCGCCCTGGATGCTGCCCGCGCCGACACCCTCCACGCGCACCGGCCCGCCGGCCAGCGCTCCGAGCGCCAGGAAATACGAAGCGCTGGAGGCGTCGCCCTCGACCGCGAAGACGCCCGGCGACCGGTAGACGTACGACGGAACCAGGAAGCGCGCTCCCTCGCGCGCGACCGCGACGCCGAAGCGCTCCATCAGCGCGAGCGTCATCTGCACGTACGGCGCGGAGATCAGGTTCCCTTCGACCTCGACGCGCAGTCCCTGCTTCGGAGCGATCAGCGGGGCGGCCATCAGCAGGGCGCTCAGGAACTGGCTCGAGACGCTGGCGCGGATCGCCACGCGCTCGCCGCTGGCGGCACCGGCCGGTTCGATGCGCAGCGGAGGAAAGCCGGCCTGCCCTTCGTAGCGGATCCTGGCGCCGAGCGCGTTCAGCGCGTCCACCAGGTCGCCGATCGGGCGCTCCCGCATCCGGGGCACGCCGTCGAGCCGGTAGGCTCCCGCGGCAAACGCCAGTGCCGCGGTGAGCGGGCGCATCGCGGTGCCCGCGTTGCCCAGGAAAAGATCGGCCCGGCGCTGTGGAAAGCGGCCGCCGCACCCCGATACGACGGTCCGCTCGCGCCCGGCTTCGATCTGCACGCCCAGCGTGCGCAGCGCCTCGATCATCACGCGCGTGTCGTCGGCGTCCAGCAGGCCGGTGAGCTCGGTGCGGTCACGCGCCAGCGCCGCCAGCAGCAGAACCCGGTTCGAAATGCTCTTGGATCCGGGCATCCGCACCGGCCCCTCGGCGTGCGCGATCGGCGCGACCGTCAGCACCGGCGGGGGGCGCCCGGACTCACTGTTCATGCCGGTCTCCGTCGATCGAGCGCCGGGTGCGGCTGGCCAGCTCCAACATCTGCTGCAGCCACCGCACATCGCCCGCCTCGAGCGCCCGGTCGATCCGCTGCAGCATCGCGATCAGCGCGCGCAGCTCCTGCCCGAGCGCAGCGCGGTTGGCCAGCACGATGTCCAGCCACATCACCGGGCTGCTGGCGGCGATGCGGGTGAAATCACGGAAACCCGGGCCCGCGAACGACAGCTTGCGCTGCGCGTCGGGCTCGCCGGCGATCTGCGCCACCAGCGCGAACGCCAGCACATGCGGCAGGTGGCTCACCGACGCCAGCAGACGGTCGTGGTCGCCGGCTTCCATGCGCGCGATGCGCGCCCCGCACGAGCGCCACAGCGCCTCCACGCGCGCCAGCGCGCCGGCACTCGTCTCGCGGGCGGCCGTGATCACCACGGTGCAATCTTCGAACAGGTCCGGGTCGGCGCCGTCCGGCCCGGACCGCTCGCTGCCGGCGATCGGGTGGGCCGCAACGAAGCGGGCGAAGGCCGGTCCGAGCGCGTCGCGGGCCGCGGCCATCACGTCCGATTTGGTGCTGCCCAGGTCGGTGACGAGCGCTCCCGGCTCCAGCTGGGCCACGATCGCCTTCAGCAATTCCGGCATCGCACCGACGGGCGCCGCCAGCACGACCAGGTCGGCGCCGCGCACCGCCTGCGCCGGGCCCGGCGCCGCCTCGTCCACCAGCCCGAGCTCGACGGCGCGCGCGCAAACGCCGCGATCCCGGTCGTAGCCGACGATCGAGCTGGTCAGGCCACGACGGCGCAGCGCGGCGGCAACCGAAGCGCCCATCAATCCGCAGCCTAGAATTGCGACCTTCACAGCTTCGACAACGCCGCAGCCTGCGAGGGAAAAGCGGGAGGATCGGCTTCGATGGGGGACTGCGTCCCCCCTCGAGCACCCCCCGCGGCTTTCACAATTGTCACAGTAGCGAACCTTCAGGCGTCGGCGTTTGCCGCGGCCAGCGCTGCCGGCAGCTCGCGCAGGAAGCGGGCGTTTTCCTCCGGCAGACCCACCGTGACGCGCAGCCATTGCGGCAGATCGTAGTTGGCGACCGCGCGCACGATCACCCCGCGCTTGAGCAGCTCCTGGTAGACGGCGCCCGCCGGGCCGATCCGCACCAACACGAAATTGCCGTTCGCCGGCGCCACCTCCAGTCCCATCGCAGCCAGCCGGATGCACAGCTCGGCGCGCCCGCGCTCGTTCAACTCGACGCTGCGGCGCACGAACCCGTCCTCGTCGAGCGCGGCGCGCGCCGCCGCCTGCGCCACCGAGCTCACGTTGAACGGCTGGCGGATCCGGTTCAGCAGGTCGGTCAGGTCGGGCTGCGCGACGCCGTAGCCCACGCGCAGCCCGGCCATGCCGTACACCTTGGAAAAGGTGCGCGACACGATCAGGTTCGGATGGCGCCGAACCCAGGGCAGGCTGTCGTAGCGCCCCGCGGGCGGCAGGTACTCGTTGTAGGCCTCGTCCAGCACCACCAGCACGCCGGGCGGAACCGACCGCACGAATTCCTCCAGCGCCTCGCCCGCCAGCAGCGTGCCGGTCGGGTTGTTCGGATTGGCGATGTAGATCAACCGGGTGTCGGCGGCGATCGCCGCCCGCATCGCGGCCAGGTCGTGACCCAGGTCGGGCGCCGGCGTCACGATCGCGCGCGCCCCGCGCGCCTGCACCGCCAGGGCATACACCGCGAAGGAGTACTGCGAGTACACGCAGCTCGCGGCCGGCGCCAGCATCAGCGAGGCGGCCAGCTCCAGGATGTCGTTGCTGCCGTTGCCCAGCGTGAGCCACGATGGCGCGACGTGCAGCCGCTGCGACAGCGCCGCCTTCAGCGCCACGCCGTTGCCGTCCGGATAGCGGCCCCCATCGGCCAGCGCGGCGGCCGCCGCGGCGCGCGCGCCCGGCGGCATCCCCAGCGGGTTTTCGTTTGACGCGAGCTTGATGATCGACTCGGGCCGCAAGCCCATCTCGCTCGCCACCTCCTCGACCGGCCGGCCGCCCTGGTACGGCGCGATCGCACGCACATAGCCCGGCGCGTTCACCGTCGCCTTTGCGAAGGAGGCCTCGGCCGCTGCGGCTTTCTCCGAGGCGGGCCTGGCCTCCGAAGCCTTGGCGAAGGGGGCCTTCATCCGGCCCTCGGATACGAGCCCAGGCAGCGGAAGAACGCGCACACCTGCTGCAGCTCGCCAAAGGCGGCCGCCAGCGCCGGATCGGTCGCATGCCCTTCCACGTCGACGTAGAAGTGATACTCCCAGGCACCGGTGCGCGCCGGCCGCGACTCGAAGCGCGTCATCGACACGCCGTGGCGCGCCAGCGGCGCGAGCATGTGGTACACGGCGCCGGCGCGGTTGTGCACGGACAGGATCAGCGAGGTCTTGTCCTGACCGGTCGGCGCGCACTCCTGCGGGCCGAGCACCAGGAACCGCGTACGGTTCTGCGGATCGTCCTGGATCTCGCGTGCCACGGCCTGCAGTCCGTAGAGCAGCGCCGCGTTCTCCCCGGCCACCGCGGCTGCGGCCGGATCCAGCGCGGCCTGGCGCGCCGCCTCGGCGTTGCTGGCCGCCTGCACGCGCTCGAGCGACGGCACGTTCTGGTTCAGCCAGGTCAGGCACTGCGCCAGCGCCTGCGGATGCGCGAACACGCGCTGCACGCCGTCGAGCGTTCCCTGCAGCGTCAGCAGATGGTGCTGGACCGGGACCGAGATCTCGGCCACGATCTTCAGCGAGGTGGTCAGCAGCAGGTCGAGCGAGCGGCTGACCGCGCCTTCGGTCGAGTTTTCCACGGGCACCACCGCATAGTCGGCGTGGCCGGTCTCGCCCGAGTGGAACACCTCGTCGATCGAGGCGCACGGCTCCCGCTGCACCGCGCTGCCGAACTGGCGCAGCGCCGCCAGCTCGGAAAACGTTCCGGCCGGCCCCAGGTAAGCGACCGACAGCGCCCGCTCCATCGCCCGGCTGGCCGACACGACCTCGCGGAAGATCGTCTCCAGCGCGGCATTGGTGAGCGGCCCGGGGTTGCGCGCAGCCACCGCCCGCATCACCTCGGCTTCCCGCTCCGGCCGGTACGCCGGCGTGCCGGCGGAGAGCTTCACCCGGCCGACCTCGGCCGCCAGCTGCGCGCGCCGGCTCAGCAGCTCGACGAGTTCGCGATCGATCGCGTCGATCTGGTCCCTGAGCGGCGTCAGGGCCGATTCGCTCGGCGGCTCGTTCGGCGCCATTCGGTTCGCCCGCCTGCGTCCCGGCTCAACCATGGCGCCGGGCGAACTCGCGCATGTACGCTGCCAGCGCGGCCACGCCCTGAACCGGCATCGCGTTGTAGATGCTGGCGCGCAGCCCGCCGAGGCGGCGATGACCGCGCAGATTGACCATGCCTTCGGCCTCGGCGCCGCGCAGGAAATCGCCGGTCAGGTTCTCGTCGCGCAGAAAGAACACCACATTCATCCGGGAGCGGTCGGCGATGCGCACGCGGTTCCGGTAAAAGCCCTGCGATTGGTCGATCGCGCGGTACAGCAGTTGCGATTTCTCGATATTGCGCCGCTCGATCGCTGCAACGCCCCCCTGGCGCTTGAGCCAGCGCAGCACCAGGCAGGCAAAGTACACCGAAAAGGTGGGCGGCGTGTTGTAGCTGGATTCGGCCTGCGCGTGCGTCTTGTAGTCGAGCATCGTGGGCGTTGCTGGCGCACAACGTCCGAGCAGGTCCTCGCGCACGATCGCCAGGCACAGGCCCGCCGGTCCCAGGTTCTTCTGGGCGCCGGCGTAAATCAGCCCGTAGCGCGCGACCTGCACCGGCCGCGACATCAGGTGCGACGACATGTCGGCCGCCAGCGGCACGGCGCCGGTGTCGGGCACGTACGGGAATTCGATGCCGTTGATCGTCTCGTTGCTACAGTAGTGCACGTACGCGGCGCCCGGATCCAGCCGCAGCTCGGATTGCGCCGGGGCCCCGGTGTAGCCGCCGTCGGCGCCGGAGGCGGCCACGCTCACCTGGCACCAGCGGCGGGCCTCCTCGATCGCCACCTGCGACCACACGCCGGTATCGAGGTAATCGGCGCGCGTCGACGCCCCCAGCAGGTTCAGCGGCACCATCGCGAACTGCAGATGGGCGCCGCCCTGCAGCAGCAGCACCTGGTGCGAAGACGGCACGCCCAGCAGCTCGCGCACCAGCCCGACCGTTTCGTGCATCAGCGCCACGAAGCGCTCGTGACGGTGACTGATTTCCATCACCGAGCAGCCCAGGCCCTGCCAGTCGAGCATCTCGTCGCGGGCCTGGGCAAGGCATTCTTCGGGGACTACGCCGGGGCCAGCGGAGAAGTTGAATACGCGCGTCACGCCCTCACCCCCTCACCCCCTCCCCTCTCCCGCTTCGCGGGCGAGGAGCGATTTATCTGAGGAGGGTTCAAGCATTTCCCAAGGGCTCGTCCGGGAGAGGATCGGAGTCGCCTGGCGCGGCCGGAGGTGCGACGTGGCCGCCGTTGGCGGCGGAGCCGTTGCCGGCGTGCTCGGCATCGGTCTCGACCACCCGCTGCAGTCCGGACAGGCGCGTGCCCTCGTCCAGCGCAATCAGCGTCACGCCCTGGGTCGCCCGGCCCATCTCGCGGATCTCGGACACGCGGGTGCGGATCAGCACGCCGCCGGTGGTGATCAGCATGATCTCGTCGTCCGGATTCACCAGCGTGGCGGCCACCACGCGCCCGTTGCGCTCGGTCGTGGCGATCGCGATCATGCCTTTGGTGCCGCGGCTGTGGCGCGTGTACTCGATGATCGGCGTGCGCTTGCCGTAGCCGTGCTCGGTGGCCGTCAGCACGGCCTGGCGCTCGTCGCCCGCCACCAGCAGCGCGATGACCGCCTGCCCGTTGTCGAGCTGCATGCCGCGCACGCCGCGCGCCGTGCGGCCCATCGGCCGCACGTCGTTTTCGTCGAAGCGGACCGCCTTGCCGGCGTCGGAAAACAGCATCACGTCGTGGTGGCCGTCGGTGATGGCCGCGCCGATCAGGAAATCGCCCGGGTCCAGGTCCACCGCGATGATGCCGGCCTTGCGCGGGTTGGCGAATTCCGGCAGCGGCGTCTTCTTCACCGTGCCGTTGGCCGTGGCCATGAACACGAAATGCTCGCCGTCGAACGCGCGCACCGGCAGCACCACGGTGATCTTCTCGCCCTCGACCAGCGGGAACATGTTGACGATGGGCTTGCCGCGCGAGGTGCGCGAACCCTGCGGCGCCTCCCACACGCGCAGCCAGTACAGGCGCCCGCGATCGGAAAAGCACAGGATCGTGTCGTGCGTGTTGGCGATGAACAACTGGTCGATCCAGTCGTCCTCGCGCGTGACCGCGGCCTGCTTGCCGCGGCCGCCGCGGCGCTGGGCCCGGTAGTCGGCCACCGGCTGGCTCTTGATGTAGCCGGTGTGGGACAGCGTGACCACCATGTCCTGCGGCGCGATCAGGTCCTCGGTGACCAGGTCCGCGCTTTCGCGCACGATCTGCGATCGCCGCGCATCGCCGGCGGCGTCGCCGTGCTCGCGGCGCACCTCGGCCAGCTCGTCGTGGATGATCCGGTTGATGCGCTCGGGGCGGGCCAGCACGTCCAGCAGGTCGCCGATCTGGGTGACCACCTCGCCGTACTCGGCCACGATCTTGTCCTGCTCCAGCCCGGTGAGCCGCTGCAGCCGCATCTGCAGGATCTGTTCGGCCTGCTCCTCGGACAGCCGGTACTGGCCGTCCTCCTGGATGCCGAACTGCGGCAGCAGGCCCTCGGGCCGGTACGAGGCCATCGCTTCGGTTCCGGCGCGCGCCAGCATCTCGCGCACCAGCTGCGAGTTCCATGGGCGCGCCATCAGCTCGATGCGGGCCACCGGCGGCGTGGGCGCGGCCCGGATGATCGCGATGAACTCGTCGATGTTGGCCAGGGCCACCGCCAGGCCCTCGAGCACGTGGCAGCGGGCGCGCGCCTGGCGCAGCTCGAAGGCGGTGCGCCGCATCACGACCTCGCGGCGGTGCGCCAGGAACGCCTCCAGCATCTGCTTCAGGTCCAGCAGGCGCGGCTGCCCCTCCACCAGCGCCACCAGGTTCATGCCGAACGTGTCCTGCAGCTGGGTCAGCTTGTACAGGTTGTTCAGCACCACCTCGGGGATCTCGCTGCGCTTGAGCTCGAACACGACCCGCATGCCGGACTTGTCGGATTCGTCGCGGATGTCCGATATGCCCTCGATCTTCTTGTCGTTGACCAGCTCGGCGACGCGTTCCAGCAGCGCCCGCTTGTTGACCTGGTAGGGCAGCTCGTCGACGATGATCGCCGTGCGTGCGCCGCGGTCGATCTCCTCGGTGTGCGTCTTGGCGCGGATCACGACGCGGCCGCGCCCGGTGCGGTAACCCTCGCGTACCCCGCCCAGGCCGTAGATGATCCCGGCGGTGGGGAAATCGGGCGCCGGGATGCACTGGATCAGGTCATCGACGGTCGCGGCCGGATTGGCCAGCAGCAGCAGGCAGGCTTCGACCACCTCGCTCAGGTTGTGCGGCGGGATGTTGGTCGCCATGCCGACGGCGATGCCGCCGGAGCCGTTCACCAGCAGGTTGGGCAGCCGCGCCGGCAGAACGGTGGGCTCGCGCTCCTTGCCGTCGTAATTGGCGACGAAATCGACCGTCTCCTTGTCGATGTCGGTCAGCAGTTCGGAGGCAATCCGGTCCAGCCGGCACTCGGTATAGCGGTAGGCCGCCGGGTTGTCGCCGTCGATCGAGCCGAAGTTGCCCTGGCCGTCGATCAGCGGGTAGCGCAGCGAGAAGTCCTGCGCCATCCGCACCAGGGCGTCGTAGGTCGCGGTGTCGCCGTGCGGGTGGTACTTGCCCAGCACCTCGCCCACCACCCGCGCGCACTTCACGTACGGGCGGTTCCACAGGTTGCCGGACTCGTGCATCGCGAACAGCACGCGCCGGTGCACCGGCTTCAGGCCGTCCCGCACGTCGGGCAGCGCCCGGCCCACGATCACGCTCATCGCGTAATCGAGGTAGGAGCGCCGCATCTCCTCCTCGAGCGAGACCGGCAGAGTTTCCTTGGCGAAGGGGTCCATGCGTCAAATGGCCAAACATGCGATTTTAACAGCGCGGGCGCCGCCGTTCGACCCGCTCTTGGTATAACGGCGCACTCACACAGCAGCGAGCCGAACGCCTTGCGCCCCGTCGAAACCCTGATCAGCGCCCGCTGGGTGGTGCCGGTGGTGCCGCGCGGCGTCGTGCTGCCGGATCATTCGGTTGCCATCGATGGCGGCCGCATCGTCGCCGTGCTTCCGACCGCGCTGGCCCGATCCGGGCTCGAGCCGGCGCAGCACCTGCAGCTGACGCACCACGCGCTGGCGCCTGGCCTGGTGAACGCACACGCCCATGCCGCGATGAGCCTGCTGCGCGGCACGGGCGATGACCTGCCGCTCACGCGCTGGTTGAGCGAGCGCATCTGGCCGCTGGAACGGGCGCTGCTGGACGAGCGCTTCGTGTATGACGGCACGCAGCACGCGGCCGCCGAGATGTTGCGCGCCGGCATCACCTGCTGCAACGACATGTACTTCTTTCCGGAGGCGGCGGCGCGCGCGTTCGCCGACCTGGGCATGCGCTGCGTGGTGGGAATCATCGCGCTCGACTTTCCGAGCGCGTACGCCAACGACGCCGACGACTACCTGCGCAAGGGACTGCAGACGCGCGACGCGCTGCGCGATGAGCCGCTGGTGAGCTTCACGCTGGCCCCGCACGCGCCCTACACGGTCGCCGACGCGACGCTCGCGCGCATCGCGATGCTGGCCGAGGAGCTCGATGTGCCGGTGCATACGCACGTGCACGAGACCTTTGCTGAGATCGGCGAGTCGCTCCGGCAGTACGGCGCGCGCCCGCTGGCGCGGCTGGACCGCCTCGGACTGGTGAGCGAGCGGCTGCTGGCGGTACACGCCGTGCACCTGGAGCCCGACGAAATCGCGCTGCTGGCGCGGCGCGGCGCCAGCGTCGCGCACTGCCCGGCCTCCAACCTGAAGCTGGGAAGCGGGGTGGCGCCGGTGGCCACGCTGCTGCGCCAGGGCGTCGGCGTCGCGCTCGGAACCGACGGCGCCGCCAGCAACAACCGGCTGGACCTGTTCGAGGAGATGCGCCTGGCCGCACTGCTGGCCAAGGGCGCTTCGCTGGACGCCACCGCGCTGCCGGCCTGGCAGGCGCTCGAATGCGCAACCATCACGGCGGCCGGCGCACTGGGCCAGCGCGACCGGATCGGATCGATCGAGGCGGGCAAGCAGGCCGACCTGATCGCGATCGACCTGTCGGAGCTGGAGACGCAGCCGTGTTTCGACGTGGTATCGCAGCTCGTTTACTGCGCCGGGCGCGAGCACGTATCGAGCGTGTGGGTGGCGGGCCAGCGCGTGCTGTCCGATCGCCGGCTGGTGCGCGCCGGCCGCGAGATCGATGTGGGAGCGATCGCGGCTGCCTGCGCGTCCTGGCAGGTCCAGGTTTCCAAGCGACTGGCGCCTGCGTTGACCTGAATGCCTGCGGTATATTGAGCGGCTCATTTGGTAGTGCAGGCGCCGGTCCGATCAATAACCAAAAGGGGGACGCAGATGAAACGCTCGACGCACAGTCGTCATCTGTTTGTAGCGGCATTGACTATGGTCTCGGCGTCCGCGCTGGCCAAGGAAATCCCAGGCAACCAGAAGAACACGGGCTACTGGCTCGATCAACGCGGCAACGTGGTGGTCACCGGGTACGGTGAGTGCTGGAGGACCGGTTATTTCACGAAGGAGCTGGCGCTGCCGGAGTGCGACCCGTCCCTGATTC
>Ga0209698_10003859_pt1 | contig 16568 bp, 12 predicted proteins | sample LitLauG_LLR_2012_FD_187203 | JGI IMG/M metagenome (GOLD analysis project Ga0209698, IMG submission 187203) | Freshwater sediment microbial communities from Pennsylvania, USA - Little Laurel Run_MetaG_LLR_2012 (SPAdes) (version 2) | ecosystem: Environmental > Aquatic > Freshwater > Creek >...
GATGCGACGCCGGTACTGATCATCGGTATGCCGCGATCCGGCACAACTCTGGTCGAGCAGATCATTTCCATGCATCCCGAAGTGGGGGCCGGCGATGAGTTGAATATCTGGAATGAGCGCGGGGCGGTGTGGCACCGTTCCGGCGCAGAGGGGAATGAGAAGTCGTTCCTCTCCAAAGCGGCGGCAGACTATCTCGCCCTGCTGCGCACGATATCGTCAACGGCGACTCGCGTGACCGACAAAATGCCGTTCAACTTCCTCTGGGCCGGACTGATCCACGTGGCATTTCCCCGCGCAATTATCATTCATTGCCGCCGCGCTGCAATCGACACGGCGCTATCGATCCATCAAACTCATTTCCATCTGGGCCTCGCGTTTCCGACCGGAGGCGCAGAACTAGTCGAGTATTTCCGCTGCTACAAGCGGCTCATCCATCATTGGCGGATGGTGCTCCCGGCGGATCGCTTCATCGATATCGATTACGAGGAACTGACCCGCGCGCCTGAGCCAGTCATCCGGCGAATCATCGCAGCATGCGGCCTGACGTGGCACGACGCGTGCCTGCGCCCCGAGTCCAATCCCCGAGCTGTGAAGACCCCCAGCAAGTGGCAGACCCGGCAGCCGATCTATCGCACCTCCATCGCGCGCTGGCGACGCTACGAACCCTGGCTGGGGCCCCTGCGGGTGCTCGTCGACGATGCGCCGGAACTGGACGCAGGTTCACCCGATCGTGATTGATTCGGAAGCCGACCATCTCACCGAGAGCACAACAAGACAACGTCCACGAAACAGACTCTGCTTAACCTAGAGTGCGCGCGCCACCATCCCTGAGGAAAAGTTCAACCCCTGTAACGGAAATTTCATTCGGCAGTCACAGAGGCGTCACAGTGTGCCTGTAAGGTTGGCGTCTACGACTACGAAGTGCAGGCCGAGCTGGTCGTATGCACGCCGATGTCGCACGGCCGATTCCCGGTTGCGTGAAAGAAATCATGGAGAAGGAGAGGAGAATAGTAATGTCTCGAAAAAGGTCTCGAAATCACTCTCGCAATAAATCTCGGACCAACCATCTGCGTCCGCTCGCTGGCCTGCTGGCGGCGGGGTTGAGCCTTCCCGGGCTCGCCGCTGCCCAGTCCAAGCCGTATCCGACCTATGTCACCGGCCCGCAGCCGAACGGCTCGTGGGTGGTCGGCGATGGTCAGGTCCTCACCCCGGCCGGCATCCAGGTCGACCTCGGCAACCGGGTACGCGCGAAGGCGATCGCGCTGAACCCCAATCTCAAGACTCACACCGCCGCCGTCCTCACCCTGGGCGCGGATGAGGCCGTCGAGATATTCGACACCAACACCGGGGTTGTCCTGCAGGACTATCTCGCTCTCGGACTGGATTCGAGCGGCAGCTATAGCGGCATCGCCTATTCGACGGACGGCAAGTACCTGGTGTTCAGCCAGGACAGCAGCAATGTCACGATCGCCAAGGTCACGGATGAGGGCTTGCTGGAAGACGACGCCCAAGTCAGCGTGCCGCCGAACAATTCCCTTATCACCTGCTTTCCGAACAGCCCGATCGGCGATTATGGCAGACCCTGCGGGACGTTCTACAGTACAGGTACTTCTTATCCTGGCGGCGTCGCGCTTTCAAAAGATGGAAAGAGCGCCTATGCCCTGCTCAACCAGAACAATACACTCACCAAGATCAACCTGGCCGCGAAACCGCCGAAACAGGTTACGGAGATTCGCGTCGGCAACGCGCCGCACAGCATCGTGATCGACAGCACCGGCACGACCGCCTATGTCAGCAACGAGGGTGGCCGGCCCGCTACGGAGTCGGACTTTCAGATCTACTCCGCCGGCACTGAAATCGTCGCCGACCCGGTGGTTGGCGCTGCGATCACCGGTACCGTTTCTGTGGTTGATCTGACCACGATGAAGGTCACCGCTACAATCTCGACCGGTCTGCACCCGACCGGGATGGCGCTCTACGGACGGTCCCTGTTGGTCGCGAATACCTACAGCGACAGCATCTCGATTATTGACACAGCCACCAACACGGTGGCGCGGACGATCAGCCTCGGACTGCCGATCGGAGTGCCCGGCGCAGGCCAATCGGCCTATGGCGCCGCGCCGAACTCGATCGCCGTCGATGGCGGCAAAGGCATCGCTTACGTCGCGCTTTACAATGCCAATGCGGTCGGGGTGGTCAGCCTCAAGAGTGGCGTGAGCAACCCCGTCTTGGGCATGATCCCAGTAGCCTATGCTCCGAGTTCGGTCGTGCTGGATTTGGCAGCTAACGAACTCCTTGTCGCCAATGACAAGGGCATCGGCACGCGTTATTCGTTCGAGTGCGACCACGGCGTCTGCGGCTACAACACCCACCAGGACAATGGCACCGTAAGCATCGTCCCTGTGCCGGATAGCAGTACCTTGGCAACCATGACGGCGCAGGTTTTCCAGAACAACCACTGGGATCTAACGCAAAATATCCAGTCTGCCTCCGGTGGCAACCCGCATACCAAGCCGGTAGCAATCCCGGCCAAGATTGGCGATCCCTCGCTGATCAAGCACGTGTTCCTGATCGTCCGTGAAAACCGCACCTACGATCAGATACTGGGGGACGTGGCCGCCGGCAATGGCGACGCCTCTTTGGCAGTGTTCGGCGGCAAGGACACGCCGAACGCGCACAAACTGGTCAAGCGCTTCCCTCTCTTCGACAATTTTTACGACCCGAGCCGCCAGTCGGCGGACGGTCACCAGTGGATCACGGAAGCCATGGCGCCCTACGCCGACGACATCCAGTCGCCTGACTGGGTCCGCAGCTATCCAGGCGGGAACGCCGGCGATGCACTCGCCTACACGAGCAAGGGCTACCTGTTCTCGGAAGCCGCGGGTGCCGGCCTGCAGGTAAAGATCTATGGCGAATCCGTCGAGAACGATACATTCCTGCAGCCGGACGGGTCGACCAGCGAGCCGAGCTGGACCGACTTCTACGCCGACTCGCAGTGCTTCGAGGGCGGGCCTGCCTGCGCCGCACCTGGGGTCGCGGGAGAGAAGACTCTATATTTCCAGAACACAGTTCAGGCAGAGTCCTCGGTCCCGGCCGTGTATCAACACCTCATCAAAAACTTCCCGCAGTTCGATCTGGGCATTCCCGATCAGTTCCGCGTCGACCTGTGGGTACAGGACTTCAAGGATGACGTCAAGGCCGGTACGGTGCCCGCACTGAGCATCCTGTGGATCATGGACGACCACACCGGCGGCCCGCCGACCCCGGACGCCGAACAGGCCGATAACGACTTGGCGGTTGGGCGCATTATCGACTACATCAGCCACAGCAACGTGTGGTCCTCGTCGGCGATCTTCATCGAGGAAGACGACGCGCAGAACGGCGTCGACCACGTCGACGGTCACCGCAGCCCAGGCTATATCGTCAGCCCATACGCGGTGCAGAACGGACCCACCGACCACACCTACTACACACAGGTCAACATGACGCGGACGATGGAGCAAATCCTCGGTTTACCGCCCATGAACCAGTTCGACCTCGTGGCGTCGCCGATGCGGACGGCTTTTGTCAAGGGCACGCCGCCCACGACCAACTTCGCGCCATGGACGCACGTGCTGAACCAAGTACCGCTCGACGAGGGCGTTACTGCGAGTGCCGCCGAGCCAAAGGACAGCCACCGGACCAAGGACCTGAGGGCGGCTTGGCTCAAGAAGAAGGCCGAGATCTTCGCCGGCAAATTGACCAAGCCGGACTCCGAAGACCCGGACACCGTCAACCATCTGAACTGGTACATGTCTACCGGGTTTAAGCGGCCCTATCCCGGCGAGGCCACGGTTCGGCCACCGAGCGAGTTCAACCGACCGGCACCTACTAAAGCTGACGACGACGACTAAAACAGTTTCGACCGCAACAGCCCTCTCCCCATGACCGGGGAGAGGGTTTTTTTGTTCACGTTTCAACCGCAAGTCCCGACCAACTCAACCCGCCTCCCCACCGTCGTCAACGTTACTGCCTCGGAACTGGGTACGGAGCACCCCACGCGTGGATCTCTGCTAAAGACCGCTTTGTTAACGATCGATTCCGATATGAAAAAGACGGTGTTCCCACGATTCTGAAGATCAGCAAAATCGATTCTTTTCCCAATCTGGGCATCACCTCTTCAACTCCCCCTTTTGTAAGTTTGACCCTGCCCACTTGACGTGTTATAAATGCCCGTTTTGCGCTAGTACGCCGGGGCGGGAGAGTTATTTCTCCAGTCGAATTTCGCGGCGGTTTTCGAGTAGCGATTGCTGTGTCACTTGCAGCGCAAACTCCGACGCGGCCAAGCTTCATCATCCTTCAGGTCTTGTGGTGGAAGCGTGTTCGGAAAAAGTCCCAGTTCTTGCGAAAGCAGCGAACCGGGGCACCGATTTCCGGAGTCGAAAAGTACCTAAACACGTAGAAACTCCTTAATACAGACATCTTCGGAGGACTATTATGCGCACCTGGCTTGCTACTGCTGCGTTTGTAACCCGCCGCGTGGCCATCAAAATCTCGGCTTTAACCGCTCTGCTAGCGCTGGGCGCCGTTTCCGCCTTCGCCCAACCGGAGTCCGCGGGCGGCGAAGCTTCCCTGAAATTACCCGACCTGTCCTCGGTCAGCTTCCTTCCATGGCACATTGATGGTCACAAACTTCTGCTCATCGGAATCCTTTTCTGTCTTTTCGGGCTCGGATTCGGCATGACCATCTATATGCGGTTGAAGAACCTCCCGGTGCATCGCTCCATGCGGGAAATTTCGGAACTCATTTACGAGACTTGCAAAACCTATCTGATCACGCAGGGCAAGTTCATCCTGCTGCTTTGGGTGTTTGTGGCCGTCATTATCGGCGCGTACTTCGGTTGGCTTTCGCCAGTGCCCGACAAGCCAGTTTCCTTGACTCTGCCCATCATTCTTGCGTTTAGCCTCGTCGGCATCGCGGGAAGCTATGGCGTGGCGTGGTTCGGCATTCGCGTCAACACCTTCGCGAATTCGCGGACGGCGTTCGCTTCCCTTCCCGGCAAACCCTATCCCGTCTACCAGATTCCGCTCGAAGCCGGCATGAGCATCGGCATGATGCTGATCTCGGTGGAACTGCTGATCATGCTGTTCATTCTGCTGTTCATTCCAGGGGACTACGCCGGACCCTGCTTTATCGGATTTGCCATCGGCGAGTCGCTGGGAGCGGCGGCGTTGCGAATTGCCGGCGGCATCTTCACCAAGATTGCCGACATCGGTTCCGACCTCATGAAGATCGTCTTCAAGATCAAGGAAGACGACGCGCGCAACCCGGGCGTGATTGCGGATTGCACAGGCGACAATGCCGGCGATTCGGTTGGTCCTTCGGCGGACGGCTTTGAAACTTACGGCGTAACCGGCGTCGCCCTGATCACGTTCATTTTGCTGGGCGTGAAAGATCCCAGCGTGCAGGTGCAGTTGCTGGTGTGGATCTTTGTGATGCGCGTCATCATGCTGATTTCCAGTTCGATCTCGTACTTCCTCAACGGCGCCATCGCCAAGGCGAGGTTCGGATCGGCGAACGAGATGAATTTCGAATCGCCGCTGACTTCGCTGGTGTGGATCACCTCGATCGTTTCGATCGCGCTGACGTATGTGATTTCTTACTTCATCATTCCTGCCCTCGGCAGCGATGGCTCGCAGTGGTGGAAACTGGCGACCATCATTTCGTGCGGCACGCTGGCGGGGGCGCTGATTCCTGAACTGGTGAAGGTCTTCACCTCGACTGAGTCGCGGCACGTGAAGGAAGTTGTTGTCTCGGCGCAGGAGGGCGGGGCGTCGCTGGGAATCCTTTCGGGATTCGTCGCGGGTAATTTCTCGGGCTACTATCTTGGCCTGGCGATGATGATGCTGATGGCGATTGCGTATTACATGAGTACGATGGGCCTCGCGCTGGCGGCGGGGATGCTCGCTCCGGCGGTGTTCGCCTTCGGGCTGGTCGCGTTTGGATTCCTGGGCATGGGGCCAGTCACGATTGCTGTCGATTCCTACGGTCCGGTTACTGACAACGCGCAGTCGGTGTATGAACTTTCGCTGATCGAAGGCGTGCCCAACGTTGTGGCTGAGATCAAGAAGGACTTCAACCTGACGGTGGATTTCGAGCGGGCGAAGCACTTGCTCGAAGCCAACGACGGCGCGGGCAACACATTCAAGGCGACGGCCAAACCGGTGCTGATCGGAACGGCCGTGGTGGGCGCGACGACGATGATTTTTTCCATCATCATGGCGCTGACCAACGGACTTACGGACGCATCGGGCGTGGCGAAACTTTCGCTGCTGTATGCGCCGTTCTTCCTGGGACTGATCACCGGCGGCGCAATGATTTACTGGTTCACGGGCGCTTCCACACAGGCCGTAACCACGGGGGCTTATCGAGCGGTCGAGTTCATCAAAGCGAACATCAAGCTCGAAGGCGTGGAGAAGGCTTCGATCACCGACAGCAAGAAGGTAGTGGAGATATGCACGAAGTATGCGCAGAAGGGCATGTTGAACATCTTCATTGCCGTGTTCTTCGGGACGCTGGCGTTTGCCTTCGTCGATCCGTTCTACTTCGTAGGCTACCTGATCTCGATTGCGATCTTCGGCTTGTACCAGGCGATTTTCATGGCCAACGCCGGCGCGGCGTGGGACAACGCCAAGAAAATTGTCGAAGTCGAGTTAAAGCAGAAGGGCACTCCTCTGCATGATGCCACGGTAATCGGCGACACGGTGGGCGATCCATTCAAGGACACGTCGTCAGTCGCGCTGAATCCGGTCATCAAGTTCACCACGCTGTTCGGGTTGCTGGCAGTAGAGTTGGCTGTCTCGCTCACCAGCAGCAAGGGATCGACCCTGACTAACGTCTTGGCACTCGCATTCTTCCTCGTGTCGCTGAGCTTCGTGTACCGGTCGTTCTATAGCATGCGGATTAAGCAGTCCGGAGCGGAATAGTCTGAAAGGTCCAAATAGCCGCGCCATCCGGAGCAATCCGGATGGCGTTTTTGTCGTTCTCAAGTATCGCGTCTATCGGCCTCAGTTCTCCTCTAGCGCCAATACGCTTCGCGGCGATCGCGATTCAAGTCGCGGTCCTCGCGGCGCAGTTCCCGGCGCTCGTGGCGCGCGGCCGCGTAGTTTCCGTAATACAAATCGCGACGCAGTTCCTGGCGATCGTGGGCAATCTTGGCCCGATCGTGGTGCATCTCCCGGCGAAGACCATCGTCTCGATCCCATGCGAGAGCCGGCATGGCACTCAGTCCAGCCAACAGCAAGATTCCAGCAATTGCGCGTTTCATTTCTGTCACCTCCGAACCCATTCGCGGCTCTGCTGATGGAAACACGGGGCCAGACAGCGAGTTTCGGAGAGGAATGAAGCTTCCGCGGACAACCCTTTCGGGTCCCTTTACATCCGGCGCAAGAGCTGAGGGTGAAAATTCTTTCAATCTTCTGCGACCTCTAGAACTCGGATATACTCGGCGGATTCGTTGGGCTGGCAGTCTTGGCCCGATCGGATGTCACCGTTTTCCAGGAGTTCCTCATGTCGTCCCTTCTTCGCGTCTGGATTCTCGCGATCCTCGTAATGGTCAGCTTTACTTGCATGGAAGCGCAGAACAGTGTTCACGCCTTCCTCTGGTCAGCAAGCACGGGGATGCAAGACCTCGGCAGCCTGGGTGGCAACAGCTATGCCCAGGCCATCAACAATTCCGGCCAGGTCGTTGGCATGTATGTGAATGGACTCGGAAACTACCGCGCATTCCTGTGGACATCCGGCGGCGGCATGCAGGATTTGGGCACGCTGGGCGGTACGTCGAGCGCCGCTACCGCGATCAATTCCAAAGGAGAAGTAGTTGGCTGGGCGACAACGGCTTCCAGCGCCTCTCACGCATTTCTGTGGACCGCCGCGCTCGGGATGCAAGATCTGGGAACTGTTGGAGGCAGTTTCAGTGGCGGAGCCAGCATTAACGATCTGGGATGGATCACAGGTTCGTCAACAAAATCTGGGGATACGAGCGAGGTCGCATTCTTCTGGGCACCCAACGTACCGATGCACGGTCTGGGAACACTCGGCTGGCGTGACAGCTACGGATACGCAATCAACGCGGCTGGGACAGTTGTCGGCGCGTCTCCGTTGAACAGGAACCTGTCGCCGAACCATGCGTTCATCCATCGCGTTCGCGGCCGCATTACTGATTTGGGAACCCTGGGAGGAACCAACAGTACCGCTCTTGCCATCAATGCGTCGGAGCAGGTTGTAGGCTGGTCGTGGCTCTCAGGAAACTCGCCATTCCATGCCTTCCTATGGACGCAAGCGGCCGGCATGCAGGACCTCGGCACTCTTGGCGGTGAAAACAGCGCGGCCGAGGCGATCAATCGTAGCGGCCGGGTCGCCGGATTTTCGGACCTGAGCCAAACCGGTGTTACGCATCCGGTGTTGTGGACGGGACCGAATCAGATACAGGATCTCGGAACACTGGGAGGCAACTACGCGATTGCTACGGGGATCAACAACTCCGGACAAGTTGTGGGATGGTCGTATCTTCCGTGAAGCAACTGAGGACTGAGTACCGAATACTGGTTTTAGTTCGGCCCCTTCATCTTATCCTTCACGCTCTTGGCCAGTTTTTCGATTTCCTCTGCCTTCTTGATCACGTCAAGCGAGAGAACGTTTTCATCGGACTTGTCGACGTAGGCCTTCAACTCAACCGACAGCTTGAGTAGTTTTTCAGTGTCGGTCCTCAAGGCAGCGATACGCTCTTTCGCCGCCTTCTTCTCCATGTCATGCATGATGCGTGCGCGCGCTTCGTCTTCATTGGCCGGGGATTGGGTCAGGTCGCCCGTATGCTGGGGTGCCTGGGGCGGTCGGGTTTGCCACGCCGCATGCGTCGGAGCGGCCATCAGAATCAGCACTGCAAAGCACAGGATCGCAATGTGAATTAGAGAGCGCACTGGAAAACCTCTTGACGACCATTATACGTCGCACAAAAACGACTTTCGGTTCGCGGACAACTCCCAGGAATGAAAAAGCCAGAGCTTTCGGCTCCGGCTTTTGACTCGACTTTGCGGCCTTTTACAGCGCGCTCATGTTGGCCAGGAATTCACCGTTCGACTTCGTCTTGCTCAACTTGTCAATCAGCAACTCCATCGCTTCTACTGGCGAAAGTGGATTCAGCACCTTGCGAAGAACCCAGATGCGAGAGAGATCCTCTTTCGGGATGAGCAGTTCTTCTTTTCGTGTGCCCGAACGCTGGATGTCAATGGCCGGGAACACGCGCTTATCGACGAGCTTGCGCTCGAGGATGATTTCGCTGTTGCCCGTGCCTTTAAATTCTTCAAAGATCACGTCGTCCATACGCGATCCGGTGTCGATCAGGGCTGTTGCGATGATCGTCAGTGAGCCGCCTTCTTCAATGTTACGGGCCGATCCGAAGAAACGCTTCGGGCGTTGCAACGCGTTCGAGTCCACGCCGCCGGAGAGCACTTTGCCCGAAGGCGGCACAATCGTGTTGTAAGCGCGCGCCAGACGGGTAATCGAGTCAAGCAGAATGACGACGTCGCGCTTGTGCTCGACCAGCCGTTTCGCTTTTTCGATCACCATTTCGGCGACTTGCACGTGACGGGCGGCAGGCTCGTCGAAGGTCGAAGAAATCACTTCGCCTTTGACCGAACGCTGCATATCGGTGACTTCTTCCGGGCGCTCGTCAATGAGCAGCACCATCAACACCACTTCTGGATGGTTTGCCGTAATCGAGTTGGCGACGTTCTGCAAGAGCATGGTCTTGCCGGCGCGTGGCGGAGAAACAATCAGTCCGCGCTGCCCTTTGCCGAGCGGCGTCAGCAGATCCATGACGCGGGCGCTGGAGTTTTCGCGCGTCGTTTCCAGCTTGATGCGCTCCTGCGGATATAGCGGCGTCAGGTTATCGAACAGGATCTTGTTGCGCGCCTCATCGGGCGACTCAAAATTGACTGCCTCGATCTTGACGAGCGCGAAATACTTTTCTCCCTCATGCGGCGGCCGCACCTGGCCGCTGATCGTGTCGCCCGTCTTGAGGTCGAATTTTCGAATCTGGGAGGGCGACACATAAATGTCGTCGGGGCCTGGGAGGTAGTTGTAATCCGGGGAGCGAAGGAAGCCGTAGCCGTCCGGCAGTATTTCCAGCACGCCCTCGGCAAAAATGTGGCCTTCTTTTTCACTCTGCGCCTGCAGAATCTTGAAGATAAGGTCCTGCTTCCGCATACCGCTGGCACCGGGCAGATCCAAGGTCCTTGCGATCTTGGTCAACTCGGTGATGTTCTTTTCTTTCAATTCAGCAATGGTCATGATTCACCTGAACCCGTGCACTAATGCGTATTCGATAGTGTCAACGGGAGATTTTTAAAAGGAGGGGACTCAGGAAAGACAAAATACCGGTGGGCAGGAAAGCGGGACTGCGTTAAGCAGCCCGCCGTTGTGCCTCGGCAAAGTTCTCTGGTTCCGACAAAACTTCCTGCCGCTCAGCACCAGCGATGCGATCGAGAACGCCGTTCATGGTTTCCTGAATGCGGGTGCTCGGCCGATGGAATTTCCGCGTGGCCTTGGAGGCAAGCTGACAGAGCATATAACGGTTCCGCAGAGTCTGTAAAGCATCAAACACACGATCAGAGCGCATGAGCTTTATCTTCTCCTTACTTTATGATGGTGGCCTTCCGCATTCGTCCTTTCGCCACAAGGGTGACTGAAAAACGCCCAGAATTAGCCGAAGTCACTGAATCCCAGTAGGTTTTAAAGGAGTTAGCGTAAACTCACTGTTTGAATAGATGCTTACCAGTACACCGAAGATGCTCGATTTCTGGGCTGGCTCCAAATCGCAGGTGACACAAAACAACCGCGAAGCCTTCGGGTGTACCGTGAACTGGTTAATGTAGCGGTTAGAGGCAGCGAGGTCAAGTAATAATTTGTAAGCTGGCCTGCGAATTCGGGAGGCATACTGGTAAATCCCTCTACTACATCGATTTAGTTTGGTCCGCCTTCGCGCTGACTTGGTCGCGATGAACGGATCGATCCAGTTGCTTCGTTGTTCCTGGGATTCGACGCGGCGGGTTGCGGGGAATTCGTTTTTTTGGGGAGTTGAGGTTTCTGGGGTACCCCCCTCCCCCTGGTGATCTATTAGAATCATAGGCTTAGCGGAGAACGACGCTATTTATCTATTAGAATCAGCGGGTTGCGGGCAAAATATTGAGCCATAAAGAATTAGGCGGTGTCGTCCGCCGGGGCTCACTGTGGGGGTTCACTTTTTTTTGGTAGCGACACCGGGGTGTAAATTGGCACTCCTTATTTCTGGATTTTTTTTCTTTGCAGGGCCCGCGATTCGCGTCCTTGTCGGGGCGCTACGTTTTGTCGGCTTGCTTCCTGATGGAATTGTCATTTCCTTTCTATGTAGGACAATGTGTGCATGACTGGCGTACGGATGGATGCATGGTTGTGGGCGGCGCGATTTTTCAAGACGCGGACACTGGCCAAACATGCTTGCGAGCTGGGAAGAATTCTGTCGAACGGACAGAATGCGAAACCGGCGCGCGAGGTCCGGGTCGGCGACATGCTGCGCATTACGACCGAAGGCGGCGACTTCGAAGTTACGGTGCTGGGTCTGAGCGACGTCCGCGGTCCGGCGTCGGTGGCGCAAACGCTCTACAAAGAGACCGAGGCCAGCAAAGAAATGCGAGAGAAGGTGGCTGCCCAACGCAGGGTGGCACGGCAGTTTGAGGTGCTGCCGGAAGGGCGGCCATCAAAGCGGGACCGACGACGAATCATTCAATTTCGCGGACGGGGATGAGCGATCAGTGGCACCTCTACGGTGTCGGTATCCAGCGTTGTAATTCATCAAGACAAGTCTTTCCTAAGCATCTGTGAACCAATGCGTCTCCGGTCAGCTTGACGAATGATTGGTCCCTCACTATATTCAACCTCAAGGTTGAATATAGTGGGCATGCAATCTCGACTTGATAACACGCTGCTGGCTCTGGCTCACCCGGCCCGACGCGCGATGATGCAGCGTCTCTCCGGCGGAGAAACTCGCATTACGACCCTCGCGAAGCCCTTCGCGATGTCGCTCAATGCGGTTTCGAAGCATGTCCGGGTGCTGGAAAGAGCGCGGCTGATCCGCCGGCGGCGAGTGGGGCGCGAGCATCTGTTGTCGGTGAATCCGGAGCCTCTCGACGAGGCCGCCTCGTGGATTGCCGGACAAAGGGCAGCATGGACTAAGCGACTGGACAAGCTTGAAGCGTTGTTGTTGGAAGAGGACGCAATGGCGTCCACGGGTCGCCGCAGCAGAGGAGCAGCCCGATGAGCGGCGGAGGTCAGAAGCGCCGCAACACGCCCGACTCGGAATTCGGCCACGTCACGGGACCCGGAGTATTCCGTATTGAGCGCGAATTGCCGGGGCCCATCGAACGGGTGTGGACGTACCTGACGCATGCGGAAAAGCGACGAAAGTGGTTTGGCGATGGCCCCATGCAGTTGCGCAGCGACGGGCGGGTGGAATTGCAGTTCAGGTTTTCCGAACTCACATCAGAGCAAACACCGGCGAATGAACAGGACTCGTGCGCCATTGTCGGTCGAGTAACGCGCTGCGATCCGCCGCGTTTGTTGAGCTTTACATGGGGAGAGGAGCCGGACGCTTCGGAAGTCACTTTCGAATTGACGCCGCGCGGCGAGAAGGTACTGCTGGTGATCACGCATCGACGACTGCCGGATCGTGAAACGATGGTGCGCGTAGCCGCGGGGTGGCATACACATATCGAGTTGCTCTCCGACTGCTTCGCCGGCGGGCCGCTGCACCCATTCTGGTCAACGAAGAGTTTGCTGCAACAAAAATATCGCAGCCGCTTGCGTGCATAAGCTGAAACAAACTGGGTCGGCCAAGTTCGTCAGAAACAACCCAATCTTAAATAGCGAAGGAGCGATCGTATGCCCATCTACCAGACCGGCGGATATCAAGTAAGACCTTCTGCAGTGAAGAAAGTGAAAGACGCGATCAAAGAGTTCGTTCAGTACGTGCAAGAGAACGAACCGGGCACGAAGATGTATCTGGCGTGGCAGGAAAAGAACGATCCCACCCGATTTCTGCATCTGTTTATCTTCGAGGATGAGAAGGCGCAGGCTCGCCATGGCGAGTCCGACGCAGTGAAGAAATTTGAATCGGTGTATTCTCCAGAACTGGTTGGGGGTGAAGTCGTGTTCACGGACTACGAGTTGATTGCCGGCAAGCCGACGGCAGAACAGTGGGCCGGACTATTCGGCCAGCAGAAATCCTCGCCTTCATCAGGCAAAGCACGACGATAGGTTTTTTCAACGTGCGCCGCAACATCCAGTAATCGCGATAACCGATCGCGACGATCGCTCTGCCTTTGCAATATCTTGCGCGAGTTTGCCTTGCTCGCGCGACATTCGACGAACCCAGGTGTTTCTATGGCTGTTGGTTGCCGAGGAATGTCGCGATCTTCCCGCAATCGGAAGCGAGGTCTGTTATGTCTTTCCGCGCATGGCTCCTGCTCGTAGCTCTTGCCAGCCTTTTCCAACTCGCAGACACAATCGCAACTGCACAGACTCTGACACCGCTTTGCCAACCCAAGGTGACCGGACCGATCATCATCGAGACGCATGATCAGATCAAAGAAGCAGGGGAACGGGCTGAGCCGCCGTTGACCGACACCAAAGGGTTTGGCTTTGCGTGGCCAGACACAGCCATGGGCGTGATCAAGAATGGGGATGAGTACGAGTTCTTCACCAGCGATGGAGCGTTCCATCCGCGGCAGATGTGGCAGGGGCATTGGGTGGGCAATAACAATTACGGGTCGGTGGTCACGACGGTCGGAACGCTCGATGATCCACTGGGCAAGGGCAATCCGCACGATGTGAGCATCATGCCGAATCCCGATCCTGGAGTGAACCCCAACTATGGGAGTTACGGCTATATCGGCGGCGGACCTGTCTTTCGCGTTCCCGACGGGATGACGGGAGCGGGCAATCTGATCGCGGGTTATCACGCGGAACTACCCACGAACACTCTCTACGCGGTGCACGGCCTGGCGGCGTCGTGGGACAACGGTTTGCACTGGATCGACCTGGGCGAAGTGGTGCGGCCAAATCAATCGTTTGCTCCCGAACTTGCGCCGGGATTTGACGAGATCGGAGATGGGCCGCTGGTGCTCTCGCCCGACAAGAAATATTTCTACTTCTATTTTCCGGAATGGCCTGCGGGCACAACGACTACCACGAAGGTCTCGGTGGCGCGGGCACGCGTGGATTCGCTGCTGGAGGCGGCCTTCGGATCGAAGCATCCACACACGGTACCATTCGAGAAGTTCTATCAGGGAAATTGGCATCTGCAGCCGGGCATTGGCGGTGCGTCCACTGATCTCAACCCCACGGCGCAGTATCAGGGCTATCTCGATGTTCATTACAACTCTGCACTGCAGCGCTACGTGATGATCACGTCGGACGATACGAACTTTGCTTACTACGAATCGGTCGACGGTCTTACTTGGACGAACGCGGTATATCTCGGCGCGTTTGCGAATCCGGGGAACGGCACCGGGACAATCGCGCCGTATCCAACTTCAGTTGGCCTCGGGGATGACCCGAGCATTCTGGGGAAAAGCTTTTACGTGTATTACACATTCTTGCATCTGGAAAATGGCGGGCTACCGAGGAAGGGTGACTCGCTGCGGCGGTTGACGTTGACTTGCCAATGAGACTTCACACGAGCATCACGAACACAGAACAAAAGAGGCGGGGAGATTATGAGCACTTATTCAAATGGCGATTCTTGCGGCGATCCTCATCGCGGCTTGCTGGGGAACGTGCGACTTATGGGGGCAGGAAGATCCAGGGCAGGGCGGACGAATGCGTCCGCCGCCCCACTTATGCGGCCGCCTCCAATCTATTGCTCGTGCAACGTGCGCATGGGGTCAAGCCAGGCCGCGCGAATGGCAGGAGCCAAGGCGGAGCCAACCGAGACCAGCAGCAGGACGAGCGTGACCATCGCGAAGGTGGCGGGGTCGAGCGGCTTCACGCGAAATAGAAGATCGCCTACAAGCTTTGTGCCTAGCAATGACGCGAAGATTCCGATGACAATTCCCAGCAATCCGAGGATGAGCGCGCGGCGCAGGACCATGGCAAGGATGTCGGAGCGGGAGGCCCCAAATGCCATTCTCAGGGCCAATTCTTTCATGCGCTCGGCGACGACGTAGGAGAGAACTGCATAAAGACCTATGGCTGAAAGCAGCAGCGCGACGGCAGCAAATGCGGAGACTAAGGCAGCCTGAAAGCGAGGCTCCTGCGCCAGCACTTGCATGCGGTCGACGAAAGACTGATAACCGAAAACTGGCGTCAACGGGTCAAAGCGCTTGACGATCTCGCGCATGGTCTGCTCGTAGCGATAGGGATCTCCGGAAACCTTCATCACGACGATCGGACGCTGGTGCGTCGGATTTTGCGCGTAGGGAACATAGAATCCTGGCAAATAAGGTTCGTCCCAGGAATCGCCGCTAATCGTGTCGCCGACGACTCCAACGATCTGGCGGGCGACGGGGCGCTCGCCTGAATCGCCAGGCTGGGGGGTGAAGTAGTGGCCGATAGGGTCCTCGTCGGGGAAATAGTTTCGAACGAAAGCACGATTGACGATGGCAACGGGAGTCGACGTAGCGAGGTTGTCGTGGTCGGTGAAGGTGCGGCCGCGGAGCAGAGGGATGGATAGAGTTTCGAAGAAGCCGGGAATGACCGCAAACGACGTGGCCTCGGGCAGGTGATCTGGCGGATCAACACGGCCAGCAATGGTGAGGTCGGTCCACATATCGTACGCTCCCGAACCCGGCAGCGGATGACCGGCGGCGACACTGATTACGCCGGGAATGGCTGCGATCTCCGGGAGAACCCTGGTGTAGAACGGGACCTTGTTGGGATCGGGGTAACGCGTGTGGCTGAGGGCAACATCGAAAAAGACTGTTTGCTTCGGGTTGAAGCCCGGTTCGAGATGAACGATGTTGAGCATACTGCGGATGAGCAGGCCGGAGCCGATCAGGAGAGTGAAGCCTAGGGCGGTTTCCGCGATCACCAGTGCGTGATGAAGACGATTGCGGCGGCGGCCTGGGGTCATGGTCATGCCGCTGTCGCGTAGGGCGTGGGCTGGATCGGAACGGGAGACACGCCATGCGGGAAGCAGGCCAAAAACAAGAGCCGTGGCGGCTGATACCAGCATGGAAAATCCAAGGACACGGGCGTTGATGGAGATGTCGTAGAGGCGGGGTACATCCTGCGGGACGAGGCGCAGCCCCACGCGCACGAAGAGGATCGAGGCAAGAATCCCAAGGACTCCGCCGCCAATGGCAAGGATGAGAGACTCGATCAGAAGTTGGCGCACGATTCGAATTCGGCCCGCGCCCAGAGCGGTCCGAACGGCGATTTCTGTTTTGCGCGAAGTAGCACGGGCCAGGAGCAATCCGGCGACATTCGCACAGCCGATCAGAAGAACAACTCCTACTGAGGCGAGCAAGAGAACGAGAACGGGGCGAATATCTTC
>Ga0209698_10003862_pt1 | contig 16565 bp, 12 predicted proteins | sample LitLauG_LLR_2012_FD_187203 | JGI IMG/M metagenome (GOLD analysis project Ga0209698, IMG submission 187203) | Freshwater sediment microbial communities from Pennsylvania, USA - Little Laurel Run_MetaG_LLR_2012 (SPAdes) (version 2) | ecosystem: Environmental > Aquatic > Freshwater > Creek >...
TCGAGCTCCGCTTCTTCATTTCCGATTTTGCGCGCATAAACCGCGCCGGCTTCGGACTGAGGAGCTGAATTCGCCCGCCCCGCCGCGATATCGGCCAACGCGGCCACGATCGCCTCCGCGCCCAGCGCGGCAAGCCGATCGTGCAGCGTCTGCGCATCGTCATCTTCTGCGATCACGAGCCGGTGCTGCGACAGCACTGGCCCGGTATCGAGCCCTGCATCCATCTTCATAATTGAAATCCCGGTCTCGGGGTCGCCGGCAAGCAGCGCGCGCTGGATCGGCGCAGCGCCACGCCAGCGCGGCAGCAGCGACGCGTGGATGTTGAGCGCACCGTGCGGCGCAACCCCCAGCACGCGCGCTGGAAGAATCAAGCCGTAGGCAGCGACGACCAGGACGTCGGGCCGAGCAGCGGCCAGTTGATCGGGCGCCCGGCCATCTTTGAGGGAATCCGGCTGGAATACGGCCAGTCCGCGCTCGAGGGCGAGTTTCTTGACCGCGCTCGACGTCGGACGCAGGCCGCGCCCCGACGGACGATCCGGTTGCGTCAGCACCAGTGTGACTTCGTGACGGGCGGCAAGCAGCGCGGCCAGCGCGCGCGCCGCGAAGTCTGGCGTGCCGGCGAAAACTAGGCGCAGGAAGGCTTCAAGCGCTCTTGCGAAGCTGCTTCGCGAGCCGCGCCCGGATGCGCTGCTGCTTGAGCTGCGAAAGGCTCTCGACAAAAACCTTGCCCTTAAGGTGATCCATTTCGTGCTGGATGCATACCGCGAGCAGGCCCTGCGCTTCGAGAGTGAACAGATTGCCGTTCTGGTCGTGGGCGCGAACCTTGACGCGTTCGGCGCGTTCCAGCGTGTCGTATATGCCCGGCACCGATAGACACCCTTCTTCGATGTCGGAGACGCCGCTTGCATCCACAATTTCCGGATTGATCAGCACCACCAGAGAATCGCGGCGCTCGGAAACGTCGATCACGATCAACTGCTTGTGCACATCCACCTGCGTTGCGGCAAGCCCGATGCCGGGCGCCGCGTACATGGTTTCCGCCATGTCGGCCACGAACTGCTTCAGCGGCTCGTCGAAAACGGTCACGGGCGCGGCGACTTTGTGCAGCCGCGCGTCCGGGTAGCGAAGGATGTTCAGAAGGGCCATAAATCAGTAATTTGCTTGCAAATTGAATCGATTACGTGCAGTATCTCAGGCGGTGGATAAACAGTCGGGGCTTTATGCTACATTTGGGTACGAAGACCGCAATCTCAACCAGCCTGGGACCTCAGCCACCGATCGGGGGCTCTATGCAAGAACAATGGCGTAAGTCTATCACAACGCTCGCTTTTGTCCTCGCCTGGGCGGTGTCGGCGGGTGCCTTGGCGCAAGCGCCGAAGACTCCTCTGGTCATGAAACCAGACGCGCCGGAGAGTTACGTCGTGGTCCCCGGCGACACGCTGTGGTCGATCGCCCAGCGATATACCGATTCGCCCTGGCGCTGGACAGAACTCTGGAGCCAGAACAAAGACGAAATCAAGAACCCGAACCGGATTTATCCCGGCAATGTGATCGTGCTGGATCGCTCGCAGGGCCGGCTCACGCTGTCCGACACCGTAAAACTGAGCCCGCGCGTGCGCGCCGAATCGATGGCGCAAACCGCCATCCCGAGCATTCCGCCGTCGATCATAGAGCCGTTCCTGGTTCGCCCCCTGGTGATTGAACCCGACGGCCTGGACAAGGCGCCGACCATCATCGCCTCGGAGGATCTGCGCGTATCCCTGGAGAACGGCAACCGGGCGTTCGTGCGGGGAATCGAAGATTCCAAGGAGTCGTCCACCTGGTTCGTGTACCGGCAGGGCCAGCCCCTGGTCGACCCAGACAGCAACAAAACGCTGGGCTACGAGGCGATCTACCTCGGAACAGCGCGCGTGGTACGGGTCGGTTCGCCTTCGCTCGTCGTCCTCACGTCGGTGACGCAGGAAGTGCAGATTGGCGACAAGCTGGTTGCCGCTGGAAAACCCGATATACCGACCTACGCGCCGCGTGCGCCATCAACCCCTGTCGAGGGCCGCATCATTTCGCTTTACGGCAACAATACCCAACTTTCGGAGGCTGGCCCGCTGTCGGTCATCGCCATCAATCGCGGCAGATCCGAGGGGGTCGAAGTTGGAAACGTGCTCGCGATCTTGCGCTCCGGCAAAGCGCTGGAATCTGAAATGACCACATCCCTGGAATCCAAGAAGGGACTGCCGCTCACCCTGCCCAATGAGCGCTACGGCGTCGCATTTGTATTCCGCGTCTTCGACCGCGTATGCTATGCATTGGTCATGAATATCACCAGGCCGGTCAATAAACTGGATCTTGTCCGGAATCCCTAACCGCTGCGGTAGGTTTTGCCGGAGCCGCCCGCCGGCATGACTTCAGACCCGGGGCTGGCGAGCTGGCTGCAACTGACGCTCACGCCGGGCCTCGGCGCCGCAACGATCCGCGAGCTACTTTCGCAGTTTGGCCTGCCCGAAAATATCCTCGGCGCAAAGCGCAGCGAGCTTGCACGCCATGCCGGCGCGCAAGCGATCCAGGCCCTTGATTCCGATGCCGTCGGCAAAGCCGTCGAATACGCTCTTTCCTGGGTCGAGCAGCAGGGCAACGCCCTCATCACGCTCGCCGATGCCGCCTATCCCCGGCTGCTGCTTGAGATCCCCGATCCGCCGGCGCTGCTTTATTGCCGCGGGCGGATTGAATTGCTGAACCGGCCCGCGTTGGCGCTTGTCGGCAGCAGGAACGCCACTGCGCAGGGAGTCAGCAACGCGGAACAGTTCGCCCGCACGCTCGGCGGCGCCGGGTTCACTATCGTTTCCGGCCTGGCCCAGGGAATCGACGGCGCCGCGCACCGCGGCGGCCTCGCGGGCGAGAGTTCGACCATCGCGGTGCTAGGTACGGGCGTGGACATCGCATATCCGCGGTCGAACGCCGCACTGGCGGCCGACATCGCCGCGCAAGGTCTGCTCCTGTCCGAGTTTCCGTTGGGCACCCAGGCTTTCGCCCACAATTTTCCGCGGCGCAACCGCCTGATCAGCGGGCTTGCGCAGGGTTGCCTGGTGGTTGAGGCCGCTCTTGCCTCAGGCTCGCTCATCACTGCCCGTGCCGCAGCCGAGCAGGGCCGCGAGGTGTTCGCCATTCCCGGATCGATCCATTCGCCGCTCTCCAAGGGCTGCCATGCGCTGATTAAATCCGGCGCCAAGCTTGCCGAATCGGCCGAGGACGTGCTCTCCGAGCTTGGCGCATTCCGGCGCACCGGTTTCGCGTCCACCCGCGCCCAGAAGCGCGCGGGCGATATAACGGACAGCGCGGAAGATCCGCTGCTCGCGTGCATGGGTTTCGACCCCGTGGACGTGGACTCTCTTTGCGCGCGCGCGGGATTACCCGCTGAGCGCGTTTCAGCCGATTTGCTGCGCCTGGAACTGGCCGGTCGCGTCGCGGTGTTGCCTGGCGGTCTTTATCAACGGCTAAACTGAAAGCTCAACTGGGGAGAGAAAAAAATGTACGACATCCTCGTCTACGTGTTCGAGAACTGCCAGCAGTACGAGCTTTCGAACGAAAAAGAGCGGGTGGCAAAGAAGCTCTCTGCCGCCGGGTTCGACGACTCCGACATCAGCGAGGCTCTCACTTGGCTCGCGGGCGTCGCTCGCAGCCCGCACCGCTCGCTCGCGCCGCTGCCAGATTCGGGAGCTGGATTCCGCGCCTACGCGCCCAAGGAATTGGCCAGGCTCGACGCCGAGTGCCGCGGCCTGCTGATCTACTTCGAGCAGGCCGGAATCCTGACCCCGCAGATGCGCGAGCACGTGATCGAGCGGGCGCTTGCAGCCACTGGTGACGGACTGACCATCGAGCAGCTGAAGCTCATCGTGCTCATGGTGCTATGGAACCAGCAGATGCCAAGCAGCCGGTTGGTGGCTGAGGACCTGCTGTCGCCGGTAGGCGCGCGCCTGCCAAGCTGAAATTCAGCGCGCGCTGGCGCGCATTATTTCCGCAAGGTTGATGTGCCGCGCTCTTTGCGGGTATCCTTCGCGCCCCCGCATGTCCAAGAAACTGATCATTGCAGAGAAGCCCTCGGTCGCCGCCGACATCGCGCGCGCGCTGGGGGGCTTTACGAAAAAGGGCGACTACTTCGAGAGCGACAGGTATGTGCTGTCCTCCGCGGTGGGGCATCTGCTGCAGTTGACGCTGCCGCCCGAGCACGACGTCAAGAAGGGAAAATGGTCGTTTACCAACCTCCCGGTGGTGCCGCCGCATTTCGACCTGGCGCCCATCGAAAGGAGCGAGAGCCGGCTCAATGGGCTGCTCAAGCTGCTGAAACGTAAAGACGTTACCGGCATCGTCAACGCCTGCGACGCAGGCCGCGAAGGCGAGTTGATCTTCCGCTACATCGCGCAGTACGCGAAAACGAAAAAACCGATCGAACGCCTCTGGTTGCAATCCATGACGCAGTCGGCCATACGGGAAGGCTTTGCGTCGCTGCGCCGGGACCAGGACCTGCTGGCTCTTGCCGATGCCGCGAAGTCACGCTCGGAGGCCGACTGGCTGGTCGGCATCAACGGCACGCGCGCCATGACCGCCTTCAATTCCAAGGAGGGCGGCTTTTACCTCACCACCGTGGGCCGGGTGCAGACGCCGACCCTCGCGATTCTGGTTGAGCGGGAAGAAAAGATCCGCGCTTTCCGGCCGCGCGATTACTGGGAAGTGCATGCTCGCTTCGGCGCGGCGGCTGGCGAATACCCTGGGCGCTGGTTCGAGGCCGGATTCAAGAAGGACGAAGACCCCGAGCGCAAGCCCGAACGTCTTTGGAAAGCCGAACGTGCTGCGGCGATTGCCGCTGCCTGCAGCGGCAAGCAGGGCACCGCCACGGAGGAAACCAAGCCTTCGACCCAGGCGTCGCCGCTGCTGTACGACCTGACCAGTCTGCAGCGGGAGGCGAACGGGCGCTTTGGGTTTTCGGCCAAGGGCACCCTGTCGCTCGCACAGTCGCTGTACGAGCGGCACAAGGCGCTTACCTATCCGCGGACCGATGCGCGCGCCTTGCCAGAGGACTACATCGCCACTGTCAAGAAAACGATGGACGCGCTAGCCGACATCAAGGAGTTCGCGCCGTTCGCCAAACAGATCCTGAAAGGCGGCTGGGTCAAGCCGAACCGCCGCATTTTCGACAATTCCAAGATCTCGGACCACTTCGCGATCATCCCGACGCTGCAGACTCCCGGAAACCTGAGCGAGCCGGAAGCGAAGCTCTACGACCTGGTGGTGCGCCGTTTCCTGGCGGTGTTCTTCCCTTCGGCGGAATTCCTGCAGACGACCCGCATCACCACGGTGGGCGAGGAACAGTTTAGGACCGACGGCCGCGTCATGCAAAGCCCGGGCTGGCTCGCGGTTTACGGCAAGAGCCTGCAGGACGAAACCGTGAATCTGCCCGCGATCGCCCAAGGCGAGAAGGTGAAGACACTGGAAGTCACGGCCACCGCCAATCAGACGCGCCCGCCGGCCCGGTTCAACGAGGCGACGCTGCTCTCCGCCATGGAAGGCGCCGGCAAGCTGGTCGAGGACGACGATTTGCGCGAGGCGATGGGGGCAAAGGGCTTGGGTACGCCTGCCACGCGCGCGGCAGTCATCGAAGGGCTGCTCTACGAGAAGTACATCGAGCGCCTGGGGCGCGAATTGAAGCCGACCTGGAAAGCATTCAGGCTGTTCTTCGCGCTGCGTCATTTCGGCGTCGACGAAATCACTTCGCCGGAGCTCACGGGAGACTGGGAGTTCAAGCTAAAGCAGATGGAGCAGGCGAAGCTGCCGCGAGAGAAGTTCATGAAGCACATCGAGCAGGTGACGCGCGATCTGGTGAAGCGCGTCAAGGCCGGCACGATCCCGGAAGAAGCTTTCGCGACGGTCGCCGCGCCCTGTCCAAAGGACGGCGGCGTAATCCAGGAGACATACCGGAAATTCCAGTGCCAGACCTGCGACTTCTACATCTGGCCCGTACTGCTCGGACGCGAATGGTCGCCCGAGGAAGTCGCCGAGCTGGTCACCAAGAAATTCATCGGGCCGCTGACGGGCTTCCGCAGCAAGCAGGGGCGGCCCTTCTCGGCGGGCCTGAAGCTGACCGACGATTTCAAGATCGAGTTCGACTTCGGCCAGGGTGCGGGATCGGACAGCGACGAACCGGTCGATTTCAGCGGCCAGGAGTCGCTCGGCGCCTGCCCGAAATGCGGTTCACGCGTCTTCGAGCATGGCGTTTCCTACGTCTGCGAAAAAGCGGTCGGCAAGGACCGCAGCTGCGATTTCCGCTCCGGGCGCATGATCCTGCAGCAGCCGGTCGAGCGCGCCCAGATGCAGAAACTGCTGGCCACGGGCCGCACCGACCTGCTGACCAACTTCATGTCGAAGAAGAACCGCAAGTTCAAAGCCTTCCTGGTGAAAACACCCCAGGGAAAAATCGGCTTTGAATTCCTGCCGCGCGCGGCGAAGCCAGGCAAGCCGCCGGCCGCAAAAGAGCCGATCGCCGAGAAACCCGTTGCAGAGAAACCGCTTAAGAAAGCCGCGAAAAAGCCGACAGCAAAAAAGCGCCCGCGAGAAAGAAACGCGGCTAGCTAGACGTCCAAGTTCCTGACGCCCAGGGCGTTCGATTCGATGAACGCGCGCCGCGGCTCGACTTCGTCGCCCATCAGCTTGGTGAAAATCTCGTCCGCGGCAATGCCGTCGTCGATCTGTACTCTAAGCAGCCGGCGGACCTGCGGGTCCATGGTGGTTTCCCAGAGCTGCGACGGATTCATCTCGCCCAGCCCCTTGTAGCGCTGCAGGCTCATCGACTTCTGCACTTCGGCCAGCAGCCAGCGCATGGCCTCGCCGAACTCCTTGACCGGAAACTTCTTTTCGCCGCGCTGAACAAAGGCGCCGACCCCGACCAGGCCTCGCAGCATTTCCGCCGTCTGCCGGATCTGGGCGTAGTCCCCGGAATGCACGAATTCCGAATCAATCGTGGTCACGCGGACGTTGCCGTGCCGTGTACGCTCGATCCTCGCCTGGTAACGCTCGGTCTTGGGATCGAAATGGGCCGACACGCGGATGCCGTTGCCGGGCAACGCGGCGGCCAGGGCCTCGGCCGAAGTCTGCGCGGAATCGCGCCGTCCAAGGTCAACCTGCACGCCCCTGAGCATCGCCAACAGCACGTCGCGGTCGATCCAGCGGGATACGCGCTCGATCACCGCTTCGGACAGCAGGTAGGACTTGGCCAGCTCGGCCAGCGTGTCGCCCGTGATCTGCTCGCGCCGGGCGGCCGGGTGCAGTGCCGCGTCCACCAGTGCCTGGCGCAGCATAAATTCATTCAGTTCGTGTTCGTCCTTAAGGTAGCGCTCGTCCTTGCCGAGCTTCGCCTTGTACAGCGGCGGCTGAGCGATATAGATATGGCCGCGCTCGACCAACTCCGGCATCTGCCGGTAGAAAAAAGTAAGCAGCAGCGTGCGGATATGTGATCCGTCGACGTCCGCATCGGTCATGATGATGATGCGGTGGTAGCGCAGCTTCTCCGGGTTGTACTCTTCCTTGCCGATACCGCAGCCCAGCACGGTGATCAGCGTCGCGATCTCTGCGGAGCCGAGCAACTTGTCGAAGCGCGCCTTCTCGACGTTCAGGATCTTGCCCTTCAGAGGGAGGATCGCCTGGAATTTCCGGTCGCGGCCCTGTTTCGCCGAACCACCGGCCGAATCTCCCTCGACCAGGTAGAGCTCACATTGCGCCGGGTCTTTCTCCTGGCAATCGGCGAGTTTGCCGGGCAGCCCCAGCCCGTCCAGTACGCCTTTGCGGCGCGTCATTTCGCGGGCCTTGCGCGCCGCTTCCCTCGCGCGAGCGGCGTCCACGATTTTGGCGGTGATCACGCGCGCATCCGCGGGATGCTCTTCAAGAAACTCGCGCAGCTTTTCGGCAACAATTTCCTCCACTACCGGCCGCACTTCGGATGAAACCAGCTTTTCCTTGGTTTGGGAAGAGAACTTGGGCTCGGGCACCTTCACCGAAAGGACGCAGGCGAGACCTTCGCGCATGTCGTCGCCGGTGGTTTCGACCTTGGCTTTCTTGGCGAGTTCGTGCTCCTCGATGTACTTGTTCAGCACGCGGGTCATCGCCGCGCGCAGCCCAGTCAGGTGCGTGCCACCGTCTTTCTGCGGGATATTGTTGGTATAGCAGAGCACGCTTTCCTGGTACGAGTCATTCCACTGCATCGCCACGTCGACGAGGATGCCGTCCTTCTCGCCGTGGCCAAGAAACACGCCTGGGTGCAGCACGGCCTTGGAACGATTCATGTATTCGACGAACGCCTGCACGCCGCCGGAGAAAGCAAAATCCTCTTGCTTGCCCGCGCGCTGGTCCACCAGCACGATTCTGACACCATTGTTCAGGAACGACAGTTCCCGCAGGCGTCGCGCCAGGATATCGTAGTGGTAATCGACCACGCCGAACACGCCGCGCGAAGCGAGGAAATGCACTTCCGTTCCCCGTTTCTCGCTGGTTCCGGTAACACGCAGCGGACCAGTGGCCGCGCCATCGGCAAACTCGATCTGGAAGACCTTGCCGTCGCGCCAGATCGTAAGCCGCAGCCACCCAGACAGCGCGTTTACCACGGAAACGCCGACGCCGTGCAGGCCTCCGGATACCTTGTAGGAATTGGAGTCGAACTTGCCGCCCGCGTGCAGTTCGGTCATCACGATCTCAGCGGCAGAACGCTTGAGTTCGTCGTCTTCCTTGACCCCGGTCGGAATACCGCGGCCATTGTCGAGCACCGACACCGAATTGTCTGTGTGGATCGTGAGCACGATCTCGTCGCAGTGCCCGGCGAGAGCCTCATCTACCGCGTTGTCCACCACCTCGAACACCATGTGGTGCAGACCGGTGCCATCGGAGGTATCTCCGATGTACATGCCGGGGCGCTTGCGAACCGCCTCCAGACCCTTCAGGACTTTGATGCTGTCGGCTTCGTAACCGGTGCCGTCAGGCGCCTGCTTTTCGGATTCACCCACCGCTAGATCCTCATCGGCATGACAACGTATTTGAATTCGGCCTCGGATGGAAAACTCAGCAAGGCGCTGGATGCGGCATCACCGAACCTGCATTCGACATCGCTCCCCGCCACATTGTTCAGAACGTCCAGCAGGTAGTTGACGTTGAATCCTATATCCAAGGCATCACCCTTGTATGCGACCGCTATCGTTTCCTCGGCTTCCTCCTGCTCGGTATTCGAAGACACGATCTTCAGGCTGCCGTCGGTCAAAACCCAGCGCACGCCGCGGAATTTCTCATTGGACAGAATCGCCGCGCGCATCAGCGCCTGGCGCAACACCTCGCGGCCAATAGACAGCTGGTTCTTGTGCCCCACCGGGACAACGCGGGTGTAATCCGGAAACTTACCGTCAACGAGCTTGGACACGAGCTCTACCGTGCCGAACGCAAACGCCGCCTGTGTGGTGGATAACTCGACTATCATTTCAGCATCGCTGTCGGACAGTAGCTTCACCAGTTCAAGCACTGTCTTGCGGGGAATGATCACTTCCTGCCGGGGCACTTTCGCCTCCAACGCCATCGACGCATAGGCAAGCCGGTGGCCGTCGGTGGCGACCAGCTTGAGCATTTTATCTTCCACTACCATCAAAAGCCCATTCAAGTAATAGCGAATATCCTGCTGTGCCATTGAGTACTGCACCAGACCCAGCAACCGCCTGAATTCCTTTTGCTGCAGCGAAAACCGGGCAACGTCACTGGTCGGCTTCGCCAGCCGTGGAAAATCTTCTGCTGGCAGGGTTTGAAGAACAAAGCGACTTTTACCCGCCTTCACCAGCAGCCGCTTATCCTGCTGCTGCAGCGTCACTTCCGCACCGTCCGGCAAAGCCCTGAGGATGTCGACAAGCTTGCGCGCGCCTACGGTGACCGAGCGAGCATCTCCGGTTGGTTCGATTGTGCTGCGGGAGACAATCTGGATCTCGATATCAGTGGCAAGGAACGACAGCGCGCCAGCACTGCGCTCAAGCAAAACATTGGAGAGGATCGGCAGAGTGTGGCGCCGTTCAATGATCCCACTTACCGCGGAAAGTGGCCCAAGAAGTTCATCCCGTTTCGCTTTAACTAGAACCATTGTCATTCCTTTATTAATACTTAGTAGTAACTAATAGAGTGGCTGCGTTTTCTGTATAAGTCCCGTTTCTGTTTGATGCCAGGTAGTTGGTCTGGACCTGTTCGGTGTGCAAGCTGTTGAAAAAGCTGTGGGTGATTGTGCGTTATTTGCTCGGTGGGCAAAATCCGGCGGGTTACTCACATATTGTCCTGACTGGCTGCACAGCACTGCAGACAGCGGTTCACCCCTTCAGGACCTGTTCCAGGAGGTGGTAATCGCGGTTAAGGGTGTTGTCCTTCTTGCGCAGGGTCGCGATTGTCCGGCAGGCATGGAGAACGGTTGTGTGGTCGCGATTGCCGAAGGCCTCGCCGATTTCTGGCAAGCTCATCTGGGTCAGGTCTTTAGCAAGGGCCATCGCGACCTGCCGGGGCCTGGCGATGTTCCGGTTGCGTCGCTTAGAGTGCATGTCAGAGATCTTGATCTTGAAGTACTCAGCCACCGTTTTCTGTATCCCTTCGACGTTTATCTGGCGGTTGGCAACGTGGAGGATGTCTCGTAGGGATTCGCGGGCGAGCTCGAGTGACAGTTCCCTACCGGTAAAACGGGCGAAGGCGAGCACTTTTTTGAGCGCACCCTCCAGTTCGCGAACGTTGGAGCGGATGTGCTTGGCAATGAAAAACGCGATGTCTTCCGCCAACTCCAGAGCTTCGGCTTCGGCTTTCTTGAGCACGATCGCGACGCGCATCTCCAGCTCCGGCGGTTCGATAGCTACGGTGAGGCCCCAGCCAAAACGCGAAATCAGGCGCTCCTGCATGCCCGCAATCTCCTTGGGATACGTATCGCAGGTGATGACAATCTGCTTGTGAGCTTCGACAAGGGCGTTGAAGGCGTAGAAAAACTCCTCCTGGGTGCGATCCTTGTTGGAAAAGAACTGGATATCGTCGATCAGAAGCAGATCCAGCGAATGGTAATAACGCTTGAACTCCTCGAACGACTTCTGTTGATATGCGCGCACGACATCGGTGACGTACTGTTCGGCGTGTATGTAGCGGATGCGCGCCTGCGGCCGTGCTGCCGACAGATGGTTACCAATCGCCTGCACCAAGTGGGTCTTGCCCAGGCCGACGCCGCCATAGATGAACAGCGGGTTGTAGGAAATGCCCGGGTTTTCGGAGACTTGCATGGCCGCTGCCCGGGCCAGTTGGTTGGCTTTGCCGGTGACAAAATTGTCGAAGCTGAAATTGCGGTTGAGGCGAGCGCGGTCCGGCGTTGCCGCCGGCCCTAGGGCGCTGCCTGGAGGCTGCGCAAGCGTCGCTGGGGCGCGGCCGACCATGTCCGGCGCCGACGCGCGGGCGAGCACCAGCTTGACCTCGAGCTCTTGCCCGCTCAATTCGGTGGCAAGGCGGGAAATACGTGCCGCAAAGCGCTCGCGCACGAGGTCTAGAACGAAGCGGTTGGGCGCGGCTAGAACCAGCGTTGTGTCCTGCGCGGCGCCGGATTCGGGCAGCAGCGGGCGAATCCAGGTATTGAAGTGCTGCGCGGGCAACTCCTGCTCCAGGCGGCGCAGGCAAGCTTGCCAGAGGGTCCGCATTTTTTTGCTGGGTTTACTCGCGCTTGGTTGAAGGCTTTTGCAGGGGCGTTTCGGTGTGTTTTCGAGGTGCGCCGGCGAGTCGGAATTTTACCCTTTCCGGATCGCGTTATCCACAGTGCGCGCAACAAAAAAAGTAGATTTGACAAGGCTTCGGCGCACGGGCTCTAATACCGCCCTTTTCGAATTGAGCGGGCGATGAAACAGAAGCGGACCTACCAGCCCTCCAAGATACGGCGCGCACGGACGCACGGTTTTCTCGTGCGCAGTCGCACCGCCAACGGTCGCGCTGTGCTTCGCGCAAGACGGGCCAAGGGACGGAAACGCCTCGCCGTGTAGGGCAGCGCCCAAGCGTGCTCGGCCAATCAATGCGGGCAGGTTTCGGGCTCGACGCCTCCAGGCGGCTCGCCAAGAAAGCCGATTTCGAGCGCTTGATGCGCGAGGGGCTGAGGCGGAGTCGGTCGGGATATACACTTTTTTTTGCGCTGCGCGCGGAAGGTCCCCCGCGGTTGGGCATCCTCATCTCACGCAAGCACGCTGCAAGGGCAACCGTGCGTAATCGAATCAAGCGCTGCATACGCGAGGCGTTCCGCCTGGAACAGGCAGCGCTGGGCGCATTGGACGTGCTGGTCCGTCCGCCCTACGGAGTGAAGCCCGGCGTTTCCATGCTGGCACGCCTGCGCGAGTTATTCTTGGGATTGAGGCAATGAGCGCGCAATTGAAGGAAGTGCTGGCGTCACTGGTTCGCGGCTACCGGTATTTCATCAGCCCCTTGTTGCCGCCGGCCTGCCGGTTCCATCCAAACTGTTCGGCGTACGCGGAAGAGGCACTCGAGCGCCACGGGGCCCTACGTGGCGGGTGGCTGGCAACCCGCAGGTTGTGCCGCTGCGGTCCGTGGCATTCTGGTGGCTTCGATCCGGTACCGCTGGGCGATGGCCTGAAAGGAAAAGAGGCGGGGAAATGATGGATACGAAACGCCTCGTCCTGCTGTTCATATTTGGTTTTTCATTGCTCATGTTGTGGGATGCCTGGGAGAAGGAGCATCGTCCCAGACCAGCGCCGCAGGCGCCCCAGGCATCATCGCCAGCGGTTATGACCGCGGCCGGTAAACCCGCAGCCACGCAAGGCACGTCCGCCGGCAGCGTTCCGGCGACCGCCGCCACAACCGCGGAAGGCAAGACCATAGAAGTACGCACCGATGTCATCGTGGCCGATATCGACACGCTGGGCGCCACTCTGAGCCGGGTGGAGCTGCTCAAGTACAAGGAAACGATGGGGTCGGATAAGAGTCTGGTGCTGCTCGGCCCGGAACACCACTACGAGGCGCAAAGCGGGATCACCGGCGACGGCGGGCCGAATCATCGCACCATCTGGAATGTACAGCCCGGGAACACCACGCTTGCCGCGGGACAGGACGCGCTGGAAGTGCGTTTCACGGCACAGGGCAAGGACGGTCTTTCGGCGACAAAGATCTATCGCTTCAAGCGCGACAGTTACCTGATCGACGTCACGCTTGAGATCAGCAATACGGGCACCGCCCCACTGACGCCGTACGCGTATTTCCAACTCACGCACGACGGCAAATCGGCCGCCGCGGCACATTCGATTGCCGACTCTTTTGGCGCACGGAGTTTCAACGGCTTCGCGATCTACACCGAAGAGAAGAAATTCCAGAAGATACCCCCGACCGACATCGACAAGGACAAAGCGGACTACATCAAGCAGAGCAGCGACGGCTGGCTTGCCTTCGTGGAGCATTATTTCGTTTCCGCCTGGGTGCCGGCGGCCAAGATCGAGCGCGAATTTGCCGTGGAAAAGCGCGCCGACGGTCTTTACGCCGGTCGCGAACTCCTCTCCACCGGGCCCATCGCGCCCGGAGCCAGCACACGCTTGGACGTGCAGTTGTACGCAGGCCCGCAAGAGCGGAACAGGTTGGCGGCGGTCGCGCCCGGATTTGATCTGGTGGTGGACTACGGCTGGCTGACGATCATTGCCTGGCCCTTGTTCTGGCTGCTAGAGAAATACCACAGCCTGAGCGGTAACTGGGGCGTCGCCATCATCCTGCTGACCATGACGATCAAGCTGGTCTTTTTCCCGCTGTCCGCGGCCAGCTACAAGTCCATGGCGAAAATGAAGTTGGTCACTCCGCGGATGACGAAAATCCGGCAGATGTACGAGCACGACCGCGCCAAGATGAACCAGGCGATGATGGAACTGTACAAGACCGAAAAGATCAATCCGCTCGGCGGCTGTTTCCCGATCGTGGTGCAGATCCCGGTATTCATCGCGCTCTACTGGGTGCTGCTCGCTGCCATCGAACTGCGGCACGCGCCGTTCATGTTGTGGATTCAGGATCTTTCGGCGCGGGATCCCTATTACGTGCTGCCGATCCTGATGACGATCACCATGGTTTTGCAGACCAAGATGAACCCGGTGCCACCGGATCCTGTGCAGGCGAAGGTGATGCAGTTCATGCCTTTCATCTTCAGCGTGTTTTTCTTTTTCTTCCCCGCTGGGCTGGTGCTGTACTGGCTGGTCAACAACACCCTATCCATCCTTCAGCAATGGCAGATCCAGCGCATGTTCGCCCGCGACAAACCTGCCCATGCCAGACGGTGAGGTAGTCCGGGACACGATTGCCGCGGTTGCCACCCCCGCCGGACGAGGCGGAATCGGGATCGTTCGTGTGTCCGGCCCGGGAGTGCCGCAGATCGCGGCCAGGGTAATCGCCCCGCCTCCGGAAGCAGGAAAAGCCGTTCTTCGCCCGTTCCGCGATGCGCGGGGTGATACGGTAGACGAAGGAATTGCGCTGTATTTCCGGGCGCCGCATTCGTATACAGGCGAGGACGTGCTTGAGCTTCAGGGACACGGCGGGCCCGTGGTGACCCAGGCGGTGCTGGGTGCCGTTCTCGACGCTGGGGCCCGCTTGGCTGAACCCGGCGAATTCACGCGACGGGCGTTTCTCAATGGCAGAATCGACCTTGCGCAGGCCGAGGCGGTCGCTGACCTGATCGATGCCGCGAGCCGTGAAGCAGCGCGCTCCGCGTTGCGTTCGCTCAGCGGGGAATTTTCTTCGGCGATCGCCGATCTGACGGCGGGCCTGACCGAACTGCGCGCGCTTGTCGAGGCGATGCTCGATTTTCCGGACGATGAAGTGGACTCGCTGCATCGCGGCGATGCCGCTGAGCGCCTCGGAAAACTGGGCTCCGCGCTCGAAGAGGTGACCCGTAGAAGCGGGCAGGGCAGCCTGCTTCGCGGCGGTGTCTACGTCGTCATTGCTGGCCGGCCGAATGTCGGCAAATCGAGCCTGCTGAACCGGCTGGCAGGCGAGGAGCGGGCGATCGTCGCGGCGCTGCCAGGAACCACGCGTGACGCCCTTCGCGAATCGATCCAGATCGAAGGCGTGCCGATAGTGGTGGTGGATACCGCCGGATTGCGCGCGGCTGGCGATGAGGTCGAGCACCTCGGCATGAAGCGGACGCGCGAGGAACTGGCGCGCGCTGACATCGTGCTCGTGGTCCTCGAGGCGGGCAAGAGGGAGGCGCCTGAAGAGGACCTGGCCGGGGCTGGCGCCCGGATTACGGTTCTCAACAAAATCGATCTCGTGGCCGGCACCGCGCCCGGGGAACATGGCGATGAAATACATGTGTCGGCAAAGACCGGTGCCGGGTTGGATGCGTTGCGCAGGGCGTTGCTCCGGGCCGCGGGCTGGAATTCACGAGGCGAATCGGTATTCCTGGCGCGCACGCGGCATCTGCGCGCCCTCAAGGCCGCGCAGGGGCATCTTGCGGCGGCCGCCGCTCAGGACGCCAACTGGGAGTTTTTCGCCGAGGAACTGCGCCTTGCGCAGGACGCGCTGGGTGAAATCACGGGACAGGTCAGCGCCGACGATTTGCTGGGAGAGATCTTTTCCCGCTTCTGCATCGGCAAATGAAGGCGGCTCGCGATAGCTGGATCAACCGGGTGGTTGCGTGGCCGCCGACTATCATTTTGGAAATAAAGGGAAATATTTTTCGGCGGCCGGCGCTGTAAAATCCAGTCTCGAGAGGATCCCATCGGCCCGACGCTGTCCAGGGCCGTTTTGTTTTCCAGGAGTTTGCGCGATGAACGACCGCACCGACCCCCAGGCCGATTTTTTGCGGGTGCCCGAATGGGTGCGCCACCGGAAGCTGTGCGCCTGGGTGGCGGAAATGGCGCGGCTCGCCAAGCCGGAGCGGGTGGTGTGGTGCGACGGCTCGCGGGCCGAATATGACCGGTTGTGCGGCGAGCTTGTCGCAAACGGCACCTTCGTCAAGCTGAACGAAAAGCTGCGCCCCGGAAGCTATCTAGCGCGCTCCAATCCGACGGATGTGGCGCGCATGGAAGACCGTACATTCATCTGCTCGGTGCGGAAGGAAGACGCAGGGCCGACTAACAACTGGATCGATCCGGTGGAGATGCGCGGCACGCTTGGGCGGTTGTTCGACGGTTGCATGCGCGGACGCACGTTGTATGTGGTGCCCTTCTCGATGGGTCCGATCGGATCGCATATCGCCCAGGTCGGGGTCGAGCTGTCCGACTCGGCGTACGTCGTGGTCAACATGAAACTGATGACGCGCATGGGCCGCGCGGTGATCGAGCATCTCGGCGAGGACGGTGCATTTGTTCCTTGCGTGCATTCCGTGGGCGCGCCGCTTGCCCGGGGGTCCAAAGACGTTTCCTGGCCTTGCAACGAGAACGAAAAATGGATCGTCCAGTTTCCAGAATCGCGCGAAATCTGGTCCTTCGGCTCGGGCTACGGCGGCAACGCGCTGCTGGGGAAGAAGTGCCTTGCGCTGCGCATTGCTTCGGTCATGGCCCGCGACGAGGGAT
>Ga0209698_10003863_pt1 | contig 16563 bp, 8 predicted proteins | sample LitLauG_LLR_2012_FD_187203 | JGI IMG/M metagenome (GOLD analysis project Ga0209698, IMG submission 187203) | Freshwater sediment microbial communities from Pennsylvania, USA - Little Laurel Run_MetaG_LLR_2012 (SPAdes) (version 2) | ecosystem: Environmental > Aquatic > Freshwater > Creek >...
CGCCCGTCCATCGCCGGGGACGGAAAATGTTCTATCCACCACCAGCGCTGCGGTGACGGGGTCGTTGCCCGGTACCTGCGCCGATAAAGAGTATGCGCCCGGGGCAGGGAACGTTTGTTCGGCCGCCACTTTGCCGTCCACCAGAAGCTTGACCGTCCGCGCGGTGGATTTTTCGTGAATGAAAAACTTCGCGCGTAGAGGCCCTGGGGCTCGCTTGACGATGACAGTAGCTTCCGCGCCCATCCAGCCATCGGGAGACCAGCCGCGCAGGATTTGCGCCTGATCCGCCTGCGTCACCCAGGAGAGCTCGGCTCTGCGGACGCCGATCAATTCAGCGCGCACTCGATCCACCGGAGCGTTGGAAACTTCAAACGGCCACAGTGAATGAAGCGCCAGTGAATACGCGGAACGATGCGTGGTGGAAAATAGGCGCAGCGGGATCGACGGATGAATCTCCATCGCCGAGATCACCTGGCCGCGCGATTGCTCCTTGTTGGTGATGACCACATCGCCGGCGGAAAATGTTTGATCCCGCGCGACGGGCAGCGCGCCCTCCGATTCCAGGTAATAGCGCAACCCCCAATCGTGATCCACCCACACGCGCGTCTGCGCGGCCTCCGGCGCAAGCGACGCGGCGAAATCGCGATATGCGCCCCAAGTCTGATAATTGACGATTGATAAGCCCAACGACAAGCACATCTGCAGCGCGAAGCCTGCGCCGATAAAGCCCGCCGAGCAGCGGTTCGCCGCCAGCATCGCCACCGGCGCGGCGATGGGCAATAAATATCGCGCCGATCCGGCGAAGAAAATCACCAGCGCCCCGGCAAAGAAGATCAAGATCCACGCTTCCAGCACCTTGTGGGGCGGGCTATCAGCCGGCAGCCGGCTTTCGGGCCGGCTCTGCTGCTCCGAAGAAGAAGCCACCTGAAAGGCTGCTGCCGGCAAAAATTCCCGCCCTACAAAGGAGCAGGAAGACAGGGCGACGACCCCGAGTCCGAACGACGCCCAGAACATCGGATTGGAATCGTAGAACGCCGCACCCACCGCCGCAGCAGCGCCCAGCGCCCAATTCCATCGTGACCCGCGAATCAGTAGCGGAGATACGATCCACGCTGAGTGGACGATCAGCGCTCCGGCATTGCGCAGCTTCTGCGCCAGCGCCTGAAATGCGTAGTGCTGCATGTAGCCCACGAGCACCGCTACGGGCATTGCGCCGCCGCTTGCGCGCCCCAATAAGTTCCATGCGACGATCGCCACAGGAGCCGCGAAGATCGATGACCAAGCCACGGCGTCGCGGCTCTTTTTTTGCCACAAATAAAACCCCAGGATCGGTGTGAGCAACACTGCCTGATAGGCGTCGAGCGATGCCAGTGCGGCTGCCACTGCGGAACCAAGAAGCGCCGCGCGCGAGCCTTGCATGAACAAAGCAATCGCCAGCATCCACAGTGCGAGAAACGGCAGATCGGCTTCCAAAGAATTGCCGTTCACTACGAACGCCGGCACGCCAAGAGATAGCAGCGTGGCAAGCAACGGCTTTTCGCAGAAGCGACGCGCCAATGAATACATGGCGAGCGCCGCAACGATGGAAAAGACGATGTACGCAAGGTGAAACGGTACTTCCTTCACATCGCCGAATGCCCATAACAGGGCCCCCAGAAACCACGAATTCAGCGGCCCATGCGAATGCCCCCGCATATCGACCAAATCGCCTTCGAACAAATACTTGGCGTGATCGGGATGCAGGGGCTCAATCTGCGCGTGCTCGGCGCCGTATAAATAAAACAGGTCGTCGCCCTGAATGGCCTGATGCAAAAACGGCAGGCGCAAGGCCAGCACAATCGCGACGATGATCAGTCGATTTACCACTCGACCGGTACGCCTGGCGTCAGTGTCCAGACTTCGGAGCCTTCGTCGCCCAGAAACTCCGCAAGCTGCTCTGGTCGCCCGCTGAGAGCCGGAAATGTTCCGAAGTGCAGAGGGATGATGCGCCGCGCGTTTAACATGCGGCAGGCGAGCGCCGCTTCCTTCGGACCCATGGTGTAAAAATCGCCAATGGGCAGAAACGCCAGTTCCGGATGGTACAGGCGCTCGATCAGTTGCATGTCGGTAAACACGTTGGTGTCGCCCGCGCAGTACGCTGCGCGGCGATCCGGGAAGCGGACGACGTAGCCCGCGGCCTCGCCTCCGTAAATGATTTTGCCGTCGTCCAGAATGCCGCAGCTATGGATCGCATGCGTCATCGTCACGGCCAGCGGCCCGACGTTTGCGGTGCCGCCCTTATTCATGCCGATGGTATTTTTCGCACCCTTCGATTCCAGCCAGTGCGCGGTTTCGTAAATCGCCACGATCTTCGGGGCGAATTTCTCGGCCAGCGGCAGCACGCTGTGAATGTGATCGAAATGCCCGTGCGTTACCAGAATGACGTCAACGCGGTCGATTTTGTGATTCGCCGGATACGCGGGATTGCCTTCGAACCAAGGGTCCACCAAAATCACTTCGCCAGTTTCCAAACGAAACTGGTATGAACCATGACCCAGCCATGTGATTTCTACCATATTCTTATGTTAGCGAGACCGCGCGGCCAACTGAATGCCGTCGCCCACCTTGGCGAATCCGGGAATCGTTACCGGCATTTTTCCCTGCACCGGGATTTCGCCGAACAGAGCCTTCGCCGCCGACGCCTCCGATGGAGGAGTGCTGCTGAACGCCGCCATGTACGCCGCCGTTTTCGGGAACGCGCTCAATAAATAAGGACTGCCCATCGCCACCACCACCACCGGCACCGAAGCTTCGGTAAGCTTCACGACGAACGGCGTCAGCTCGCCACCCAGGCCCACCGTTCCCCGATACGCCGCGACGGTGGAAAACGCCGCCACAACTATCGCCGAGCATTTTTGTGTATCGCCCACGGTGTCGGCGAGCGCCGCCGCGTTCATCGACGCATCGACGTATGAAATGGCCGATTTCGGCGAAAACTTGCGCCAGGAATCCACTAGCCGCTGGCCGGAGTTGGACGTGCGGCGCTCGGTCACGACAACAAGGCAGGACGCCGACGCAGACGATAGCGGCAGCACGTCGCGATCGTTGCGCACTACCGTGATGGCTTTGTCCGACGCCTGCTGGGCGCGCGCGACATCTTCTTCCGATTCGAAAATATCGCTGATGGCGTCCAAATCCACCAGCTTCTTTTTGTTCAAGCCGACGCGAATCTTCGCCGCCAGAATCCGAATGACACTCTCGTCGATGCGTGCGCGTTTAATGCGTCCGCCCTCGATGGCTGAAAGCACCGCGTGAATCACCTGCTCCGGGTTGGGAGGCATCAGCAGCACGTCCGCGCCCGCTTCAATGGATCGCACCGCCGCCTCGCCCTGCGGAAACATCTTCGAGAGGCCCTGCATATCCATCGCGTCCGTAACCACCAGATTGCGGAACTTCAATTCGTCTCTTAAAATACCGGTCAGCACTTTCGATGACACCGTCGCCGGAATTTCCTCCGGCTCCAGCGCGGGGACCGCCAAGTGCGCGGTCATGATGGAATCCACTCCATGCGCTATGGCCGCGCGGAAGGGCGTAAATTCGAGGGTTTCGAGGCGCTCTCGATCCGCGGTCACCTTGGCCAACGCCATGTGGCTATCGGTGGCCGTATCGCCGTGTCCTGGGAAATGCTTCGCCGTGACCAGCACGCGATTTGCCGCGTCGGCATGCGCGCCGTCGATATACGCCGCGACGTTTTGCGCCACTTCCTCCGCGCTTTCGCCGAAGCTGCGCGTATTGATCACCGGATTGTCAGGATTGTTGTTCACGTCCGCCACGGGCGCGAAAATCCAATGAATCCCGATTGCGCGAGCCTCGCGGGCCGTCGCCATGCCTTCGTACTTCACCGCATCCAGATCGTGCGCCGCGCCATAGGCCATGTTGTAGGGGAACTGTGCGCCGCCTGCAATCCGCATTGACGCGCCGCGCTCCAAATCCGCCGCGATCACCAGGGGCGTCTTCGAGAGCTTCTGCATCTGGTTCAGGAACAGAGCCATCGCGTGCGGCTCCGCATTGCGGATCGCTCCATGGTCGATGCGGTTAGCGACGATGAATCCGCCGATGCGCAGGTCGCGCACCCAATGCTTGTATTTCTGATACTCGGCGGTCTTCATGCCCGGCGCGTCGCCGTAGCAGGTGCCGATGATCATCTGCGCTACGCGATCGCGCAGCGAAAGCGATTTCATCATCGCCTGCGCGGCGCGCTCCTCTGCTGTCAGCGCAGGCTTCGGTTTTGTAGGAGCCTTTGGAGCGGCGATCAGCCCCGCGGCCAGGGTCAGCGCCAGCAAGGCGCGTCCAAAATTCATGTTCATAGAATATCGCGTGGGATATGCTGAGACCATGACCAAGTGTGTTGTGCTGCTGCTGGCAGCCGCGCTCGCCCATGCGCAGGGGCCCTCCGCGGACCTGAATCGCCAGGTTTCCGAGCTTCGGGAATTAGTTTTGAAACTGCAAGCCAGAATCGATGAGCTTGAAAAACGTTCGCCCGCTCCTGCACCCGCAGCTCCGGCCCCAAGTGGCACCGTCGCAGCTCCTGCACCTGCCGTGACCGCGACAGCTCCATCAACGGCTTCGCCCGCGCCGTCCACGCTGAGCACGGTGCTCGGCGAAACGACGGTGAACTTCGCCTTCGACGGCTACTACGCGTATAATTTCAACGCCCCCATCGGACGCACGAATCTGCTGCGCTCTTACGATGTCTCAAGCAATAGCTTTAGCCTGAATCAGGCGAACATCGTGATCGAGAATGCGGCGGACCCCTCGGCCGGCAAGCACTGGGGCGCGCGCCTCGATTTGCAGTTCGGCCAAGCCACGCAGACCCTGCAGGGCAACGCCGCCAATGAACCGCGTCCCGACGTTTACCGCAATGTGTTTCAGGCCTATGGCACCTGGGCGCCGAACAGTCATCTCACCATCGATTTTGGGAAATGGTCCAGCTCCATAGGCCTGGAGGGAAATTATTCCAAGGATCAGATCAACTACTCACGCAGCTTCTGGTTCGATTTTCTGCCGTTCTACCACATGGGCGTCCGCACCGCGTATAAAGTGAACGATGCGCTGACGCTCAATTATTGGATCGACAACGGCACGCAGCAGACGGAGGCGTTCAATGGCTTTAAAGACCAGTTGTTCGGCTTCGTCGCCACTCCGCGCAAGACCGTCAACTGGACCATGAATTATTACCTCGGCCAGGAACATCCGGACGTGGTTTATTATCCCTACACCAGCCCCGCCGGCCTTCCGACGCTGCAAGGGGAATCGTTCTCGCCCATCCCGAATCCGGCCAAAGGAAAGACGCACATCTTCGACAGCTACGTCACCTGGACGCCCAACGCCCGCTGGACGCTGGCGCTGGAAGCCGACGATGTGATTCAGCGCTACCTGCCTACCTCCCGGCCCGCTCATACCGATGGAGGCGCAGCCTACGCGCGCTACCAGCTGACGCCCAAGATCGCGGTAGCGGCGCGCGGTGAATATCTGTCGGACCGCGGAGGTTTGTATACGGGCGTCTCGCAAACCTTGAAGGAAGCCACGCTGACCACGGAATATAAGCTGGGCGAAGGACTCAGCACGCGCCTGGAATGGCGCAGGGATATTTCCAACAATCCTTATTTTCTTACCGACACGCTGAACCTGTTAGCCAAGCATCAAACTACGGCCACCGTCGGCGTGATCTGGTGGTTCGGCAAAAAGACTGGGGCTTGGTAAAGAGCGTGCTGGAGATACCTCCACGGCGGCAGCCATGGCCTGAAAAGTCGGCCTGTCCATCGCCTCGCGGATGCGGTCAAACGACGATCGCGTGAAGTCGTATGCGCCGCAGCCTGGCAGCGCCCGCGCCAGTGCGTAGCCAGTGTCCCACGCCTGCCGTGCGCCGTCGTGATCGCCTTCCAGCCGCAGCAGCGCCGTGCTCGCGAGCCAGTAATCGGCGTCTTTGTCCAACTGCGGGGCCGCGTGCAAGCGCCCATTCCACAGCTTCGCGGCGCGCAGATCGCGTCTATAAAATGCTTGAATGAACACGAACTCCGCGCAGATGTCCGCTGGACTCGCGAACGTGCAGTGCTCGTACAAAGGTTCGGCCTCATCGACGAACGCCAGCGCCTCCGGAGTGCGCCCGCGGTCGAAGAAATAGTGCGCACTCAGCAGGCGCAATAGGAATCCGCGCTCGCCTTCCGTTATCTCGTCGGCCGCCGACGCCAGCATCTGAATATCGAAATCGCGCGGCCGCAGTCGAGTCACCATGCTGCTGGCGGCCATCCCCAGGGCCAGATGCACGCGCGCCCACGGGCCGTTGGTCACCAGTTGCAGCAGTTGCGCGCCGTCGGAATACTGGCTCTCCGGTTTCTGCGGAATCAGGTTGACAACGAATCCGGCGCCGGAGATCAGCGCCGTTACCGCGAACATCATCCACAAGGGCTGCCAGAAATGCCCCGGCGCGCTCAACGCGGCCACGGTGCTGATGGCCGCCGTCACAAACGATGCCGCCGGTCCGCCCGCGATCAAGAACACGGTGTTGCTCCGGAGATTCCTCAGCGCCGGTGAAACCATGCCGCAGGATCCCCCGTACAACCGGTTCCACTGTACGCCAAATCGCCACTTGCCGTTGCGGATCGCCCAATGGAACGGACCTACCTGGAACGCGCGCAGCAGCATGCCCGAAGTCTTCCCCGCAATCAAATGCCCGCATTCGTGCAGCGTCGTGGAAATCAGGTTCGCGGCTTCCACTTGCGCGATCCATAGCAAGAATCCAGGCTGCGCGAGCCCATGCGCCGCGCCCCAGCGGTTCACTGCGCCATAGCCGAACCAGAAAATCGCGACAGACGCCGCCACGCCGATATATTCTTTCATCTTGCTGGTGCCGTCGCCCTCCCTGCGAATGTTCTTCCTGGGCATCGGAGGAGGCGCGGAATCCCGCTGCCAGAACGCGAGCAGTCCGGCGAGTCCCGCGGCTCCATCGACGGCAAATAGGGTGAAGGATCGCGACGCGCGGCCCATCACCAGAGCCCCGAAGGCAAGAAACGTGACCACATTCAATACGCTTGCGGTCAGAGCCCATCCCCGCGCCGACGCTGCGTGCCCGCGCCCCTGCCACCAGGCGATGGCGGGAATGCCGCTCACCACGGTCACCAGCAACAGCGTCACCACCGCGAGAAACAGCGGGGGCGTGGCCAGATTTCCCTCCGGACCGTCCTCCGCGCGCCGCAACACCGCCAGAAAAATCGCTGGAGCGGCCAGCAAACCCACGGCCTGGAAACCGAAGTAGAAGCGAACCAACCGCCTGAGGATCTGCATCACCGGATCATCGGTTCTTTCCGGGAGATTTCCAAGGCGGGTTTCACCCGAGTTTTCTTCTCATAACCCTCTTACGTTATAGTAGAGCCCATGCTCAGTCGCATCGCCTTTTTTGGGCTCGCCGCGCTGGCGCTCTCCGCCCAAGCGCCCCAATTTAAAGAAACCGCGCTGGACCGCTACGTCCACACTCCCGACTCTACGTATAAATGGGAACTGGTCAACACCATCCCCGGCCCCGGATACAAGGCCTACGTGATCGATATGACGTCGCAAACCTGGACCCCTCCCGTGCTGCCGGACCTCACCGTGTGGAAGCACTGGGTCACCATCGTGGTACCGGACAACGTGAAGTACTCCACCGGTTTCCTGTTCATCACCGGCGGTAATAATCGCAGCAAGGCTCCCGAGAAAACCGATCCGATGATCGCCCAAATCGCCACGGCCACCAACAGCGTCGTCACGGAGCTGCGCATGATCCCGAATCAGCCCATCAATTTTCCCGACGCCAAGAAGAAGGACATGGTGGAGGACGAATTCATCGCCTATACATGGGACAAATTCCTCCGCACCGGCAATGAACTGTGGCCCGCGCGTCTGCCCATGACCAAAGCCGCCGTGCGCGCCATGGACACCGTCACCGCCTTCATGGCCAGTGACGCTGGAGGTAAGCGCGAGCTCTCCACATTCATGGTCGCCGGAGGATCCAAGCGCGGCTGGACCACCTGGACCACCGCCGCCGTCGATAAACGCGTCGTCGCCATCGCGCCCATGGTGATCGATCTGTTGAACAGCGCCAAATCGTTCGAGCATCATTACCGCGCTTACGGCTTCTACTCGCCGGCCATCAAAGATTACGAAGACCTGGAAATCATGAAGTGGGAAGGTACGCCGGAGTACAAAAAGCTGATGGAGACCGTCGAGCCCTACTCTTACCGCGAGCGCCTGACCATGCCGAAGTATATCGTCAACGCCGCCGGAGACCAGTATTTCCTGCCTGATTCGTCGCAGTTTTACTTAGACGACTTAAAGGGCGAAAAGTATATTCGTTACGTGGAGAACACCGACCATTCGCTACGCAACTCCGACGCGGTGGAAGGCCTCGTCGCGTTCTATGACGCGTTCCTGAAGAAGCAGGAGCGTCCGAAGTTCTTCTGGTCGATGGAAAAGGACGGATCGATCAAAGTGACTACAGTCACTAAGCCCAGCGAAGTAAAAATCTGGGCCGCTACGAACCCCGATAAACGCGATTTCCGCCTTATGTCCATTGGACCGGCTTATAAATCGACGGTACTGACCGAGCAAAAGGACGGCATCTACGTAGGCAACGTCCCGAAGCCGGAAAAAGGCTTCACCGCATACTTCATCGAATTGACGTTCCCCACGGGGACGAAGTACAGCATGAAGTTCTCCACGCCCGTGCGCGTGAATCCGGATACGCTGCCGTTCCCGGCGCCGAAGTGGGAAGTCCCGAAGCACTAAAGGAGACTCAATTCTGTACTCCCGCATTCCCGGGATCGAGAACTTCGGATCGTCCCCTTTTGGTGGGGCGGGCAATTATGCCGGCAGCCGACTTTTAGTCGGCTCTCTTCGCTCGACCCCCCAAGCCGGTCGCGACTGGGTTTGACCGCGTGTCACAATTCCCAAGACTTCTGTCATCGCGTTCCAGTCTTTGCCGTCAGGCGGTAGCGGGACATAGGAGGGATATGGTCCCGCATCAGAGTAGCGGATGCGGCGACATCTCAAGGCGACCAACGAGCCCTGGCGAATGTTCGTGGTGCGACGCGCAGGCGCGCAAAAAACTTTATACTAGCCTCAGAAACCGGATTTGGCCCCCGCAGACGATTGGTTGTGTCATGGGCCTGGAACTGTGGCGGAGACTCCGGACCGGAGGAGATTCTTATGCCTCATTCCCAGCTTCCCTGCTTTTCTTGGAGCAGAACACGTAATTCCTCTGCGGTTGCTCTGATCGCCACCGTATTGGCCGGTGTGCCGCTCGCGCACGCCCAGCAGCGCCAACTGGATCCCAATCCTCAGGGCTCGAACTCTCGTCCGGCGAATCCTTCGAGCCTGAGCCGCCCAGCCTCTGGCAACTCCAAGGCACCCGTGGTGGCAGGGGAGCAGCTTTCCACCAGAGTGATTCAAGACACCATGCAACGGCTCCCCTTCGGTGTGATGGCGGTGCCAGCCAGTTGGAAGTTCGCTGGCCGCCTGGATTGGAACTATGCGCACGTCGAGCTGCCCGTCATTTTCTCCTTCCAAGCCCAGAATCCGGCGAACGAAGAGGCCGTCTTCGGTTATCCTCAGGAAGCCTACTACGAGTTGAATCCTCCCGATCGATTTACCCCGATCGGTCAAAACAACTTGGGATATACGCACCTGCCTCCCATGTCGCCGCTCCAAACGCTGGTCCGATTCATTCAGCGAACCCGCCGGAACGTCGGGGGCCTGAAATTCGAGGGTTACAAGGAACTGCCCGGCCTCCCCAAGGCGATGAAGGCGGATCAGTACAAGCAGGACCGGCCTCCTACGGGACTGGGCATCAAAGTGGCTTACAATCTCAACGGAAGGCCGGTGGAAGAGGAGTTTTACGCGGTGAGCATCATCAACACCGTCCCCTACAACGGACCTCAGGGCCGGAACTATCAGATCTACTGGGGCACGACGGCACTGTTTAGCTTCCGGGCGCCCTCCGGTACCCTCGATCAGCGGCGCCCTGTTTTTGCCGCCATCGTTAAGTCCTTCCGTCCTAACCCGGCGTGGCAAGAGCGTGACCAAGCCGTTCAGAAATACTTGAATGAAGAGTTCAATCGCAACCTGCAGCGAGGCTACGCTCAGATTGCGGCCGCAGCGGCGCTCAGCAGACAGATCAGCGCCAACAACGACGCCATGATAGCCAATATCGACCGTCAACTGGCCCAGTCCCGCACCCATTCGGCGCCCGGCGGCGGTCGCAGTCCCACCGACAAATTCGACGACTACATCCGCGGTGTGGATACGCTCAACGATCCCTACTACGGCACCACCCAGCTCTCCAACCAGCAGCAGTTCCATTGGACCGACGGCTTCGGTAGCTACCGCAGTACCAATGACCCGAACTACAATCCGAATCAATCCGAAGTCGGCAACTGGACCCCAATGACTCCCGCGCGTTGACGGATCCGCCCTGCGTCAAGGCGCACTTCGCCCATGTATAGGTCGCTATTGGACTGTCGCAGCCAGATCGATATGACACCATGGGAACGTTATCTCCGCGGCAGGCCATTAGGTAGAGTGTCTCTATTTATCACTGGATCGGCTGCCTTCCATCTTCCACATCGGGCCGCCGTTGCGCGATTCATCGATCCCGAGACCATATCGACGCGTTCTACTAGACGCTACTGGCCGGGACGCTTTTCGAGAAGGTGGCTCAGTTTCTTCGCCAGATCCTGCTCGGACTCAAATCCGGACCAGTTCTCAACGACAGTTCCATCCGCCGCCACCAGCACGCTAACGGGGATGCCTTGGGCCTCGAAGTATGTGCTTAAACGGGAGGACTGATCCGGTAACTCGGCATCGGTTAGGAACAGGAAATCAAACTGCGGATGCTCCTTTACCCAGCTCACAACATTGAGACGCGAATCCTGGGTCGCGATTGCCACCACACTCAGCTTGCCTTGATAGGACGGCCGTAGTTTCAGCAACGCCTGCATCTCCTCGATGCAATAAACGCACCAGGGCGCCCAGAATGTGATGAGAAGGGGTTTGCCCGCGAGTTCAGACAGCTTCAAAGCTGCGTAGGAAGCATCGCGGACTTCCAGATCGGGCAAACGCGTCCCTCGCAGGTTCCGGGGTGTGGGTGCGGAGGCGGGTGAATCGTCTGGGGTTGAATCGGCCGGAGTCGGGTTGTAGCTGAACGTAGCCGCGGGAATGCGTGGATTGATGCGGACGATGGAGATCACGGCCCGGTCCGTCAGCCGCGTTCCGCCACGCCGCAGGTTGATGCGCTGAGCGGCTCGCGGCAATCCTGTCTTATCGGAGATCCAATACCAGTCGATCGTGCTGCCGGAGTCCTGCCCGACGCGAACGTACATTACCGTGCTGCATAGGTCTCCCTCAATATCGTCCTTGCCGGCGTAGACGATGTTGCCGCTATCGATCGCGGTCGACAAGAACTCGCGGTCGAGGAAGAGGCGCCATGTCGTGGCGGCGTCCGCAGCGGAGCGGTTGGGGATGATCTGGCCCGCAGCGACAAATGTGCGGGGGACTTCGCCCGACACGCCGTCCGAACTGTATCGGGTGACGTTGCCTTCCAACACCGCCATGTCGCGGGTGCCCGAACCCTCCTCCTCGAACCGCGCCTGAATCCCGAGCGGCGAGCGGCCCGCGAGGATGACGGTGCGCCCGCGATGCGCCTTGCCATCCGCGCCCTTCGTCTCGCGCCGCACCTCGTATTCGATGGTTTCGATCTTCTCGGAGGCCTTCAGAGCGGAGCGCAAAATGCCGGCCGCCGTCGGCGTTCCCTGCGCGAACATATTTCCGGCAAACACCGCTGGCAACAGAAATCGAGCAGCAATATTCATCACCATCACTCCGGATAATAGCCATCCCTGGCGCGAACCTTACGGCCTTTTGATTTCAGCACAACCTCGATGGTGTGCCAGACGTGCCCCGCCGAATCCGGAGCTTGGAAAGCGAGCAGATAACCATGCATCACATCCTGAAAAATCGTCTCAAAGGCAGCCTGGATTCCGGATGAGCCTTCCAGCTTAATCGAGATGCCGCCGGTCGAGCGCGACACGGACGCCAACTGCTGCAGCGTCTGCTCCTGAATGTCGGTGCCTTTCGCAATGGTATAGACAGGCACGCCGGCGTTTCGCGCACGCTGAATCGCCGTATCGCTCGGCAACAGGCTGATATTGTCGTCGCCATCGGTGAAGACGACGATGGCCTTCTTGCCGGGCCGGTCCGAAATATCGCGGATCACCCGCACCAGCCCGTCATAGAGCGCCGTCATCCCACCGGGCTCGGTTTTGAGGACGGCCCGTTCGGCTGCGCGCTTATCGGTGGTGAAGGGTTCGAGTTCGGTGATGCCTCCCCGCAAAGTGTATACCGCCACGCTATCGTTAGGCCGCAGACCGCCGATGAATTTTAGCGCCGCCTTCTTCAGCGCCGGCAGAGTGGCCAACATGCTCTCGCTGGTATCGAGCAGCAGCGTGCAGGAAAGCCCCGCGGTGCCAGGCTCAAATGCGGAAATGCGCGCGGGCGTACCGTCGTTCAGAATGGTGAAATCCCCGGTGTCCAGGTCATCGAGGTAACGCCCGCGGCTATCGGTGACCGTTGCGAAAACCTGAACCAGGTTGGCTGCCGCGCGAAAGGTTGCCTCCGTAGGAACCACGGGCTGGTCAGGGCTGGCCGGTGGCCGCACGGTGGCCAGCCGGCTGATGGCTTTTCCGCCGGAGACCAGATTGCTCGCCACGTCATCGAAGCGCATGAACCCTCCGATCACCCGCGATCCGGGAAGATCGGTGGAGCGATAGACGCTGGCTGGCTTGAACAGGTTCATATTTTCCGGGCTCGTAGAGGAGCAGGCCCCGCAACGATCGGTCAGGTATTGATGCCGGCGGATCAAGGTCGGATCTTCGCCGATGAGCAGGCTGTCTGGACTGACAATTGCGCCATAGACCAGTCCCGCCATCGCTTCCACCATGTCTGAAGGCTCGGGGTGAGCGCCCAGGTCCGCTAATTTCGGAGTACCCTGCAATTCGCGCACGCGCTCAAAGGCATCGCGCTTCTCGCCTCCGAGGCGAAGCAGATGCCCGGCGATCCCCTCATCCAAATTCGGCGCGTCTCCGCCGCCAATCTCCCGCAGCACCGCCAGCGCCTTGGCGGAGTAATCCTCGGCGAGCAGGCCCTCGCAGGCATGACGAAACGCAGCGGCGCCGGCGTCGGCGTCCAACGAGCCCGCCTTTCGGCCAAGTACAATGAGCGCCATCAGGGAGTGCCATTCGCCCATCACGGCATTCTGGCGCGGCTTGCGATAACCCGCCGCCACTTTGGAAAACGCCTCCAGTGCCTCGAAGTCGGCGCGGCTCAAGCTCGGGAGGATCTCAAAGTAGGGAAACAGAGCGCTCCATTCGTCAAAATGACGCGCAAGAAGCTTGGCAGAGGCGTCGTCGAAGCGAGCACCGCGCTTTTCCTCGAGTTCCGCGATGACAACCAGGGAATGCAGTGCTTTTAGATGTAGCAGCGCGTCCTCGTCGGAAGCCGCCGGATTTGCCCAGGTTGCTTTGCCGCCCGGAAACCGGACGTTGCCCGCGCCATCCAAGGGAACCTTCTGAAAAAAAGTTGCTCGCCAATCCTGCCCGGGCCTGGTGATGCCTTCGCGTACGTTCGAGTCGCGATACCAGGTGTAGAACTTTGTTGCGCGGGTTGGGTTCCTCGTAAAGAAACGCTGGTGCGCGGCGTCGGCATGCGCCAGCGCGGAGTAAAACGCCGCCAGCCGTCCATGGCCAGACACGATAATCGCATGCAGGAACGCCCGCGTGTTGCGAGAATCGACTCCAGCCAACTTCGTCCACACCTTCACCGCGTCAGCTCCGCCGGGGACCGCCACCGCTCCGGAGGAGATGCTGAAGCTGTCCGAATAGAGCCACAGGGCGTCCGCGGATTCCGTCGCGAGAGCGCGCAATCCGCTACGGCCCACGAAGGCGTTGGCGGCGTCGGCGGGCATGCGCGCCAACGCGGCGTAGGTTTTCGCCAACTGGGGATCGCGAACCAGGGCTTCCGCGATGCCTCCCGGCAGCGAGGAAAATTCCTTCGCCATCGCTCCCCACCAGGCCACGCCGCCGTTAAGGGTGGCGCTGTCCATCGCGATTTCAATGGGGAAACTCTTGCCGGCTTCGAGAGTTTGCTCCATCGCGACCTCGTCGATCCCGAACGCCCGCATCACCTGCTGCCGCGGCCCGTCCGCGCTGGCATCGCCCGGCTCCGGCCTCAAAACACCATCCTGCTGTTCAAGCTTCCAGCCGAACAGATTCAAAATCTGGCGGGTCTTGGCGGCGCGCAGAGGGTCCGCCAGCGACAACGTGAGCAGCGTTTTATCCCCTCGATTCTCACCAAGACGGCTGAGCTCGGCCACGGCGATCATATAAGCGCCAAGGTTGGCCTGATAACCCGGCGTACGCATGTAATTCGTCTTCGAGGTTTCGTTGGCGATGGCCGTGCAGTATTCCAGGAAGAAGGTCTCGCGCGCCGGCGCGTCTTTCAGATGAGCGATGGCGGCAAGGGCCGTCATACCCCCCGGAACCCACTCTTCTCCTTTGCCAGGAAGACTGGTTTCGGCGTTCTCCGCAACGGCGTCGGCTTGAGCCTGTGTGGGGAACGCTTCGGGCGGTGCGCTCTGCGCACTTTCGAGAAACGCCCGCAACGGTGCGGCATCGGGCGATCCTGGCGCCTGGTCCAGGAAGAGCTTCAAGTGGTCAATGCTGCCCTGGCGATCGCCCTTCGCCCACAACACCGCAGCCTTGAAAAACTCGAGGCGGGGAAACTGATGTCCCGAATCCAATGCAAGCCCGGGGTTCAACGTCGCCTCCACGCCGTCCAGGTCATGCATGGCATAGCGCGCGATCGCGCCGTCGAGATACGCTTCGGGGTACTGGTGAAGCCAGTCGGCTCGGATCAGGCCGTCCGCGGCCTTCGCTGCCTCGGGCCAATTCCGTGCGCCCAGTTCCAGGTGCGTCAGATTGTGCCGCGCCAGCAGCAGCTCCGGATCGGCCTCGATCCCGCGCCGGTAGGCATCGCGTGCAGCGTCCATTTTTTGCTGGTTCTGGCAAGCCGCGCCCAGCGCGTTCCACGCCGGAGCAAATTGCGGAGCCGCGCGAAGCGTCGCGCGAAGCTGCCGCTCCGCCTCCTCCCACTTTTTCGCCTCAGCAGCTTTCAGCGCGAGGTTCCAGGAGCTCATTGCGCTGGCGGGGAGTTTGAAACCTTTTTCGGTCTCAGCCACGCCCACCTTGTGGAGGACCAGCGTGGGCAATTCTATATTAAGGTAGAGCCGGTCGAGCGAAAGGTCGATCTTGTTGGATACGTAACCGGGGAGCACTGCCTGGAGCGTACAGATAAGGTATGGACTATTGGATACGCGCCAGAGGTACCTCCCCTGTTTCGAGGTTGTCGCGTCGGTAACAGGGCCGGCTCCAGGGCAGTCCCGCTGGATGAGGGCCGGAGACGGCGGAGCCGACCCGTCGTCCATCGTCACCTTCCCCCTCATGTAATCGACCGCCCCCGCCGGTTCGATGAGAAGGCCAACAACACCGCCCACTCCCGCGAGGATTTGGTAAAAACGCATAGACACGAGAACCGCTTCCGGGTAAACAGCCGACTTGACTGACGATTATAGCAGCGCAAGTATCGGCCAAGTCTCTCTAAAGCCGCATTGCGGTGGTGCTGACCATGGAATCGCAACGAAGGTGGTTCGTGGTGAACGCAGCGATTTCGGAGGAGACTACCGTTCTCGCCTCGTTGAAGCGATCATGACCCCGATACCCCTCTTCATAGTGCTTGGCAGGTTCGTCAGCCAGCTTTATCTTGGCCTCGAATTGATGGCGGCGAAGCAACTTCAACGCGATGGTCGGAAAAGATGGCGATGTTGCGCGTCAAGCAGATCGCTGGTGGAAGGAACAGGCCCCAGAATGGCACGAAGAAGTTGAAGGTCGTTCGGAAAGGGAAAGTAGCGTAGTTCAGTTCGTCAACGACTCTCGGGCCGTTGGGTTGGGGAAGCCCCACCAGCGGCTTTTTTGTTTTGGGCGGTCTGAGTCCTCTCCAAGCGGTCCGGAGCGGTCCCAAACGATACGAGGTCTAAGCCGAGGTCTAAGACAGAAACAGCCACCCTCACCGGATGGCCGATCTCTGTAAGTTATTGAAAAATGGTGCGGAGAGGGGGACTTGAACCCCCACGAGATTGCTCCCGCTAGCACCTCAAGCTAGTGCGTCTGCCAATTCCGCCACCTCCGCAGGTGGTAAAGCTTACTTCTTTTGCGGTCCTTTGGGAGCCGCCTGGCCCGGAGGCGTAGCCTGCACCGGCGTCTGGATTACCTGGGGCTTGCCCTGCTCTCCGTCCACCGAGGGCGTCACCGTGATCGGGATCTGCGAACCTGGCGCCGGAACCGAACCCGGCTGGCCGCCCTTCAGCGGAGCCGTCTTCTTTTCAAAAATCGACGGAACAGATCCGCCGCTGCGCGTCGCCATGATCGACAACGTTAACGA
>Ga0209698_10003865_pt1 | contig 16559 bp, 10 predicted proteins | sample LitLauG_LLR_2012_FD_187203 | JGI IMG/M metagenome (GOLD analysis project Ga0209698, IMG submission 187203) | Freshwater sediment microbial communities from Pennsylvania, USA - Little Laurel Run_MetaG_LLR_2012 (SPAdes) (version 2) | ecosystem: Environmental > Aquatic > Freshwater > Creek >...
GTACTGCTCGAGGCGTGGCGCCAGATACTCGCCCAGCGCCAGCGCGCCCAGCAGCAGCAGCAGGCCGCAGCCGACCAGCGTGCCGGCCAGCCGCCACTTCGACATGCCGCCGGCGCGCATCGCGGTGAGTTCATGCGTCCGCGCCAGCGAGCCGATGCCGAGCATGGCACCCACCAGCACGGCGGCCGGAAAAGCGTCCAGGGCGAAGCGCGGCAGGTTGAGCAGGCTGAAGACCATGGCCTCGAGCATGCCGTAGTTACCGACGCCGGTGCTGCCCTGCTCGTCGATGAACGTGACCAGCACGCCCAGCACCAGCAGCACCGACAGCACCAGGGCGATCGCGCCGAGCACGGTCCGCGCCAGGTACCGGTCCAGGCGCGTCATGCGCGGGCCCGCCGCCGCCAGCCCCGCGGCCAGGCGAAGGCCAGCGTGCCGGCGACAAAGAGTGCGTGCACCCACCACAGACCGAGCAGCGACGGAGTGGTGCCGTGTTCGAACCAGATCCGCGCGGCCGTGACCAGGTTGCCGTAAACGGCGAACAGCAGCACCGCGGCCCACACCCGCGCATAGCGCCCCTGGCGCGGGCGCAGCCTGCCCAGCCGCATGGCACAGGCGGCCGCCACCAGCACCATCACCGGATAGCCCCACCGCCATTGCAGCTCCGCGCGGTCGTGCACGTCACGGCTGCCGATCAGGCGCTGGGTGGACCGCTCGTCGAGACGCTCACGCCGCGCCGCCAGCACCGGGGCCGCCAGCGGCACGCGCAGCTCGGCAAAGCGCAGCACCCGATAGCGCAGGCTCCCCGGAACGCCTTCGAGCCGCTCGCCATCGAACAGGACGATCGTCTGGCTGAGGCCATCGGCGCCCACCTGCCGGAGCGCGCGCTGCGCGACGATGGCCACCACGGCATCCCCCTGCCCCTGCTTGATGAACACCCGCTGCAGTTCGCCGGCGGCATCCGCCGCGCGCGCATAGACCACGGTCCGCCCGCCATCGAGGCTGCGGAACCGTCCGGCTTCGAAGGGCACGGCCAGGCCGGCGCGCACGGCCTCGGCGGTCAGCGCGGCGCGACGCGCCGCCGCCTGCGGCGCGAGCTGCAGGTTCAGCCAGGCGCTCAGCGCGGCGACCGGCAGCGTCAGCACGATCACTGGCCACCACGCGCGCGCGCGCCCGAATCCGCAGGCCTGGGCCGCAGTCATTTCGCTTTCGCTGTACATGCGCCCCAGCGCCAGCACGATGCCGAGCAGCAGTCCGAGCGGCAGCAGCAGCGAGAAATTCTCCGCCGCTCCCAGGGCGAACAGCCGCAGCACCAGGGTGCGCGGATACTGGTATTGCGCCGCCCGCTGCAGCACGGCCCCGATCTGGTAGATGAACAGGATGGCGGCCAGCGCCGCGGTGACGCCCAGAAAATTGAGCGCCATCTCGCGGAAGAAGTATCGCTGCAGAATTCGCAAAGCGCCCTCACGATTCATGCGGCTTGGGCTAAACTTGCCGCCCAAGCCCTCAAAGCTGGCCGCCCACCTTATACCGAAGTGCGTGGCGAACGCTCAACCCTACCGGACCTGAGGATTGTTCATGGAATTCACAGCCTACAGCGGCAGGACCGTCGACCAGCGGTCCGATTGCCTGGTGATCGGCGTCTACGAGGCCCGCGAACTCGGTGACGAAGCCCGGGCGGTGGACCGCGCCGTCGGCGGCCGGATCAGGAACCTGCTGCGCCGGGGCGATTTCTCGGGCCGCACCGGCGAATCACTGCTGCTCGCGGATCTGCCGGGGCTGCGCCACAGCCGCCTGCTGCTCGTCGGCCTGGGCACCGCCGGCGCCTATCAGCGCCGTGCCTGGCGGCGCGCGCTCGGCACCGCGGTCGCCGCCCTGGCGCGCACGCGCCTCGCCAGCGCCACCCTCGCCCTGGAGCGACCTGCGGCGCGGGATTTCGATGACGCCACGCTGGCCCGCGCGGCCGCGGAAGCCTGTGGCGCCGCGCTTTACCGCATCAACGACCTCAAGACCGGCAAGCGCCCCCCGGCGCCGGCGCTGAGCCGCGTGAAGATCGGGCCGTTCACGCCGGCCAGCCTGGCCGAGGTGCGCCGCGCGCTCGGCGATGGCGCCGCCATTGCGGCCAGCGCCAGCCTGCTGCGCAATCTGGGCAACCTGCCGGGCAACATCTGCACGCCGCGCTATCTGGCGGCGCAGGCCGCGCAGCTGGCCCGCACCCACCGCGGCCTGCGCACGCGCGTGCTGAACGAGGCCCAGATCAGGCGGCTGAAAATGGGCTGTCTGCTCGCCGTCACGCGCGGCAGCGCCGAGCCGCCGCGCTTCATCATCCTCGAACATCGCGGCGGCCGCCGCGGGGCGGCACCGGTCGTGCTGGTCGGCAAGGGCGTGACCTTCGACACCGGCGGCATCTCGCTCAAGGATCCGGCCGCCATGGACGAGATGAAGTACGACATGTGCGGCGCGGCGACCGTGCTGGCGGCACTCGATCTGGCCGCACGGCTGAAGCTGCGCATCAATCTCGTCGGTCTGGTGCCGACCTGCGAGAACATGCCGGGCAGCCGCGCGATCAAACCCGGCGATATCGTCAGCAGCGCCGACGGCCAGACCGTGGAGATCCTCAACACCGATGCCGAGGGTCGCCTGATCCTGTGCGACGCGCTGCATTACGCGCGCCGCTTCAACCCCGCGACGGTCATCGACATCGCAACCCTGACCGGTGCCTGCGTGATCGCGCTCGGCGCCCACCATACCGGCGTCATGGCCAATGACGATGCGCTTGCCGAGGAATTGGTGGCCTCGGGCAGGCGCGCCGACGATCGCGCCTGGCAGCTGCCGCTCACGGAGGAGTACGGCGAGCAGCTCAAGAGCAATTTCGCCGACGTGGCCAACGTCGGCGACCGCGGCGGCGGCGCGATCACCGCGGCCGCGTTCCTGGGCCGCTTCACCAAGGGCCTGAAGTGGGCGCACCTGGATATTGCCGGCACAGCCTGGCTGTCCGGCAGCGCCAAGAACGCCACCGGCCGGCCGCTGCCGCTGCTGGCCGACTTCCTGATCCGGCGCGCACGCGGCTAGGGCCCGCCTGCGCGGCTGAAGTCGATGCAGCGTGCGGATTTCTACATCCTGGCGGGCGACGACGCACGCGAACGCTGGAAGTTCGCCTGCCGGGAGATCGAGAAGGCCTTTGCCGCCGACGAGACCGTGCTGGTCTGGTGCGAGTCGCCGACCGACGCCGCGGCGATCGACGACCTGCTGTGGACCTTCGCGGACCGCAGCTTCGTGCCGCACGAACCGGTGGGCGCGGATTCGGCGTGGGAGGAAACGCCGGTGCTGATCAGCGCCGCGGCGCCGCCGCCCTCCCCGCCCCAGGTCATCGTCAACCTGAGTTCGGGCCTGCCGCCCGGCCTCGATGCGGCCGGGCGCGCGGTGGAGATCATCGATGCCGACCCGGCGCGCCGCCAGGCCGGGCGGGTGCGCTTCCGGAAGTACCGGGAACTGGGCGTCGAACCCACGACCCACAACGTGCCGGCCCCCTGATCCGGCCCTAAGGATAATAACGACCCGGCCGTTCAGCTCAAGGTCATGCCGGCTCGCAGGCCCGGCCCGTTGTCCTCCAGGCGCAGCGCGCTGCCGTGCAGCCGCGCCACCGCTTCGACCAGGCTGAGTCCCAGGCCCACCCCGGGCGTGCCGCGGCTCGCATCGCCGCGGTAGAAGCGTTCGACGACCTTGCTTCTCTCGGCGGCGGGAATGCCGGGACCGCGGTCGGCCACCATGACCTCCACCGCGCCACCGGCCAGGCCCCGGACACTGACCGTGATCACGCTGCTGTTCGGCGCATATTTCAGCGCGTTGTCGATCAGGTTGCCCAGCGCCTGTGCGAGCAGCAGCGGGTCACCGCGGATCGGCGCCGGCGCGTCGTGTTCGAGCGCCAGGCTCAGGCCGCGCTCCTCCGCCGCGGGCTGGTAGAACTCGACGGCCTCGGCGGCGATCCGGGCCAGGTCGACGCTCACGAAGCCGGAGCGGCGCATGCCGCTGTCGATCTCGGCCAGCCGCAGCAGCGCATTGAACAGCCGGATCACCTGGTCGACGTCCGCCACCGCATGATCGATCTCCGCGTAGGTCTGCTCCGTACCCGGACGGGTCAGGGTCAGTTCCTCGAGCCGCGAGCGCAGTTCCGCCAGGGGCGTGCGCAGATCGTGGGCGATGGCATTGGAGACGTTGCGCACGCCCTGGATCAGCTGTTCGATCTGGTCGAGCATGCTGTTGATGATCTGGGACAGGGTGCCGAGTTCGTCGCGGTCGCGGTGCGTGGGCAGCCGGCGGCTGAGGTCGCCCTGGATGATGTCGGAGACGGACTGCCGGATGTCGTGGATGCGCGCCAGCATCGTGCGCTGGATCAGGATGCCGCCGGCGGCGCCGAGGATCGACAGGATGGCGATGGCCCCGGCCAGCGCGTACCAGAAGCGCTGCTCGAGCGGCCTGAAGCGCGCATTGTCGCGCCCCACCAGCAGGTGATAACCGCCCGGCAGCGCCTCATGCACCAGGATGACCTCGCTGGCGCCGCTGCCGAGGTCGATGTCGATCGTGTAGGTGCCGGGCTGCAGCGGCACGCTGCGCGGCCAGGCGGCAAGATTGCCGGCCAGCGGCTTCAGTCCCGGATCGGCGAACAGCAGCAGCCTTTCACCGGCAATCTGCAGCGCCAGGCGCGCATCCATGTCGTGGACCAGGCCCCCGGGGCCGGCGCGCCGGTACACCTCGCCCAGGCGCTGTGCGTCGGCCTGCAGGATCTCCGCACGCCCTTCCTGGACGGTGACCCGCCACGCGTACCACATCGGTGTCGCAAACAGCGCCAGCGCCGCCAGTCCCAGCGCGATGTAGGCAATCGCCAGGGTCAGGGCCGAGGAGCGCAGGAAACGCATGCGCCGCTTCAGTCCGCCGCGCTCAGCATGTAGCCGGCATTGCGGACCGTGCGCAGCAGCGGGCGCTCGAAGTCCGCGTCGATCTTCTGCCGCAGCTTGCTGATGTGCACGTCGATCACGTTGGTCTGCGGATCAAAGTGGATGTCCCAGACGTTCTCGAGCAGCATGGTGCGGGTCACGACCTGGCCGGCGTGGCGCATCAGGTACTCGAGCAGCTTGAATTCGCGGGGCGCAAGCGCGATCTGGCGGTCGCCACGCCGCACCCGGCGCGTCATCGGGTCGACGTGCAGGTCGCCGGCCACCAGTTCGTGCTGCGGGCTGGCGCCCTGGGAACGCCGCAGCAGGGCATCGAGCCGTGCCAGCAGTTCGCCGAAGGCGAAGGGCTTGCTCAGGTAATCGTCGCCGCCGGCACGCAGGCCGCGGATGCGCTCGTCGACGTCCGAGAGCGCGCTCAGGATCAGTATCGGCGTGCCGATGCCGACCTTGCGCAGCGCTGCGATGATCCCCAGTCCGTCGACCTCGCCCGGCAGCATGCGATCCATGATGATCGCATCGTAGCTCTCGCTCGAGGCGAGCAGCATGCCGCTGCGCCCGTCCGCGGCGTGATCGGCCGTGTGGCCGGCTTCCTTGAGTCCCTTGAGCACGAACTGGCTGACGCGCTCGTTGTCCTCGACCAGCAGGACCTTCATGCCGCCCCCTGCAGGATCGCCGCCGCCGGCTGCCGATGCCGCCGCCGGCCGGTGAAGCGATCGAGGTAAAGATACACGACCGGGGTCGTGAACAGCGTGAGCGCCTGGCTCAGCAGCAGGCCTCCGACCATGGTGTAGCCGAGCGGCTGGCGCAGTTCCGAGCCGGTGCCGCGGCCGAGCATCAGCGGCAATGCACCGAGCAATGCCGCCATCGTGGTCATCATGATCGGCCGGAAGCGGAGCAGGCAGGCCTGGCGGATCGCCGCCTCCGGTTCCAGCCCCTGGTCGCGTTCCGCCTGGATCGCGAAATCGACCATCATGATGCCGTTCTTCTTGACGATGCCGATCAGCAGGATGATGCCGATCAGGGCGATCACGGACAGGTCGAAGTGAAAGATCAGCAGCACCAGCAGCGCGCCCACGCCGGCCGACGGCAGCGTCGAGAGGATGGTGAGCGGATGGATGTAGCTCTCGTAGAGCATCCCCAGGATGATGTACACGGCCACCAGCGCCGCCAGGATCAGGTAGGGCTCGCTGCGCAGCGAATCCTGGAACGCCTGCGCGGATCCCTGGAAGCTGCCGTTGACCGTGGCGGGCATGCGGATGCGCGCCGCGGCCCGGTTGATCGCGTTGACCGCGTCGCCGAGCGCCACGCCCGGTGCCAGATTGAAGGACAGCGTGATTGCGGGAAACTGCCCCTGGTGATTTACGGACAGGTAGGTCAGGTGCTGCGAATCCGCCCGCACGAAGGTCGACAGCGGCACGAGTCCGCCGCTGACGGGTGACTTGATGTAGAGCTTGGCCAGCGTCTGCGGATCGCCCTGCATGGACGGCGTGATCTCCAGCACCACGTGATAGGTGTTCTGCTGCGTGAAGAACTGCGTCACCTGCCGCTGGCCGAAGGCATCGTCGAGGGTCTGATCGATCAGCGCCGGCTGGATGCCGAAGCGCGCCGCCTGGTCGCGGTCGATGGTCAGCGCCAGCATGGAACTGGCGGTCTGCTGGTCCGAGGCCACATCGCGCAGCTGCGGCAGCGGCTGCAGCGCGGCCACCAGCCGCGGCGCCCAGGCATTGAGCTCGTTCAGATCCGCGTCCTGCAGCGTGTACTGGTACTGCGTGCGCGTGGCGCGGCCGCCGAGCGTCAGGTCCTGCGCGGCCTGCAGGAACAGCGTGGCGCCGGGCACCCTGGCAACGGCCTGTCGCAGCCGCGTGATCACCTGGTCGGCGCTCGCGCGGCGCTCGCTGCGCGGCTTCAGGCTGATCACCACGAAGCCGTTGTTGACCGAACGCGATCCGCCGATCGCGGTGGCCCAGCTCTGCACGTCCGGATCGCGCGCCACCACGTCCAGCAGCGCGTGCTGCCGCCGCACCATCTCGGCGAAGGAAATGTCCTGCGGGGCGTCCGACAGCCCCATGAGGATGCCGGTGTCCTGCTGCGGGAAGAAGCCCTTCGGAATCTCCACGTACAGCAGCACGGACAGCGCCACGGTGGCGACGAACACGGCCAGCGTCGCGCGCTGGCGGCGCAGCACGAAGTCCAGTCCGCGCGTGTACAGGGCCAGCAGCCGCGCGAAGCCGGTTTCGATGAGCTGGTAGGCGCGCCCGTGCCGCGCCTGGTGCTCGTTGCGCAGGAACTTTGCCGCCATGGTGGGCGAGAGCGTCAGCGCGACGAAGGCCGATATCGCGATGGTCATCGTCACGGTGATGGCGAACTCGCGGAACAGGCGACCGATGATGCCGCCCATCAAGAGCAGCGGAATGAACACCGCCACCAGCGAGATGCTGATCGACAGGATCGTGAAGCCGATCTCGCGCGCCCCCTTGAGCGTGGCTTCCAGCGGCGTCAGGCCGTCCTCGATGTGCCGGTAGATGTTCTCCAGCATCACGATGGCATCGTCGACGACGAAACCGACCGCGATCGTCAGGGCCATCAGCGAGAGATTGTCGAGGCTGTAGCCGACCGCGAACATGGCCGCCGCAGTCCCGAGCAGCGCCAGCGGCACGGTCACGGCGGGGATGACCGTGGCCCAGAAATTGCGCAGGAACAGGAAGATGACCATCACCACCAGCGCGATCGTCAGCAGCAGCGTGAATTCGACGTCGTGCAGCGAGGCGGAGATGGTCGTGGTCCGGTTGGAAACCTGGTCGACCTTGATCGACGGTGGCACCGCCAGCAGCGCCTTGGGCAGCAGTCCGATGACCCGCGCCGTGGTCCCCACGACGTTCGCGCCGGGCTGCTTGAAGATGAACAGCAGGATGCCCGGCTTGCCGTTCTGCCAGCTGAGCATCTGGGTGTTCTCGGGCCCGTCGACGGCCCTGCCGATATCGCGGATCCGGACCGGGGCGCCGTTCTGGTAGGCCACCACGACGTCGTTCCAGGGTGCGGCGCGCGCGAGCTGGTCGTTGTCGTAGATCGCGAAGTTGTGCAGCGGACCGCTGATCGTGCCCTTCGGCGCGTTGACCGTCGCGGTGCTGATGACGCCGGCCACATCCTCGAGCTGCAGCCTAAGCGATGCGATCTTGGCCGGATCCACCTGGACGCGCACGGCCGGCTTCTGCTGGCCGCCCAGCGAGACCTGCCCGACGCCCGCGATCTGCGAGATCTGCTGCGCCAGCACGTTCTCGGCGTAGTCATCCACGGTGGTCAGCGGCAGCACGTCGGAATGCACCGCCAGGATCAGGATCGGCGAATCGGCGGGGTTGACCTTCTTGTAGGAGGGCGGGCTCGGCAGGCTCCTGGGCAGCTGCCCGCCGGCGGCGTCGATGGCCGACTGCACGTCCTGGGCGGCGGCGTCGATGTTGCGGTCGAGCCCGAACTGCAGCGTGATCTGCGTCACGCCCAGCACGTTGCTCGAAGTCATCTGCGACAGGCCCGGAATCGCGGCAAACTGCGTCTCCAGCGGCTGCGCGACCGACGAGGCCATGGTCTCCGGGCTGGCGCCGGGCAGCTGCACGGAAACCTGGATCGAGGGAAAATCGACCTGCGGGAGCGGCGCCACCGGCAGCAGCGGCCAGGCCACCAGGCCGATGAGCAGGATGCCGCCCATCAGCAGCGATGTGGCGATCGGCCGCCGGACGAAGGGTTCGGAGATGCTCATGGCCGGACCTTAGGGACTGCGCGGGGCGGCCAGGGCCGCGGCATCCTCGGGGCTGGCCAGCGCCCGCACATGGCTGCCGGGCTCGAGCCGGTACTGGTTGCTGGTCACGACCCGTTCACCGGGACGGATGCCGGCGGTCACCACCGTGAGGCCGCCATGGTCCTCATCGGTCGTGATCGGACGCATCTCGACCGTGGCATCGGCCCGGACGACATAGGCGAATACGCCGTTGGGTCCGCGCTGCACGGCGGCGGATTTGAGGACCACCACCCCGCGCTGCTGCTGCACCAGCACGCGCACGTTCACGAACTGGCCGGGCCACAGCAGATGGTGCGGATTGGGGAAGGTGCCCTTGAGACGCATGGTGCCGGTGGTCGGATCGATCTGGTTGTCGATCAGCGCCAGCTTGCCCTCATCGAGCTGCGTCTGCCCGTCGCGCGACCAGGCCGCGACCCGCACCTCGCCGGCATTGAGCGCCCGGGCGACCGCGGGCAGCGCGTCCTCGGGCAGGCTGAAGATCACGGAGATCGGCTGCAGCTGCGTGATCACCACGATGCCGGTGGTGTCGGTCGCATGCACGTTGTTGCCCGGGTCCACCTGGCGGATGCCGGTGCGTCCGGAGATCGGCGCGCGGATGGTCGTGTATTCGAGCTGCGTGCGCGCATTGTCGATTGCGGCCTGATCGATGTTCAGCTGCGCCTGCAGCTGAGCCACCAGTGCGCGCTGCGTATCCACGGTCTGGGCGGCGATCAGGTTCTGCGGCGCGAGCGCCAGGTAGCGATCCAGGTCGCGGCGGGCGGCTTCGAGCTGCGCCTGATCCCTGGCCCGCGTGGCGACGCTCTGGTCGAGCGCAGCCTGCAGCGGCCGCGGGTCGATCTGGCCGAGCACGTCGCCGCGCCTGACCTCCTGCCCTTCCGCAAAAGCCACCCGCTGCAGCAGACCGTCCACGCGCGAGGCCACCTTGGCCGTGAAGAAGGCCTGGACCGTGCCGAGTCCCTCCAGATACACGGGCACGTCGGCGCGCGCGGCCACGTCGATATCGACCGGCACCGCGGCGGGCGCACCGCGGGATTCGGCGGCGGTAGCGGGCCTGCGGCCCAGCCAGCTGGCAACGAGGACGCCGGTCAGCAGCAGCACGGCAAGCAGCGCCGCTGGCCGATAGCGACGCCCGCGGACGGCACCGGCGGTGGTTTCAGGCGGATTCACGTCGTCACGCTACCAGCTTTCCCCTTAAGCACCGGTGAGGGCCAAGTTAAAGTTCGTTAACCCGACGGTTCGGCCCCGTATAATTCCCGGATGGATAAGGCTTATTCACCCGCCGAGATCGAACAGCGCTGGTACGCCCGCTGGGAAACGCAGGGCTGGTTCGCGCCGCGCGGCGGCTCCGGCCCGGGGCCCGCCTATTGCATCATGATTCCGCCGCCCAACGTGACCGGCACGCTGCACATGGGCCATGCCTTCCAGGACACGATCATGGACGCGCTGACCCGCTACCACCGCATGCGCGGCGAGCCCACGCTCTGGCAGCCGGGCACCGATCACGCGGGCATCGCCACGCAGATGGTGGTCGAACGCCAGCTCAACGCGGAAGGCAAACGGCGCAGCGACCTGACCCGCGAGCAGTTCCTCGAACGCGTCTGGCAGTGGAAGGCGCAGTCGGGCGGCACGATCGCCCGCCAGCTGCGCCGGCTCGGCGCCTCGGTCGACTGGTCGCGTGACCGCTTCACCATGGATGCGGGGCTGTCGCAGGCGGTCACCGAGGTGTTCGTGCGGCTGCACGAGGAGCAGCTGATCTATCGGGGCAAGCGGCTCGTCAACTGGGATCCGGTGCTGCACACGGCGCTGTCCGATCTCGAGGTCCTGAGCGAGGAGGAGCAGGGATCGCTCTGGCATCTGCGCTATCCGCTCGAGGACGGCACGGGCGCGCTCGTGGTCGCGACCACGCGGCCCGAGACCATGATCGGCGACACGGCCGTGGCCGTGCACCCGGAGGACGAACGCTACCGCCATCTGGTGGGCCGGCAGATCCGCCTGCCGCTGACCGGACGCGACATACCGATCATCGCCGACAGCTACGTCGATCCGGCCTTCGGTACCGGCTGCGTCAAGATCACGCCCGCCCATGATTTCAACGACTACGCCGTGGGCCAGCGTCACGGCCTGCCGCTGATCAATGTGTTCACCCCCGACGCCTGCCTCAACGACGCGGCACCGCCCGACCTGCGCGGCCTGGACCGCTTCGCCGCGCGCGAGCGCATCGTGGCGCAGCTGACGGCCGCGGGGCTGGTCGAGCGCATCGACGCCCACCGGCTCATGGTGCCGCGCGGCGACCGCAGCGGCGCCATCGTCGAGCCCTACCTGACCGACCAGTGGTACGTGCGGGTGGCGCCGCTGGCCGCGCCCGCCATCGCCGCGGTCGAGACCGGACGCATCCGCTTCGTGCCGCAGAACTGGGACAAGACCTACTTCCAGTGGATGCACAACATCCAGGACTGGTGCATCAGCCGCCAGCTGTGGTGGGGCCACCGGATTCCGGCCTGGTACGACGACGAGGGCCACATCTACGTGGCCCGCGATGCCGCCGCCGCCGCGGCGCAGGCGCGCGCGCGGCTCGGGCGCGAGGTGGCCCTCCGGCAGGACGAGGACGTGCTCGACACCTGGTTCTCCTCGGCGCTGTGGCCGTTTTCGACCCTCGGCTGGCCCGGGCGCACGCCGGAACTGCAGCGCTACTATCCGACCAGCGTGCTGGTCACGGGCTTCGACATCATCTTCTTCTGGGTCGCCCGCATGATCATGTTCGGCCTGAAGTTCATGGACGACGTGCCATTCCGGGACGTCTACGTGCATGGCCTGATCCGCGATGGCGAGGGCCAGAAGATGTCGAAGTCGAAAGGCAACGTCATCGACCCGCTGGACATCGTGGACGGCATCTCGCTCGAGGCGCTGCTGGCGAAACGGACCACGGGCCTGATGCAGCCGCACCTGGCTCCCGCGATCGAAAAGGCGACGCGCAAGCAATTCCCCGAGGGCATCGCCGCCTACGGCACCGACGCGCTGCGCTTCACCTTCGCCTCGCTGGCGACCCACGGCCGCGATATCCGCTTCGACATGCAGCGCGTGGCCGGCTACCGCAATTTCTGCAACAAGCTGTGGAATGCCGCGCGCTTCGTGATGATGTCCGTGGAGCAGACCGGTGAACCGGGTGCGCCCGCTGCGGCGCACGCAACGGGCGCAACGGGCGCAACGGGCGCAGCGGGCGTCACAGGCCCCGCGGAGCTGTCGCCGGCGGATCGCTGGATCCGCTCGCGCCTCGGGCGCGCCATCGGCGCGGTCGAAGCCGCCTTTGCGGACTACCGCTTTGATTTCGCGGCGACGGCCCTGTACGAGTTCACCTGGCACGAATACTGCGACTGGTACCTGGAGCTGGCCAAGGCCGTGCTGCAGGATGCCACCGCCACGCCGGCGCGGCAGCGCGGCGCGCGCCAGACGCTGCTCGAGGTGCTGGAAGCGCTGCTGCGCACGCTGCATCCGCTGATGCCGTTCATTACCGAGGAGATCTGGCAGCGCGTCGCGCCGCGGATTCCAGGCGCCGCGCCCCTCGAGGATGCGACCATCATGCTGGCCCCGTGGCCGCAAGCCGAGGCGTTCGCGCTCGACGAAGCGGCCGAGCGCGACCTGCAATGGCTGATGAGCGTGATCCTCGGGGTGCGGCAGATACGCGGCGAAATGGACATCAGTCCCGCCCGTCGCCTGCCGCTGCAGCTGCAGAACGCGACCGCCGCCGACCTCGAGCTCGCGCTGACCCACCGGGCCCTGCTGATGCGCCTGGCCGGCGTCGAGGCCCCGCAGGCGCTCGCACCCGGCGCCAGGCCCGAGCCGGCGGCGGTGGCGCTGGTCGGCGCCATGACGCTGCGCGTGCCGATGGCCGGCCTGATCGAACCAGCGGCCGAACTGGCGCGGCTCGACAAGCAGCTGCGCAAGGTGCGCGAGGAGATCGCGCGGGCCCGGGCCAAGCTGGGCAATGAGAACTTCGTGCGCAGCGCGCCCGCGGCCGTCGTGGTCCAGGAGCGCGATCGGCTGGCGGATTTCGAGCGGCGGCTGGCCGGGCTCGAGCGCCAGCTCGAACAGGTGCGCGCGCTGCAATCATGAGCCGCCTCAGCGATGCGGTGGCGGCGATCGAGCGCGTGGTGCTGGGCAAGCCCGTGCAGATCCGGCTCTGCCTCGCCTGCCTGCTCGCCCGCGGCCATCTGCTGATCGAAGACGTGCCGGGCGTGGGCAAGACCACCCTCGCGCACACGCTGGCGCGCGTACTCGGACTGGATTGGCGCCGCCTGCAGTTCACCAGCGACCTGCTGCCCGCCGACGTGGTCGGCGTCTCGGTGTTCGATCGCAGCTCGCAGCAGTTCCAGTTTCGTCCCGGCCCGGTGTTCACCCAGCTGCTGCTCGCCGATGAGATCAACCGCGCCAGCCCCAAGGCGCAGAGCGCGCTGCTCGAGGCCATGGAGGAGCGCCAGGTCAGCGTCGACGGCACCACCCACCCGCTGCCCGAACCCTTTTTCGTGGTCGCGACGCAGAATCCGCACGAACAGCTCGGTGCCTTCGGCCTGCCCGAATCCCAGCTGGACCGGTTCCTGATGCGCGTCAGCCTCGGCTATCCCGACCGCGTGGCCGAACGCGCACTGCTGCTCGCCGGCGAGCGCCATGAACTGCTCGAGGCCACCCCGGCGGTGCTGAATCCACCCGAACTGCTCGCCGCACAGCGGGCGGCGCGGGCCATCTACGTCGGCGCACCGCTCCTCGACTACGTGCAGGCGCTGATTGCGCGCTCGCGCACCCTGTTTCAGCTCGGGCTCTCGCCGCGTGCGGCGCAGGGCCTGGTGCGCGCCGCGCAGGGTTGGGCGCTGCTGGCCGGCGAACGCGCCGTGCTGCCCGGGCACGTGCAGGCCGTGCTGCCTTCGGTCGCGGCGCATAGGCTCGAATCGCACCGGGAAACGGCCGCCGACGGCGCACGGCTCGCGAACGACCTGCTGACCGCCGTACCCGTGCCGGTCTAGGCGCCTTCAGCCCGTGCTTGCGCCGCTCCGCGCCCGCCTCGCCGATCGCGTCGCACGCTGGGCGCGGGAGCGCCAGGGCACGGACACGCTGCCGCTGGTCCTGCACTCGCGGCGCCTGTACATCCTGCCGACACGGGCCGGCCTCGCCTTCGCGCTGCTGCTGTTCATCATGCTGATCGCGGGGATCAACTACACCAACAGCCTGGCGCTGCTGCTCACTTTCGTCCTGGGCAGCTGCCTGCTGGTCGGCATGCACGAATGCCAGCGCACGCTGCAGGGCCTGGAACTCCTGCACGCGCGCGTCGGCGAGTGCTATGCGGGCGTGCCGGGCGCGGTCGAGCTGCAGTTCGCCAATGCCTCGCGCCAGGCGCGCCATGCCCTGGCGGTGCGCAGCGCGGGCGCCGGCGCCACCTCGTTCGACCTGGCGGCTGGCGCGCAGGCCACGGTTCCGGCCACCTTCACGGCGCCGCAGCGCGGCCGGCACGCCCTGGGTCGACTCGAACTGGCGAGTACGGCGCCGTTCGGCCTGTTTCGCTGCTGGACCTGGCTGTACCTGCCGCTGGAGGCCCTGGCCTACCCGGCGCCCGCCGGGACGCGGCCGCTGCCGCGCGCCGCGGCCAGCCAGGAGTCCCGCCAGATCCTCGGCAGCGCACCGGGCGAGGAGGAGTGGGCCGGATTGCGCGCCTACCAGACGGGAGACAGCCCGCGCAGCATTGCCTGGAAGGCCTGGGCCAGAGGAGCGCCACTGATGGTCGGCCAGTACACCGGCATCGGCGGCAACGATCATGTGCTGAGCTTCGCGGGGCTCGAGGCCCTGGATCTCGAGTCGCGGCTCAGTCAGTTGTGCGCCTGGGTGCGCGAATGCGCGCGCCGCGATGCCGCCTGCGCGCTGCAGCTGCCCGGCGTGCAGATCCCGCTGGGGCGGGGCGCGGCGCACACCACCGAACTGCTGCGCGCGCTGGCGCTTTACGGCGCCGTGAACCCATGAATGACACGCTGCCGGGCCGAGCGACGACCGGCCTCGGGCTGGCGGCCCTGCTCACCACGGCCACGATGAATGCGCACCATCTCGCCTGGTGGTGCCTGCCGCTGCTGCTGCTGGCCGCCGGGCTGCATCTGCATGCGGTGCTGCGCGGCGACGCCCTGCCCGGCCGCTGGGCGCGCGCGGGCCTGGCGCTGCTGCTCACGGCCGGCGTCCTGGCCAGCTTTCGGACCCTGAACGGTCTGGCGGCGGGCGCCACGCTGCTGGCCGCCATGACCGCCGCGAAGCTGTTCGAGGCCCGGACGCTGCGCGATTGGTACGTGATCGTCGGCGCCACGCTGTTCCTGCTGATGGCGGCCTGCCTGGACCGCCAGGCCTTCTGGCGGCTGCCGGTCTACGCGCTGAGCCTGTGGCTGTGCGTGGCCGTGCTGCGTGGACTCGCCGGCGGTGCGGCCCTGCCCGCGGCAGCGCTGCTGCGCGGATCGCTCCGGCAGCTGCTGTACGCCGTACCGCTGGCGGTCGTGCTGTTCCTGTTCTTCCCGCGCCTGCCGGGAGCGTTCTGGGCGCTGCCCCGTGACGACACGGCCGTCTCCGGCCTCAGCGACGAGATGAGCCCGGGAAGGATCGCGCGGCTGGTCGAATCGGACGACCCGGCGCTGCGGGCGCGTTTCGAGGGTCCGCCGCCGCCGCCGGCCGAGCGCTACTGGCGCGGGCCGGTGCTGCACGATTTCGACGGCGGCACCTGGCGGCGGCACGGTGGCAGCGCCGCCGCGCCGACTGGACACCTCACCGACGTGCCCCTGGCCTTCCTCGGCCCCGCGTACCGCTACAGCCTGACGCTGGAACCGAACTCCCACGGCACGATCGTGGCGCTGGAGATGACGCGCCCGCCCGACAACCCCGGCAGCTACTACGCCGATGATTATCAGATCATGGCGCGCCGGCCGATCGCGCAGGCCGAGGGCTTCGAACTCACGGCCTATCCGCATGCCATGAGCCGCGCGCCCCTGCCAGAGACGGCCCGCCGCATCGATCTGCAGCTGCCCGCCGACCGCAATCCGCGAACGCGTGCCCTGGCGCAGCGGCTGCGCGCCGCGGCGGCCGACGATGCCGACTTCGCCGCCCATGTGCTCGCCTACTTCCGCGACGGCGGCTTCGAGTACACGCTGACGCCCCAGACCCTGGGTCGCGACGCCGTGGACGAGCTGCTGTTCGACACGCACCAGGGCTTCTGCGGCCACTTCGCCTCCGCCTTCGTGAACCTGATGCGTGCCGGAGGCGTGCCGGCGCGGGTGGTGACCGGGTACCAGGGCGGGGAATGGAATGCCTTCGGGGGCTACCTCACGGTGCGGCAATCCGACGCGCACGCCTGGGCGGAAATCTGGCTGGCCGGACGCGGCTGGGTGCGGGCCGATCCGACCGCCATGGTGGCCCCGGAGCGCCTGAATCACGCGCTCACGGAGCTGGGCGCGGCCTTCGGGGAGGCCGGGGCCCGCGCGGTCTACAGCCCCGCCTGGCTCCATGGCGCCGTCCAGGCCTGGGATGCCGTGAACGCCTGGTGGCAGGACGACGTCGTCGGCTTCAACTACCAACAGACCTCTTACGACGGCTATCACGCCGGCCACCCGGACAAGCCGATCACCAGCTCCGAAGACACCTCGGCCGTCATGACGCGCGGCGAGTTTTTCACGGATCGCTCGAAGAACATCCTCGGCTCCTACGATGCCGAACACCCGGGCTGGGGGGCCACGCACCACGAGGCGTGGAAAGCCATCGCCACGCGCCCGTTCGTTGCCGGTTGCTTTGTCTGGACCGGGTTCGAC
>Ga0209698_10003866_pt1 | contig 16557 bp, 13 predicted proteins | sample LitLauG_LLR_2012_FD_187203 | JGI IMG/M metagenome (GOLD analysis project Ga0209698, IMG submission 187203) | Freshwater sediment microbial communities from Pennsylvania, USA - Little Laurel Run_MetaG_LLR_2012 (SPAdes) (version 2) | ecosystem: Environmental > Aquatic > Freshwater > Creek >...
CCGCCCCCTCCTCGGACCAGGTGACGAGCCACGCCAGTCCGTCCGGCCCGTGCTCCGCCTGCACCACGAGGTCGATGGCGGCGTACTCGGGCGGGGTATCCGGCCCGGCGATGACGACGACCTCGGAGGGGCCGGCGAACGCCGAGGCCACGCCCACCACGCCGGACACCTGGCGCTTGGCCTCGGCCACGTATCGGTTGCCGGGGCCCACGATCACGTCGACCGGGGCGATGCTCCCCGTCCCGTACGCCATGGCGGCGATGGCCTGGGCACCACCCACCCGGTAGACCTCGGTGATGCCGGCCACGGCGGCGGCGGCAAGCGTGGCGTCGTCGACCCGCCCGTCCGGGCCCGGCGGCACGCACAGGACGATCTCCTCGACTCCGGCGACGTGGGCCGGCACGGCGCACATGAGCACGGTCGACGGGTAGCGGGCCCGCCCGCCCGGCGCGTAGCAGCCGGCCCGGTCCACCGGGCGGATCAGGTGGCGCACGGTGATGCCACCCGAGGTGAAATCCTCAGGAACGTCCCCCGCCTCATGTGCGTGATAGGCGAGGATCCGGTCGTGGGCGACGTCGAGCGCCTCCTGCAGCGCCGGCGGGATGCGGGCCAGCGCCGCCCGGATCTCGTCAGCGGGGACGCGGAGCTCGTCGATGTCGACGTGGTCGAAGCGGGCCGTGCAGGCCCGGAGCGCATCGTCCCCCCCGGCACGCACCTCGGCGATGATCGCCGCGACCGCGTCCGACGACCTGTCCTGCTCGTCGACCGGACGGGGAAGGAGCTCGGTCAGCGCGCGTCGATCACCGGAGAAGCCGCGTAGGTCGAGACGACGGAGTGCCATGGCTCGTCGATGCTACCGGAACGCCGTCGCGGCCCCGGTGGCCGACCCGTGGCCGATGCACAGGTCGGTCGGTGCCATGATCGTGCCATGGCCGCAAGCTCCGCAGAACTCTCCTCGCTCGCCACCGCGCTCGACGAGCTGACCCGTCGGGTCACCGTGCACGCCGAAGCGGCCGACGGGGCGAAGGACGAGGAGACCGCCCGCGAGCTCTTCGCCATCGAACGTTCGCTGGCCAGCGCCAACCGACGCCTCGCCCGCCTGGCACTCACCCTGAGCCGACGCTGACCCGGACGCGGTCCCGGGAACCACCACCGTCACGCATCGACCGGGGTGCACCTGTCCCCGGACGCGGCGAAGGCACCCCGAAGGGTGCCTTCGCGCAAGTAGGTCGGGCGGCGGATCCCGATACCTACTCGGAGGGACCAGTTGGCGGGAACTGGTCCGAGGAACAGCACATCACAGTTCGAGGGACGAGTCCAGTCAAGGAAGGGTGCAATTCGGGATTATTTTCGTTGTAGCACGGATTTCCGTACCCAGGAGGTACGGATCCGTGAATTTCACTCGTCGGACGGGGCTGTGGCAACGGACGTCCCGCCCGGTCGGAACACCTGTGTCCGCAGGGGATCCGTCGGAGTGCCACCCCGTTCACGCCGGTGCCCCCGATCCCGGTCCGGAGGTCATCCGCCGGTCGGCCGTCGGGTCGGGCGGGACCCTCCGGATACCGCATCGACCCGAGTGGTGGCGCCGCCGAGGGAGGCGGCGGGACACAGGTCGGCCAGGGCGCACGCGTCGCACCGCGGCACCCTGGCCCGGCACGTGGCCCGTCCGTGCAGGATCAGCCGCAGGCTGAACGCCCCCCGTTGACGGGCCGGGACCATGCCGTTCAGGACCCGTTCCACGTGCACCGGATCGGTCTCGGTCGTCAGGCCCAGACGATGGGACAGACGCAGCACGTGCGTGTCCACCGGCAGTCCGGGAAGGTCGAACGCGACGCTGCGGAGCACGTTGGCGGTCTTGCGTCCCACCCCCGGGAGCGTCACCAGGTCGGCCATGGACGTCGGGACCTCCCCGCCGTACCGGTCCGTCACCGCCCGGGCCATGCCGAGCAGGCTCCGCGTCTTGGCCCGGAAGAACCCGGTCGGTCGGATGAGTGCCTCGACCTCGTCCACCGGGGCATCGGCCAGTGACCGGGCATCGGGAAACCGTGCGAAGAGCGCCGGAGTGGTGAGGTTCACCCGTGCGTCGGTGCACTGCGCCGACAGGATCGTCGCCGCCAGCAGCTGGAACGCGTCGCCGTGGTCGAGTGCGCACAGTTCGGTGGCCGTCCCCGGGAACAGCTCCCCCAGCCGGCGGTTGACCTCACGCGCCCTGCCTGCGGGCGTTCGGGGTCGGACCATGGCGGGAGGTTACCGGTAGGTTCTGCCCCATGGACGAGCCGGATGTGGAGGTGGTGGCCGGCGTCGACCGGGGCCTCGTCGCCGACGTCGACCAGCTGGTGGACCACGTCCGACGCACCCGCGGCGTCGACGGCCTGAGCGAAGCACGGCTGCGGGCACTCGAGCATGCGGCGTCGGGGTCGTCCGAGGTCCTGGCCGTCGCCGCCCGCGCCGCGGGTAGCGGGCCCCTGGTGGGCTACGCCCAGATCGACGCCGAGGGCGACCGCACCTCGGCGAGCGGCGAGCTCGTGGTGGTGGGCGCCGACGGATCGGGGTCAGAACTGGCCGACCGGCTCCTCGACGTCGCCATCGGGGCGTTCCGGGTCGCCGGTGGTGGCAGGCTGCGCCTGTGGGTGACCCACGCGGGGCCGTCCGACGACACCCGTGCCGCCACACGGGGCTTCGCCGTCGAACGCGACCTGCTGCAGCTCCGCTGCCCCCTGCCGCTGCCGCCGCCGGACGGCGACGAGGAACGGGTCATCACCCGGCCGTTCCGTCCGGGTGCGGACGAAGGTGCCTGGCTGGTGGTGAACAACCGGGCGTTCGCGGGACACCCCGAGCAGGGCCACTGGGACCTCGACGCCCTCCTGGACCGGGAGTCCGAGCCCTGGTTCCGTCCGGACGGGTTCCGCTTGCTCGAGGTGGGGGGCCGGCTGGCCGGCTCGTGCTGGACCAAGGTGCATGAGGGGGCTGAGCCGCTCGGGGAGATCTACGTCATCTCCGTCGACCCCGACTTCCACGGGCGCGGACTCGGACGGGCCCTGACCCGGGCCGGACTGGAGTGGCTGGCCTCGACCGGGGTGGCCACCGGGATGCTGTACGTCGACGGTGCCAACGGCGCCGCCCTGCACCTCTACCGGTCGATGGGCTTCACGACCGACCACGTGGACCGGTCCTACGTGGCCGACCTCGCATCGGACGGCCCACCGGGATGAGGGCCACCAGATGCCCGGGCCACGGCTCGGTCAGCCGGACCCGATCAGATGGCCGATCGAGTAGGTGACGGCCGCCGAAGCCGTGGAGATCAGGAGCTGACGGCCGGCCGACCACAGCCAGGACCGGCCCGTGAACGCCGACAGGGCCGCCCCGACCGCCAGCGACGCAGCCGCCGCAAGTCCGATGGACCACCACAGTGCGGTCGACCCGCTGGTGAACAGCCACGGGACCAGGGGCACCAGGGCCCCGATGGAGAACATCACGAAGGACGAGACGGCGGCCTGCAGCGGTTTGCCGGTCTCCCCCGGCGTGAAGCCCAACTCCTCCCGGGCATGCGTCTCGAGCGCCAGGTCGGGGTCGCGCATCATCCGGACCGACAGCTCGTCGGCCAGCTCGTCCTCGATCCCACGGCTCCGGTAGAGCGCGGCGAGTTCACGGCGCTCGTCCTCTGGGTCGGCGAGGATGGCGCGCCGCTCGACGTCGAGCTCCCGTTCCATCAACTCGGACTGGGCGCGCATCGACACGTACTCCCCCGCCGCCATCGAGAAGGCGCCGCCGATGAGCCCGGCGATGCCCGCCAGTCGCACGGCGCCCGCACTCGAGTGGGCGCCGGCCATGCCGAGGATCAGCGAGACGTTGGAGACCAGGCCGTCGCTGATGCCGAAGACGGCGGCACGCGCCCCTCCCCCGCTGACGTTGCGATGCTTGTGCTCCTGGTACACCCCGACGATGGTACCGACCCGGCCCCGGTGAGGCTGCGCTGTTCCCGGGCCGAAGGCGCGCCTCACGCCCGGACCGTCGCCGGGCCGTGCGCCGAAGCCGTCGCCGGGCCGTGCACCGGTTCCACTGGTGGCGACATGCACCCTCCCCTACAGTCAGGGCATGGCTACCACCGTGCACGGCATCGAATCGTTCAAGGACCTCGTCGGGACCCACCTCGGCTACAGCGACTGGCACGTCGTCGACCAGGCGCAGGTCAACCTGTTCGCCGACGCGACCGGCGACCACCAGTGGATCCACGTCGACCCCGAGGCAGCCGCCAAGGGACCCTTCGGCGGGCCGATCGCCCACGGCTACCTCACCCTGGCGCTGGCCCCGGTACTCCTCGGCGAGGTCCTCCACGTCGACGGGATCTCGATGGGCGTGAACTACGGCTGCAACAAGGTCCGCTTCCCGTCGCCCGTCATGGTGGGGAGCAATCTGCGGGTCGGTGCCGCCGTGGCCGAGGTCGAGGACGTGTCCGGCGGCGTGCAGGTCGTGCTCGACCTCACCCTGGAGTGCGAGGGTGCCCCCAAGCCCAGCTGTGTCGCCCAGGTGGTCTACCGCTACTACGCCTGACCCCGGCATCCCCGGTCAGGGCGTCCCGGATACAGGGAGTCCCGCGTCAGGGCGTCCCGGATACAGGGCGTCCCGGGCCGCACCATCCGATTCCAGGGCCGGCCACCGACGAACTCCCAGCTCACAGGGGGTGGCTGCCCGCGCTCCGACAATGTGAGCAACTACTCCTAGAGTGGTGGCATGGAGATGCGGGTCGAGCAGCTGTCGACAAGGGCCGAGGTGTCGGTGGACACGGTCCGCTACTACCAGAGCAAGGGCCTGCTCGAGCCGCCCCGGCGTGAGGGACGGATCGCCTGGTACGGCGAGCGCCATCTCGACCGCCTCCAACGCATCCGGGACCTCCAGCGGCGGGGCTTCAGCCTCGCCGCCATCGCCAGGCTGGTCTCGGGCGAGTTGGACGCCGCCGACGAGGCCCTGCTGGGCCAACTGTCGGGCCTGGCGCCGACCGACGACGCCGCCGAGGTTCCCGCCTCACGGACTGCCGACACCGCCGCCCCCGTGGGGTCCCAGCTCGGAGCCCCGGACGCCGACGAGCCGACCTACTCGCTCGCCGAGCTGGCCGAGGTCACCGGGATGCCGCTGGCGCTCCTGAAGGCCATCGAGGCCGAGGGCCTGCTCATCCCCACCCGTGTGGCCGGTCAGGAGCGGTACACGAGCGAAGACGTGGCCGCTTCGCGCTCCGGCCTGCTCCTCCTCGAGTGGGGCATCCCACTCCCCGAACTGCTCGAGCTGGCTCGGCGCCACAACGAGGCCACCGAGGAGGTGGCCCGTCGGGCGGTCGACCTGTTCGCCCGCCACGTCCGTGAACCCCTCCGGCACGGCGACCTGCCCGATGCCCTCACCGGACCCGCGACAGACCCGACGTGCGGAGCCACCGGGGACCCGGCCGTCGACGGCCTGCTGCAGGCCTACGCGGCACTCCTGCCGGCGGTCAACACCCTGGTCGGCCACCACTTCACCCGAACCCTCGTGAAGGTGGCGTTGGACCACGTCGAGCGCGTCGGGTCCGACGAGGAGCGGCGGGCCGTGTGGGACCGTCTCGAGGCGGACGGCACCGAACCGTCCGGGTCCGGAGCGCTGGCCGGTGCCGGCGAGACGGCGGTATCACGGTGACGGGCCCCGTCCCCACCCCGGACGCCGACCCGGACACGGCCGGCCCGACCACGGTCGGAATCACCCTGGAGGCCGCGGCCCGGGCCCGCGAGGTGGACCTGCCCACCGGCCCGGCCAAGACCGAGCTGGTCCGGACCATGTTCGACACCATCGCCCCCCGGTACGACCTGGTGAACCGGACGATGACCTTCGGGCTCGACGTGCGATGGCGCAAGCAGTCGCTGCGGGCGTTGGCACTGCCCCGCCGCTCGACGGTGCTGGACCTCGCCTGCGGCACGGGAGACTTCCTGAAGCTGCTGGAAGCAGGCGGCTACCGGGCCTTCGGGATGGACCTGTCCTGGGGGATGCTCGCCGCCAACCACACCGGCGCACCGCTGGCCCAGGCCAACGGGGCCGCCCTTCCGGTGGCCACCGGGGCGGTCGACGGGATCACCTGCGGCTACGCCCTGCGCAACTTCACCGAGCTCGACGCCGTCTTCCGTGAGTTCGGCCGCATCGTCCGTCCCGGCGGACGGATCAGCCTCCTCGAGGTGTCCGAGCCCGACTCGGGCCTCCTGCGTGCGGGGCACCGGATCTGGTTCCGGGGCGTCGTCCCGGTCATCGGCGGGCTCCTGTCCGACCGATCGGCCTACCGGTACCTCCCCAAGTCGACGGCGTACCTGCCGTCGACCGCCGAGCTGCGGGCCATGCTCACCGAGGCCGGGTTCTCCGCCGTCAACCGGCGCGGGCTGTCGGGCGGGCTGAGCCAGCTGGTCACCGCCACCCGGACCGGGCGCCCGTGACCACCCGGGCGCCCGCCGCCCCCAGGGACCCGGCCGGGCAGGACAGGCGGACCGGGCACGCCGCGGTGCGCATCGCCCTGCGCCCCGGGACGACGATCGACCCGTTCGCCCTCGCCGGGCCGGACGGAACGGTGCTGGCCGACGGGAGCAGGGTCCTGGTCGGCCTCGGCCGTGCGCTGACGCTGGAGCTGCCGGGCGGACTGGCCGACGACCCGGCCGTGGACGACGCCATGTCGACACTGGCCTCGATCGACTGCGACGATCGGCTGCCCGTCGGCGTGGCCGGCACCGGCCACGCCGTCGTGGCCTTCGGCGCCCTGCCCTTCGACCGGTCGGCGACGACCTTCCTCGTGGTCCCCGAGCTGACCTACGGGCGGGAGGCGGACGGCACCGAGTGGGTGACGGTGGTGGACGCCGCAGGGAGCGCACTGCCCGACCCCGACGATCCGGGTGCGGAACCGTCGCTGCGTGCCCGACTGGTCGAGCGTGCGGACGGGAACCGGCCCGCCGCCGGGACGGCGGACGGTGCCCCCGGCGCACCTGTCGTCGTGCCCCAGGGCGACGACGACGCATTCGTGACCTCGGTGGCCGCCGCCCTCGACGCCATCGAACGCAACGAACTGGTCAAGGTGGTGCTGGCCCGTGCCGTCGACGTCCGCTTCGACCGCCCGGTGGACGTCCCGGCCCTGCTCCGGCGTTGGGCCGTACTCGAGCCCAGCTGCACCGTCTTCAGCGTGGCGACCGCCGACGGACAGTTCCTCGGTGCCAGTCCCGAGCTCCTGGTCGAGCGGGACGCAGGGAAGGTCCGGAGCCGACCGCTGGCCGGGACCACCGACCGGGCGCCCCGTGCCGACGGCGGCCTGCCCACCGCCCTGCTCGACTCGGCCAAGGACGGGGAGGAACACCGCCTGGTGGTGGAGGCCATCCGTGACGCCCTCAGCCCGGTGACGACGTGGCTGCACGTGCCGGACCGCCCCGAGCTGGTGCACCTCCACTCGATCACGCACCTCGGCACCTCGCTCGAGGGCGACCTGCGACCCGGGGTCGACGGGTCCGTGCCGACCGCACTGCACCTCGTGGCCCGACTGCACCCCACCCCGGCCGTAGGCGGCGTCCCACAGGCGGCGGCCGCCCAGTGGATCGACCGTCTGGAGCCCACCCCGCGGGGCACCTACGCCGGTCCCGTCGGGTGGGTCGACGGTGCCGGTGACGGGCGGTGGATGGTCGGGATCCGGGCCGTGACCGTCGCCGGCCCCGACGTCCGCATGACCGCCGGCGTCGGCATCGTGGCCGGGTCCGAACCCCGGACCGAGCTCGGTGAGACCCGGCTCAAGTTCCGGGCCGTCTACGACGCCCTGGCCCCCGGTCGATCCTTCGACACCGCAGCCCCTACGGAGCGATCCCGGCGTAACGGGCCACCACCCCGCTGAGGGCGACGGGCGCGTCACGGGCCACGAAGTGCCCGGACCGTTCCAGCTCCACCAGCTCGGCGCCGGGGACGGCTGCGGCCAGCGTCCGGCCCGACGACGGGCTCACGACCACGTCCCAGGCACCGACCACCACCGCCGTCGGCACCCGCACCCGTCCCAGTGCCGCGGTGACCGCAGCCAGCTCTCCCACCAGTGCCCGCTGCTCGACGACGAACGTCCTGCGATGGCGGCCCAGGGCTCCCCGCTCGCCGCCCAGGACGCCCTGGTCGGGCAGGGCCGACAGGAACCGCTCGCGGTAGCGCCCGGGCACGCGGTGGTCGAGTCGCCGCACCTTCGGGAGCACCTCGCCCAGCGCCACCAGTCCTGCCACCGTCAGGACCTCGCCGATGGCGGGCAGCGCCAGCAGGCGGTCGGTGGCGTCCAGGCTGTCGGGGGTGCAGGCCGCCCCGACCAGGACCAGGGAGTGGACGAGATCCGGGCGACGCTCCGCCAGCAGGACCGCGGGACCACCCGACCAGCTGTGGGCGACCACCGTCGCCGGCCCGGCCGCCCGTCGCTCCAGCAGGTCGGCGGCGAACTCGGCGTTGGCCACCAGTCCGCGCGCCTCCCCGGCCGTCGACCCGTAGCCGGGTCGGTCGGGGGCCAGCACGCGGAACCGGTCGACCAGCAGGTCGGTCACCGGGTCCCACGACGAACCGGTCCCGGGCTGCCCGTGCAGCAGGAGGACGGCGGGGCCGCGTCCCCGGTCGATGGTGGCCGGTCCGGGACCGGTCATCGGCGCACGACCCCCAGTTGAGGATCGGCCGGGGGCACCGCATCCGCCGACGGAGGTGCCGCACCCCCGTCGGGCCCGGTGGGCGCCGTGTCCGGTCCGGGACGTGCACCGACCGGATCGAGCGGCAGGTCCACGGTGAACGTCGACCCCTGACCGGGTCGTGACGCCACCGAGGCCCGTCCTCCGAACGATCGGGCCAGGGTGGCCACGATGAACAGGCCGAGCCCCGAACCGGTGTCGCGGGTCGCCGAGCTCCCCCGGTAGAAGCGGTCGAACACCCGGGCGGCCTGGTCGGCGTCGAGCCCGGGCCCGTGGTCCCGCACCTCCAGGACGGCCCGGTCGCCCGCACGGGCCACCCGGACCTCGACCGGCGTACCAGCGGGAGTGTGGGCCAGCGCATTGTCGACCAGGTTGTGGACCATCTGCTCGAGTCGGGTCGGGTCGCCGAGCACGGGGACCCGACCGGCGCTCACCAGGTGGACGGGACGCGACCGGTCGGTCACCCGGGCGTCGTCCACCACCGCTTCCACCACACCGGCCAGGTCGACGGAGGTCAGCTCGGGGTCCGGCCCCTGGCCCTCCCGGGCCAGGACGGCCAGGTCGCCGACCAGCACCCCCATGCGGGCCGCCTCCTGCTCGATGCGCCGGAGGGCCCGTTCCCGGGCATCGGCGTCGCGAAGTGCGTCCTTGCGCAGCAGTTCCGCATAGCCCTGGATCGAGGTCAACGGGGTGCGCAGCTCGTGGGACGCATCGGCGAGGAAGCTCCGCAGGCGCTCCTCGGATCCGGCCCGCTGGGCGAATGCGGTCTCGATCTGGGCCAGCATGCCGTTCAGGGCCCGTCCGAGCCGTGCGATCTCCGTGGTGCCGTCGCTCGGGGCCACCCGCCGGGTCAGGTCGCCGGCGGCGATGACGTCGGCCTGCCGGGACATGTCCTCGAGGGGGCGGAGTCCCCGCCGAACGATGCCGGCGATGACGAGCGCCAGCAGGGCCAGGAGGCCGAGCGACAGTCCGATCAGCACCCCGCGCAGCGAGTCGAGCGTCGCCGTCACCGAGTCGAGACGGGTGGCCACCACGATGGTCCCCCCGGGGATCGAGACGGCGAGGAGCCGGTACTGCGGCCCCGCCGCGCCACGGCGGTGCCGGCTGTGGGGATAGGTCGACCCGACGGTCACGGCACTGGCCGCCGGGCGGTACGCCTGGGACGCCTGATCGATGTCGGTACCGGCCGACAGCGCCCGGACCGGCAGTGGGTCGGGCAGGTGGGGCTGGGGATCGGACTGCAGCCGCGAACCCGAGGGCGCCGACAGCACCGGCGTGGCCCCGGGGCCGAGCAGGAGCACGTAGACGTCCGGGCTCACCCGTTCACGGACGACCAGCGGGGTCAGCTCCCGGCCCTCGACCTGGCTGCGGTGTGCCACCGCGGCCACCTCGTGGGCGGCCGCCGTCAGCTGGCTGTCGACGCGCCCGTACAGGAAGTAGTGGAGCGACGCCAGGGCGATCAGGTCGACGACGACGAGCCCGAGGGCCACGACCGCGGTGATGGTCACCACCAACCGACGGCGCAGCGTCACCGCCCGGCCTCCCGCATCGTGTAGCCGACCCCCCGGACCGTCCGGATCAGCGGCGGGCCGGCGTGGTCGACCTTCTTGCGCAGATACGAGATGTAGGTCTCGACGATGTTGGACTCACCCTCGAAGCCCTCGTCCCACACCTCGTCCAGGATCTGGGACTTGGACAGCACGCGCCTCGGGTGCTCGGCCAGGAAGGCCAGCAGGCGGAATTCGGTGGCGGTCAGGTCCAGCGGTCGGTCGGACCGCCAGGCCTCGTGGGTGTCCAGGTCGATCACCAGGTCCGCGAACCGGAGGCGTGCGCCGTCGGGGCCGCCGCCACCCGCTCGACGGAGCACGGCCCGGATCCGGGCGACCAGCTCGTCGACGCTGAACGGCTTGGTGACGTAGTCGTCGCCCAGTCCGAGGCCCTCCAGTTTGTCGGCCCCGGCATCCCGGGCGGTCAGGAAGAGGGCGGGCGTAGCGATGCCCTCGTCGCGCATCGTCCTGCACACGTCGAAGCCGTCCCCATCGGGCAGCATCACGTCGAGGACGATGCAGTCGAAGTCCCGTCGACGCAGTTTGGCGAGCGCCTCGGCGCCCGTCGACGCCTCCTCGGTGGCGAACCCCTCGAACGCCAGGGCGGAGGTGACGACATCGGTGATGTAGGGCTCGTCGTCGACCACGAGGACCCGGGGAGCTTCCGCCACGGGAGGCGCCTCAGGCGCGGACGACCTCAGGGAGCCCGCGTGAGGAACCCACGAGCCGCTTGGCCCCCCACAGGCTCACCAGGCCCAGGGCCTCCACCACGATCATGGCCGACATCTTCGACTCGCCGTCCACCCGGTCCACGAAGCTGATGGGTACCTCGAGGATCTGCGCCCCGGCCCGCCTCGCCGTGTAGGTCATCTCGATCTGGAACCCGTACCCTTCGGCCCGGACCTGGTCGAGGTCGATCCTCCTCAGCAACGATGCGGCGTAGCAGCGGAATCCTGCGGTGGCGTCGGCCACCCCCAGGCCCAGCAGCGCCGACGCATAGAGGTTGCCGCCACGCGACAGCAGCCGCCGGTGCCAGGTCCAGTTCGGGATCACGCCCCCGGGGATGTAGCGGGACCCGATGACCAGCTCCTTCCCGTCCGCCAGCGGGGCGACCAGGCTGGGCAGTGCCTCGGGTTCGTGGGAGAGGTCGGCGTCCATTTCGATGCAGGCGTCGAATCCGCGGTCGAGCCCCCAGCGGAACCCGGCCCGGTAGGCACTGCCCAGGCCGGCCTTCGCCTCTCGCCGGAGGACCTCCACCTGGCCGAGCTCCTTGCCGAGCAGCTCGGCGGCGTCGGCCGTACCGTCGGGGCTCCCGTCGTCGACGACGAGCACGGAGGCCTCCGGGAGCGCGGCGCGGATGCGGCGCAGCACGCGTTCGATGTTCTCCGACTCGTTGTAGGTAGGCAGCACCACCAGGACGTCCATCGGTACAGCTTACGGGACCGTCGCCGACCCACCAATGTCAGCCGTCCGCGTCCGACCCCATCCCGTCGACCGACGGCACCCCGGCCAGCTCCACGGATCGGTCCAGGTCAGGGGCCGGGTCCGACCACGCCGGATCATCCGGCGCCGGTCGGGTCCGCTCCCACACCTCGCGGAACACCACCTGGATGGCGCCGCCCACCGGGATCGCCACCAGGGCGCCGGTCAGTGCCCCGAGCGTGGACCCGAAGACCCCGCCCAGGTTGGCGCCGACGAGTACGGCGAGCAGCACCCACAGTGGGTTCATCCGGACGGTCCGGCTCATGACCACCGGGTAGATGAAGTGGTTCTCCACCAGCTGGAACCCGACGAACACGATCAGGGTGACCACGCCGGCGGCCGGTGAGTGGAGGGCGGCCAGGACCACCGCGGGCACGCCGGCGATGAGGCCACCGACCAGCGGGATCATGGCGACGAGCGCCACCCACAGGCTGATCAGCAGGGCGAAGGGGACGCCGAGGATCCCCATCGTCACCAGGATGACCAGGCCGAACAGGATGCCCATGGCGACCGTGCCGAGGACGTAGGCGGTCACCGACTTCGAGACCGTGGCCGCCACGTCGGTGACGGTCCGGCGCAGCTTCGGGTTCATGGCACGGAGCAGGCCCTCGCGCAACTGGGGGGCCTCGAGCAGCATGAACAGGGACAGGAAGGCGATGGTGGTGAGCGCCACGATGGTGGAGATCACCGCCTTCGACAGGTTGGCGCCCACCGAGAGGGCCGGCTTGCCCAGGTTGTGCGCGTACTGCTTCAGCCGGGGGGCGTTCTTCTGCACCCAGGACAGCAGGTGGAAGCGCTGGAGGGTGTGGGCCAGCCAGCCGTGGCCCCGCTGGACCTGGTCGACCATGGTCGGGAGGCGCTCGGCCACTCGGGTCAGCGAGTTCACCAACGGGTAGCCGAAGAGGGCCAGGAGCCCGGCGAACACCAGGACGGCGGCGGCGAACACCACACCCACCGCAGCACCCCGCCGGAACCGGTGCCGCTGGAGCGCGGCCACCGCGGGATTGAGGACGAGCGCGATGAAGGCGGCGATCAGCACCCACAGGATCACCTCGCGCAGGCGGCCGAGGAGCCGGTACAGCACCCAGGTGGCGATGACGACGGCGTCGACGGCGAGGATGGTGCGGAGCGGGACGCCGCGGGCCGACGCCGCCGCGAACATGCGTTCGCGGCGCGGTGCCCGGGCCATGGCTGCGTCGCCGTTGTCGTCGGCGGTTCCCCGTCCCTCCCCGTCGGCGGGGGCCACCGGTCCGTCGTCGAGGAGGTCGTGCGGGTCGGCCACGCCATCAGCATTACAGGTCCGACGGGTCGCGCCGTGCCAACATGTGTGCGATGGAGGCCGCAACGCCAGATGCGCCGGACGGGACGGTGGAGCAGTCCGTCCGACGGTCCCGCTGGTGGCACCGCGGCCCGTTCGTCCGCCGCGAGGTCCGGGTCAGCGTGGGGACGGTCCTGGTGTTCCTGTTCGTCTTCTATGTTGCGCTGCCACTGGTGGCCAGCCACCGGAGCCAGGTCAGTGCCCTCGCCCACATCAACGTCGCCTACCTCGCCCTCGGCGTACTGCTGGAGATCGCCGCGCTGGCGGCGTACGCGCAGCTGACCCACTCGGTACTGCCCCACGGGGGCCCGTCGCGGTTCCGACTCTTCCGGATCAACCTGTCCACCCTGGCCCTCAGCCACGTCTCGCCGGGGGGCACGGCACCGGGAGCGGCGCTCGGATACCGGCTACTGACCCAGTCCGGCGTGACCGGTGCCGACACGGGATTCGCGCTGGGCACTCAGGGCATCGGCTCCGCCGTGGTCCTCAACGTCATCTTCTGGTGCTCTCTGGTGTCCTTCCTGGTCCTCCACGGGTTCCGGGTGCCGGCCGGTCTCGACGGCCACAGCTCGACGTCCGCTTCCGTCCTGGTGCTGGTGGCGGCGGCCGTGGGCGTGGTCCTGCTCGGCGCCTTCGGTGGGCTCTTCTACCTCCTCACCCGGGGCCAGGAGCGGGCCAGTAGCATCATCCGCACCGTGTCGGGACACATCCGGTTTCTCGACGCGGACCGTTTCACGTCCCTGGTCGAGCGTCTGGCCGACCGGTTCGCGGTCCTGGTCGACGACCGCCCCCTCCTGTGGCGGGCCGGCGGATGGGCGGCGGCCAACTGGCTGTTGGACGCAGCGTCGCTCTGGGTGTTCGTGGCCGCCTTCGGCCACGTGATCAGTCCGGTGGACCTGCTGACCGCCTACGGACTGGCCAACATCCTGGCCGCCGTCCCGATCACCCCGGGGGGCCTGGGCGTCGTCGAATTCGTCCTGGTGACGATGCTGGCCGGTTTCGGCCTCACCGACGGTCAGGCGCTGTCGGGGGTGCTCGCCTACCGTGCCGTGAACTTCTGGCTGCCCATCCCCTTCGGCGGCCTGGCCTACGCATCGCTCGAACTGGAGCAGCGCACCGTGCACCTTCGGGTGCGCAGGCGACTCGCCACCTTCCAGGAGCGGGCGACCGGGTGGCTGGTCAGCCTGTTCGCCCGGACCGGCCGAACAGGCGCCGCCACCACGACCTCCGCCGGTCCCGTCGTCCCGTCGTCCCGTCGGGTGCGGCCGACACATCCTGCGGTCCAGACGCACCCGGGGTTGCGAGCGACGCAGGCGGCCCGTCCGCAGGGTCCGGCACGCGCAGCGACGGCACGTTCTGGGCAGCAACGCGTCGACGCCGCAGTCCTTCGAGCGCCCGTGCTCGGCACTGATCCTGGAGGCTGAACCCCGGGTCACCCGGCGGTGGATCGGCGACACGGGTCCAGGTGCCGTCCGGCCCGAGCGTCCAGGAGTTGGCCCGGTCGGCCAGGGCCGCGTCGAGCAGATCGACCAGCCGCCGGCCGATGGCGGCGTCCTGGACGGGCACGATCACCTCCACCCGCCGATCGAGGTTCCGCTCCATCATGTCCGGGGACCCGAACGAGATCCGCAGCGGTCGGCAGTGGTCACCCCCGAAACGGAAGATCCGGGAGTGCTCCAGGAAGCGGCCGACGATCGACCGGACCCGGATGTTGTCCGACAGCCCCTCGACTCCGGGGCGGAGACTGCACCGGCCACGGACCACGAGGTCGACCGACGTGCCGGCACGTGACGCCCGGTAGAGGGCGTCGATGACCTCGGGATCGGTCAGACCGTTGGTCTTCAGCACGATGCGGCCGTGTGGCCCCGCCGCGGCCTCGCCGTCGATGGCCGCGATCACCTCCGACCGGGTGGTCAGCGGCGACACCACCAGGCGACGGAATCCGACCTCGGAACCGGACCCCGTGAGGAGGTTGAAGACCTCCGCCACGTCGGCGCCGATGTCGACGTCCGCGGTCAGGAGTCCGATGTCCTCATAGGTGCGGGCGGTCACCGAGTTGTAGTTGCCGCTCCCCAGGTGGCAGTAGCGCCGGGTGCCGTCCCCTTCGCGCCGGATCACCAGGGACATCTTCGAGTGGGTCTTGATCCTGCGCAGTCCGTACACGACCTGGACGCCCGCCTCCTCCAGGGCCCGTGCCCAGGCGATGTTGGCCCGTTCGTCGAACCGGGCCTGCAGCTCCACCACCGCGGTGACCTGCTTGCCGGCCTGCGACGCCTTGATCAACGAGTTCATGATCGGACTGTCGGTGCCGGTCCGGTAGAGCGTCTGCTTGATGGCGAGGACGTCCGGATCCGACGCGGCCCGCTCGACGAACGCCTCGATCGACGCGGCGAACGACTCGTAGGGATGGTGCACGAGCACGTCCCCTTCGGCCAGGACGGCGAAGAGGTCGACGTCCCCGGCGAGCTGCGGGGGCACGAGGGGGGTCCAGGGCTCCGGCGCCAGGTCCGGCCGGTCCAGCTCCCCCACCGCGCGCAGACCGCCCAGGTCGATGGGCACATCGGCGAGGAAGACGTTGTCCTCGGGTACGTCGACCGCGCTCACGAGCATGTCGAGCAGCTCCGAGGAGATGGCGGCCGACACCTCGAGCCGGACCGCCTGGCCGAACCGCCGCCGGTGGAGCTCGAGCTCCACGGCGGCCAGCAGATCCTGTGCGTCGTCCTCGTCGACACTCAGGTCCGCGTTCCGCGTCACCCGGAACACGTGGTGCTCGGCCACCGACATGGCCGGGAACAGGCTGTCCAGGTGGGCGGCGATGACCTGTTCGACCGGGACGATCCGGCGGGCGTCGGGCAGGACCACGAACCGGGGAAGGAGCGGCGGCACCTTCACCCGGGCGATCCGCTGCTCGTCGGTGCGCGGGTCGACCACCCGGACGACCAGGTTGAGGCAGAGGTTCGAGATGTAGGGGAACGGGTGGCCCGGATCCACCGCCAACGGGGTCAGGATCGGGAAGATGACCCGGTTGTACACCTCGTCCAGATGGTGCCGGTCCGCACCGTCGAGTTGGTGCCAGTCCGCCAGCACGATGCCCGCCCGGTTCAGGTCGGGCAGCACGCCGTCCGCGAACACCCGGCTCTGCCGTCCGACCAGACCGGTGACCCGTTCGGCGATGGCCGCCAGCTGCTCGCCGGGACTCAGCCCGTCGGGCGAGCGGGTGCGGAGCCCGGCGGCCACCTGGTCCTCCAGGCCGGCCACCCGGACCTGGAAGAACTCGTCGAGGCCCTCGGTGAAGATGGCCAGGAACTTGGCCCGCTCCAGCAACGGTTGACGGGGATCGGCCGCCAGGTCGAGGAGCCGGTCGGCAAAGTCGAGCCACGACAGCTCACGGTTGGCGAACCGTTCGGGGACCGAGGAGATGTCAGGCGTGGATTCCGGGCCGTCCGCGTCGGTCAGCGTCGCCACCGAGTCGGGGGCGACCACCGGCTCCGGAGAGCCGACCACCGGAGCCCCGACCACC
>Ga0209698_10003867_pt1 | contig 16557 bp, 2 predicted proteins | sample LitLauG_LLR_2012_FD_187203 | JGI IMG/M metagenome (GOLD analysis project Ga0209698, IMG submission 187203) | Freshwater sediment microbial communities from Pennsylvania, USA - Little Laurel Run_MetaG_LLR_2012 (SPAdes) (version 2) | ecosystem: Environmental > Aquatic > Freshwater > Creek >...
CCTTGAACTCCTTGAATGCCTTGTGCTCCGTCCGCTCCCGTAGTGCCTTGTGTTCCCGTTGCACCCTGCAAGCCGGTGCTCCCCGTTGCACCTTGAGCACCATTTGTTCCTTGAACGCCTGTAGAGCCAGTTGTTCCTTGGCTGCCCGTTGCTCCTGTACTTCCCTGCACGCCAGTACTACCAGTGCTTCCTTGTGCACCGGTACTTCCCGTTGTGCCTTGAATACCGTCTGTTCCTTGAACACCTTGAACACCTTGAACACCAGTCGTACCTATTGCACCTTGAGCACCAGTTGTTCCCTGAACACCTTGACTTCCTGTGCTACCAATAGTTCCTTGAACTCCTTGAATGCCTTGTGCGCCTGTTGTGCCAGTTGTTCCTTGAATGCCAGTTGTACCCTGAGCGCCTTGCGTTCCCGTCGTGCCTTGGATTCCTTGAGTGCCCTGAGCGCCCGTAGTACCTTGTGGACCTGTTGAAGAAGCCCAAGCATATGCACTACCTGTCCATTGCAAGTAAGTGCTCGCTACAGATGGAGCCACAATAAATGATGTTGCACTTGCACCAGTTTGGTAAGGAATTTGATTGGCAGTACCACCAGCAACATTTGTTGCAGATGTAGCTGTACCACTCAATGCACCACTAAACGTTGTTGCTGTTAATGTATTTGTACTTGGGTTGTACGTCAAACTACCGTTGACGTCAAGTGCTAAATTACCAGTCGTTGCAGATACAAACGTTGGATAGAATGTTGCATTTGTTGATGCTGCTGTTACTGTTGATGCAGGAGAATAAACAACATTAAGAGTATTTCCTGTATATGCTAGACCTGTTCCTGCTGGCGTTGATGCTGGACCACTAAACTCAACCCACGATGTACCTGTATATGTGTAGCTATTACCAAAGTCAACTGTATCGCTGGAATTGTTGTCAAATACTGCTGCATTCAACGTTGGTGCTGTAAACGTGTACGTGTATGAACCGGCACTTCCACCAGATACTTGAGCAATGTTATTTGCCTTGCCTGCTAGACCACCTGCAGGCGTACCACCGTGTTCAAGATTGATACCAAAACGATCGCCAGTTGTAACTGCGCGGCCGAGTAAGTCAACCCAAGCTGAACCACTCCAAACAAAGGCGTGACCAGCAAACCCAGCCCACGCTCCTGTTGGAGAAGCGGCTGCAATATATGTATAACCAATTGCTGGTGATCCTGGTGGAGCGTTTAGCGAGTCGTCCAATAAATCAGCTGCGGAAATTGGCTCATCCCAAATTAAACCTGTTACTTTACCATCAACATATGCTTTTGTTGCTGCCGATTGTGATGTTGCTGGTGCTCCACTATACAGTACCAAGTCGCCAGTCATCGTATCACCAGCTTTGTTAACTGGCGTGTATGTTAGTGCAGTTGTGACATCACTTGATGTTAGTGTATGCCAAGCTGGGTTTCCAGACGATACGACTAGGAACTGTCCTGTCGTTCCAATAGCTAACGTCGATGTCGTGCTTGCTGCCGTTTGATAAACGAGACTACCTGTTGCACCGCCGGCAATGCTAGTTGCGCTTCCACTAACGGTGGCGGCAAGCGTTCCAGGAATCGTAAGTGTTCCAGTACTTGTTGAAATCGTATCAGTGAGTTCATTAATATTAATTGTCATTGCTGTGTCCTATTTTTAATATTTATCCAACGATCTCAACGGTCTCAACCGCTGCCAACCACTTAATGCTTGTCGCTGCTGCACCCGTGACTTGAATTTCCAAACTACCAGTTGTCGTATTAGCAACAACTTGTGCTGACCAAGTCATTCCTGCGAATGGGAAATTTGTGTCTTGTACCGTTCCAACAATTGCAGTTGTAGCTACACCAGACGCACGACTAATAACACCAGTAAATGTCCATGCAGCTGTATTTGTTGTTCCGTTTCTTGCTACAAGTTTAGCTTCAAAGAACCAAGAGCCATTGTCGACAAGAACTAACGCTGCTGGACTTGTCATTGGAATATTGGCTGTCGCATCTGTTGTTGATGCATTGACAATATAAAGACTCTTTTTTGCATCACCTGCCGTAGCAAATGCACTATCAGCAAATGCAAATTGTCCTTGTGTTGTAGTTGTTGCAAAGTTACCGAATGCAATACTATTTGTTCCTGTTGCTATTGGAGCAGTTGGTGAAACAGGATTTGCAGCATACAATTGTGGTTGTGGATATGCCCAGATAGGTTGGGCGCCACCGCCCTGCGATATGATTGCTTGTCCAGTTACTCCTGGTCCTAAACTTGAGCCGCCAAGCAACCAAGCGCCAGATGCATCAATGTTTAGTGTTTCGCCAACTGTATTAACATAAAATGAAAAACCAGAACTATCACCGAGGTTGAGATTTGTTGATCCGCCAGTACTGATATTAATGTTGTCGCCACCAAAACCTGCAATAGAAGAATTTCCGGCGTTAGATATGCTCAAGTTGAGACCAACTGGTGTTACACCACCAATGTTGTTTCCAATTCTCAACGTTGATGTTGTATTTGTCCAAGTCAAATATGACGATGCATCAAATGCACCACTTGTGTTATATTGAAGTTGTGTTGAACTACCTGCAGGTGTTCCTGTTGGAACTGCCCATGCAAACGCTGAACCGTTCCATTCGAGATATGTATTAGCCGTCGTCGGAGCTGTAACAAATCCTGTTGTACTTGCTGCTGTTTGATAAACAATATCATTTGCGGCGCCGCCGGCGATATTTGTTGCCGTTCCTGCTGTCGATCCTTGGATACCTTGAACGCCTTGCGTTCCGGTTGTACCTTGCGTTCCGGTTGTACCTTGAACACCTTGCGTTCCTTGACTACCTGTAGAACCAGTTGTTCCTTGCGTTCCTTGACTACCTGTAGAACCAGTTGCTCCTTGAACTCCTGTTGTTCCTTGTACGCCGGTTGAGCCTGTCGTTCCTTGACTACCTGTAGAACCAGTTGTTCCTTGGTTACCAGTCGCTCCTGTACTTCCTTGACTACCTGTAGCACCAGTTGTTCCTTGGCTACCAGTATTACCCGTTGATCCTTGTGGACCTGTTGTTCCTTGACTGCCAGTAGAACCTGTTGCGCCCTGTGCGCCATCGTGTCCCGCTGCTCCTTGAGAACCTGTCGTACCTTGTGCACCAGTAGAACCAGTCGTGCCCTGGCTGCCATTAGTACCTGCTGAACCTTGCGCACCTGTTGTTCCTTGCGCACCAGTAGATCCTGTTGTACCTTGGCTGCCATTAGTACCTGCTGAACCTTGCGCACCTGTTGTACCTTGTGCACCAGTAGAGCCAGTAGCACCTTGTGAACCGTTCGTTCCCGATGTACCTTGTGGACCTGTTGTTCCCTGAGTGCCAGTAGATCCTGTTGTTCCTTGGCTGCCTGTAAATCCAATTGCTCCTTGTATACCATTTGGACCTTGCACGCCTTGAATACCAATTGGACCTTGCGTTCCTTGTATTCCTTGACTGCCTGTAGATCCTGTTGTTCCTTGCGCACTAATTTCAATAACTGTTGGAGTGCCATTGTCTTGTTTGATGTACACTTTGCCATCGTATGTGTTGATAGCAATTTCGCCGAGTGCTAGCTGTGATGTTGTGGGAACTCGTCCAGGGACAGAGCTCCTTTTAATGAGGATTGTGTTCGCCATAAAGATGGTCCTTAAATATGTAAAACAGTTATATAACTGCAGTCGTATTTATGACAAAGTATAAAAGAAATGAGGGGAATTTCTCCCCTCAAATCAGTCCCATCCCACAGAGATTCTTTATGCTGTATATGTACCGTTTGTTGTCCACTTAATCCAAGTATTAGAACCACTTGTACCAGTTGTAAACGTGCCTGTTGCAACAGCTGTTGCATAGTTGGCTGTTGGAACAGATAGAATAACAATACCGGATCCACCAGCACCGCCAACACCACTATTTGTTCCACCGCCACCGCCGCCACTACCTGTATTGGCTGTAGCTGTTCCACCTGTACCGCCTGCTGTACCACTGCCAGCGCCTGCACCACCTCCACCACCAGCTCCCGGATTGACGCTACCGCTAGCACCACCTCCACCACCGCCACCGGCATATGTTCCACCGCCAAGAATTGCTGAAAGAGTAATGCTTGATCCGCCCGCTCCAGATTGAGTCGATATTGAGTTAGCACCCACTCCACCTGCGCCACCACCACCAGCTGCAGGAGCATTAATTCCAGTTGTAGAACCTGTTCCTGTACCACCGTTATATCCTTGACCTGGCACTCCTAATCCACCAACAACAGTTACGCCTGTTGTAGTGGCTGTTGATCCACCACCTGAACCGCCAGCGCCACCAAATCCAACTGATGCGACACCAGCGTCGCCTCCACCTCCACCACCGTAGGCTACTGCAATTCCTGTAATGCTTGAGTTACCACCAGAGCTACCGATAACAGTATTTGATGCTGCACCAGCACCGCCAGATCCAATTGTAATGTTATATGTACGACCAGTACTTAAATTGACAGTACCAGTTGCTACACCACCAGCACCACCTCCACCACCCCAGTTGTTACCACCTCCACCGCCTCCACCAATAACTGCATAGCTTGCAGCGTATGTTGTTGATCCAAAGTATCCAAGACTTGCTGGAGCTAATGTTGCAAATGGAGCCTGTTGTGGAATGAAGCTTGACGTATAACGCAACACTCCTGTTGACAAACGAATATTTGCACATTGACCAAAAATTGTATAATTTGCTGCACTATATGTTTGGCCACCGATAACTAATCCCTTCGTTGCTGTTACTGTATATACAGAACTATTAGCGATTGTTGTCGACCCGACCATTGCACCGTTTACATAGATCGTAAAAATTGAATTTGTTCCAGAAATCTGCCTCGTGCAAGCAATATGTGTCCAGGAATTAAACATTGCTGGTACTGTCATTGAATATCCAGCATTTGAATTATTCCAACCGGATCCGCTACCAACAAACAATGTTAGATTTGTTGTACCACTCGTAGTAAGACGGAACGGTGATAAGAATGTAGCCCAATCCGTTGAAGTTGCACTACTTGTACTTGAACTTGCGACCATGATGTCGCCGGTGCCACCTGATCCCTTAGCAGTTATGTAAAACCAGCCTTCACAAGTAAAATTATCATTCCAATCTGCATAGTTAAATCCATTAACATAGAAAGCAGACGTACCAGTCAAGTTAATTACGTTCTGGTTAAATAATGGATTTGCACTTGTGATCGATGGATTGGAACCAGAAATATTAATAAATCCAACTGACTGTCCGCTTGTTTCATTTATCGTCGTTGCACCAGAAGTACCATTTCCTGAAATTAACAACGTTGTGCTATTTCCATACAAGTCTTGATCAGCACGATACTGTAGACGTTGCGGTGGTGTAAATGTGCCTGTGTAACGAACAGCGCCGATCGTTACACGGACATCCTGAATATATCCGCTAGTTGAAGTTCCATTTGGAATAAGGCCGAGTAATAATGGCTGGGTGCCACCACCGTCGAGTGATCCAGCAAATGTTCCAGCAGTACCTGGAACGCCATTAACATAGACCGTGAACGAATTTCCATTCCTTGTAACAGCAATATGATTCCATGTATTTGTTACTAAAGTTGCTGGATTGTTTGCTATATCAGTTCCTATTAATGAATTGTTGTTATATGCTGCAAATTTTACGTTAGCAGCCGAAACTCGAATCAACCACATATTAGCAGCATACGTAGCACTAGAATTTGAAAGAATGCCTGCAGGTGATGAAGCGTAATAGAACCAACATTCCATTGTGAAGTTGCTTGTTCCTAATGCATTGCGAGGACTTGACGACAACGTTGCACCAATCCCAGAGGTGTTTGGAAATTTTATACTATTAGCAATGCCTCGATTTTGAACATTCGAAACTGTTACGCCGGTTCCAAACACAAGCGACGTATTAGAAACGATATCAGTAGCTGTCGTTGAACTAGTAGCACCACCACCTGGAATCAACGCTGTTACATAACGTGCATATGGATCAGTCTGTTGTTGAACATATTGTGGCAGCGTGAGCATTGCTGTCGGTGGAACAAAATTCTGTGTATAACGAGCAACGTTAAGAGTTATACGAAGGTCTTGCATATATCCATTGAAATACCAAGCACCTTCTGAAAGTTCGCCAATTGTTGCCGCACTTGTCAATCCACCAGCAAGACTTAATGAGTTGCTATCAACGAATGTTCCTTGAGATACACCATTAGAATAAAATGTCCAGTTGTTACCATTGCGAACTACTGCAATATGTGTCCAAACACTTGCTGTTGGTGTATACGACCAGTTGATATTTGCCTGAGTTCCGGATGTTTGATTACGGTGAAGTGAAAAATTATTTGCTGTTAATACGTTAAATCCAAATGCCCACTTAGGCGTGCTACCACCGCCATTATCCTGAGAAATAATACAAGATGCTGCGGATGCGCTATTTAAATATACCCAGCACTCGAGTGTAAAGTTATTACTTCCAATTCCAAATGCTTGACCAACATACGAATTAGGTATTGACAAATAATTGCTCGAACCGTTGAAGAACATCGACGAACCATTCCATTTAGATTGACCTGTACTTGTTACCGAACCTGTCGCCGTAATTGGAAAGTTTTGTGCAGCATCAGTGAATGTAGTTCCGGAATTCGCACCATTACCGTTTACTAATAAGATAACATTGTTGGCATATGGATCTTGTTGTGCAACCGGGAATAGCGGTTGAAGAGAATATGAATTGCTCGTTGGTGTAAAATTGTTGCTGTACAATGCTGTTCCATTGACGATACGAAGATCATCAAGATATCCATTTATGTGCCATACGTTTGTATCCTGGTTAGCACCAATCCAAAGCGCAGTAGTTGCAGCTTGAATTGTTGTTGTATACGTTTGTGTTCCAACATTTACACCGTTAACAAATAGTGTTAGCAAGCCACCACGTCTTACAAGTGCTACATGGGTCCACGTTGATGTTGGCAACGAATATGTAAACGTAGCAGTCACGCTCGTGTTGACAACAAATTGAATCTGTGTAGTGCTGTATTCAAAGATCCATGAATATGCACCAGAAACCCACGAACAAACAATTACTGACCACGGTGACGTAAAAGAGTTAACATACAACCACGTTTCAATTGTAAAGTCGTTTGTTCCAAGCGAGTATGCAGGAATGTTTGGAGCCGAAAGATATCCAGTTGCTGTAGCAGGAAACGAAGCACTATATCCACCAAACTTATATACAGAATTTGAAAATGTTACTCCTCCACCGTTTGTTAGTGTTGCATTGTATACGGAAGAATCTGTTAGATTGTTGTCAAAGTGTAACAATAGTGCCGTCTGTGATTGTGTTGGCAGTGCTGCTAGCACTTGTTGTGGTTGAGTTGGTAGTGTTAAAAAGTTAGACGTATAAACTACCGCACCATTTACAATACGAAAATCATCAAGATATCCCGTAATCCCTGAACCTGAAAGTGGTCCGCCGATAGTAAGAGCAGCACCAGAATCATAAATCGTTCCAGCAGACGTACCCGTAGCTTGCTGAACGCCGTTCAAATAGGTTGTGTATACGTTTCCGTTTCGAACTACAGCAAGGTGTGACCATGTATTTGACGTTGGCGTGCCCATCGACAATGGACCGAAACTCCAAGCACCATTTGCTGTACTATGGTACCAATTCAATGAATTTGAGCCGCCATTGTATCCAAAAATCCAGCCAGATCCAACACCACCATTCCATCCTTTTGATGCAATGGCAGAACCCGTTGTTGATCCAGTTGGATAATACCAACATTCAATTGTAAAATTGTTTGCACCAAGAATAAGTGATGTAGCACTTGGAATAGATATCCAAGAAGTAGCAGTTGCAACCAGTGATGCAGTACCATACTTAAATTGTGCTGTGCTTAATGCTGCTCCCGATCCTACTACCGTTGGCGTTTCTCCATATGATGAACTATCAACAAATGTCGTTGATCCGTTTGTTCCATCAAAGTTGAGAAGCAATGTTGTTGTAGTATTATTAAAATTTGCAAGTTGATGATTTGGTACGTTAAAGGCTGCTGTGTAAACCGCAGAGTTTGTAATACGAACATCGTCGATGTATCCTGGGAAACCAAGACCACTACCAGCGCCTCCAATCAATACGTTATTTAAATTTGCATTTAGTGTCAGGGAAGATGTTGTTGTAGTACCTGCAACGCCGTTCAAATATGGAGTAAATGTAGTTCCATTACGAACGAGAGCGACGTGGTTCCACGTTCCTGCTGTTAATGTTCCCAATGATGCTCCAGATTGAATATCCCACGTAGATCCATTGCTTGAAAGATAATAGTTTAGTACACCCGAGGATGCCGTTGGAAATGATAACGCCCAGGATTGATTTTTTGCTAAGAGATATGTATTTGCTGCAATAGAAGAAAGAGCAGGAATGTATATCCAAGCTTCAACAGTAAAATTATTTGTTCCAAAATTAAACTCTGGTGCATATGGAACTGTTAGATAGCTTGTAGAATTAAACAATCCAGACGCACTGCCATACTTAAATTGTGCTGTACTGATTGCTGCTGTTCCAACAGGCGTAACGTAGTGATTGTATGCCGAACTATCTGTAAAGATTGTTGATCCATTTGCTTGTCCTTCAAAGTTTAGCAACAACGTCGTCAAACTATTATTATTAGTTCCATAAGTTGTTAATGCAGATTGTGGAACAATAAAAGCCGATGTTGTTGATCCTTGCGTTGGGTACATTGCCGTTCCTTTAAGGACTCGGAGGTCATAAATGTATCCACCCAATCCATATCCATCAGAGCGGCCACCGATAACTACCTTGCCGCCATTGGCGCCAGATGCATACATTGTACCTGTTAGTGCTTGTGCAAATGTACATTTTCCATTTTGGAAAATATTGATATAACCACCACTACGAACAACAGCAATGTGCTGCCATGTATTCAATGGAATTGGTGCACCAAGTCCAGCATTAACGAGGTCTGGTGTCGTTCCGCCGTTAGAACAACAGTCAAGTTGTGGTGCGCCTGATGACGATAATCCAAGTCGTAGACCACCATAGTTTGTTGTGCTCGTTGTGGGATTAAGAATTTGTGTGTATGTTGTAGGAGTATTTGTAAGATATAACCAAAGTTCAACGGTAAGATCGCCAACACCAAAGTCCATTGCAGTTGTTGCATTGGTAAACTGCAAATATCCAGCTGCGGTGTTTAACGCTCCTGTTCCTGTAAACTTTAAAGCTGATGGACTGCTTGAACCAAAAAGATTATTTGGTTGTGTAACTGAGGTTGCAGCTGTACCAGTAAACACCGTCAATGAAGTCAATGCAACAGGAGTTGTTGACTGATCGGTTGTTACTGACGAACCATCAAGAAATAACGTTTCGTTTGTAATTACTGTTAGGGGTGCTGCTGGTGGTGTGAACGTTTGTCCATACTTTGCAACACCGTTTGTAATACAGAAGTCATCGATGTATCCTGCAGTAATGCCGTTACTTCCTGTAAGCGTTGAGCCGCCGATTGATATATTTGTTGACGTTGGACCACTGTATACTGATAACGTTGATGTCGTCTGTCCTTGCTGAACACCGTTTAGATATGTTGTAATTATTGCACCGTTACGAACAACTGCAAGATGTGTCCACGAATTCAGTGGTATTACTCCCATTGCTAAGCCGCTAACAAGGTCCCATGAGCTACCACTTGAAGAAGAATAAAATGATACTCCAGTGCTACCTGCTGTAGGAAAGTAACCAAACAACCACGGTGAGTTCCCCATTACACCCCATCCTTTGGATGCAATGCAGCTGTTTCCTGAGGCGCTTGGTGTTGATGTTAAATAAATCCAGCACTCGATTGTAAAATTATTAGTTTTGAAATTAAATTCAAGGGCATCGGGATATTCAATCCAGTTTGATGTACTAAACGATCCAGATGTATTGCCAAATTTTGCTTGAGCAGTACTCAACGTTGGCGAGCCATTAAAAATATTTGCTGTGCCGTGATTGTATGGTGAACGATCAACGAATACGTTTGTTCCTGGCTGCCCTTCAAAGTCAAGCAACAATACTGTTGGAGACTTTGGTTGAATTGTTGTCGTCAGTGCTGTCGTTGGTGGAACAAAATTTGTTGTGTAGCGAGCAAGACCGTTTGTAATGCGAAGTCCGTCCATATAACCAACGTATGATACACCTGTGCCTGTATAAGAACCTATACACAATGGCACTGCTGCTGGATAGAGTGCTAAAGAAGACGTTGTTTGTGTTCCTGCAATTCCGTTGATGTATGGCGTAAAAACGTTGCCGTTGCGAACAAGCGCAACGTGTGTCCACTGCGCTTGTGGAACAGTCCCCATTGATACAGCACTTGCAATATCAAATGTTGAACCGTTTGATGATAGATAATACGTTAGTGCGCTTGACCCAGCTGTGGCAAAATATCCAAAAATATAACTAGTCGTGCTCGATGAAATAAGATCGCCAATTAGTGCCGAGCCTTGTATGATGGAGCTGACAGCTGGAATATATACCCAACATTCAATCGTGAAATTGTTTGATCCCATGTTGAATTCGCTTGTGTGTGCGAATGAGAACCAATTTCCATTAGTAAACGATCCACAGCTACTACCAAATCGTGCTGATGTTGTGTTGTATGTTGGCGAACCTGTTAAAGTTGCAAGTCGTCCATACCGTGAGCTGTCAGCAGGAAGATTTGTTGAGGACATTGTTCCTGTGCCTTCAAAATTCAACTCAAGAACTGTCTTGTCTTCTGTAACATCAATGAAGTTGCTTTCTGTATTTTGTGAGAAGCCTGGTGGAACAAATTGAGCAGTATAACGAGCAATACCAACAGTAATTCTTAAATCTTGCACATATCCGTTTATGTAGGCATTGTCTCTTGATTCATATCCTACAACAAGTGGGTTTCCTGTGTTTCCAAACACTTGACCTGACGATATTGTCGTTGTTGCCTGTTGAACGCCGTCAACAAATATGTATACGTTTGTACCGCTTCTTACTGCTGCGATGTGGTGCCAGTTGCCGTCGTCTACGCTTACGGTTGTTACGTCAAGGTTTGTGAGAGTACCTGATACGTTCCACGTAAGTTGTGGACCGGTGCTATTACCGACCACTTTAAGTCCCCACGTTCCAGCAGCAGGCGTTCCTGTAAAAAACGATTGACTAAAAATTGGAGCATATTGCGTTTGAGTACCGTTTGATTTCCACCAACATTCAACCGTGAAGTCGCTTGTTCCAAAAGAATATACTGATGTTGCTGCATATGACAGCTGAGCAGCTCCATTGAAATATAATGAGGAGCTTCCAAACTTACTTGCTGCTAATGAGTATACAACGTTAGTGTTTGTTAGCGCTCCAACCAATCCCATTTGTTCCTGCACCAATGTACTACCCGTTGGTGCACCACTTCCTGGAATTAGAAGGACTACACTACTTAAATATGGATCACCTTGTGCTACAAGCGTATTGTCGTAACCTGCTGCTGACGTTACAGTATTATTAAACATTCGTTACATCCTTAGATTTTAGAAGAAATTGTAGCCGCCAACAAATCCGTACCATACTGCACCACCGTTAAATGTTGTCAACGTAACAACGTCTGTACGACTTGCTGTAACTGTCAATCCTGGAGCGACGCCACCAGCCCACTTAATGCTTGGTGAAGATATTGCTGTTGCACCAGTATCGCTGTATACCAATGGTGTCCAGATAATTGTACGACCGCCTGTGCTATCTTGTGTTAGGAACAACGTAACGCTAAATGCTGTTGTTGATCCTGTTGGAACGTTTTGTAACGTGATACCAGTTACGTTTCCTGTCAGTGTCAAGTTTTGTACATTGCCTTTTGAGCAATCAATGATCAACTGACCAGTTACAGTACTTTGGCTTTGTGCCGCCTCAACTAAACCAGATCCAAGGACGACTTCGCCGGCTTGACCAGTACCTGTTGCTGCACCTGCTGTCAATGTAATGTTGCCACCAGCTTGGTTTGTACCAAGGCCAGCAGCTGCTGTCAATGTGATTGCGCCGCCTGCTGATGTTCCTGATGTTGCTTGTGTTGAACTGATTGGAACAGATGATGATGAACTTGCACCAGATGAACCAGCAACAGATGTTGCTGTACCACCGCCACCACCACTTGCTGTTGCCCACGTAAATGCACTACCCGTCCACTGCAAGTATGTACTTGCAACTGATGGAGCAGTAATAAATGATGTTGTGTTTGCGGCTGTTTGATAAACAATTTGGTTTGCGGCGCCGTTAGCAACATTTGTTGCTGTTGTTGCCGAACCTGCTGTTGCCCAAGCAGGAGCACCGGACACCATTGTTAGAACATAGCCGTTCGTGCCAGCTGCAAGCATTGTCGTTGCACCAGAACCCGTTTGATATGGTAAGGAACCTGCTGCACCGCCTGCAATGTTTGTTGCTGTTGTAGCGGTTGACGCTGTCAAGACTTGTGACTTCCATCCGCTGTTGTAGAAGTAGAACAAGCTGTTTGTCGTATCAACATATAACGGTGCTGATCCTGTGAATGATGTTGGAACGCCTGTTGGTGTACCTGCACCAGATGCAATATACTGGAAACCAGTTGTTGCTGTTGTTGCAAGAGCTGTACCGCTTCCTTGGATCACGTTGCCTGTACCAGAAACTGTCAATGTTGAAACACCATTTGTGTTCAATATGATTGAGCCATTACCGTAGAAACCAGTGACAGCCGTCACGTTGACGTTTCCACCAATCACTGTCAAACCATTCACGCTTCCACTTGAAATGTTAACAGCACCTGTTGCAACAGCACCGGCAGCATTTGATGTACCACCAACAATGTTGACAGCACCAGGAGCACCAGCACCTGAAGATGGGCCTGGACCGCCTTGAATTGTAATTGCTGTTCCAACTGATCCTGCACTATTTCCTATGATTGTTGCTGCAGAACCACCAGAAGCTAACGTCATTGTGTATGTGCTTGGGTTGAACGACAGACCGGCATTGCTTTGAAGTGATACTGTGCCTGTTGCCGCACTCAAGAATGGAATGTCATAAGAAGCATTTGTTGTTACATTTGTTGCTGTCACGCTTGTTGCAGATGTAGCGTTACCGCTCAATGCACCGCTAAATGTTGTTGCTGTAATTGTTCCACCAGAAACTGTGATGCTGCTATCTGCACCAATAGAACCTGCGTTGTTATACAGAATCTGTCCTGATGATCCTGGTGCTGGAAGAACGTTTGTCCACGATGGATTGCTGCCAACGCCACCTGAAGCAAGAACATATCCAAGCGTACCATTCGTTAAGAACGCTGTTGTGCCTGAAGCTGATTGATATGGAATGTTGCCAACTGCACCACCCGACAAACTTGTTGCATGACCTGATGTCAACGAGGATGCTGTTCCTGTCAAGCCCGTACCTGCACCTGTGAATGAAGTTGCAGTGAATACGCCCGTGCTTGGAACATATGTCAACAAGTTTGTTGTTGCATCAACTGTAATTGGAAGATTGCCAGTTGCAGCACTTACAAATGTTGGATACCATGTTGCAGAGCTTGCTGCTGCATTATCAACAACAGCAACCGTGTTTGTGCTTGAAGAGTTTCCTGCTGACTGCCACGATGGTGTGCCTGAAACCATTGTCAAGACATAACCAGCTGTACCTGCTGGTAGATATGCTGTTGTTCCTGATGCTGACTGATATACCAACGAACCAGCTGAACCAGCGGACAAGTTTGTTGCCGTTGCTGCTGACAATACACTCAATGACGTTGGATTTGTCCACTGTGGTGCTGATGCACCTGCTGTCAAGACATATCCTGTTGTTCCTAATGGTACAGAAGACGTTTGTGTATTGCTTGTTTGATACAACACTGCACCAGCTGTTCCAAGAGGACCAACAGCAGCAGCAATTGTTGCGCTTGATGCATTACCAGACAACGAACCAGCAAAGATTGACGATGTCAATGTACCTGTGCTTGGAACAAATGTCAAATTAGTACTGTCAACTGTCACTGCACGATTACCAGTTGATCCAACAACAAATGTTGGATACCATGTTGCAGAGCTTGTTGTGTTGTTTGTGACTGCAACATTGTTGGCATTTGTTGCTGTAGTTGCGCTCGTTGCTGTTGTTGCCGTAGCAGCATTACCCGTAACGTCACCTGTCAATGCACCAACAAATGTTGTTGTCGACAATGTTCCAGTGCTTGGAACAAATGTAAGAACTGAACTATCAACTGTGATTTGTTGATTGCCACTTGTTGCTGTAACAAATGTTGGATACCACGTTGTGGAACTTGATGTGTTATTTGCGACTGCAACTGTGCTTGCGCTTGTTGCTGATCCTGCTGATGCCCAAGCTGGAGCACCAGAAACCATCGTCAAAACATAACCATTCGTACCAGGTGAAATATAGCTCGTTGTTGCTGTTGAGCTGCTTGTTTGATATGGAATAGAATTTACAATTAAACCAGACAAGTTATATGCTGTTGTTGCATTGGTTGCTAATGTTGCCGTTGCAGCATTACCACCAATATTCAACGAAGCTGCTGTACCTGTTAATCCTGTACCTGCACCATTAAATGTTGTTGCTGATACTGTACCAGCAAATGTTGCATTTTGTGATGTATCAAGAGTTAATGTTGGACTTCCTGCTGGACTTGATGAATAACCAAGCATTACTTTTCCAAGAGAGTTCCACAAAATCATATCGTTGCCGCTGGCAAACCATACATTGCTTGGAACACCGCCAATATCATTTGCATAGTAAGCAGGACCAATAGACATTGCTTTGCTGTTCAACAATATTGAACCGTTAACTGCAAGTCCAGAAATATTTGTTAATTCTGGTGTGTAGAATGAACCAATGAATGTTCCACCGGCAGTCAATCCAGCAAACGTTGGACTTGATGTTGTTGCAATTGCTTGTGGCAATGATAAAGTAACGCTACCTGTGCTTGCACTTACAATAACTTCACTTGTTGTACCTGTCAATGATGTAACACCAGTGTTGGAAATAACACTACCAGAAACGCTAATTCCCGTTCCGCCTGTATATGTTGCTCCACCAGAGAACTGTGTAAATGTGATTGGATTTGTATTGATAATTGTTGCATCACCAGTACCTGTACCAACTGCATTCTGTACCCATCCTTGACCAGCTTGCGTTGAACCTTCGCTGATGTAGATAAAATCGCCAGCATGAACTTCGCCAGGAGTACTATTATCATAGTCAGTTGCACGAGTTAACACTCCAGCAACGCCAACTGCACCAACAGTTGTTACGGTATAGATACCATTTTGCTTATTGTCTGTTTGGTTCTTAACAAGTACGCGTTGACCAATTGCTGTTAATGCATATCCATCAATTGTAACAACACCGGCTGGTGTTGTTAGAGTATCACCAGGGCCTGTACCAGTGCCAATAATGTACGTTGCACCAAGGTCAGCGGTCGTACCAACTTCAACGGCATTGTGAATGTTTAAGTTTGCAGCGACGTTATCAACGTATGCTTTTGTTGCTGCATCTGTATTAGACGTTGGTGTTGCAAGATTTGTAATCTTGTAAGCACCCATATTCAATGCACCTTGCATTGTATCGCCAGCACGATTAACAGGTGTGTATGTCAATGCCGTTGTAACATCGCTCGACGTCAATGTAACCGCACCCGTACGAGAATTAAAGCTCGTTACTGTTGCTGTAATTGGCTGCCAAGATGCTGCTGTACCGTTTGATGTTAGAACATATCCACTATTACCAATTGCAAGACGAGTTGCTGTATTAGGACCTGAACCAATGATCAAATCGCCAGTTGATGTAATTGGAGACAATGCATTGAATGCTGCACTTGCTGTTGTCTGTCCTGTACCACCTTGGCTGATTTGTGCTGTGCCAGAAATTTGACTGAACGAGTAATCACCCGTCTGTGCTGTAATAACACCTGTACGACCAAATACACTATTGACTGTGCTTGCAACTGATGTCCATGACATTGCACCCGTTGGACCACCAGATGTTAGAACTTGACCGACTGTACCATAGCTTGGCGTTGATCCAAAGCCAAGTGCGCCTGATGTATTGAATGTTAATAGTGCTACTGGGCTGCTTGATAGTGGTTGTTGCATGATACGAACGTAGCCGTTTGTACCATAGCTACTAACTATCAAATCGACATTACCATTCAAACCACCATATTGACCATCACCAGCTGTAATTGTTACGTTACCACCATTGCCACCAATGCCAGTTGTTCCTGTAGCAGAAATCTTTACATTCAAACCACTATTGGTGTATGGAATACCTGCACGTAAGACAAGATCACCACCTGGGAAATTGATAACACCATCATTACCAGCAACGACTGTATCTGTTCCAGAAGCATTGCCTTGGAACAACGTGGAATAAACTGTTCCGCCTGTTACTGTTGTGCCTGAAATATTTGTTGCTGTCAATGTATTTGTTGTTGAGTTGAACGTCATTGCACTACTTGCACCAAGCGTTCCGTTGTTGTTATATTGCAG
>Ga0209698_10003868_pt1 | contig 16553 bp, 13 predicted proteins | sample LitLauG_LLR_2012_FD_187203 | JGI IMG/M metagenome (GOLD analysis project Ga0209698, IMG submission 187203) | Freshwater sediment microbial communities from Pennsylvania, USA - Little Laurel Run_MetaG_LLR_2012 (SPAdes) (version 2) | ecosystem: Environmental > Aquatic > Freshwater > Creek >...
CTATTTACTACTTGGTGGCGGGGGCAGGATTTGAACCTACGACCTTCGGGTTATGAGCCCGACGAGCTACCAGACTGCTCCACCCCGCGATGCGGACTCCCATCTTATCAGATGGTGCCCGAGGTGAAAACGTCGAACCTCAGCCACCGAGCGCCTTCTGGGCCAGGGCCAACTGTTGGTCCATGGCTTGCACGTCGGATTGATACGTGCCGAGGTTGCCGGCCTTCAACGCCGCCTGGGCCGCCGAGTAATCCGAGATGGCTTGCTTCAGGTAGTACGAGGCGGTCTGCCCCGGCTTCGTCGTGCCGCCGCCGGTACTCCCGCCACTTGGAATAGTCCCGCCGAGGACGTCGGCGATAGCACCCGTCAGTGTCGAACTGATCCCCACCTGCTGGTTGAAGACCGCGATCACGAAGCGCAGTTGGGGCATCGGGTTCGTCGTGGCGCTCACGTAGAAGGGGCGGATGTAGAGAACGCTCTGATCGAGGGGCACCATAAGGTCGTTGCCCAACAAGACGGTCGAACCCGTCTTTCCGAGGAGGGTGTAGTCGGCGGATACCTGCGCGTTGGCCGAGATCTCGGAGTCAACCACGGCGGGTCCGGGCGTGGACTGGCCACGTTGGGTGACGTAGACGTGGAGTTGTCCGTAGTCGCTCGGATCACTCGTGGCCATCATGAAGGCGCTGAGGTTCTGGACGGTGCTGGAATTCCCCGCGGGCACGAAGGCCACCGATTCCAGGAGCTGCTGGTGGTTCGCTAGAGGCAACGAGCCGACCTGGTAGATCGGCGACATGGGCGAGAGCGTCGAGGAGATCGTGTTCCCGTTCACGTCGGTCACCGTCGTGACCCGGAGGCTCTGGTCCGGGGTTCCAGCACCCGTGGTCGGCGAGACCTCCCAGCGGTCTGACGCGTTGTAGAAGGCACTGGCCGAGGAGATGTGGTAGCGACCGAGCGTCGCCGCCTGCACCGAGAACAAGTCGCTGGGATAGCGCAGGTGGGTGCGGATCGAGGTCGGCATCGCCGACAGCGGCTGGAACATCCCGGGGAAGGCCGCGGCGTAGGCGCGGATGATCGGGTCGGTGGGGTCCATGATGTAGAAGGTCATCTTGCCGGTGTACGAGTTGATGACCACCTTGACGGCGTTGCGCACGTAGTTGTAGCTGTAGGGCAGGCCACCCTGGTTGACGTTGAGGTTGCTCGCGTTCTGGGAGTACGGGTACTGGCTCGAGGTCGTGTATCCGTCGAGCACGAAGTTGACCGCCCCGTTGGCGATGACCGCGTAGGGCTGGGAGTCGAAGGAGAGGAACGGCGCGGCCTTCTGGGCCATCGCCGTCACGTTGCGCACGAACAGGACTCGCGACTGGGGCGTGATCTGATTGGAGATCAAGAAGTTGAAGTCGCCCAGGCGCGCGGCGAGTGCCAGTCGGGTGAGGAAGTTGCCCACCGCCACCCCGCCCTTGGCCCCGTAGTGGGTCTCGACGGACTGCCCCGCGTTAGGACCCGAATTCACCTGGTAATCGAGTTCGGGTTGCTTGGTGTTGGCCACGACCCAGCCGCCGTAGCTGAGCCCGAAATAGATGTCGGGCGTCGTCAACGAGGGCAGCCCGGCCACCGATGTCGGGGGCACGTTCGACGCGTCGAAGATCGGGTTGCCCGAGGAGTCGACCTGGTTCGCCGCGAGGACCGCAGCCCCCACGCCGTGGGTGTACTGCAGGTGGGTGTTGACCCAGGTCGGCGACGACAGGTTGGCGGTCGAGAGCTCGCGCGCGCCGATCAGGACCGGCACCAACGTGCCATTGATCATGTATCGGTCCACCCCGAGCGAGTCGAAGGTGTAGTACGCGCGAATCGACTGGCGCCGGATGACCGTCTCGAGGGCGATGTTGGGGTCGGGGTCCCACAGGCGGATGTTGCTCAGCGTGTTGGCGTCGGCCTTGAGCACCGAGTTCGGCACCGAGTTGGCGGCGGCGAAATTGTGGTACTGGACGGTGGAGATGCCGAAGGCCTGGCGGGTGGCGGCGATGTTGCGCGAGATATAGGGCGCCTCGAGCGTGGCCTGGGCCGGACTCACCTTGAACGTTTGCAGGAAGGTCGGGTACAGGACCCCGATGATCAACGCGACGAAGGCCCACAGCCCCACGGCCACCGCCGGAAGCGACCAACCGCGCGAACGCACGTTGGCGAGCAGGATCAAACCCGAGGCCAACGACAAGAAGATGAGGATCGTCATGGCCGGCATGCGGGCGTGGACGTCGGTGTACCCCGCACCCCCCACGACACCATTGGTCGAATTGACCAGTTCCCAGCGCGCGATCACGTAGCCCAGCGCCTTCATGAGTGCGATGCCCGCGCCGATCACCGAGAGGTGGGCCTTGACCCGTGGCGCCACACGAGGTGCCGCGCGCGTCGTGCGGATACCGCCGTTGAAGAAGTGCAGCACGGCGGTCACGATCAGGATCACGAAGAGCGACACCAGCGTCCACGTCACCACGAACGAGGCGAAGGGCAGGTCGAAGATGTAGAAACCAATGTCCTTGTGGTAGAGCGCATCGGTCGAACCGAAGGACTGGCGGTGCACGAAGAGCAACCAGGTCTGCCACTGGCCCGAGGCGTTGAGCCCGGCGATGAGTCCGCTCAGCACGGCGATGACGGCGTAGATCCGTCCGGCGCGCGGGCGCACCGCGTTCTGGAATCGGCGAACCACCTCGTCCTCGGGATCGAAGCTCAGGTCGCGCGCGCCGAAGCGGTCGGTGAGCATCAGGTTGACCCACATGAGTACGAAGAAGATCAACCCGAAGGCTACGGCCAGGCCGACCTTGGTGGCCAACAACGTGTTGAAGACCGAGCCGTACCCGCTCTGGGAGAACCACATCTGGTCCGTCCAGATCACCGCGAACGTACGCAGTGAGGCCAACAAGATGATCAGGACGAAGACGGCCGCCCCGATGTAGATGCGCCGCGACGGACGGCCGAGACGACGGGGCGGAGTCATATCCGAAGGCGAACGCACAGTGTGAGCCTAGGTCAGAACCTAGGCCGGCACGACGGTGCAGGCACAGCCCGCGTGCAACGGCGGATACGCCGAGCCGCTGGGGAAACTCTGTCCCGCGGGTCGCGCGGGTGCTTGCGCGTCGAGGGCGCAGGCGTCGCACGGGGCGTCGTTGGGTGCCGGCAGGAAGCGCAGATTCTGCCCGGTCGAGGCGGTCACGACGCCGAGGTGAAAGGCCCGCCGGGCCGCATCGGTGCAGAGCCGTTCGACGCGGGCCCCGCGCCACTCTTTGTACGCCGCATTGGCACGCTCGGCGGCGTCGCCGTTCCCGTCGGCGAGGATGCGCTTGCGCAGCGCCAGCACGATCGTCACCGCGAGATCGGCCGCGCAGTCCTCGACGCCGACGCGTGCGTCGGCCGAGCTCGAGACGCCCGATTCGTCGAAGGCGAACTGCATTCCTGCGGCCGTGGCGTCGGCGAGGGCGTCGACCGCCGCGTCGGCGTAGCGTCGGCGCTGCTCGAGTTCGTCCTCGAGTTCGTTCGAGATCGCTCCCTTGACGTCGCGCAGTCGCTCCAGCGTCACGTTCTGATCGTCTTGCAGGGCCCGCTTGACCTTGCGCGTCAACACCGCGAGCGATTCGTCGATCGCGCGGTCGCGCCGTGCGAAGAGCTCGCCGAGCGGCGTCTCGAGCTTCGCGGGTGTCGGCGCCTTCTTCGCGACCGCCGCCGTGGCGCCGCGCTCCTCGAGGGTGGCCTTGCGCAGTCGCGCGAAGATCTCGTTCACCACGTCGGTGCCGGTGTCGTCGTCGCTGACGAAGGATTCGGCGTCGCCGACGTCGTGGGCGCCCGCGCGCGGCGCCTTGGTGGCTGGCGCCGCCGGTGGTGCGGCCGGGGGTGGCGCCATCGGCTCGAGGTGACTGACGGCGTGAGAGGCGGCGACGGGCTGCAACTGGGGTTCGGGAACGTGGCGAAGCGGCGTGCCCGCCAGCAGTTCCTCCTCGGTGGGCTCGGTGCTGGGCGGACGCAGGCGCAAGGCCTCGAGGGCCGCCGCGCGAGCCGCCTCGTCGGAACCGTTGATGTTGTCGAGCATCGCGTCGATCTGCTCGCGAATGCTCTGGACGAACGTGTTCATCGAGTCGCGCGCGGCACGCAACTGGTCGATCTGGATGTGCAACGCCTTGCGCTTGACGGCGAGGTCATTGAGGACGTGGCGGCGGGCCTCGTTGGCCTGTTCGACGATCGCGCGACCCTGCTCTCGTCCGCGCTCGACCATGGCGTCGCCGTTGATCTTGGCCGATTCGATCAGCCGTTCGGCCCCGAGTCGCGCCTCGTGGTCGATCTGGGCCGCCGCGTGCTCGGCTTCGGTGAGCATCGCCCCGGCGCGCTCCTGGGCCTCGATGAGATGAGTGGCGGCTCGTTGCTGCCCCTCGGAGAACAGCAACGCGGATCGTTCCTGGGCTTCGGCGGTGACCCGCCCGGCCTCCTCGTGCGCGGCGCGCAGGATGGCCGCGCTCTGAGAGCCCAGTGCCGCGGCCAACGTCGCCTCATCGAAGGTGGGATTGGCCGCGCGGCGCAATGCTTCGGACAGTTGCTCTTGGAGGTCGCGGATGCGGTTCTCGAGGTGGCCGACCTCCCGGGCGACCGTTTCGAGGTGCGAGCGCACCTCTTGGGGGTCGAATCCACCCTTGCGCACCGTGTTGAAGTTGCTGCGAGCGATTTCGGTCGAAGATTGCCGCGTCGTCGAGAGCATTCGCCGTTCATCCATTCCCATCAGCCTAGGACGTGGCGGCTCAAAAATATGGCTTAGTGGGGCGCCGTGATGGCCACGGGGACTGCGCCGCCGAGCGTGCGCAAGTCCGCCAACACCTGCGAGAGTGTCGAGACGCCGTAGATATGCAGGCTCGAATTGGCGACCGAGCGGGCGGTGGCGACTTCGACCTGGGGGACGAAGAAATAGTGCGCACCGGCGTTCTCGACCGCGATGGTCTTCTCCGCCACGCCGCCCACGTCGCCCACCTCGCCCTGGGGAGTGATGGTGCCAGTGGTGGCGATCACGTGGCCCCCGGTCAACGATCCCCTGCTCAGAGCGTCGATCAGCGTGAGCGTCATCGCCAGACCGGCCGAAGGACCGCCGATGTTGGCCGTATTGAGCGATATCGAGCCCGGCAGGGCGTAGCTCACCCCGTCCTCGGGGGCGATGCCCAGCCACGACGCCCCCGCGTGGGGGAACTGGGCGCAACCGGTCGTGGCCCCCGCGTTGGGCGACCGACTGGTCGTGACCGCGACCTTGATACTCCCGGCACGCCGCAATACCCCCGAGGCGCTGAACGTGCCGGGACGCAGGGTCAGTTCTACCTTGGTGCCGACTGGGACCTTGGCCAGCGCTCCGACCAGCGCGCATTGTGAGGTCACCGTCGTCGTACCGACCGCCGTGATCTCGTCGCCGACGCGCAGGCCCGCCCGCGACGCCGGCGTGTTGTCGACGACCCCGGTCACCACGGCTCCCGAGGGGATCGCGGGGATCTTCCAGCCCAGGGCTCGAAGGGCGGCCACCTTGGCCGCCATCTGGGAATCGCTCATCTGCAAGAAGCCCTGGGAGACCAATTGGCTGTTGGGGATACCGGGTTCGAGGAGCTGATCGGCCGTCACGAACTCGACGTGGGACTGAAGATGCATGAACAGATACTGCAGCTCCGAGAGTGGTTGGAGATAGACGTCGACCAGCATGATGCGATCGCGGTGGGGGTCAGTGCCCAAGCCTTTGACGCTCACCAGGGGCGCGACATTGGTCGCGTTGCCCGGGGTGATCGCGTATTCGTTGGTCGACCACGCCCGTAGCGCCACGACGACCAGGACACCGATGACCATCGCGGTCACGAAGCGACGCAGTGCGCGTCGGGGTCGAGAAGGTGGTGAGATGGACTCGTGCACAGTGATGATTCCACGCTACCGGACGACGTCGATGACCGACTCCTCGTCGCGGGCTACCGGGCCGACGGATCACTCGACACCTTCATCCTCGAACGACTGGGTGACGACGTAGCGCGACGGCGGGTGCTCGCCCTGCGCGCCGCCCAGCGCCGCGGCCTCGTCACCGATGACGTCTGGAGTGCGGCGCTCGCCGACGTCGACGTGGACGTGCGCCGCGAAGCCCTGACGTTGGTCGCGTCGGCGCCCCTCCCGGGCGAGACGATCCTGGAGATGTTGGTCGCCGCCCTGGTCGATGACGACGCCCTCGTCGTCGACGCCGCGGTGTTCGCGCTCGGCGAGCACCTGCACCTTGGTGCCGTCGATGGCTTGATCAAGGTCGCGACGACGCACGAGGACCCGCGTTGTCGCGAATCGGCCATCGCGGCGCTGGGGGCGATCGGGGACGACCGCGCGCGCCCCGCCATCTTGGGAGCCCTCGAGGACAAGCCCGCCGTGCGCCGGCGCGCGATCGTGGCCTTGGCCAACTTCGAAGGTCCCGAGATCGAAGAGGCGCTGGTGCGCGCCGGCGAGGACCGCGACTGGCAGGTTCGCGCCGCCGTCGATCAGCTCGGGCGCGGCGAGGACTGAGGAAGCGCTGTCTCGCTCAGCGATCCACCTGGCGAAAGAGACCGTGCAGCGAGGACATCTGCTCGAGGCACATCTGCAGACCGCGAATGATCACGGTGCCGGGCTCGTCGGCGACGCGCACGCTCACCCCCGTGCTGTGGGCGATGAGTTCGGCGAAGTCGTTGAGTTGGGCGTGCCCCCCGACCAACACCATGCCCTGGGCGCTGACGTCCTGGGAGAGGTCCGGCGGGGCATCGGCCAGGCACTCCTGGATCAGTCGCAGGGTGGCGTTCACCGTGTCACTGAGGGCGGCGTTGACCAGTTCGGCCCGCACCTCCACCGTCTCGATCTTGCCGTCCTCGATGGCGCGCGCGCTGATGGTGCGCGATTCTCCGTGTGAACGGCTGTAGGCGGAGCTCATGGTGATCTTGAGCTCCTCGATGAGCGACGGGGCGACCACCACGCCTTGGCGCAGCCGCAGGAAGGTGGCGATGGCGTTGTCGATGTCATTGCCCCCCACGCGACGCGCGCCCGAGGACACGATGCCGCCGAGCGAGATGAGGGCGGCCTCCGACGCTCCGGCGCCCAGCACCGTCACCGCGGAGCCCACGGGGTCCTGGACCGGGAGTCCCAGACCGATGGCCGCGGCGATCGGCGCCTCCATCAGGCTGACCTCGCGCGCACCCGCCTGGATCGCCGCTTGACGCAGCGCCCGGCGCTCGATGGAGGTCGCCAGGGACGGGACGCTCATCACCACGCGCGCGCGGCTCAGTTTGGAGACCCCGGCGCGTTCGAAGAGGCCCGCGATGAGTCGCGCGGTCACGTCGAAGTCGACCGTCGTCCCTTGAGAGAGCGGACGGAAGACCACCATGTGGCGCGGCGTGCGTCCGATCAGGTCAATGGCGCCGTGCCCGACGTCGACGACCTCTCCCGACGTGGTGTCGATCGCCACCATGGTCGGTTCGTCGAACAAGATGCCGCGATCGGCGGTCGCCAGGCGCGTACGGGCCGTGCCGATATCGAGTGCGACGTCCGTGGCCATGGTTTTCAATGTTAGGTCGCGGGACTGGGCGGGTCCCGGGCACCAACCCGGCGAGCGCGAATAAGTTGGGGGGATGAGTGAGAACCCCATGGACAACATGTTCGGCGACCTGTTCAAAATGCTCGGTCAACAGGGTCCCGACGCCTGGTTCCAGACCGCGATGCAGCTCGCGCTCAACGTGGCGCGAGGTGACGACGGCGACCCCAATCCCCAACCGAGTGAGCGTCAACGGCTCGAAGAATTCGCCCCCCTGGTGGGCCGCCACGTCGACGCGCTCTTCGGCGTTTCCTCGAGCCCCGAGGTGACCGCGGTGAATCGTTCGGGTCTGACGCTGGCCGCTCTCAACCAGTGGAAGCCCCTCATCAGTCCGATGGCCGACGCTCCGACGTCACTGGACCTCGATGAGGTCGAGGGCGGGGCCATGATGGCCCAGCTCGCCGGTTCGCTCGGGCCGTTGTTCCTCGGCTTCCAGATGGGATCGGTCGCCGGTCACTTCTCGGAGCGCGCGTGGTCACTGTCGGCGCTGGCGCTGCCGCGCGAGGACGCGACGCGCCATCTCGTGGTCAACAATGTCGTCGCCTTCGCCGAGGCGTGGAGCCTCGAGCGCGACGAGGTCTACGTCTTCGCGCTGGCGCGCGAATTCGTGGCGTCCTTGGTACTCTCACAGCCCGGCACCGGTGACGCCTTGCGCGCCTTGTTAGTGGACGCGGTGCGCGAGTCCGCCGCCGCGCAGGGTGATTTGATCCAACGGCTCCAGGGGATGATCAACCCCGACAACATGGCGTCGTTCATGAGTAATCCCGAAGCCCTGCTCGACGAGATCGAGTTGCCCGACGAGACCGACGCCACGAGGGCCATCAATGCGGCGGCCGCGGTATTGGGGGCGTTCTTCGACGCCGCCGCGGAGGAGATCACCACCGCGGTGATGGGGCCACGGCCGACACTGATGGAGGCCTGGCGCCGGCACCGATTCTCCGACGCGCGCGGCGAGGACGCCGCCGCCGCGCTCTTTGGCATCTCGAACCAAGGTCCGCACCATGACTTGGCGCGCACCTTCGTCGCCGACGTCGCACGTGAGCACACCCTGGGCGCCTTCAGCGCGTTGCTGCGCGTCGACGGTCTCCCCAGCCACGCCGAGCTCAGTGACCCGGTCGCCTGGTACGAACGGGTGTCGACCTCGCCCTTGGCCTAGAGGCTAGGCCTCTTCCTCGTAGCCGAGGTTCCACTCCACCAGCAGGTTCTCGCGCTCGGCGTCGCGATTGACGCGCTCGCGATTGCGGCGGAACTGCGGGTCGTGGGGCGGCAGGAAGCGCAGACGCGCGTCGATGCGGTCCACGAAGGCCTGGATCTGCTCCTCGTCGCCGAAGACCATCCGGCACTCCCAGTGGGGCGCGACGGGTCCGAGGTAGACGACTTGGACGTGACCGACGGGGTCGGTGACCTCAGTGGTTTCAGTGGTCGGGACCTGGCTCACGGTGCTCCTTCGATGAACGGCGTACTACGGGAGTTCCAGTCTACCTTTTCACCCCCGAGCCGCCACGGGGAGTCGGCGACCCGCCGGCACCACGCCGGACCCGCACCCCGAAGCGGACCCCGCGCCGCGGCCTGGTGCCCGGGCTCGGCGAGAATGCCTCCATTAGGGTCGTGACGTGCTCGAATGCGTGCTCAATCTCTCCGAGGGACGCGACCTGGATCGGGTCACGCGCCTCGCGCAGGCCGCGGGGCCGTCGTTGCGCGACCTGCACAGTGACGCCTTCCACAATCGCAGCGTCCTCACGTTGATCAATCCCGTCGACGAACTCGAACGCGACGTGCGCGGTCTCATCGACGCCACCTTTCGTCTGCTCGATCTCGAGCATCACGAGGGCGTCCACCCCCGACTCGGCGTGGTGGACGTCGTGCCCTTCGTTCCACTGGCCCCCGCGACGATGGATTCGGCGACACGTCTGCGACAAAGAACCGCCCAGTGGGTGGCGAGCACCTTCGACGTCCCGGTCTTCCTCTACGGCCCCCTCGACGGTGTCGAGCGCAGTCTGCCCTTCGTGCGCGCGCACGCCTTCAAGGACCTGGTCGCGGACTTCGGGCCCGCGCTCGCCGACGTGCACCGCGGCGCCGTCGTCGTGGGCGCGCGCGACATCCTGGTGGCCTGGAACCTTTGGCTGAGTGGGGTGAGCCTCGACGAGGCGCGAGACCTCGCCCGGATGGCGCGTCGTCCCGGGTTGCGGGCGTTGGGTCTGCAGGTGGGTGACCAGGTGCAGGTCAGCTGCAATATCGTCGACGTCGAGATGGTCACGCCGTCGCAGGTCTTTGACCTGGTGAAGGCGCACTTACCGCTCACCGGTGCGATCGAGCGCGCCGAACTGGTGGGACTCGCTCCACGATCCGTGTTGCAGAAGGAGGACCGTGCGCGGTGGGCGCAACTGGACCTCAGTGAGGACGCGACGATCGAGTCGCGCCTCGCGCGCTAGCTGGCCTGGCTGCGACGCTCGAGGGCGCGCGCCCGGCGCAACCGGCGACGCTCGCGTTCGCTCATCCCGCCCCAGATACCGAACTTCTCGCCGTTGTCGAGTGCGTATTCCAGGCAGTCCTCGCGTACGACGCACCCGCGACACACTTCCTTGGCCTCGCGGGTGGACGCACCACGTTCCGGGAAGAACAGGTCGGGGTCGACGCCCATGCAGTTCGAGCGAGCCTGCCAGCCGCGGTCTTCCATCCCCATCATCGCGCTCACGATTTCCATGTCGACTTCCTCCCCGCCGGCAGTGATTCTCCACCGATGTAATTACAACAGTGTCATTGTGTCGGAATTCCCCCGAAAATGCAAATCGGATTTGCGTCGTCCCCCGAGTGATTCTCAGGAATCGTGACACCGTCGTGGCCACCTACTGTGGTGGACTATGACGCTCTCGCCCTTCGCCGGACTCACCTACGACACTCGCGACGACGACCTCGTGAGATTCCGCGACAACCCCGTCGACGACACCCTGTCGAACACGGTGCGCTCGATGGTCGACTCGCTCGACGATCATCGTGAAGAGGTGCGCCAGTCCTTGGGCGAGGACGACCTCGATCTCCTCGTGGTCTTCGCTCGGCGACGGGCGCTGAGCGCGCGGCGCGCCACGTCGCCGCGAGCGTTCAGCGACGCCCTCGACGCCTACGCCCTGTTGCCATTCGAGTATCAGGTGCCGTGGGAATCATGGTTCAAGGCCACCCTCTTCATCGGTCGCGAGCTCGGACTCGACCTGGATGACGCACTCGAACGCTTTTCAGAGCGCGCGCGTTCGGCGTCGGCCGACCGGGCCGGTGTCGCCTTCGACGCGATGGCCCGCATCGCCACGATCGCCCAGTGCCACGTGATCGAGGTGGCCACCTCGTACGGTGTCGGCCTGATCGAGACGACGGTGGTGCGCGATCAGGGGAACAAGTCCTGGGGTGGCATCACGGGACAACCCGTGTCGCTCGGCCAGTTCCAGGTCGAGTACGAACCCACCACCAATCTCGCCCAGATGGCCGTGTCCCTGGCCGACGCCCTCGAGGCGACGGGGCGCGTGCGGTGCTCCTCGATCCGCCAGGACCAGCTGGTCGCCACCACGTTCGACCTCGTGACGTCGGGCTCCTACCTCGAGTCACTGGGGTGTCTGAGCTTCTTCGCCGACGGCGTCGAGGGGCAGCCCAGCTTCGCGGTCACCGTCGCCGAAGTCGCCACCGAGGAACATGACGACATGGTGTTCGTGGCGTCAGATTTGGCCGAGGAACTGGCCGAGGCGGCCGACGCGATCGAGGAGCAGTCCGCTCTGGCCACGGGACCGTGCGTGGTGGTGCTCTGTGCACTGCCCAACTTCGACGAGGACGCGAGCGACGACGCGACCGACCTGAGCGACTTCCTCGACATCGTGCGCGCCAGCGTCGCCGCGCCCGGGGGGTCCGTCGACCGGGCTACCCCGCCCGACGAGACCTGACGAAGTCGTCGAGGACGTAGACACCGAGTTCGTCGACCGAGGTGAAGAACGTCCGCCCGCCGTTCACCCGCGAGATCTGCTCCACGAAGGGGAATTGGCTGCGCTCGATGTCGAGGGCGAAGGTATTGATGGTGATGCCCGCTTTGGTGCAGCGCAGGACCTCGGCCATCGTGCGCTGGAGGGTCTCGGCAACGGGAGGCCACGAGAAGAAGGACTCGCCGTTGTCGTCGAGGTGCGCGGTCGGCTCACCGTCGGTCACGACCACGATCTGGCGCTCGCCGCGCTCGTTGCGCATGAGGTGACGGCTGAGTGCCAGGGCGTGTTGGAGGTTGGTGCCGTAGTTGTAGTCGATGGTGAGGGCCGGGATGTCCTCGATACGCAGCTCCTGGGCGGTCTCGCCGAAGCCCACCACGGCGACGAAGTCGCGCGGGTACTTCGACCGGATCAACTGGGTGAGGGCGAGCACCATCTTCTTGGCGGGCACCAGATTGCCGCGCATCGCCATCGACAAGGAGAGGTCGATGGCGAAGACCGTCGAGGATCGTCGCGCCGCCTCATACTCCTCGACCGCGAAGTCGTCGGGGTGCAGGGTGATCGGCGTACCGGGGCCTTGGCGAAAGAGCGCATTGCGCATGGTCTGATGCAGGTGCAGGGAGAAGGGCTCGCCCGGTTCCCACGCTTTGGCGGTCTCCTCACGGTCACCGCCGCGCGCGACCGTCGCCGTGCGGTGCGATCCCAAGGTCGGCGAATCGCGTAATTGCCCGAAGAGATCCTTGAGGGCCTGCTGGCCGATCTGTCGCACGCCCTTGGCGGTCAACTCCAACCTGCCCGCGTCGCGCCCGACGAAGCCGCGGTCCTTGAGACCCTGCAGGGCCCGTTGCAGACGCGTGACGTGTCGCGCGGCGTCATCACCGAGGTGCTGGCGCACGGCGTCGATGTCGACCTCGGGCAGACCGTACGCGGCGTTGGCGCGTCCCAGGAAGTTCTCGAGGCCTTGGAGTTGGCCGAGTTGTTCGGCCACGGACGTCGCGTCCGCGAACGAGCCGCCGTTCGTGCCGCGCATGCGGTGCGCGCGCTGCCAGTCGATGTCGGGAGTCGCCTGGCGCAGGTTCGACACCAGGCGATTCAGCGAGAAGTCGAGGTCCATGTTCTGCATCATCTGCGAGAAGAGCCCGCGAAGCTCGCTTTGTTGCTCGGCCGAGAGTGAGTTGAACATCGCCTCGGCCGCCGCGGCGCGCTCGGCCATCATGCGAACGACGTCCTCGAGGCTCTGCGCCCCGGGGAAGAAGTCCCCGAACGTCGCCATGAAGTCATCGAAACTCGGGTCGAGCGCCTCGCCGCGACGATCCTGCTCGATCATCGTCGAGAGCGCGTCCATCATGTCGCGCACGCGGGCCAGTTCCTCGGAATCAGGGTTCGAGAACATCTCCTTGCTCTGCTCGAAGTAGGTCGAGAGCAGGTCCGCGTTGAGCTCGCTCACCAGGCGTTCGTACTCCTCGCGGGCCTCTGACGAGATGAACTCGTAGTCCTGGAACTGCTTGAGGCGATCAGCGAGCCGTTCGCCCATGAGGTCGCGCTGCATCGCGCGCTGGTCCACCAGGTCGCGGGTGACGTCGATGCGGCGCTGGTCCCCCGATTCCATCGCCTCGGCCAGCAACTCCTCGGCGCCCTTCTCCTCAGTGGCCTCGATCTGATCGAGCCACTCGACGTAGCGTTGGAACTCCCCTTCGGGGTCGCCCTGGCGCTCGAGCTCCTGACGGCGCCGCCGGGTGCGTTCGAGCAGCTCTCGAAGCCCCTCGACGCGTTCGCCCTGTTCGGTGGTGTAGCCGTCCTGGAGCAGGCGATCCATCGCCGCGTCGAGGTCACCATGTTCCATCACGTCATCGGCGAGAAGCTTCAAGAACTCGTCGACGTCGACGTCGACGTCATCGTCATCGTCATCGCGGTAGCGACGAAAGCCGTAGCGGATCGCCACTACCGGTTCCTCGAGCGATAGAGCGCCCGGGCCCCCGACGCGTCCTTGGCCAGACGCTTGGTGAGGTGCAGTCCCTCCAGGACGAACTCCGCCGCCGAGACGACCTCGCCCTCACTGGCGTCCTCGCCCGCGACCCGGCGCGCGGCCGTCGCGAGCGCCGGCATCACGGCCAGCACGTCGAGGTACGCCTGGTCGGCGAGGTCGTCGCCGGTGTGCACCACCGCCTCGGAGGCGAAGGCCTCGAGGATGGCGCCGGCCTCTTCGAGCACCACGTATTCCATGAAGCACTGACGCACGGAGAGCGAGATGAGCGCGGCGATCACCTGATCGGCGTCCTCGTCGTCCATCGTGTCGAATTCGATCTTGCCCTGGGTGGACTGGACCATGGCGGCCAAGTCGCTCACTCTCGGCACCACCACGGCGTCGCCGGTGCGCAACGCGCGACGTAGGGCGCTCGCCACCACCGTCTCGTAATTGGCAATGGAGAGGCGCACCGAGACGCCCGAACGTTGCGAGACCACGTGACTGGCTCGCGCCACGTGGCTGACGCGAGTGACGATGTCCTCGATGAACCAGGGCACGGTGATGGGACGGTCCGCCGTCGGCAGCTTCGCCTCGTTGCGCACGATGTCGACCTCGGTCGAGATCTCGTAGGGGTAGTGGGTGCGGATCTGGGAGCCGAAACGGTCCTTCAACGGGGTGATGAGCCGCCCGCGGTTGGTGTAGTCCTCCGGGTTGGCCGTCGCCACGACCAACACGTCGAGCTCGAGGCGCACCAGGTGTCCGCGGATCTGCACGTCGCGCTCCTCGAGCACGTTCAAGAGCCCGACCTGGATGCGCTCCGAGAGATCGGGCAATTCGTTGATCGCGAAGATGCCGCGATTCGACTTAGGAACCAGTCCGAAGGACAGGGCGCGCGGGTCGTCGAGGAAGAGTCCGCCGGCGACCTTGATCGGGTCGACCTCGCCGATCAGATCGGCCATGGAGGTGTCGGGCGACGCGAGCTTCTCGGCGAACCGCTGGGAACGGTGCACCCACGCGATCGGTGTCTCCTCGCCGCGCTCGGCGACGAGCTCGCGAGCGTAGATCGACAGCGGCGCGAAGGGGTCGTCGCGGACCTCGGAGCCCTCGACAATAGGGAGCCACTCGTCGAGTAGCTCCACGAGTGAACGGATCATGCGGGTCTTGGCCTGCCCGCGCTCGCCCAAGAGGATGATGTCGTGCCCGGCGAGCAGCGCGGTCTCGAGTTGGGGCAGGACCGTGTCCTCATAGCCGAGCACCGCCGATGTCAGGACCTCGCCGGCGCGCAGGCGGTCCTCGAGATTGGCGCGAATCTCCTCACGGACGCTGCGAGGGACGAAGCCGGCCTCGCGCAGACCGGCGAGGGTGGTGGGGAGATCAGCAGGTACGAGGGGTGTGTTCATGACTCCAACTTATGGCCCGCGCTCGCCGAGCCGCCCGGGTGCTCGCGACTCGCCAGGGCCGCTGGCGACGTCGAGCCACCATCGTGGGACGCACGACAGTGCTACGTAGTATCGAGTCATGGCGTCGTTCGAGATCGTCACCACCGCCGAACGGCCCGATCTGCACCCCCAGTTCGATGACGCGTTCGCCAGTTCGTGGCCGGAGTTCATCTTCCACGATCCCGTCTCGCGTCACTTCGTGCCCCTGGTACAGGAGCGCTTCGCGCGCTTTGACGTGACCGTCGTGAACGACGGAGTGGTCGTAGCGGGCGGGTGGGCGGTCCCCCTGGCGTGGGACGCGACGATACCCAACCTTCCCGACGGCTACGACGACGCGCTGGTACGCGCATTCGCAGTCGAAAAGACGATCACCGACACCCTGTGCGTCATGGCCGTCGCGGTCGCTCCCGACTGGCGCGGTCACGCGCTCTCGTCTCTCGTCTTGAACGAACTGCGTCGCCGCGCCGTCGCCGCGGGACTCGCGCGCGTGATCGCCCCGGTGCGCCCCACGCTCAAAGCGAGTTACCCCCTGACGCCGATGGCGACCTTCGCGCGCTGGCGGCGACCCGACGGATCGCATCTGGACCCCTGGATCCGCGTCCACGAACGGCTCGGCGCCACGATTCTGGTTCCGGCACCGCGTTCGATGATCATCAACGGGTCCGTCGCCCAGTGGGAGGAGTGGGCATCGATGTCCTTCCCCGAGAGTGGCGCCTACGTCGTACCCGGAGCCCTGGACCTGGTCATGATCGACCGCGAGTCCGATGCGGGGATCCACCTCGAACCCAATATCTGGATGCGCCACGTGTAGCCACCAAGGTCAATCGCGTCAGAGCGGTTCCCATGTGACGCTGTCGTTGACTTCGTCCTCGGTGCGCCACACCTCGCGCACCAGCGACGTCCCCGGTCGATACGCCAGGTGAGCGGCCCGCGGGGCGTCGAGGATGACGAGGTCGGCCCGCGCTCCGACCGCGAGGTGTCCCACGTCGTCACGGCGCAGCGCCCGGGCCCCACCGCGCGTCGCCGACCACAGTGCCTCGTCGACACTCAGCCCCATCTCGCGCACCGCCAGGGCGATGACCAGGGACATCGAGGTCACGTAGGACGTCCCTGGGTTGCAGTCCGTCGCGAGGGCGACGACGACCCCCGCGTCACGCAGCCGCCGACCCGACGGGTAGGTGCCCCGCGTCGAGAACTCCGCGCCGGGTAGGAGCGTCGCGACGGTGTTCGAGTGGGCCAGGCGCTCGACGTCCGCATCGCTCACGACGGTGCAGTGGTCCACGCTCGCGCAGTCCAGTTCCACCGCCAGGGCGATCGCTCCGATGTCACGGAGCTGGTTGGCGTGCAGGCGCAGCGAGTGGCCCTGCGCACGTCCCGCCTCGAGGACGACGCGGGCCTCGTCGACGTCGAAGGCCCCCTGGTCGCAAAAGACGTCGGTCCACCGGGCCTGCGCGCACGCTCGCATCATCTCGCCCGCCACCAGCTCCACGTAGTCGCCGCGGTCGCCGACGAAGTCGCGCGGCACGACGTGCGCTCCCAGGAACGTCACCTCGTCGGTGATCTCCGCAGCGAGGCGAACGAGGCGGGCC
>Ga0209698_10003869_pt1 | contig 16549 bp, 13 predicted proteins | sample LitLauG_LLR_2012_FD_187203 | JGI IMG/M metagenome (GOLD analysis project Ga0209698, IMG submission 187203) | Freshwater sediment microbial communities from Pennsylvania, USA - Little Laurel Run_MetaG_LLR_2012 (SPAdes) (version 2) | ecosystem: Environmental > Aquatic > Freshwater > Creek >...
GCCGTAGACGAGGCCGAGCAGGACTGCTCCGTCGTTGTACAGCAGGGGAAGGGGGGCGCGAATGATGCCGCCGGCCTGGAGGGCGGTGTTAATGAGGCCCGTATCCCGCAGCAGGAAGAGCCAGGCGTAGGTGCGTACCAGGAAACTGGTCCAGAAGGGCAGCATGACGAGCGGGAGGTAGACGTTCTTGCGGCGCGGCGCGCGGGAGATGAACAGGGCCGCGGGGAAAGCCAGCAGGAGGCACACTGCGGTGGCCGCCAGCGCCATGGCGAATGAACGGAGCAGGATGTCGAAGTACAGAGGATCGAATAGACGCAGGTAACTCTCCGCGGTTCCCGGCTTCTCGATGCCTCCATAGACGCCGCGGGTAAGGAAGCTATAAGCCAGCACGATGGCGAACGGCGCGGCGAATAGCGCCACTAACCAAAACCAGGCGGGGAGGAGGAACCAGCGGCGCAGCTTCATGGACTAACTGCCAGTATAGTGGGCCCCGCCCGGCATAAATCGGGTATAGAATTGGGGTAACCGCGTCCTAAATCCAAACCGAAACCTATCGAAACGGAGATTACGGTCTGTTATCATCGTGTGTACCGAGGCAACCATGGACGCCGCTCAACTGAATAAACGCAGTGTTCTTTTTTTGGCCGCCGGGCTGTTGGTTGCGACAACCGGCCGAGCCGCCGACCTCGTCGTTAGCATTTCGAACGTTGTCATTACCGGGAGAGTCCTGTCGCAAACCGTGCAGGTCGCGAGTGCAAGCGCCACGCCGTTTACCATTAGCACGACCTACGCGGATGCCGGAATCGTGCCGTGGCTGCGCGTTTCGGCGGACAACAGCAATACCACTCCTTCGAATCTCACAGTCGCGCTGGCGTCCAGCCCTCTCGGGAACGGCCCCTTCAACGCCACCGTTACCCTCACTCCGTCTTCGGGCGGGGGCGCTGCGGCAACGATCAATGTTCAGTATCAACCGGGATCCACGGTTCCTCCCAGCACTCTGACGGTGACACCGTCGCCCAGCAATCCGGCTTACACGCTAACGTTGACGTACACCACGAACGGGACCCTGCCGCAGCAGACTGTAAGCGTATCGGGTGCAACCAGCTACAGCGCTTCCCTCACTAGCGACACGTCCAGTTCCATGCAACTGACCCCCGTCGGACAGATTCAGGGGTCGCAATTGCTGACTGTACAACTAATGTCGACAGCAGCGACGCTAGCTACGGGAACTTATTTTGGAACCGTGGTGATCAACGCGACGAGCGGGCAAGCCACGATCAACGTGACAATCAACGTCAATGGCGGTTCGGCCGGCAACCTGGTGGTGAGTCCCGGGTCTTTGACCTTCAGCTATCAAACCGGGGGCTTGGTTACCTCGATCCCACCGGAGACCCTGGTCACGACTTCGCCGGCAGGCGCGACTTTCACAGCTACGGCGACTTCGGATGCGGGATGGCTTTTTTTGGGCACCCCCTCGCTGGGAAACATTCCCGGCTACCTTCAAGTCTACGCCGTCGTTCCGCAAGCAGGCCTGGCCGCCGGCTCGTACAGCGGGACAATTACGATTACCTCTGGAAGCCTGAGCCAGACCATAACGGTGCAATTCCTCATATCGGGCAACCCGGTTCTGGTGCCCACGGTGTCGGGGACAGGCGCCGGCACGGTGCTGTTCAATGTGCAGAATGGCGTGGTAACGCCCTCTTCGCAGATGGTGGCTCTGCTGGCCAGCGACCATTCGGCGGTGACTGGATTAGCCCTGGCATCGGTTCCCAGTTTTGCCACCGTGGACCTCACCGGAACGAATCTGACGATTACCCCCATTGCGGGTTTGACAGGCGCGGTGTATTCGGGGAGCGTGGTAGTGGTCAGCAATTTGGCGAACGGCCAGATCGCCATCCCGGTAATCGTAGTTGGCAGCACCGGTGGTACCACCGGATTGACCCTGAGCCAATCGTCATTCGTTTTCCAGGCGCTGGTGAACGGACCGGCTCCGAGTTCCCAGACCTTGAACGTGACGGCCTCGGGATCGACCCCGTTTACGGCTACTTCCTCCAGCAATGCGCCGTGGCTAAGCATCTCCCCCTCCGGATCTCTGCTGACTCCCCAGACGCTTACGGTTTCGGTGAATCCGGCAGCCGCGGGATCGGTCGCGGGAACTCTTGCGGGCTCCATCTCGCTCACGGCGAATGGAGTAACTCAGACGCTCTCCGTAACCCTGCAACTGAGCAATAGCACCGGCGGCGGGAACGTCACTACCGATCAATCGTCGCTGAGTTTCACAGTGCAGGCCGGCAGCGCGGCGCCCACCCCCAAGACGCTAGTGGTATCCAATGCGGTGACGGGCACCGCCGGGATCTTGTACAGTGTATCCACCTCCACTTCCTGGTTGAGCGCCACTCCCAGTCAAGCCACGACGCAGTCTGTCGTCAGCGTGAGCGTAAACCCCGCCGGCCTGGCCGCGGGGACCTACACGGGGAATGTAACGATTACGCCCACCGGGGGAACAGCCGTCAGCATTCCGGTAACCTTTACAGTGCAGCCCGCGGCGACGGTCACCGCCTCGCCAACCTCGCTGACGTTCACGTACCGGGTGGGCGGAGACGCTCCCGCTGCACAGACCGTGCAGACCTCGGGCGGAACGTTCACCACGCAGGCTTCGAGCGATGGCAACTGGCTGTCGGTGTCGCCCGCAACGGGCAGTACGGGCAGCAGCATCACGGCGTCGGTGAACCCGGCGGGTTTGAACGCCGGCACCCGCTCCGGAACCATTACCGTAACCGGTGCGCAAGGCGTCGCGGGTACGGTGGTGATCTCTGTGACTCTGAGCATCACGGCGCCGCTGCCCACGATCACCCAGGTGGTCAATGGCGCCAGTTTCCTGGCGACCGGCTCCGTTGCGCCCGGAGAGTTCATTACTCTGTCCGGAACGGCCCTGGGACCAACCACCCCGCTCACGGCTCAAGTGGATTCCCTCGGCAAAATAGCCACACTACTAGGTGGAGTGCAGGTGCTGGTGAATGGGTTTGCAGCGCCGTTGATTTATGCGAGCGGCACGCAGGTATCGGCGGTAGTTCCCTATGAGATGACGCGATACCTGGGAACATCGGTTCCGGTGCTTCTGCGATACCTGGGTCAGGGTTCCAACGGGGTCAGCGTGTCGGTGGCCGCCACGAATCCCGGAATCTTCACCCAAAATTCCGCAGGCACGGGGCCGGGAGCTTTCAACGCTGACTTCAGCCTGAACGGGCCGAACAACCCGGTTTCCAAAAGCGGGACAGTGACCTTTTTCCTGACCGGAGAGGGGCAGACCAACCCGCCAGGTGTGACCGGCACCGTGAATTCGGCGACAGAGAATGCGCCTTCGCCCGTGGCCAACATCTCGGTTTCAATTGATGGCCAGGCCGCAACGTATGCGTATGCCGCCGGGGTACCGGGAGCAGTGGAAGGCGTGATGCAGCTCAATGTCCAAATTCCAGCGACGGCCCGCTCGGGCGATCTTCCGGTCGTGGTGTTCATCGGGGGAACGCCCTCGCAACCGGGAGTCACGGTATCCGTGCAATAAGTACAATATCTATTTCGGGGACAGGCTACGAAACCCCCAAATTCCCAGGGCGGGCGCCCCGCAAGCCAGGAGGATAGAGTGGCAAAGTTCGTTATCGCACCGCACATGCGGCTACACGAGTGGATCGCGGAAGAAAAGGGTTATTTTCAGGCCGAAGGGCTCGATTACGAATTTCGCGACGAGCTGTGGAAGGACGGCAAGAAGCATGATCTGGGGAACAAGGTTGGCGCCTACCAGACGTTCGAGCGGGGGCGCACCACGGATGTCAGTTGCGCGTGCCACTGGACGGTTAACGTGGCCGCATCCAACGGACACGGCAAGCTGTATGCCGATGCGTATTCGGTTTCGCCCGCAGGGGTATTCGTGGCGCCGGATTCTCCGGTCAAGAACCCGGGCGATCTCGCGGGCGTGCCCATTTCGGTGGGCTACCAATCGGGCAGCCATTATTCGACGATCCAGGCGCTCGAGCAATACATGAAACTCGAAGAAATCCAGTTGTCTTTCAAGGATGGCCTGCTGTTCAAACGCATGGAACTGCTGATCGACGGCAAGGTGCCCGCGGCGGCGCTGTTCAGCGGCCCGTATTATTTCATGGAGCAACTGGGGTTCCGTAAGATCATCGACACCACCTTCATGATGGCATCCATGATTACGGGGAACCCGGATCCGGACGATCTGAGGAAATATTTCCAGGCGCTGCGGCGGGCGCAACGCGACCTCGACCTGCGGCCCGAGCTGTACACTCATCATTACCAAAAGGAATTCCCGGCGCGATTTCACACGCAGATGGATACACGCCGCTGGGGGCCGGGCGAGCGAATCGTCTTCGAGCCGTACACGCGGGAGGTGTTCGAAGAATCGTTCGAGTGGATCGCGCAGCACCGCATCTTTCCCGAGGGCGAGATGGGAGCGGGCAACTACGACCAGGCGGTGGTCTCGCTGGCCGGCAACTGCCGATGACCGAATCGCAGCAGATGGCGGACCAGCTTCACCGGAGCTTCTTCGGGGGAGCGTGGCACGGGCCTTCGGTGAAGGCGGCGGTGGCAGGGGTCACGGCGGAGACGGCGCGAGCCCGGCCGATCGAAGGAGCTCATTCGATTTGGGAGATCACAGCCCACCTGCGCGCGTGGATTGAAGAAGTGGATACGACCGTGCGGGGCAAGGCCTATGCGGGCCTGGAAGCCGACCGGGACTGGCCGCCGGTTCGCGGGACCTCGGCGGAGTGGGAGCAGTGCCTGGTGGGTTTGGAGCGGGCGGCGGTGTCGCTGGAAGAGTCGATAGGGAATTGTCCCGCGGAGAAATTGCACGAGGGCAAGCGATCACCTTACGAAATCGCGCAGGGAATCCTGCAGCACAACGGGTACCATGCGGGCCAGATTGTGCTGCTGAGAAAAGTAATCGCTGCGTGACCGTCGCGGCTCAGTAACCGATGCGGCGCCGCGACGGTCAGGGTGCGTCGGCTAGCGGGCGGCGGACGCCGAGGTTTGCGGCGCCTGCTGCTTGTCGGGATGCAGCGTCAACTTGTTCACGCGCCAGTTCAGGATCTCGGCGGCATAGAGGGTATTCTCGGACGGGCACGCCAGCTCGTGAATCCAGCCGAACTCTTTGGGCATCCGGCCGGCGCTGCCCAGGTACCCGAGCAATTTTCCCTCGAGCGTCAGCTTGTAGATGCGGCCGGGGAATGCGTCGGCCATGTATAGGTACTGCGTACCCGGTCCTGGAGTAATACAGACTGTCCACGGCGCACCGGCGCCCATCGTCCCGCCGGCGGCCTGTTCCGGGGTCGGCTTGTTGCCCATCCACGGCCGCGCGTCCGGGGGTACCGGCACGCTGACTCTGATCTCCCGCAGGAACTGGCCATCGGGATCGAACACCTGGATCCGGGTGTTTCCTCGATCCGCCACATAGATATTTCCCTTAGCATCGTTGGCGATGCCGTGCGGAGTGTTGAACTCGCCCTGTTTGTTGCCGGGCGTTCCCCACGATTTCACCCAGTGGCCATTTTTGTCGAACTTGGCCACGCGCGAGTTGATGTAGCCGTCGCTGATGAAGATGTTTCCCTGTGTATCCCACGCGACATCGGTGGGCTGGCGGAACTGTCCGTCCACGGCGGGCCGCGGAGGATTGACGCGCGTCCACGGGCCGCCTTCATCCGACGCTTCCTTCTTGCGGCCGAATACCATGACCACGCGGCCTTCGGGATTGAACTTGATAATCATGTCCGAGCCTTTGTCGATGGCCCAGATGTTGTCCTGCGGGTCGATGCGAACATCGTGCGCGAAGGACCAGGCATACAGGTTGTGGCCGATCTCTCGGAGGTACTTGCCGTCGGGACCAAACTCCAGGACCTGTGCGGCGGTGGCGCCGTAGGCGGGCCCCGTGCTGTTGCCGCGGTTGTACACGAAGATGTGTCCCTTCGAATTGACAGCCACGCCCGAAGGCTCGCCCAGGTGCAAGTCGGCGGGGAGCTTCAAGAAGTTCACGTTCGCGTCATAGGGGATTTCTTGGGGCTGCTGCGCGAATGCCGAGGCGCCCAGCAGCAAAAACGATCCGATCAGAAGGTGTTTCACGATAGCCTCCAAGTGATAGCTGGCAGTATATCTCAATCCGTGAAGGCGTGTGCGCTGCGTTACACTCGAAAGGACCGATTGTGAATTCCAGGCGAGTGATCATCGTAGGCGGCGGGATCGTGGGGCTGGCGACAGCCTACCGGCTGGCGGAACGCTTTCCCGGCACGCGGATCACGCTGCTCGAAAAAGAGAACGAAGTCGGGCAACACCAGACGGGGCACAACAGCGGCGTGCTGCATTGCGGGCTCTACTACAAACCTGGGTCCGCGCGCGCGCGGCTGGCCGTCTCGGGTATCCGCCAGATGGTGGCGTTCTGCCAGGAGAATGCGATCCCGCACGACGTTTGCGGAAAGTTAGTGGTGGCGGCGGAGGAGAGCGAGATACCCCGTCTGCGAGGCCTGGAAGAACGCGGCAAGGCGAACGGCCTGGAGGGATTGCGCTGGTTGGAACGGGGCGCAATGCGCGAGATCGAACCGCATGTAGGTGGAGTCGCCGCGCTGCGCGTTCCGCAGGAAGGGATCGTCGATTATCCGCGCGTGTGTACGGCGTTGGCTGCACGGCTGACGGAGGGCGGCGCGCACGTGGTGACAGGGGCGCGCGTGAGCCGGTTGGAGCGGAAGGGGGGCGGCTGGGTGGCGCACACCGGCCACGGAGAATTCGAAGGCGACTTTCTCATCACGTGTGCCGGGCTGCATTCGGACCGCGCCGCCCAAATGGCGGGGGAGCGCCGCGCGGCGCGCATCCTGCCGTTCCGAGGCGAATACTACAAAATCAGGGCGGAGCGGCAATACCTGGTGCGGAACTTGATCTACCCGGTACCCGACCCGCGCTTCCCTTTTCTGGGCGTCCATTTGACGCGGCTCATCGGCGGCGGCATCGAGGCCGGGCCCAACGCGGTGTTGGCCTTCGCGCGCGAGGGGTATCGCAAAACGGATTTCAATGCGCGGGATCTGTGGGACGCTCTTTCGTACGAAGGGTTTTGGCGCTTCCTGCGGCGTTATCCTTCGATGGCCTGGTTCGAGCTACGGCGTTCGTTCAGCCGGACGCTATTCTGCCACTCGCTGCAGCGGCTGGTGCCGGAAATCCAACCTGGCGATCTGGATACCGGCGGCTCCGGCGTGCGGGCCCAGGCAATCGCGCCGGAAGGGGAATTGATCCAGGACTTCAGCCTCATCGCGCGGCCGAATGCCCTGCACGTACTGAACGCCCCCAGTCCGGCAGCTACGGCTTCGCTGGCCATTGGGGCGGAGATTGTGGGGTTGGTGGAGAAGGCGGCAGAGTAAACGGACTGGATGTTGGCCGGCAGGCAAGCTTCGCCTCAGAGCCCTCCCCCATTGCGGTGAGAGAGAGTGTCACGACGATCCAGAAGCTGCGTATCTGGTTACTTTTTATCTTTTGCCGCTGCTGCAGCTTCCTGCCGCCGGGCGCCGCGCAATATATCGGCCATCGCGTAGTTGCCTTCGTGGCAGGCATATTCGTAAATCGGCTTGCTGGTCGACGGCCAGGTGTATTCGCCCGTCCAGGCCCGGTCCCACGTGTCCGGATCTTCTACCGTGAAGCGATACAGAAGTGTTTTGTCGTCGATGCGCGTGAAGCGCTCGATCACGCGCAGGTTTTCCGTGGAGCCGCGAAACCGGGTTTTGTCGTTGAAATTGGTGGTGTCGACAACCAGCGTGTCCCCCTCCCAATGACCCACCGAGTCGCCCATCCACCGGCGGATGTTTTTAGGAAGATGCTGTGCGTTCATGCGAATGATGCGCGCGTCGTGCACCATCTCGGTGAGGATCATGATCGAATTCGGGGTTTGCACGATCTGATGCAGATCGTTGTAGAAATAGTCCGGGAGCGCCGGTGGACCGGAAGTGGAACCGAATCCGAGCAGGCAGCGTTCGCCGAGCGGCCGCTGCTCCGGGTTATCGAAGGCGCCGGGAGGCTCGGTAGATCCGGTGTCCTGGTTCTCCCGCGCATCCGACGTCGGCGTTGCCCGAGCGGCCGCCAGGCGTTTGCGCGCGGCCGCATTATACGGTGGCACATGGCCGTCCGTCGGGTCAACCACGATGGACGTTCGAATCTGTCCATCGACCACGGTAAACACCGTGCCCTGATTCAGCCAAAAGCGGTTGTAGCCGCCAACGGCGCCGCCCCCGGCCTTCTCGAGAATCTCAAAAAACGACTTCGGCGCGCTCGTGTCCCCGCCTACAGGAGGGGCTGGGCGATCAGCCCGCGAGGGCTGGTTGTCCTTCGCCCTGCGCTCGGCCTCGGCTCGCTCCAGGGCCTCGGCTTTTTCCTTGGTCAGCGACGGCGGATCGCCCGGCAGCCGTTCCATCGGTGTGATCGTGGCCAGGTCGTAGGTGCCCTGCAGGTCCGGATGCCCGTCCGGCATCCGCGGGACGGCAGATTTTGCCGGAGTCTTTGTCGCCTGGCCCGCCATCGGGAGGGCCGTCAGAGAGATCAACGCGAGCGCCATGCCGAGCACGCTCATCCACGAGATAAATCGATTCCGCATACAACACCTCTCTCGATTATTTGCTAAGCGGACGCTTCCGCCACTGACCGTACAGCAACTCCTCCACAAACTCCGGGCACTTGAAATCCAGCAACTGGGCGTTCTTCTCCTGGCGCCGGTAGAGCGTCATGCTCATCTTCCAGGGACGCGTGAAGACGTTGGGATCCTCGATTGTCGCTTCATACGAGATCACATCCGGGCTGGTGCGCGTGTAGCGCTCCACTACGTGCAGCTTGTCGCTATGGAAATTTCCGGCCCGGTCAAACCAGGTCTGATCGTTCAAGCCGGTAACGTCGACCACCAGCGTGTCGCCCTCCCAGTGCCCGACCGACTGCCCCATCCACGAGTCGGCCGGAGGCGGCCCTGGGTCTTTCAGATAGATGTTGCGCACCGCTCCGGAATACTCGTAGACAATGGTCAGGGCGCTGGCGCTCTGCACGATCTGAAACGGGTAGGGCAGGTAGGTGGCGCGTGGAACTCCCGGCAGGTAGCATTTGATTTCCGGATCCGCCGTCAACCAGTTGTCCTGGTTCTCCTTCTTTTTCGCAAGGGCCTCCGGCTTATACGGGAGCGCGCCGCCCTCGACCACGCCCAGTCCCGGCGGCACCGAGCCCACCGCGCCAAGCGCTAGCACAGGCGCCGCGGGGACCGCGCCGTAAGGCCCGGGCCGAAGCGCCAAAGCCGGCCGCGCATCGTGCATTTCAAGATCGTAGTTCGCTTCGTTGAGTGCCTGCCAGATCCCGTTCAGGTCGGGCTTGCCTCCTGCAATCCGCGGCATTCGATATGCCGATCCCTGAGCAATCAGTGGGATCACGGTGATCGCGAGCAGCGTGGCGCCGCCAAGGGCCTTTATTGCACAATGGACCATTTTCCCCATTTAGCCGATTCCTGTCTCTCCCTCCGTACTGTTCCGCCAGATAGTTTATCGCATCTTTTGACTTGTTTCCCTACCGGACGATAGGCGGCCCGGACGGGAGATTGGGGTGCTTGGTACATCCGGTCATCGCCGCACCGGAAACCCCGATGCCTGTATACTAAATCCCGTGAAGTACAGGGTTCGAACCTGCGCGGCGGAGGGTGATGAAAAAACTTGCAATTTTGGTCTTGGCGGTTTCGACCGCGGTTGTTCTGCGCGCAGCCGACGTCACCGGTACGTGGGCCGCGGCCGTGGTGCTGGATGCCGGAACGGGCACCGCTACGTTCACGTTCCAGCAGACAGGAGAAGCGCTGTTGGGCACGTATTCCGGCGTGTTGGGCGACGCAAAAGTGACCGGAACGGTCAAAGGCGACCAGGTCGAGTGGTCGTTCGACGGCGGCCCCGCTGGAAAGATAACCTACAAAGGCACGCTCGACGGCGCCTCCAAGATGAAGGGGACCGCCGAGTATGGGCAGTTAGGAAAAGGAACTTTCACAGCGGACAAGAAATGAGCGCCGCCGACCCATCTCTTGCCAGCCTGTCGAGGATGGATTGGAGGTTAAGATAAGCCTTCGCGAGTTGTCAATCTTACAGGCCGAGATCGTAAGCTGCCAACTCTGCCGGCGCCTGCGGGAGCACTCGGCGGAGGTGGCACGGGTCAAACGCCGCGCCTACCGCGATTGGGACTACTGGGGCAAGCCCGTTCCCGCATTTGGAGATACCAACGCGCGAGTGCTGATTCTAGGGCTCGCCCCCGCCGCCCACGGCGCCAACCGCACGGGACGCATGTTCACCGGCGACCGCTCGGGAGAATGGCTCTACCGGGCGCTGTTTGCCACCGGATTTGCATCGCAACCGCACAGCGTATCGCGGGAGGACCGGCTGACCTTGCGCGACGCCTACATCACCGCCGCGGCTCGCTGCGCCCCGCCGGATAACAAGCCATCCCGAGAGGAGTTGCGGAACTGTAGACCTTACCTGGAGCGGGAACTCGACTTACTAAAAAATATTAAGGTGGTAGTGGCGCTCGGTAAGGTCGCTTTCGACCATTACCTGGAGGTGTTGAAGGACCGGGGAATCATTCGCAGCCGGGCCGCGTTTGGATTTGGTCACAATTGCCAGTTCACTATCGCTCCCGGGCAGCCGGTGCTGCTCAGTTCCTACCACCCCAGCCAACAGAACACGTCCACCGGCAGGCTCACCGAGAGTATGCTGCTCGAAGTATTTCAAAAGGCGCAAAAGCTGGCTGGGGAGTAACGGGCCAGTCACTCGGAACCGGTCCAAGGTGTTTTCAGTGCCATAATTACCACAGGATCACCCCGTGGCCATGGAAGCATTCGCTCCCGGCCGAAGCAAGGCGCGCCCGGCCGGAAAAATGGCGCTCACTCTGCCGCTTGCGTTCACGTTCGCTCTGGCCAGCCTTATCCTCTTAGCTCCGATCCGCCAGAACCCGAACGTGCGATTGGCGTTTCTGGGCGCCGTTGCCGTGCTATTCGTGTCGCAGGCCGTGCTCTATGTTTGGGCCGCGAGCAGAGGGCGAACGCTCACGCTGGAGGTGGTTCCGAGAAAGCAGCACTACCTGCAAGCGTGTGCCCAGGGCGCGGTGCTGCTGTATTGGGGCTGGTATTGGCCTCAGGTTTACGCGTCTGTACACTTAATCCTCGCCCAACTGCTGTTCGCGTACGCGTTCGACATGCTGCTGGGCTGGTCGCGGCGCGACACATACACCCTCGGGTTCGCTCCGTTTCCCGTCGTCTTCAGCATCAATCTGTTCCTCTGGTTCAAGCCGGACTGGTTCTATCTGCAGTTCGTGATGGTGGCGTTGGGGTTAGCCGCCAAAGAGCTGATTCGCTGGAGCAAAGACCGGCGGCGCGTACACATCTTCAACCCTTCGTCATTTCCGCTCGCGGTGTTTTCGCTCGTTCTGCTCGCGACCGGCAGGTCCGACATCACATGGGGACAGGACATTGCCACCACGCAGTTCTATCCGCCACACATGTACCTGGCGCTGTTTCTGATCTGCCTGCCCGGACAATTCTTCTTCGGTGTGACTTCGATGACGATGTCGGCCGTGCTGACGACTTACGTATTCGGCCGCCTCTACTTCGCTGCGACGGGCATCTATTTTTTCTACGATTCCTACATTCCGATTGCCGTCTTTCTGGGGATGCATCTGCTGTTCACCGATCCGTCTACCTCGCCGCGCACTGAGTTGGGGCGCGTCGTCTACGGCACGTTGTACGGATTGAGTACGGTCGTGTTGTACCAGTTGCTGGGGGGCGCGGGAATGCCGACTTTCTACGACAAACTTCTTCAAGTTCCCCTCTTGAACCTATCGATCAAGGGGATCGATTACGCCGCGCACTCGAGGATTTTTCGCAAGTTCGATCCCGGCGCGCTCAGCCGATCACTGGCGCCGGGTCAGCGCCATCTGGCATACATGTCGATTTGGGCGGTCGTGTTTGCAGTCATGGGCGCCACGCAAGCGGTGGGCGACAGTCATCCCGGTCAGTGGCTGCCGTTTTGGCGGCAGGCCTGCCAGGACGGACGCACGTACGCCTGCCCTTACCTTGCCGACCTGGAGCTGAGCTTCTGCAACCGGGGATCGGGCTGGGCGTGCAACGAGGCCGCCCTCCTTCATATTGCCCTCTCCCGCTCGGGAGAGGACCGGCGCCGGCTCGATCCGGCGGGCGCCGCGGCGCCCCTCGGCAAAGGATGCGACTTGGGATTTGCGGCGGCCTGCCGGAACTTGAGCACGCTGGCCAGCGGCAAAGGCGCGTTCGCGAATCCGCCGCCTACTCTCGAAGACTATCCGATCATCTTGAGAGGAAGCAAAGGGGAGATCCACGAGCGGGAGCCGTCGGCATTGTACGCTCTCGCCTGCCGTGAGGGCTGGCCCAATACATGCGTCGAGCCCACGCGGCTTTCGTTCGATCACAGCGCATCGGCAACTCGCACGCGCATCGTGGCGAAGGCCGTGTTGGGGCCCGGGTTGCCCGGCTTCAGGGCTCTCGCGAGGGTAGCGAAAGGGTGTATGCTGGAATTCGCTCTTGACTCGTCGGACGTCGAGCTGATCGAGTTTGGAAACGCTCCGCCTCGCGTGGGGATATAGGATCTGGCACTATGCGACATTTCGGCAAGAGTTGTGTCATCGCCGTATCGGCTGCCTCCGCGGCGGTTCTTTTCACTCTGGTCACGCACAGTGTGGCGCCAGTCTCTGCTGCCGGTCCGGACACTCAGGGCCGCATCGCCGGCAAACCCGACCTGAACGGGATTTGGGAGGCCAACAACACCGCGAATTGGGACATTCAGACTCACCAGGCGCGTCCGCTGGTCGGCCAACCCGGCCTGACTCCCAACTCGGTCGTGCTCGCGGCGCCCGTGGTCGGACTGGGCGCCCTCGGCTGGGTACCGGCAGGTCTTGGGGTGGTGGAGGGCGAAGAGATTCCGTATCAGCCGTGGGCGGCCGCCAGAAAAAAGGAGAACCTGGAACATTGGATGGACCGCGATCCGGAAATCAAGTGCTTCCAGCCCGGCGTGCCGCGCGCCTTGTACCTGCCGCATCCGTTCCAGATAATCCAGAGCTCCACCAAGATCCAGATGATTTTCGAATTCGCCAATGCCCAGCGCACCATCCATCTCACTAAGATGGAGCCGTATCCTAACGTGTTGTGGATGGGATACTCAGTGGGCCATTGGGAGGGAGATACATTGGTGGTCGACGTCTCGAATTTCACTGATGCGACGTGGTTCGACCGGGCCGGGAATTTCCATAGCGATGCCTTGCACGTCACCGAACGGTACACTCCGGCGGGTAAGGACGTCATCCACTACGATGCCACCATGGAGGACCCGCAGGTATTTACGCGCCCGTGGAAGATCAGCATGCCCCTCTATCGGCGGCTCGAGCCGAATGTCCAGCTAATGGACTTCAAATGTGTCGAGATGGTGGAAGAGACCCTGTATGGGCATCTTCGCAAACAGCAGCTCGTCAAACACTGGGAAGGCCAAACCATGAACGTGGACATCACGCGCAAGATTCCGCCGGGAGAAGAGGTCTACGAGCGCTATGTGTCGGGCAACCCGCCGGCGAAGAAATAATAAGAGGTTTGTGATATGAAAAACCAGGAGATGAATTTTATGCAATCCAAGCCGAGCGTGGGACTCGCTGTCGTAGCGGCCATTGCTTTGCTCGTGTCCGCGTCCCCGCTGAGGGCGCACCATGCTTTTGCGGCGGAATTCGACGAAAAGAGGCCAGTCCACTTCGCGGATGCCACCGTTACGAAAGTCGAATTTATCAATCCCCACAGTTGGATTCACGTCGATGTGAAGCAAGCCGATGGCACGATGGAGAACTGGGCCATCGAGGCCGGAAGCCCGAACATCCTGATGCGGCGCGGCGTCACCAGGTATACGCTCAAGGTCGGGGACAAAATTGTCGTCGACGGTTATCAGTCCAAGGACGGGTCGCACCGCGCCAACGGCCGGGACCTCACATTGCCGAATGGCCAGAAGCTGTTTCTCGGATCGCAGGAGAACACGGGAGCTCCCTACGAAGTGCAGCGTCCTGGCGTGGATACACAAAAGTAGGGGCGACAGAGCCTGTCAATTGCACGGGAGGGCGACGATGAGCGGCCGATATGGAATAACGCGGGGTGCACTGGCGGGTGTCCTGGGACTGGTTTCCCTGGCCGCGGTCTCAGTGAGCGGTCAGACTCCGGCGCCCACTGCCAAATCAACAGGCGCCAAAGCAACGGGAGCGGCGAAAGCGGTAACCCCGCCTCGGACACCGTGGGGCGACCCGGACCTGCAGGGCACCTGGTTCGTGCTGGCGGACGTGCCGCTGGAACGCTCCGCGGCTAATGCGGGCAAGGAATTTTTGACCGACGAGGAAGTGGCTGCGGCAGATGCACAGAAAGGGTTGAATCCCGGGCGCAATGCCCGCTCAGCGGATAAAGCACAGGACGTCAGCGGCGCTTATAATGCGGTCTTCAACTCGGTCTTGAAGACAGGCAAACGGACATCCATGATCATCGATCCGCCGGATGGGAAAATCCCTCCACTGGTCGGAGGGGCACCGGCGGGCCGGGGAGGGCAAGGCGCCCCAGGTGGTCGCGGCGGCTTCGGTTTAGGAACCGCACCGGGGGTGAACGACAACCCGGAGACGATACCGCAATCGCCCCGCTGTCTTGGCGTTCCGATGCCATTCCTCCCGCTGAATACGCTCTTTGCCCAGGGCACCGTGATGCAGGTCGTGCAATCTCCTAAATCTATGGCGGTATACATGGAGGACGACCACGCCGGCGGCGGCAACCGGGTCATCTACATAGATGGGCCGCCGCACGCTCCCGCGAAGGCGAGATTCTACTTGGGAGATTCGCGGGGCCATTGGGAGGGAAACACCTTGGTGGTCGAGACTACCAACTTTTCACAGGGCTTTCGCGGCTCCAACATCGAGACGTACAAGATGATCGAGCGCTTCACGCGCGCGGACGCGAATAATTTGCGGCGCGAAATCACTTTCGACGATCCCAAGACCTGGACCAAGCCCTGGACCGTTGTCATCGAGATGGGGAGGTCCCCCGATCAGCGCCACATGATCTTCGATTCCGCCTGTCACGAGGGGAACTACGGCATGACGGGCATCCTCGTGGGTAACCGCAGAGAAGAGCAGGCTGAAAAGAAGTAAGTACGGTTGCTCCCGCTCCTACTCCCGCTCGCTTTCGGCAGCGGCGTTGCGGCGCTGACGTACGAGGTCGTCTGGTTCCAGCTGCTGGAATTGGTGATCGGCTCGACCGCCGTCTCGCTCGGCGTGCTCCTCGCCACCTTCATGGGGGGTATGTCTCTCGGCAGCCTGCTCCTGCCTCGACTGGTCTCCGGCCGGCAGGGTGCCTTCTGGGCCCCCTTGCGCGTGTACGCGTTGATCGAGTTCGCCATTGGAATTCTCGGAATTCTGGTGTTGCACCTGGTGCCTTCCGCGGGCGGCAGTTACATCGCCTGGACCGGATCTGGTCTAACGGGATTCTTGCTCCGGGGGGTCGTCGCGGCTGCGTGCCTTCTACCCCCGACTCTGCTGATGGGAGCCACGCTCCCTGCCCTGGCGCGCGCGCTCGACGCGACAGAGAACGGTGTCTCGTGGCTTGGCTTCCTCTACGGCGCGAACATCGCAGGCGCGGTATTGGGGTGCCTGCTCTCGGGTTTCTACTTACTGCGCAAGTACGACGTGGCCGCGGCGACGTACGTCGCCATGGGAATCAACCTGTCCATGGCGGGAATCGCACTCGTGATTGCCGGTGTGGCTCCGCGCCGGGATCCGGATGTTCGCGTCAAACCAGCCCCGGCCGCGGCAACGGGGGAGGGGGACGCAACCGTCTACGTTGCCATCTCGCTGTCGGGGCTATGCGCATTGGCGGCGGAAGCGATCTGGACCCGCCTGCTTGGTCTGCTGCTCGGCGCCTCGGTTTACACGTTTTCCATCATCCTGGCCGTTTTTCTCGCTGGCCTCGGAATCGGCAGCGGTATGGGGGCATTGCTCTGTCGAATCGTCTCGAGTCCTCGCAGGGCTCTGGGCTGGTGCCAATGGCTCGCTGCCTGCGCGATCGCATGGACCGCCTACCACCTCGGCGCATCGCTCCCGTACTGGCCCATCAATCCCTCGATTTCCTCAAATATCTGGTTCAACTTTGAGCTCGACCTCGCCCGCGCATTCTGGGCTCTGTTGCCCCCGACCCTCCTGTGGGGGGCGAGCTTCCCCTTGGCGCTCGCGGCGGCCGCATCGAGAAAGCAGGATGCTGCCACTCTGATGGCCGCGGTATACGCCTCCAACACCTTCGGCGCCATCGCCGGTGCTCTCAGCGCGAGCGTGCTTCTTATCGCATGGGTGGGTTCCCAGCGGGCGCAGCAAGCGCTCATCGGGGTGTCCGCGATGGCAGGTTTCTTGCTTCTGCGCTCCTCGAAGTCCCTCCGCGTGGCAGCGGGTCTGGGCGGCGTTGGGA
>Ga0209698_10003870_pt1 | contig 16548 bp, 16 predicted proteins | sample LitLauG_LLR_2012_FD_187203 | JGI IMG/M metagenome (GOLD analysis project Ga0209698, IMG submission 187203) | Freshwater sediment microbial communities from Pennsylvania, USA - Little Laurel Run_MetaG_LLR_2012 (SPAdes) (version 2) | ecosystem: Environmental > Aquatic > Freshwater > Creek >...
CGGGACGTTGTCGTCCTCGAAGTCCCACCGCAGCCCGATGAGCGCCGGCGGGTGCATGATCTCGTAGGTCCCGCGCACGCGCGTGCCCCATTCGAGCGTGCAGGCGAAGCGGCCGTCGTCGAGGGTGACGGGCACACCGAGCCATCGGGAGAACACGACGGGGTCGGCGAAGGCGGCATAGGTCGTGGCCTGATCGGTGTCGAGGTCGACCTCGGCGACCACGACCGCCTTGGTCCGCGCGCGCGAGAGCGCCCGCTCCGGCAGGTCATCCGCGAAGGTCCATTTCTCCTCGGCGTCGAGCAACGGGTGCAGCGAGCGGAGGACGTGCTGGCAGGCCCGGTAACGGCGCTGGGTCCCCACCGCTGTCATCGTGACGAGGCCCGCATCGCGGAGGACGGCGAGGTGCTCGGAGATCGTCGGCTTGCTGAGCTCGAAGGAGGCGGCGATCTCTCCGGCCGGCAGGTTGCGCTCCCACGTGAGCGCGAGGATCTCCCGGCGGATCGGCGAGCTCAGCGCCCCGAGGATCTTCTGCGTGTTGCGCACGGCTCCTCCTGGCAGCATAATTCGGCCATCACCTAAATCTAGTTGCAGGAGCCGACGCGGCGAGCAGCAACGGGAGGAAGCATGGCAAAGGTCGATGTGTGGAGCACGGTGCACGCCGAGCGCAAGGCGCTCGCCGCCGACCTCGGAGGCCTCACCGAGGCCCAGTGGTCGACCCGGTCGCTGTGCACCGAGTGGACTGTGCGCGACGTGGTGGCACACCTGGCGGCGACGGCCAAGATCGGGCCACCGCAGTTCTTCGGCAAGCTGCTCGCGTCCGGGTTCAGCCTGAAGCGGCTGCAGACCAAAGACGTCGCGGCGCTGCGAGGAGGATCCCCGGCGGAGACCCTTGACAACTTCCGGGGGCAGGTGGAGTCTTCGAAGCACCCGCCGGGGCCGAGCGACACCTGGCTCGGCGAGGTGATCGTCCACGCCGAGGACGTACGGCGGCCGCTCGGCCTCGAGCACAGCTACCCGATGGATGCCGTGGTCCAGGTGGCCGACTTCTACAAGGGCTCCAACCTGGTCATCGGCACCAAGAAGCGCATCGCCGGCGTGAAGCTGCGAGCCACCGACACAGAGTGGACCCACGGTGAAGGACCCGAGGCCGCCGGCCCGATGTTGGCCCTCCTGCTGGCCATGACCGGCAGGGGCGCCGCACTCGACCAGCTCAGCGGGGACGGCGTCGCCAAGCTCCGCTCAGCCGGCTGATCGCGGGCACTTCACGGCGCCCGAGACTGCTTCGCGGCGCCCGAGACTGCTGACCGACGTTCAGGAGCGAGAACCTGCGCGGATCCGCGCGGGTTCTCGCTCCTCAACGCGCGCGGTCCCAGGGAGGCGGGCCCGGGGACTGATCGGGCGCGGCGCATCACGCTCCCGGTTGCTGAGGTCGCGGGCACTCAGGCGGGTGCGAAGACCGATCGCAGCGCGCCGAGGGGCGCCGCCTCGATGTAGACGGTGGCGAGCTCTGCCTTGAGCGCCGGGTCGTCGACTCGGTCGAGGTCGAAGCGGATCGACGATCCCCGCCCTGCGAGGTCATCGTTGAACGTGTCGGCGACCTCCTGCATCGACAGCGCGTCCTCGATCCGCGCGGCGCGCTCGGCCACGTTCCGGTACACGTCGGCCTTCCACAGCACGCTCACCCGCAATGTGTCGAGCGGGGCCCGCAACACGAGCTCGTCGTGGTCGGTCACGACCCAGTCCCCGCTACCGTCCGCCGCAGGTGCGAGCCGCGCGCTGGGGCTGACCCGACGGGTGCCGGCATCGAAGGGGCCAACCGGCCCGACCTGGTGGAACATCCCGTGGTTGTCACCGAACAACGCCGTGTTCGCCATCGAACCCACGTGCTGCTCGGGCGGGCTGTCCGGACCGTCGGGCCAGTAGAGCAACCCGCCACCCTCGACGTCGTTCATCCACCAGATGGCGGTGGCCTGCAGGATCTCGAAGCGGTCGAACAGCCCGGACCACAACATGGCACGCAGGACCCACATGGGGGTGTTGGTGCGATCGCGACCATGGAAGCGGGGGTTGTCGGTGTGCGCCGGTCCGCCGTCGACGATCGAGGTCATCAGGTTCACGTAGACGCTCTTCGGCTCGACCACCTCGGCGTCGTAGAACCGCTTCGCCGCCTCGATGTACGCGGGGCACTGCAAGAACAGGTCGGATCCTTCCGCTGCGAAGACGTCATGCACCCAGTCCTTCTGGAACCACATCGGCCGGGTCCGGGCGTGCGGGTCGGCGCCCGGGTTGTACCACCCTCCGAGCGGGTTGTACGGCGCCTGCGACTCGAGGAGCTGCACGACCGCTCCGAGATCACCGACCACGCCGTTCATCAACACCGGCGGCTTCGAATATCGAATCCCCACGTCCCCTCCCGAAGGATCAGACCGACGTCAGCGCGCTTTCCGAAACCCAGTCATGTCATGGGCGGCAGGTGAACCTCGACCCCTCCGCATGAGCAAGGAGCGTCGAAGGCAAGTCTATGACGGCGGCGTGGGCTCGCAACAGCAGAGGCGGGCACGTCCGGTGAGGGCTCGCCCCGACGACCTGGACCGGTGGAACCACGACATCCACTACCACCCCATGGTCCTGGAGGGAGCATCCGATGGCTGTGCGCGTGCGCTCGACGCCGGGCTGCGGTGAAGGGCTCCTCGCCCGCGACGATGGCGCGTTCGCCGAGCGCAGGGGTCGGGCCCGCAACGACCCCAGGATCTGTGGACGCCCGGCGATGCCGTGTCTCATGCGCCCCAGACGCTGACGTCGCATCCGAGCGAGCGGAAGCGCTCGATGATCGCCGGAGGATCCATCACCCCAGGTGGCCAGTGGTAGTCGTGCATCCGGATCCCGGCCGTGTAGCGAACGAACTCCTTGCCGGCCTCGATGGGGCAGAACACACCTCGGGTACCGGTCTGGAGCTCGTAGTTGCGCGCGTGCTCCTCGTCGAGCACGAAGTTCATCGAGTCGCACATCGATCCCATGTCGATGTCGCCCCAGTCCCACGGGCTCTTGTTGACGTGCCAGAGCACCCCGCCCGGATCACAGCCGAGCAGCTCGAAGGACTTGTCGATGATGGTGATCGGTGCCAGGCAGCACGCACAGAACGACTCGAGCCTGCACTCCTTGCCCTGGAAGGGCGGCATGTTCGACACCGCCATGGCCTCGCTCGCGCAGCCGATGTAGCTGTGGAACTCGTCGTCGATGTACAGCTCGACCTGGCTCGGGAACGACGAGAACGGCGGCGCCTTGAGGATGTCGCAGTTCTGCGTCTCCTGGTTGACGACGACGATGATCCCGAGCTGCAGCTGCTTGAGCGCCTGCTGGATGCGCCGTCGGTCGAGGCCGATCGCCTCGTGGATGTTGCGCAGGTTCGGCGCGACCTTGCGCTCGCACCAGTATTCGAAGATGAACTGGCGCAGGCGGAGCGCGTCATCGGTGAACTCGAAGGGCGGGACGAACTGCGGCATGTCACCTCTCCAGAGACGTTGGCCCATGCCGATGAGCGCATCTGCGTCGGGCCGGGGCAGTGCGGCGCATCGTAGCCCGAAGGTCGCTCGGACAGGCCTGCCCGCTCGCCGGTGCTCAGTCCGCGCGCGGACCGACGCGCAGGACGCTCAGGTAGCGCCGCGCGACCCGGTCGCCCAACCGTGTCCGGATGCGCTCGGCGACGGCGGTGAGCAGCGCCTCGCGGACCTCGTGATCGAGCCTCCGATACACCGAGGCCGATCGGAGGAGATCGGCGACGCCTTGTCCGTCCAACCACTGCACGGTCGGGTACCAGCGCACGGTCGTCGGGCCGAACCAGCCCTCGCGGTCCTCGTTGGGCGGGCCCCAGCCCTCATCGGTCCCGCGAACCTTCTCCTCGAGCGGCGGATCTGCCCAGTCGACATCTCCGGGAGCGAAGCGCTCGTGGAGATCGGCGGTCTCGGCGTAGACCTCCGCCTCGCCCTGCCGGCGGACCACGATATGGCCGAGGAGCGCCATCCACCCTCCCGGTCGCAGCACGGCGTGCGCTCGGCGCCACCCGACAGAGGGGTCGACCCAGTGCCACGACGCCGCACCCACGAGCACGTCGAAGCGTCGACCGCCGTCGTCCCAGGTCTCGAACGGCGACGTCTCCACCTCGACGTTCGCGAAGCTCGACAGGCGCTGACGGGCGAGGGCGGCCATCGCCGGGCCGAGCTCGACCGCCGTGACCGAGCACCCGAGCTCCGCCAGCGAGCGCGTGGCCTGCCCGGTACCGCAGCCGACCTCGAGCACCGACGAGCCCTGGTCGATCCCCGTGACGGCAACGAGGTCCGCGAACAGCTCGGCGGGGTATGCGGGCCGCACCCGGTCGTAGAGCTCCGGCACCTCGTTGAACACGGATCCGCGACGACGATCATCGGCTTCCGCCATCTCACGATCCTTCAGTGCGACAGGAGCGGGGCCAGCTCGAGCACCCGGGGCGACGCCATTGCCGCTCGGGCATCGGCGGGCTGGGTGGGGAACGCCGAGTACGAGGCCCACAACCTGCCCTGCTGGTCGACGAAGGTGTCGAGGCCGCCGGGTGAGACGGCGGTCGGGGTGCTGGCGAGCAGCGGGGATCGCGCCGGCTTCTTGCACGGACCGGCGACCGTGGCGCACCAGGCGACGCCGGTGTCGTAGGTGTCGGACTGCCAGGTGCCCCCGGAGTAGAAGAGCCACCATCCGCCCTTGGTGTCGGCCAGCATGCTCGGACCCTCGATGATGTTGTGCTCCCACGCCTGGTCGGCGCCGATCAGGCGTACCGGGGTTCCGGTGGTGGAGCGGCCATCAGACGTGAGGGGCTGCTCCCAGATGCTCACCGGGCTGCCGTTGGCGTTGCCGTCGTTCTTCCACACCAGCGCCAGCTGCCCCGGTGCTGGGACCACCACACTCGGATCGATGTCTCCGCCGAGGTCGCCTTGGCAGACCAGCGGGACCGAGGACGTGTCGGAGAACGGACCCGTGGGGGAGGAAGACAACGCCACACCGAGACACTCCCTCTGGGTGCTGGCGTCCTCCGTGCTGTAGTACAGGGCCCATCCGCCGGACACCTGGTGCACCGTGGGTCCCCAGGTCATCGTCGATGTCCCGGGCGGGGCGGACCAGGACCCCGGCGGCCGAACCAGCATCGCCCAGGTGGGCAGTGTCGGGAGCGAGTCGGCGACACGGCGCCAGTGGATGAGGTCCGTGGAGACCGCGGTCGGCACGTTCGCGGCCCAATCGGTCGTCCAGTACATGACGTAGCCCGCGGCTGGACCGCCGGCCGAGCCGGCGGGCACCGCCAGGACGTAGGGGTCACCCACGTCGTTGAGGTCGGGGTTGTCGACCTCGACCGCGGTCGACGGGCCGAGTGTGGGCAGGCCGGCCACCGGGGGATGCGCGGTGGGCGAGCCCGCGCTCGCCGGTGAGGTAACTGCTCGGCGACCCGAGCCCGCCCGGGTGAGCGAGAGGGCCAACACCACGCCGGTCACCGCGACGGCGGCCACGACCGGACGGCGAGGCGCCCGCCGCCGGGCCAGGCGCGGCGGCCCCTCCCCACCAGGCCGGGATCCATCGAGCACACGGACCCCGGATGCGGTCGCCACCCGGCTGAGCGTAGAAGCAATCGGCAACCAACCGGCCTCGCCCCGAAGAGCGGTGAGATCCGAAGTGGCCGTCATCGGCCACCATGTCCCGCGCTCGATGTCGCTCCGTGGCCCGGCCGGCCGGTTGCCCTCGCCCACGTGGACGTCGACCACTGCCGCGAGATCGTCCGCGCGCCCGCCCGGCATGACGCGGCCGGACACGACGATCGCTGCCACACAGTACGTGGAGTGGTTGTCGAGCGGCGGCCTCGGGGCGGAGCAAATGGGCGGTCCGCCCGACGCGGCCGAACGCTCCGAGGACGGCGCGACCTCCCGCGGTGGACCGCTCGGCGTCAGGGTGTCATCGAACGCGGCGCCCGTGTCGGATGATGGCGGCCGGGTGCTCGACCACGGCGAGGTCGTCACGTGGGTCGTCGTGGTAGGTGACCAGGTCCGCAGGGCGTCCGGGGACCAGTCCCGGCTGCCCAAGTAGGCCCGCGCGCGCTCGAGGAACCGGCGGCGAGGGCGTCGGCGGGTGCCATGCCGAGGGTGGCGAGCAACGAGATCTCATCGGCGAGGGTGCCGGCGCCCGCCGAGTGCGCGCGCTGCCAGGCGGCAACCGGTGAGTGGGACCGCCCGTCTCGCCACCCGGTGAGCAGGGTCGGGGTCCACGCCCCCCGACGCTGGCCCAGGGCGCCGAGCGCTTCGAGCGGAACATCGGGGCCGTGTTCGAGCGAATCGACCCCGAGCTCGATCGCGGCCTGGGCGTCGCCGGGACCCGACACGTGCGCGGCCACCCGCCCCCCGGGCCGCGTGCACCGTGTCGCAGAGGGCGCTCACCGTCGCCGCCGCGTAGTTTGCGGTCGCTTCCCTGAAGGACGCCACACCCGTGAAGAGCTCGGGGAAGTCAACGACCAGCTTGACCCATCCGCTGCCCGAGGCGTCAAGCTCGTCGAGCGCGCCTTGTTCGAGGTCGTCGGGCGACACCCCCTCGAAGAGGTCCTCGACGTAGCGGCCGGGTAGGGCGAGGAACCGACCGCACGCCAACACGTGCGGGCCGTCGTGATGGTCGCCGCCGACGCGGACCCCGACCGGCGCCCCAACGTCGCGGGCCAACAGCACACCGGCGTGCAGGTGGGCCCGCAGCGAGTCGGCCACCACCTCGGGTGACCCTCCCGGTCGCCCCGGCCCACCGAGATCGAGGGAGACGTGGGCGTGGGCGTCCACCAGCCCAGCGAGCACATGGCGGCCTGGCAGCACCTCGGCCCCAGGGGACGGCCCGTCCGCGAGACGGCCCGCCGTCACGCCCAACTCGATCTCACCGTCGCCGCCCACGCGGACGCCGCGCACGACCAAATCCACTGGCTCCATGGTCCACCATTCGCCGGCCAACGCCCGGGCGAATGACCGCGTCACCTCCGTTCGGTCAGACCTGGGGTGTGTTCCCGTCTGCCGCTCAGCGACGGCCGGCCCCCGGTATCGAGCGAGGGCACGCATCGATGTCGTCTGTGATGCGTCCGGGGGTGATCTTGCGGCGGCTCATCGGGGGCTCCTCCGGTAGTGGTAGGGGTGGGCATGACATGGATGACGAGCGCGCAGTCAGCACGGTCGAGCGCCACGATCTCCAACTCTCGGCCCCAACTGCTCATGGTGGCATCAGGATCATGTTTCGTGTGCAAGACACGATCTGAGGCAGACCGCTCCGTGGCGGCGACTACGACCCTCCCGCCACGGCCCCGAGCAGGGACGGTCTGGTCCCGCAGCGCCTCCGCCCTGCCGGCAGCTCGGTGCGGCCAGAGCAGTCACCCATCCCGGGGGAGTTCACTCGGCCGACGAGCCGGCTGGCGAGCCACCCTATGGCGGAGGTAGACGACTCCAGAGCTGAAGGTGCGTGTCTCGACGAGCTCGAGATCCACCCGACGGTCGCGCTGGGGCAAGAGCGGGATGCCACCGCCAACCAGCACTGGGTAGACCCTGGCCCCGTACTCGTCGATCAGACCCGACGCGGCCGCCTCGGCGGCGAGAGTCGCGCCCCCGATCGCGATGTCGCCCCCTACCGGCTCGGCCCGCAACCGCTCGATCTCCTCCTCCAGGCCGCCGGAGGCCAAGCGGGCGTTGCCCTGCACCGCCGACAACGTGGTGGAGAACACCACCTTCGGGAGCGACCTCCAGATCGCGGCCCACTCGAGCATCGAGTCGTCGAGCGATGGGTCCTGGTCGGCGGTCTCCCAGTACAGCATCGTCTCGTACAGCCGTCGTCCCAACAGGTGGACGCCGACCTGTCGTATCTCGTCGGTCACGAAGCGAAAGACCTCCTCGTCGGGCGCCGTCCAGTCGAACCCGCCGTCCGGCCCGACGATGTAGCCGTCAAGTGACACCCCCATCGAATAGGTCACGCTGCGCATCAGTAGTCCTCCTCGGTTACGGGTGCGAACGTACGACCGGCCGGACGCCGCAGGCTCATCGCGGCTCGCGGCTCGCGGGACAGGGCAAAGGTTGCCGGTTGCGCACCAGCTCGTCCTATGGGGCCCTGGGCTGGAGGGCGCGCCGGGCTGTGCCCAGTCCTCAATCGGGACCGGTCTCCGACAAGCGATCTTCGGCGGGACCGGTCGTGGGCTCTTCCTCTTCAGGAGCGAGGGGGTGGATGGAGAGGACCCTGGTGGTCTCGCGGATGGTGAGGCAGCCGTCGCCCCGCAGGTCCAGCACCAGCACGAGAGGCGTCCCCACTTCGCAGCATGCGATCTCCACGAAGGGGATGGGGTTCAAATCCCGGCGGAGCTGGGAGCCGGTGGAGCCGGGGAACCGGACGATGTAGCGCTCGGCGAGGTCCAGCAGGTAGCGGCTCGACTCAGTCCGCACACACCAGCGGGTCGACGCCGTGAAGTCGCAGGCTTCGCCGCCCGGCCCAGGTGTTGGTCCCATGGTGCGAGGATGCCCGGGCCCTGTGACAGCCACGGCGGGTCGCCCGCCAGCTCCTCACTCGTCGCGCTCGGCCGTCGCACGCACGCATCCCTCGTCGCTCTGAACTTGACCACGACCCGCCCCCGGGGCGAGATGTGTGGAAGTCCCGGGGTCACGGCTCCAGGAGTTGGGAGCCGTCGAGGGTTCGTACCGGCACGCCGAGCTCGTCGAGCAACGGTTCGTCGATGCAGATGCGACCGGTGAGATCGGACCCGCAGGCGGACAGCTCCATCGTCGCTTCGACGATGATCTCGACCGGGTTGAACTGGTCCGCCGGGATGAGGCCACCGAGGTGGCTGAGCGCCCCTTCGCTCGCCACCGGCTTGGCCGGCTCCAAGGTGTTCACCCGGATCCCGCTGCCGTGGAGCTCGATGCCCAGCACGTTGGTGTAACGGTTGAGCGCGGCCTTGGATGCTCCGTAGGCTCCCTGGGTGGTCCCGAGGGCGGCGTCGGGGAACGGCGGGCCGCCGACGAGTTGGGCACCGCCGGAGGACAGGTTGACGATCCATCCCTCGCCGCGCCGGCGCATCGACGTGATGACGGCTTGAGCCAGGTCGATCGGCGCGTGGAAGTTGACCTCGAAGACGACCCGCCGGTGCCGAAGGGCCATCTCCGCGGCGGGTCGGCGGATGGTGGCGGCGGCGTTGTTGACCAGGATGTCGATCGGGCCCCCGAGCGCGGCCTCGGCCTCGGGGAGGATCCGCGCCCGGTCGTCGCTGTCGGCCAGGTCGGCGACCACGGTGACGACGGTGGCGCCGAAGCGGGCGCAGCGCTCCGCCGTGTCCGACAGGCTCCCGGCCAGACCGGTGTGGTGATCGAGCGTGCGGGCGGTGATGGCCACCGCGGCGCCTTCGGCGGCGAAGCGCTCGGCGATCGCTGCGCCGATGCCTCGACTTGCGCCCGTCACGATCACGTTGCGTCCGCTGAAACGCCTCACCATCCCCCCTCGACCTCCCCACCCATGGCGCGGGAGCCTACCGGTGGCAGCCGCGGTCTGACCGCTGGCAGTAGAAGGCGCCGCACCAGTCCTCGGGATGGTTGGGGCTTCTCGGCCGCTGGCGGGCCGTCACGGCGCGGATGACCTCCTGGCCGACGGCAGGTCCATCCAGCGATCGTGGCTTCCCCGCAGGACCAGACGGACGGGGGTGCCACGGCCGCCATCGCCGAAGCTCAAGCCACATGGCGTGAGCGCGAACCGGGGGAGGTGGGAGGACCTCGGCATCCCCGGCCATCCGGTGGCCGCCTTTCGAGCGGGATCCGTCTCTGCGAGCCCGCGTCAGTGTCGAGAATGCGGGCCGTGCCGCTTTCCGAGACGACGGTCACCCGACCGGCAGCCATCGCCTCGTCGGTCAGGTCCCGCCAGTCGTCACCGTCCTGCCAGATCGTCGAGTTCGCGCGCACCGCGACTGCCGGCGTCGAGCTCCAGGGCCGACGGATTCGCGCCGGCGACACCGTCGGCGTCTTCTACCGGTCCGACAATCGTGACGAGTCGGTCTTCGAGAGCCCGTGCACGTTCGACGTCGGGCGACAACCGAACGACCACCTCGGGTTCGGCCACGGCGTGCACTACTGCCTCGGGGCCAACCCCGCGCGCCGGGAGCTGCGGGCGATGCTGCGCCGTTCTGCCACTGCTGCCCCGCCTCCAGTCGGCAGGCGAAGCCGACCGGCTCAGCCACTCCACGTCGGTGCGGTCCGTCATCAGCTCGTGCGGCTCAGCGACGGCGCCGGCCCGGCATCCGACGCCTCGCGCGGGGATCAGGGTGCAGCACGCCGGGCGCGCCGCCGGCTCACTCCGGGCGAGACCCCTTGATCGACACGAGGTGCATGATCCGGCGCTCGGTGTAGTCGGGGATCGCGACGTGCTGCGTGCAGCGGTTGTCGTAGAAGACGAAGTCGCCGGCCCGCCAGCGCACCCGACACTGCACGGCGGCACTGTGGGCCTGCGCGAACAGGTGAGCGAGGATCATCTCGCTCTCCTGGCGGGGAACACCCACGATGCGTGAGGCGGACGCGACGTCGACGTACAGCACCTTGCGGCCGGTGTCGGGATGGGTGCGCACGACGGGGTGGGTGACCGGCGGCAGGCGGCGCTGCATCTCGGCGACGTCGAAGTCGCTGTTGCCCTTCTCGACCGCGAGGTACAACGTGGTCGACACGTCGTGGACCGCCTGCAGCCCGTCGACGTACCGCTTCATCGGTTCGCTGAGGTTGTCGTAGGCGTCGTACATGTTGGCAAAGCACGTGTCGCCGCCCGTCGGCGGCATCATCACGGCGTTGAGGAAGGTCGCGTCCGTCGGCTCCGGCAGGAACGGGCTGTCGCTGTGCCAGCGATCGGAGCCGTTGCCCTTCGGCGCCACCATGTCGAGAACGTTGACCTCCGGCGGACCGCCGTGCGCGGTCGGCACCGCCGAGTAGTGCAACTCGCCGAACTGCCTCGCGAACGCGACGTGCTGTTCGGGCGTGAGGTGCTGCGCGCGAAAGACCAGCACGAGATGCGCCAACAACGCGCCGCGGATGTCGTCGAGCACCGGCGCGTCGAGCGGCTCGCGCAGGTCGACACCCGAGACCTCGGCGCCGATGCCCTGCGTCATCTTCGAGAGTTCGAGCGTGGTCATGTCACCCCGCGGCCAAAGACGTGAGCAGTCAACCACACGGCAGGCGGGACGGTGGCGGGCACGCGCCAATGTCGATCCGTCCAGTGCGATGGGGGCCCGCTCCGCCAGCGCCCGGGCCTGGCGGCTACGAACTGGGTCCGACACCGTACGTTTCCCGCAGATGCGTGCTCGTCGCGACCGACGAACGCGCGCAGCTCCCACACCTCAGGGTGCTTCTCCCGCATGCCACCTACCACCCGCCAGCACCTCCCCTCATCGGGTCGAATTGTAGGGTTATCGGCGCTAACCCAACAGGCCGAAATCCGAACAACTTCGTCGTCGCCTTCCACGCCGGCGCCCTGTACATCCCCGCCGGCGCCCTGGCCGTGCTGCTGGCGTCCCGCCCGCGCCACGACGGCGGACTCGACCTCACACCCGGCCGTGGCCGGCTCCCCAACTGGACCGACCACCCCGAGGAAGGAGCGACCGATGTTGAGCGGCACTGATCGTCCAGCCACTGGGCCTCAGCGCACGAGAGCGGTCGGGCACGGGCGCAGCGCCGCCCGTGCCGACTCTCCGGCCCGCTCCTGTCCGCCATCGCCGCCGGCCGCACCAAGTTCAACGAGCTGCAAGACGACATTCGCACCGACCCCACCCGGACCCTCGATCGCCTCGTCGAGTTGCGTCTTGTGGAACGCCTGGTTCCCGTCACCGAGAACCCATCCCGGACCCGCCGCAAGCTCTACCGCATCGCGGACAACTTCCTCGCCTTCTGGCTGACGATCATCGATCGGCACCGGGCCGAGATCGAGCGAGGCCTGGGACCGTCGATCCTCCCCGTCCTCATCGACAGCCTGGACGACCACATGGGTGGGCGGTGGGAGGAGGCGTTCCGGTCTGCTCTTCGCCGTCTCGCGAACGCGGGCGAACTCGGCCCGAGCGTCGTGGCCATCGGTAGCTTCTGGAACGACGGCGACAACGAGATCGACGCCGTCGTCTTGGCCGGCAGGGGGCGCGTCGGGACCTGGCTCGGCGAGGCCAAGTGGTCGAAGCAGGTCACCGCCCACGGTCTCAAGGCCGACCTCCACCGGAAGGCAGCGGCTCTGCCATCGGTCGCCGCGGACCTCCGGCTAGTCCTCTGCGCCCGGGAGCAGGTCATCGACCCGGCCCCGACCACCCTCACCCTCACGGCCGCCGACATCTTCGGCCTGCCCGGCGACGCTAAGCGTCTGCCCGCCGCGCCGAGATCTCGCAGTCGCACCGGCGGGAAGTTCAATGCCCGTTGAGCCGGCTCGAAACCGCTTGCTCCTCCGGCTGGGTTTGGCCACGCTCGAGAACGACCAGAGGAGGTGATCGTGCCGTGTTCGAAGAACCCGAGCTCCACGTCATCAAGTTCCCGGACAACGCCGAGCGGCGGGCCGAGCGGGACCGGCAACGCCACGAGGGCCGCAGGCGTTATCGCGATCGGCTGATCGCCGCGCTTGCCCTGATCGAGTCCGTGGTGGACGTCGCCGGCCGGGCCGAGGCCATCGTGGATCACATTTTCAACGTCACCCGCTTGGAGGGAGACGGCGACTGCATCTGCTCGTGTCACCCCCGCCTCCCGGAGAGCGACTTCCACGACTACGGCTTCGGCTGCCCGTGCCGCCTGACGGCCGAGGAGCGCGAGGAGCGGTTCGCCGATTGGCAGGCGAGCATGGATGAGTACCGGGAATCTCCCGAGGGCAGGGCCAAAGCGGCGGCCCGCCAGGCGGAGGAGGACGAGCTGATTTCCTGGCTGGTGGCCAACCCTGACGTCGTGGTCACAAGCCACGGTGGGATGGCGCCGGAGCAGTGGCAAGGGAGCGTGAAGGGCCACTCCTTCTACTTCCGGGAACGACATGGGGACTGGCGGATCGAGCTCGACCTGCGGCCGTCGGGCCGGTTCTACCGCGCCTGGATCGGTGGTGATCTCGACGATGACGCCAACTTCGAGCTCAGGCAGACCGACGAGGGCGACGTCATTGCCGAGGGCACGACCGGCGTGGCCGGTTACGGCGAGACCCCTGTCGAGCGTGCCGGGTTCATCGTCGAGCAGATTCGGGTCCACCTCCAGCAGCAGCGGTGCGAGGTCCACACAGACGAACGGGAAGACTTGGAACTCCTCTTCGGAACGGCCCTCAGGTGGTGCCCGTCCTGTGGCCTGCGGCTCTAACTCGCGGAGGAGGACCACAGACGCAGGTCAGGTCAGCTGCATAGCCGATCCATTCAGCCGTCTCTGGTCTTGACCATCTGGTCAAGTTCTCCGAATCTCCCAACGCCGGCGCGTTGAGCCATGACGCTGGTCGCTCATCCTCTGGCTTCTCCTGCTGAGCACGTGTCAAGCGCACAACATTCTCGATACGTGCCATCAAGGTTCTCGATCATTGCCCGGCGGATCGCTGACCTGCCCCGAACCCATCGCCGAGCGATCACTGCGTGACACGAACCGGGCGCACAGTGGCTCGGCGGCTACGGACGCGTGCTTGCCGGACCAGCCTGCCTCTCGACCGCCATCAACGGCGGCGAGACGAGGTCCGCTCTACTGCTGCCCTGGCACTGCTTCGTTGGGTCCGTCGCGGCGGAGGCGTTGGAGTTGGCTGCGGACGGTGGCCAGCACCGTGTTTGGGATGCCTTCGGTCTCGTCGCGGGCGGCTGCGACCGCATCGGGCGCTCGATCGAGGATGTCGGTGACAATGGCCTCGCACCGTCCACGGGGCATGCCCCAGGACGCGCCTTCGTTGGCGATGCGTGCTCGCGTGAGGCGGTCGACGCGACGGACGTTGTCGATGTACGTCGCCAACCGGTCGTCGCCGTAGCACAGGGTGCTCATCACGTCGTAGAAGGGGGCGAGCCGTAAGGCCCCCGCGCGATCGTGCAGGAGTGAGATGTTCTTGGCGTGCGCGTCGCCGTTTCCGACGAGGGCGTGCAACGTGACCACCCGGAGCAGCGTGTCGAGCGACCCGCGCTCGGCGACCGCTTCCACGATGCGTGCGACGGTGCGCAGCGAGGGTCCGCCGTCCTCCTGATACTTGTCGTCGGGACGTGTGCCCGTCGCTTGGCAGAGATCCTCCTGATGGATCCGCTCCACGGTGCCGTCGGCTGCGACGAGGCGGTCATAGCGCTCGACGACGATCAGCTTCCGGCCGCCGACCTCGATGGTCTCGACGCCCGCCACAGCGAGGCCGAGGTGATGGGCGATCCGCATGCAGAAGGCTTCGTTCTCGACGGTGGCGGGGTATCTTGCGATCTCGGTCTTGAGGATGTGGGTCGATGGCGTGCCGTCCACCGGCCGGCCCCAACCCCGATCCGGCATCCGGGTCAGGAGCAGCTTCTCCTGGACCCCGGCGAGCGAGATCCGGACCCGGCCGCCGGCACCGAGGGGCGCATCTCGGAGGTTCTCGACGAGTGCTTGCAGTGCCTCAGCTGTCAGCGGCTCGGCCGTGAGGGTCGACGGCGGAGGCGGCGCCGGCTGGTCGGCGGGTTGGATGACGACCGCACCGGCGCAGTCCCGGCCGAGCGCGTCGATGAGTCCGTAGGTGTCGGCGGGGTCGATGCCGAGGTCGCGTGCGATCGTCCGTCGCGACTCGCCTTCGGGAAGCAACCCGTCGAGGAAGGGCTTCGTCGTGCCCTGCGGGTACCGCTCGGCGCGCACGGGCATCGACAGGGAGAGCAGAGGGGTACCGGGCGGATATCGGTGCAGCGCGTCTTCGGTGTAGGTGAGCCGGGGCCGCCGGCGCTCGTGGTCGACGATCGCGACGATCGATCCGTAGAGCCACACCGCCAGCTGGTCGGCCACTACCAGTCGGCCCTCTCGAGCGTCATCCGCACGCCAAGCTCGCGCAGGACCCGCAGGATCCGGCGCAGCTGCTCGGTCTCCTTGCCGCTCTCCAAGCCGGACAGGTAGCTGCGATGCAGCCCGGTGAGCTGCGCCAGCTGCTCCTGAGACAGCCCCGCCTGCTTGCGATAGTGGCGGATGGCCGCGCCCAAGGACTCTGCGGTGTAGACGCGGTAGGGCAGCTCATCGGACGGATCGTATGTCTCCATTTCCCGACAGAGTAGCAGTGTCCTTATTTCACGACATTGCGCGTGTGTCTAGATTTCACGACAGCGGTGCGTGCAGCCTGCCTGGGTGCCCGCGGTCTCACCGAGAGCTCGCACCAGCTCGACGCTCTTGACTTCAGACGCACGGCGGTCGGCAGGGTCGACCCACTCGTGGTCGTACGTGCCTTGCGCGGTTGGGATGAGCGCCATGTCCTTGCCCATCCACGTGAGCTCCAGACGCCCCTTCGGAGACCTCATGATCTGCCGCCGCCCAACGAATACTTGGCCCCTGAAACCCGTCCCACAGCGCTGCGACCGGGACCGCCCACATCCGCTCACCGAGGCGAGCGGTGAGCGAACCCGTGTGGAACAGGATGCCGCACTCGAACCGGTCGCCGAGACGCTCCCGCAAGAACGCGAGGCCGCTGGCACCGCGCTGGTTCACGGAGCGGGCGGACTTCGCCTCGATCGCCACCACCCTGCCGTCGGGACGTTCGATGATGATGTCCACCTCGACGCCGGAACGATCGCGGAAGTGGGCGAACGTCAGGGCCTCGTCGATGGTCGTCGCCTGCCGCGTCAGCTCGGCGAGGACGAACGATTCGAGGAACGCCCCGCCGATGGCGGCAGCGGCCAAGCGTTGCGCCGAGATCGACAAGACGCCGGCGGCAAGCCCGGTGTCGGTGACGTGGACCTTCGCCCGGTGCGCGGTCTTGGCGGAGACACCGACGGTCCAGCCGGGCAACTCGGTGGTCAGGTACAGGCGCTCCAGGAGCCTTCGGTACGAGGCCGCGGTGGGTTGCGACACGTCGAGCGCCTGCGCCAGCTCGGTGTTCAGCGCGGTCGCCGAGGTCCGTTGGGCGATGAGTCGATAGAGCCGCGACAGCGCTCCCGAATGCCGTACATCGATGAGGTCGGGCAGATCCCGATCGGTCACGGTTGCCAGGTAGCTGGCGAACCAGCGCGTTCGTTGCGCCGGTGTCGACCGCCGGAGTGCCGCCGGGTAGCCCCGGCAACCACCACCTCAAAGACCTCGCTCCGCTCGATCGTCGTGCGGAAGTTGGCTGGCTCGCCTGCGGCCAGCAGCTCGCCCAACCAACGATTGGACGCACCGAAGATCTCGGCGGCAGAGAGCGGCATGAGCGAGAGGCGATGCGCTCGACCGGTGAGGGTCTCGGTCCCAGGAGGCAGCAGGGAACGAGCTCACCGAGCCGGCGAGCAGGAACCGGGCCGTGCCACCTTGGCGATCGACGACACGCTTGACGAAGGAGAGCACCTCCGGGGCGCGGTGGAACTCGTCGATCGCCACGAGCCCAGGAGACGCC
>Ga0209698_10003871_pt1 | contig 16547 bp, 15 predicted proteins | sample LitLauG_LLR_2012_FD_187203 | JGI IMG/M metagenome (GOLD analysis project Ga0209698, IMG submission 187203) | Freshwater sediment microbial communities from Pennsylvania, USA - Little Laurel Run_MetaG_LLR_2012 (SPAdes) (version 2) | ecosystem: Environmental > Aquatic > Freshwater > Creek >...
ACCTCGGATGGCGTCGACGTCTGGGTCGTGAGCGCGACGGCGATCACCGAGATCAACGCCGCCACCGGCGCGGTCGTCAAGGTCGCGACAGGTCCGGCGTACCGCTTCGGCGCCGCGAACTCCCGGCTGGTCGGCGCCAGCCTCTGGGTCAACGACTCGAGCTGCCACCTCGACGAATTCGACGCCGTCAGCCTCGCTCGCCGACACCAGCTGGCGCTGCCCGCGGGCGTGTTCTGCTCGGGCACCTCGCTCGCCACGGCCGGCGGGAGCCTCTTCGACCTGACCGGCAGCGGCATCGTGGAGCGCGTGAGCCTGTCGACGGGCGCGGACCTCGGTGCGCTGCGCGGCTCGAGCGACCAGCTCTCGGGCCCGGGCGCCGTCGGGCTCGACACCCACGACGTGTGGGTCGCCAACACGACGGGCAACTCGATCACCGAGCTCTCGCGAGCGACCGGGTCGCTCGTGAAGGTGCTCACCGGGTCGCCGGACCAGCTGCAGTTCCCGGTCGCCGTCGCCTCGGACGGCACCGACGTCTGGGTCGCCAACTGCGGCGGGGACTGCTCGTCCGGGCCGATCGGCGCCGGCTGGGTCACCGAGCTCTCGGCCGCGACCGGCGCGGTCCTTCGTGTCGTCACGCTGCCGCCGAGCTCGTACTCGAACCCCACCAGCATCGCCCTCGACGGCGCGCACGTCTGGGTTACCGACTCGTTCGCCAACGATCTCGTCGAGCTCGACGCCGCCTCGGGCGCCGTCCTGCGAACCCTCACGCTGCCGGGCAGCACCCCCGCGTCGCCGTTCCTGCCCGCCGCGGTCACCCACGCACACGGCGAGCTGTGGGTCCTCGGCCGAGACGAAGTCGCCGAGGTCGATCCTGCGAGCGGCACCGTGCTGCGCGAGGTGGCGACGCCGGGCACCGAGAACGCGAACCTGGGATCGGCCGTGCCGCTGGCGATGGGTTCGGACGGCACCCATCTGTGGGTGGACGCAGCGGTCGGGTCCAACGGCTCGTACGTGACCTCGCTCTACGAGATCAGCGAGGCCACCGGGGCGCTGCAGCGGACGATCACCTACAAGTACCTGTGGGACACCCAGGGGATCGCGGCGGCGAACGGCCGGGTCTGGGTCACCACCGGCAACCCGAGCGGGCTCTTCGGCGCCTCGGTCCTCGAGTTCACCGCTGCCTCGGGCCTCCTCGACAAGGTCCTCGCCGCGCCGAGCTTCGAGCTCAACGATCCATCGGGCATCGCGTTTGACGGAGCCCGGCTGTGGGTCGCCGACACCCTCGCGGACTCGGTGCTCGAGCTCGGCGTTCCGCTCGGCGCGTAGGGGCCCGGCGCTGGGCGCCGAGGCACCGCGGCCCTACAGGTTCGGCGCCAGTACCGTGGCGAGGACCCTGGTCAGGTAGGTGTCGTAGGTCGCCGTGAGGTGTCCCGCGGAGCCGTAGACGATCATGTTCCCGACGATCGCCGTGCACACCGACGAGCAGGTCCAGGGGATCTCGTCGACGTAGCGCACCTTGGACGCTGCCGCCGCGGCCTTCTCCGAGGCTCGCTGGGCGGCCTGGACCGGACCGCTCGCCGGCCGAGAGCAGCTCTGCACGCTCGTGGGGTGCGCGGCGAGGCAGTCGAGCGGGCCGGGCACCGTCACGACGTTGCCGATCAGGGCCACGTGGGTCGTCGCCGAGTGCAGCTGGGAGAAGGTCGACTCGAGCGCGGTGGTCCACTGCGCGGGCGTGTTGGCCGAGCCTGTGGCGCTCTCTGCGTAGAACTCCTCGGACATGACCACGAGGGCGGGCCTGGCGGCGTCGATGCGCGCGATCATGTTGCGGCGGAACACCGGGCACACCGTGTTCGGACCCGTGCCGATGACCTTGGCGATCGAGATGTCCGCGACGGGGCAGCCGAACGACAGCAGCGCGACGAGCCGGTAGCGCCTCGCCTTGGCGATCGCGTCGAGCGCGGGGAACCACATGTAGGCGTGCGAGTCGCCGTACAGCACGATCGTCCGCTTCGCAGCGGTGTCGCCGAACACGCAGGCGGGCAGCGTCGTGCCGCCCGTGACGCACGAGTACAGGCCGGGCGCCCTCGAGAACGGGCTGTCCTTGGCGGCGTCGGCGAGCTTCGGGGTGAGGTTCGCCGCCAGCTTGGAGATCCCGGGGGCCGCGGCGACGAGCGCCTTGACCTGCGCGGCGGTCCCCGGCGACGGGGCTGCAGCCGATGCGACGCCCGCGACGCCCAGCGCGACGGCGGCAACCGCCGCGCCCAACGCGATCCTGGTGGTCCCGGTCACGGCTCGCTCCTCTTGTTCATCTGCTTGCAAGTGTGCATCGTCGGCGCGCCGCGCACGCGTCGGTCCCGCATCGGCCCACGCGCCGCGGGCGCCCGACGGTGGACGTCCCGTCATCGCCGGGGGGCACTGCGGTGCGGGGCCTCTGGATCGCGCGCACCGCGTGGGTGCGACCGCTGGTCGCGAGGCCGGCCGTCAGATCGTCCGCTGCACGACGAGCGCCGCGGCCACGGCGCGGGGGCCCACCTGCGACAGCGAGGCGTCGGGTCCGTAGGATCTGCAAGGCGGCGCGGAGGGAGGTCCGGATGCGGGTGAACGTGTCGTCGAGTCGCGCGCTCCTCGTCGGTGCGGTGCTGGGCGCCCTCGGCGTGATGACCCCGGGGACTGCGACCGGTGCGAGCGCCCCGAGTCACGCGTCCTGGTCCGAACGCCGCGCGCCACAGCTCGCTCACACCCCGTCGATCAAGAGGATCGGATGGGGGCTCACGGCCCCGGTGGCGGTCGCGGTGAGCGGTTCGGACCTCTTCGTCGACGACGCTGCTTCGTACGCGGTCACCGAGGTCAACACCATGTCCGGCGCACTGGTCCGTCAGTTCATCGCAAAGGACCGCTTCAACGGCAGCCCTGTCGCGATGACCGAGACGTCGGGCTACCTGTGGACAGCGAGCTGGTACGTCACGCACTACTACCAAGCCCTCACGCTGCAGCAGTTCAACGTGTCCACAGGCGCGATGCGCAAGGAGATCGACGGACTCAGGACGCTCCGGCTGCAGCTGACCGACCAGCTGACAATGATCCCCGACGGGGGCTTCCTCTGGGTCGGCGACGGCACGCAGTGGCTCGAGCTCAATGCCACGAAGGCATCGATCGTGCAGCGGGTGCCGATGGGCACCCGGGCATTCGGCGTGGACCGACTGCACCTGTGGGGGTCCACGGGCACGCACGCCGTCGCCGAGCTGCTGGCAGCCACCGGCCGGCGCGTGCGCACGTACAACGCGCCCGCCTACCACTTCAACGACCCCCGGGGCATCGTGTCGAACGGGGCCGACGTCTTCGTCATCAGCACCGGGGCACTGACGGAGTTCAACGCCGCGACCGGCGCGATCGTCAGGGTGATCACCGGCTCGCAGTTCTCCGGCGCCACCGAGCAGCCGATCCTCGCGGGCGGATCGGTGTGGATCGACGACGGCGTCGGCAACCTCGACGGCTACTCGATCGCAGGACTCGTCCACACCGCGCACGTCTCGATGCCGGGAACCTGGGACTCCAGGGTTCCAGGGATCCCCTCGGACGCGAGAATGGCGGCAGGGCCGGGCTATGTCTACGACCTCGCACCCGAGGGCATCGCCAAGGTGAGCACGTCGGGCGGCGCGCTGGTCTCGACGATCCTCGGCTCTCCCGAGCAGCTCGCGTCGCCCCAGGCGGTCGCCACCGATCAGAGCCACGTGTGGATCGCGAACGCGACGGGCAACTCGCTCACCGAGCTGTCCAGGGCGACCGGGGCGCTGATCCGGATCATCTCCGCGACGAGCTCGCAGTTGCTCGACCCCGTGGCGGTTGCGACCGACGGCACCGCGGTGTGGGTCGCGAACTGCGGGGCCACCTGCCACCTCGGCGGGGGCTTCGTCTCGGAGTTCTCCGTCGTGACCGGATCGCTGCTGCGCGTCGTGAGCCTCGGCGCAGCGAGCTCCCCGAGCGCGGTTCTCATCGAGGGGTCCCACGTGTGGATCACCGATGATTCGTCAGGCTCGCTCGTTGAGCTGGACGCGGCAACCGGCACGGTGCAGCGCACGGTGGCGTTCGCGGCCTCGGACGCGGCGCTCGACGTGGTGATGGCCCGCGGCAGCCTCTGGGTCCGCACGGTGAACGGCGTGGCCGAGGTAGACCCGTCGACCGGCACGATCGTCCGAGAGACGTCGGTGCCTGTGATCCCCTATCCCGAGCCCCCCGGGACGTCCCAGATCGCGACGGACGGCACCTCGCTGTTCGTCGTCTCGGGCAACCCCGCCCAGCGCCCGTCGTACCTCCCGACGCCCGCGGTGGTGGTGCTCAGCGGAGCAACGGGCGCAGTCGTCCGGGCGATGCCGTACCAGTACCTGGCCAACTCCCAGGGCATCGCTGCGGGCAACGGACACGTCTGGGTGACGACGGGCGATGTCGGCGTGTCCTCGATCGGCTCGATCCTGGAGTTCACGGTGTCGTCGGGCCTCCTCGACAAGCTCCTGGCCGGTTCGGCGAATCAATTCAACGACCCTGCGGCCGTCGCCTACGACGGCCAGCACCTCTGGGTCACCGACGCGGCCGCAAACTCCCTGTACGAGCTGACCGCCCCCTACGGCCCATAGGGCCCGGCACCCGTCGGCGAGTCAGATCCCCTGGGCGAGGTTGTCGAACCGCGCGTACTTGGAGAGGAACGCGAGGTTCGCGTGGCCGGTGGGGCCGTTTCGGTGCTTGGCGACGAGGACCTCGGCGATGCCCTTCTTCTCCACCGGCGCGTCGGCGTCGTAGGCCTCCTCGCGGTACAAGAACAAGACGACGTCGGCGTCCTGCTCCAAGGAGCCCGACTCTCGAAGGTCCGAGAGCATCGGGCGCTTGTCGGCGCGCTGCTCGAGCCCTCGCGAGAGCTGCGAGAGGGCCACGACGGGGCACTTGAGCTCCCGCGCGAGGATCTTGAGCCCCCGGGACATCTCGGCGACCTCGACCTGGCGGTTCTCGGCGCGCGACCTCGACGTCATCAGCTGGAGGTAGTCGACGACGACGAGCCCGAGCTCGCCGTGCTGCTTGCGGAGCCGGCGTGCGCGCGCGCGGACGTCGAAGACCGTGAGGTGGGGGTTGTCGTCGATGAAGATCGTCGCCGAGCTCAGCCGGGTGAGCGCCTGGGAGACCTTCTGCCAGTCCGAGTCGCTCAGCTGGCCCGTGCGCATCCGCTGCGCGTCGACGCGCGCCTCCGAGGCGAGCAGTCGCTGGGACAGCTCGAGGTGGCTCATCTCGAGGCTGAAGAGCAGCGCCGGCTTGCGAAGCGCCATGCCCACGTGCGTGAGCATCCCGAGCGCGAAGCTGGTCTTGCCCATCGAGGGCCGGGCGCCGACGATCGTGAGGCTCGAGGGCTGCAGGCCGAGCAGGATCCGGTCGAGCTCGGTGAATCCCGTGGCGGTCCCGGTGATCGAGTCGCGGCCGCGCTCTTCGATCCAGTCGACCGAGTCGTGCAGCAGGGCCGCGAGCGGCCGCACCGTGTCGGAGTTCCGGCGCTCGGCGACGTCGAGGATCATCTGCTCGGCGGTGTCGACCACGCCCTGGACGTCGTCGGGCGCGGTGTAGGCGATGTCGGAGATCTCGCCGGTCGCGCCGATCAGGCGCCGCAGGATCGCGAGCTCCTGGACGATCGTGGCGTAGTGCTGCGCGTTCGCGGCCGACGGGGTGTTGGCCTGGAGCGACACGAGCGCGGCGGCGTCCGCGCCGATCGAGGTCAGCCCCGCGCGCCCCAGCTCGTCGGCGACGGTGACCGCGTCAGCGGGCTGGCCGGACTCGTAGAGGCGGCTGATGGCCGCGAAGATCTGACCGTGCGCGGGCTTGTAGAAGTCGTCCGGGCCGAGCAGCTCGGACGCCGCGGAGATCGCGTCGGAGCTGAGCAGCATCGCGCCGAGCAGCGACTCCTCGGCGTCGAGGTTGTGCGGGGGGACCCGAGGTCCATCGGCGGGCCGGAGCCGGTACGGGCGCGCGTCGTCGAGGGCTTGGACCATGGCTCACCAACTGTCGTCGAAGGGGGCTGTGCGTCGATAGGGGCGCATCACTCGCATTTGCTGTGTCTTCCCGGGTGGGTTTCCCACAGCCGCTCGCGCCTCCGACGACGCGCGGTGTTCCCGCATGACGACACTGTCGCCACGGGGTGTGACACGTCGGCGTCGCACGCGCCCGTCTCCGGCCGCGCGCGACGCCCCGTGCTAGGCCTGCGCGACGACCTCGACGGCCGCGCGGGCCTCGAGACCGCCGAAGAGGCGGATGACCACCGTGGCCTCACCGAGCTCCTTGAGGTGCTCGTCGAGCGCCACCTGGCCGCGGTCGACCTCGACGCCCGTCGCCGCGGTGATCGCGGTGGCGATCTCGACGGGACCGATGGAGCCGAACAGCCTCCCCTGCGCGCTCGCGCGCGCGGGGACCGAGATCGTGGCCTTCTCGATCTCGGCCTTCTGGGTCTCGGCGGCCTTGAGGTCCTGGGCGTCGCGCAGGTCGCGCCCGCGGCGCATGGAGGCCGCCTGGGTCTCGAGCGACGACGAGGCGACCATCGCCGAGCCGCTGGGCAGCAGGAAGTTCCGGGCGAACCCGCCCTTGACGTCCACGATGTCGCCGCGGCGACCGACGCCCTCGATGTCCTTGCGGAGCAGCACCTTCATCAGGCCTCCACCTCCGCGTCGGCGGCGTCGTCGGCGACGACGGCCGCTTCGACAACGGCGTCGCCCTCGGCGTCGACGACCTCAAGGACCTCGATCTCCTCGGCCGAGACCCGCGGCGCCTCGGGGTCCGTCGAGGCCAGCGTCGCCTCCTCGCCGCGACCCTCGCCGCGCCCGCGACCCTCGCCGCGCTCGCCGCGGCCCCTTCCGCCGCGGCGCTCGGTGACGGTGCGCTGGGTGTACGGCAGCAGCGCGAGCTCGCGGGCCGTCTTGATCGCCTCGGCGACCTCGCGCTGGTGCTGCTCGCAGTTGCCCGAGACGCGGCGGGCGCGGATCTTGCCGCGCTCGGACATGTAGCGCTTGAGCAGGCCCGCGTTCTTGTAGTCGACCCACTCGACGCGGTCCTTGCACAGCTGGCAGGGCTTCTTCTTGATTCGCCGGCCGAGGTCCTTCGGCGCGCGCTTGGTCGTTCGCATGTTGGTCCGGGCCATTAGAAGGGCTCCTCGTCGTAGCCGTAGCCGGCATCTGCGGCGGGCGGTGGTGGTGCGGACTGGCTGGTTCGGCGCGGTGCGGCGCCCTCGCCGGGGCTGCGGCGCTCGTTGCGCGTGATCTGCGCGGTCGCCCAGCGAAGCGACGGGGCGACCTCGTCGGCGACGATCTCGACGACGCTGCGCTTCTCGCCCTGGTCGGTCTCCCAGCTGCGCTGCTCGAGCCGGCCGGTGACGACCACGCGGGAGCCCTTGGTCACGGACTCCGCGACGTTCTCTGCCATCTCGCGCCAGCAGACCACGTTGAAGAAGCTCGTGGCCTCCTCCCACTCCTGGGTCTGGCGGTTCTGCCAGCGGCGGTTGACCGCGAGCCCGAAGCTGCAGTTCGCCTGGCCCGAGCTGATGAAGCGCAGCTCGGGATCGCGTGTCACGTTGCCGACGACGGTCACGTTGTTGTCTGCCATGGGTGCTCCTCTCAGGCCGTGCCGGCGGTGATCCGGCGCGCGGCACCCTTCTCGGGCAGGCGGATGATCTTGTGCCGGAGGACCTCGGTCGCCAGGGTCAGGTGCCGGTCGAGCGCGGCGACGGTGGCCGGCTCACCGGTGAACTCGACGACGACGTAGTAGCCCTCGCGGCGCTTCTTCATCTCGTAGGCCAGGGTGCGCTTGCCCCAACGGTCGATCTGGCCGGGCGTGCCGCCCGCTGCGCGGATCGCGTCGAGGGCGCGGTCGAGGGCGCCCTGGATCTCCTGGGCATCGACGGCGACGTCGAAGATGATCATTGTCTCGTAGGGCCGCATGGGCCATGTCCTCCCTCTGGACCGGCGCCGCAGGCGCCGGGCCCCGTCGTTCGGGGCAGGGTCTCCCGCCGGAGCGGGACACGGAATCGTAGCCGCTGGGCGCGTTGTGCGGCCCTCGCGCGAACCATGTGCCCGCGTTGAGGGGCCCATTGGTACGCTCGGCGACGCTCTCGAGCCCACCCAGGGAGGCCCCATGCCCGCCTTGTCGCCCCGCCCACGACGGCTCGCCGCGGCGTCCGTCGCACTCGCCGCAGCGCTCTGTCTCGCCGCGCCGTCGGCCGGCGCCCTCGCCGCGACGTCCGCGCCGCGCTCCGTGTTCGCGCTGTCGGCGCCCACCTCGCTGGCGACCGTCGACGGCACCTTGTTCGTCGCCAACAAGACGACGGGGACGATCACCCTGCTCAACGCCACCACCGGCGCCTTCGAGGGCCTCGTCAGCCACAAGGTCCTCGGGCTGTCCGCGCCCAGCGCCATGGCGGCCTCCACGGGCAGGACCTGGCACACCGTGCTCGTCGCGTCCGCCGGCGGGGCGAACCGCGCCTTCGCGGTCACCAAGACCAAGAGCGGCGTCTCGCTGAAGGCGATCGGCACCGTCGGGCTCGCGAACTGCGCGAGGGGCGCCGCGGTGTCGCTGACGACGGGAGCTGCGGGCCAGTTCGTCGCCCTGTGCTCCAACGGCGCGATCGACGAGCTGTCGGCGACGACCGGCCACCTCGTCCGCGCGCTCGCCCCCGCGGTGACCGGGCTCGCGGGCGCCACCGCGCTGAGCGTCGTGGGCGGTGCGGCCTTCGTGACCGTCTCGGCCGCCAGGCCCTCGCCCGCGCCCGCCGCGGTCGCCAAGGAGGGCGTCGTCGAGGTCGCCCTGTCGAACGGCAAGCGCCTCGGTGCGATCACCAACGCGACGTGCTCGTCGTGCGGCTTCGAGGGCCCCGACGGCATCGCGTACTCCGGGGGCCAGCTGTGGGTGGCCGACTCGCTCAACGACCAGGCGACGCAGCTGTCGACGGGCCCGCTCGCGTTCCTCGGCACCCAGACCTCCAACCTCTACGGCACCGGCGCGGTGGTGGCGACGAGCACCGCGGTGTACCTCGCCAGCGTCAACGGGCCGACGTCGTCGATGGTGACGATGTTCACCACCAAGCCGGGCACCTACCAGTGGATGATGTGCAACACCAACGGCCCCTACAAGTTCGACAACCCCTCCGCGATGGCGATCGCGGCGACGGGCACGGTGCTGCACCCGCGGGTGCTGTGGGTCGCGAACCCCGCCGACAACCTCCTCGACGAGATGGACGCGACGACCGGGGCGCTGCTCACCACGGTCGCCTGAGCTGACCCGGCGTACCGCTCAGCTGGGGGGGTAGTCCAAGCTCGAGGGCTCGACGCCCTCGACCACCGCGGCGTGCAGGTCGGTGGCGACCCGCACGACCAGGTCGCGGCCCTCGACGCGCTCGACGAGCTCGCCGGGGAGCCCCGAGGTGCCCGACATCGCCCCGAGGAGGTTCCCGCAGATCGCCCCCGTGCTGTCGGAGTCCCCGCCGTGGGTCACCGCGATCGACAGCGCGTCGAGCGGGCGCTGCCCGATGAGCGCGGCGAGCACGGCGATCGCGAGCGCCTCCTCGGCGACCCACCCCTCGCCGAGCAGCTCGACGGCGCCGGCCGCCGAGTAGCCCTGGTGCGACTCCCACAGCGCGCGGTCCAGCGCCCGGGCCGTCTCGCGCCCGGCGTCCTCGTCGCGGGCGAGGTCGATCGCGTCGATCACCGCGTCGGGCAGCGGCACGCCGCGCAGGAGGTCGTGGACGATCGAGGCGAGCGCGCCCGCCGCGATGGCGCCGGTCGGGTGCCCGTGGGTGATCGACGCGGCGTCGCGGGCGAGCTCGAAGGCGCGGTAGCGGTCCACGAGGACCCCGAAGGGCGCGGAGCGCATGACCGCGCCGCAGCCCTTGGAGTCGTTGCGCGCGGGGACGACGCCGGTGCGCAGCGCGCCGATGCACGTCGCCCCCGGGGCGCGCCGGGCGCGCAGCACCGGCTCGCGCACGAGGAAACCCGCGTCGGGACCCTCGACGGCGGCGCCCTCCTGGGTCGCGAGCCATCGCAGGTAGGCGCGGTGCAGGACCTCGATCGGCTTGCAGTCGCCGTGCTCGCGGAGCTGGGACTCCGCGCGGATCAGCCCCTCGCAGGTGAACAGGGTCATCTGCGTGTCGTCGGTGATCGAGCCCGCGGGGTACTCGCCGTCGACGAAGTCCCGGATGCCCACCTCACCGAAGCGCTCGCGCAGCGAGGCCGCCGGCTCGAACTCGACGTTCGCCCCGAGCGCGTCGCCGATCGCGCCGCCGAGCAGGCAGCCGACGACGCGGTCCAGCGCGGGCAGCTCGCCGGTTCTCTCGGGTGGTCGGTCGATCACGTCGTCACGATCGTCTCGTGCCGCGGGGGCTCCTCGCGGCGGCGGGTGCCACGTCGTGGCCTACTGGCGCGCCCAGACCTTGCCGTTGAAGTGGAACAACAGCAGCTGGTCGGGGCTGGACGGGGAGTTGTGGCCGTAGATGCCCGAGACGTAGACGTCGCTCGAGGAGCCGACGGCGACGTCGTTGAGCCACGACTGGAAGCCCGGCGGCGAGGCGGGCGCGCGCATCCCCACGAGCCGCTTGCCGTTCCAGCGCAGCACGAGCGGGGTGTAGTTCGCCGTGGAGCCCACGAACCACGCCGAGGTCGCCGTGGGCACCGCGATGCCGTTGAGCGCCTGGTAGGTCGGCCCGGGAACCGCGACGCTGACCCACCGCTTGCCGTTGAAGCGCAGCACCAGCGCGTCGAGCGCGCCTTCGACCGACGTGGTGCCGACCGCCCACGCGGTGGTGCCCTTGGGGCCCATGACGACGCGGGAGAGCGGGTCCTGGGGCTGGGGACCGGTCGCGGGGTTCGGTGAGGCGACCTGGTACCACTTCTTGCCGTTGAAGTGCAGCACGAGCGACTGGTCGCCGGTTCGAAGGAGCCCGCCGAGGTACCCGCCGACGGCCCACATGTTCGTCGGCGACGCCGCGGCGATCGACTCCAGCTGGTTGTCCCCCGAGCCCGCGTTGGGGTTCGGGGACGCGACGCGGTACCACTTCTCGCCGTTGAAGTGCATCACGACGGTCTGGTGCTGGACGACCGGGGAGGGGTTGGTCCCCCCGACGGCCCAGACGTTGGTCCGCGTGAGCGCGACGACGTCGTTGAGCGTGGTGGTAGCGGGCACGTGCGCAGCGGAGTAGGTCCACCGCTTGCCGTTCCAGTGCTCGATGAACGCGCCGCTCGAGCTGCAGTACCCGACGGCCCAGGCGTCCGCGCCCGCGGTCGCGGCGACACCGGTGAACGTGCAGTCCGAGTTGTCGGGGCTCGGCGTCGCGACGTGGATCCAGCGCCGCCCGTTGAACAGCGCCGCGTAGGTCTGCCCGTAGTACGGGCTCGGACCCGTGAACCCGACCGCCCAGACCTGCGCGGTGTCGGGCACGTGCGCGAAGCGCTGCAGCGTCGTCTGCTGGCCGCTCAAGGAGCGCGCGGTGCCCGCGGCGAGCGCGGGCAGCGCGGCGAGTGCGATCGAGCCGACTGCGGACGCCACGACGACGGCGCGCAGTGCCCCCGAGCGGTTTCTCACGATGCCCCCACCTCCGTCGCCCCGCCCCCCCGGGCGTTCGCGGGTGGGATACTAGAACACCCATGAACCCCCTCGAAAAGGGGTGGAACGGCCCTCTAGTCAATTCCCCCGCACGCCGTCGGCGCGGTCGAGGTGCCGCGGGCAGACCGCACCGAGCGGGCACTCGCCGCAGTGCGGGGTGCCCGCCCCGCACCACCGCCGCCCGATGACCCACGCGGGGTGGTCGAGGCTCCCGGGCCGCGCGGGGTTCGCGCGCCGCGCGGCGTCGACGACGTCGTCGAGTCGGTCCGCGGCCGCGAGGCCGGTGCGCAGGAACACCCGGCGGACGTGCACGTCGTAGGCGACGTCGCTGCCGCCGAGCTCCTCGATCCGCACGCCGAAGTCCCTCGCGAGCAGCTCGACGGCCATCGCGGACTTCTTCTGGCCGATCCCCTCGAAGTCCACGAGGCGCGACTGCAGCGCCCGCGCCGTGGGCCCGTCGCCCCAGATCGCGCCCGCGTCGCCGCCGTAGTCCTCGAGGACCCGGCGCGCCGCGGCGCACACCCAGCGCGGGACGGTCGCCTTGAAGCGGTGCAGCATCGGCGGCGTCGCGACCGCGCGGGCCACCGCGGCGGGGTCCGCGGCGATCCGCGCCGGGTCCAGGTGCCCGAGGCGCGTCGCGAGCAGGTGCGGGGCCGACCACGCGCGCGGCGCGGGGATCCCCTGGTCGAAGAGCACGCCCACCAAGAACGCGAAGGGGTCCTCGAAGAGCAGGTCGTTGGCCGCGGGGTCCTTTGCGTACCTGGGCCGGCGACCCTGGCGCCGGCCGACGTCCGCTTCGCCGAAGCCCAGCATCGCGGCGACCACGGCACGCTCCGCGGCCGCGCCGGCCGCGTCGCGCGCCTCAGGCAACCGCCGTGGCATCCTCGGTGGCGTACTCGCCCAGCAGCTCGTTCTCGCGCTGCATGGAGGGGAAGCACAGTCGCACGAGGATGCCGCCGAAGACGATCGCGAGGATGCCCGCGACGTACGCCCAGTTCTGTCCCTGCAAGAACGCCGTGCGCGCGCCCGAGGTGATCGCCGAGGCGTACTGGGGGTACTGGGCCGCCACGTGCTCGGCGCCCGCGAAGCTCAGCTGCATCTCGGAGACCGTCGTCGCGGGGATCGAGCCCGACTTGCCCGAGGCGGCGATCTGGGCGTTGACCGACGCGACGTAGCCCGCGGTGAGCAGCGCGCCGAGGATCGACTGCATGATCGCGCCGCCGAGATCGCGTTGGAGGTCCGCGGTGCCCGACGCCATCCCCACGCGGTGCACGGGCACCGAGCCGGTGAGCGAGTGGCTCGCGGGCGTTCCCGCGAGGCCGACGCCGACGCCGACGAGGGCGTAGGCGAGCCCCACCTTCCAGTAGGGGATGCCCGTCTTCCACAGCACGAGCATCGCGATGAACCCCAGCAGGCAGAAGGTGTAGCCGCACAGCAGGGTGAAGCGCGCGCCGCGTCGCGTGACGAGCTTGGCGGACACCGGGGCGGCCACGACCATGCACAGCGCCGCGGGGATGATCGAGAGCCCGGCTTTGAGCGTGTCGTAGCCGAGGACGTTCTGGAGGTACTGCTGGCCGATGAACATCGCGGCCATGAGCGAGCCGAACACGACGATCCCGGCCACCGCGGCCACCCAGAAGATGCGACGGCTCGCGACGTGAAGGTCGAACAGCGGCGAGCTCGCCCGGCGCTCGCGCAGGTAGAACCCGACGCCGCCCAGCACCGCGACGGCGAGGAGCACGAAGACGAGTTTCGACTCGTTGGGCACCGGCGCGAAGTTGATCGCCAGGACGAACGAGCCGATCATCGTCGCCGAGAGGATGCCGCCGAAGTTGTCGACCGGGTCGGTCGTCTCGTTGACGTGCGCGGGCACGAAGCGCCCTGCGATCACCAGGGCGACCGCGGCGAGCGGCAGGGTGATGAGGAACACCGAGCCCCACCAGTACTTCTCGAGCAGGAATCCCGCGATCAGCGGCCCGAGCGCCGAGATCGCCCCGCCGAGGCCCGACCACAGCGCGATCGAGCGCGTCCGGGCCTTTCCGGACCACAGCGCCGTGATCAGCGCGAGCGTCGTGGGGTACGCGAGGCCCGCGGAGAGCCCCCCGAGGATCCTCGCGGCGATCAGCACGCCCATCGACGGCGCGTAGGCGGCGAGAAGGCACGCCGGCACCGACAGGCACACGCCGCAGATCAGCAGGAGCTTGCGCCCGTAGCGGTCCCCGATCGCCCCGAAGTACAGCACCGACGCGGCGAGGCCGAGCGAGTAGCCGACGGCGGTCAGGTCCAGCTGGGTCTGCGAGGCGTTGAAGGCCTTGCCGATGTCGGGCAGCGCGACGTTGGCCACCGCGAGGTTGAGGTTGGCCACCGCGGCCACGAGGATCAGCCCGATGAGTACCAGTCCGGGTCGCGGCGGCGCCTGGTCGTGCGCCGACACGTCCGTCGTCGTCGACGCCGCTGCCATCCGCTGAACGCTAACGCGGTCGCGCGCGGTGACGCGACTCAGTCGCCGAGGCTCTCGCGGAGCTCGTCGCTCGCCGCGTAGGTCTCCTCGGGGCCCGGGAACCCGCCGGTGCGCACGTCGGCGGCGAAGCGCGCGACCGCGTCGGTGACGAGTGCGCCGAGCTGGGCGTACTGGCGCACGAACTTGGCGAGCGGGCGGGTCCCGAGGCCGAGCAGGTCGTGGAACACGAGGACCTGCCCGTCGCAGTCCGGTCCCGCGCCGATCCCGATCGTCGGCACCGACAACTGGCGCGTGATCGCCGCGGCGAGCGCGTCGGGGATCCCCTCGAGCACGAGCGCGAACACGCCCGCGTCCTCGAGGGCGTGGGCGTCGGCGAGCAGCGCCTTGGCGGCATCCTCGGCGCGCCCCTGGACGCGGTAGCCCCCCATCGCGAGGACCGACTGCGGCGTCAGCCCCAGGTGGCCCATCACGGGGATCTCCGCGGCGCGGATGCCCTCGATCACGGCGACGCGCACCGCGCCTCCCTCGAGCTTGACCGCCCCCGCGCCGGCGCGCACGAGCGACGCGGCGTTGCGCACCGCATCGTCGACCCCGAGGTGGTAGCTCATCCAGGGCATGTCGCCGACGACGAGCGCCGCGGGCCGCGCCCGCGCGACCGCCGCGGTGTGGCGGGCCATGTCGTCGATCGTCACGTGCAGGGTGTCGGCGTACCCGAGGACGTTGTCGGCCACGGTGTCGCCGACGAGCAGCAGGTCCACGCCCGCCGCGTCGCAGAGCCGCGCGGACGGCTCGTCGTAGGCGGTGACCATCACGAGCGGGTCCGCCCCTTGGGCGCGCTTGCGACGCCGCACCTCTGGCACGGTCATCGCGGTCATCAGGCCCGCTTGCGCGCGGGGCGCCGCTGGGTGCGCCCGCCCGCCTGCCACTTGCGGACCAGGTGGTGGAACTTGCACACGACGCAGACCTCGACCGCGTAGCAGACCACCGGCTCCTCGCGTCGCTCGAGGCGCGTCAGCTCGGCCTTGGTCGACGGGCACGTTCCCCCCGGGGGGAGCTTTGCGCCGAAGACGTAGGTCACCTCGCGCGTGGGCGTCGCGTCGCACACAGGGCACGCCCGGTCCGACGGCCGTCCGACGCCGCGCGCCGCGCGCAGCAGCTCGGGGTGCGCGTCGCAGACGTCCTCGCGCCGCACGCGACCCCTGCGCAGCGCCTCGACGAGCCCGTGGCGCACGAGGCCGTACTCGACGACCCCCGTGCGAGGGGCCTCGCGGGCATTCGACTCGCGCGCCATCGCGGTGACGCTAGCGGCGCGGTGGGACCGCGCGCGTGCGCCGGGTTCGTCAACGCCCTGCGGACAGCGCGGCGAGCAGTGCCCGGGCCACGGAGAGCTGCCAGGCGACGAGTCCGGCGGCCCCGGGGGGCAGCGTCTCTTGGACCGCGACGACCGGGATGCCCGCGGCCCGCGCCTCGGCGACCGCCTCGTCGGTCACCGGCGAGACCGTCTGGACGTTGTCGAGGAGCACGTCGACCCCCCGGGCCGCGAGCAGCCGGCGGAGGGCGAGCTGGTCCGAGAAGCTCGGCTGGGTCCCCTGCTCGACTGCGCGCGCGAAGCCCCGCGGGGTCCTGACGACGAGGCCGGCGGCGTCGAGCAGGTACCCCGGAACCCGCTCGGTGTAGGCGACGGGCACCCCGGCGAAGCGCCTGCGGAGCGCCGCGAGGACGCGGTACTCGGGAGCCTGTGCGCGTCGCAGTGCGCGAAGGGCGGCCGCGAAGCGCGCACGGTGCGACGGTGCGAGCGCGCTGAGCTCGCCGGTGATCGCCGCGGCCACCCGCTCGACGAACGCGGGCGAGTACCAAAAGTGCGGGTTCGGGTCCGGACCGCTCGCCCCGACGATGCGCGCGACGTCGAGGACCCTCGGGCTGCGGCCCGACGCAGCGACGAGCTGGGCGAGGAAGTTGTCGTAGCCCGCGCCGTTCTCGATGACGATGCTGGCGCTGTCGACCGTCGCCGCGTCCGCCGCGGAGGCGGTGTAGCTGTGGGGGTCCGCGCTCGGGCTCGTGATGATCGAGTGCACCGTGACGACGCCCGCACCCAGCATCCGCGCGAGCGACCCCCAGTTGTCCTCGCCGGCGACCACGGTGATCGTGCCCCGCGGGCTCGTGGCTGCCCCGGGCGCGGCGCACGACGAGAGGGCTGCGGCCAGCAGGCACGCGGCGGCGGGGAGCGCTGCGAGTACCCGGGGGCGCATCCGAACATGATAACGATTCTCATTACCGTCAGCAACCCGTCGAACCCGGCGCTTCGATATATCGGACTGCTATAGTGACCGCGTGCTCGACCTCGCCATCTTGGGGCTGCTCGGTGAGCGCGACCGCCACGGCTACGAGATTCGCCGCGCGCTTCGCGATCAGCTCGGGCTCGTCGCGAACGTCTCGTTCGGCTCCTTGTACCCCGCGCTCGCGCGACTCGAGC
>Ga0209698_10003872_pt1 | contig 16545 bp, 12 predicted proteins | sample LitLauG_LLR_2012_FD_187203 | JGI IMG/M metagenome (GOLD analysis project Ga0209698, IMG submission 187203) | Freshwater sediment microbial communities from Pennsylvania, USA - Little Laurel Run_MetaG_LLR_2012 (SPAdes) (version 2) | ecosystem: Environmental > Aquatic > Freshwater > Creek >...
GTGTTAGGGCGCGCGGTGGATGACCGCGGCGGCCTGCGCACGCGCGAAATCAAGTTGCGGCGCAAGGACGGTAAGCCCGCCATTTTTCTCGATTCCTCCCGGGCCGTATGGGACGCCTCGGGCAATATCATCCGCTACCAGGGAACACTGGTCGACATCACCGAAAAACGCAACATGGAGCGCCAACTGGCCCAGCAGGAGGAGTTCCGCAGCCGGTTGCTGGAGAGTTTCCCCGATCTAATCCTGGTGGTGGATATGGAGGAGCGGTTTACCTTCGTAAGCTCGCGGGCACAAGCCCTTATCGGCTATCGGCCGGACGAGATGCTGGGGAAAAAGATCTCGGAAATGGAGAATCACTCGCCGGATCTGGTTTCGCTGTACCAGACTCTGGTTTCGGGCGACCAGGCGTTTGGCGCCGCGGAGTACGGCGCGCGGCATCGTGACGGCAGCGGCCGGACCATGCGCGCCGCGGGCAGCCAACTGGTCGATGCCGAGGGAAAGATCAGCGGCGTGATCTTCTCGCTGCGCGATATCACCATCGAGCGGAAGCTGGAACAGCAGATCGTGGAGAGCGAACGCCTGGCGGCCATGGGCGCGATGATCGGTGGCGTGGCGCATGAACTCAACAATCCATTGACCAGCATCCTTGGCGTGAGCGAACTGTTGCAGGACACGGAGACCAACGAAACTGCCCGCAAGCAACTCGGGATGCTGCAGCAGCAGGCGCGGCGCGCCGCCGAGATCGTGCAGAATCTGACCTACTTCTCCCGCCCCCCGGCGCCTGGGAAGAGCCGCTTCAATCTGGTCGAGGTTGTGGAGCGTACGCTAAATCTCCACGCCTATTCGCTGCGCAAAAACAACATCACGGTGGATTTCTTGAAGGAGAGCGGAATCCCTTACGCGCTGGGCGACCCGCACCAGTTGATGCAGGTCTTTCTGAACCTGATCGTGAACGCCGAGCAGGCCATCCGCGAGGCGCGCGATCGGGGAACCCTACGTATCCGACTAGGCAAGGGAAACGGAACGGTGTGGGTCAGCTTCCACGACGATGGCCCGGGAATCTCGAAGGAAAGTCTCCCGAGCATCTTCGATCCCTTCTATACGACGAAGCGTCCCGGACGCGGGACGGGCCTGGGCCTCAGCATCTGCAAGTCCGTCATGAAGGAACACCGCGGTAGCGTAGAGGCGGCCAATGCTACGGATGGCGGCGCGGTGTTTACCGTGACGCTGCCGTTAGCGGGAGTGAATTAGAAACTTCTCTGTGAGCCTCTGTGGTGAAATCGTGCTCAGCTAGTCTCGCTCGACAGCCATTGCGACAGCATTCCCCCCACCGAGACACAACGCAGCAATCCCACGCTTCACGTCCCTACGAATCATCTCATAGATCAGCGTGACCAGAACGCGGGCCCCACTGGCCCCGATGGGGTGGCCAATGGCGACTGCTCCTCCGTTCACATTGACCTTGTCGGGATTCAGGCCAAGTTCGCGCATCACACCGAGCGCCTGTACGGAAAACGCTTCGTTGAGTTCGTAGAGGTCGACGTCCTCGTTCCTCCACCCAGTTTTCTTCCAGATTTGCTGCACCGCCCCCACGGGGGCCATCATGACCCATTTGGGCTCGACGCCGCTGGTGGCCTGGGCAACGAGGCGCACCATCGGCTTGGAGCCGAGTTCCGCGGCGCGCTTCGCGCTCGTGACCACCACGGCGGCGGCGCCATCATTTACTCCGGGAGCATTCCCCGCCGTTACCGTTCCGTCTTTCTTGAATGCCGGCTTCAACGCGCGCAGAACTTCAATCGTCGTATCTTCGCGCGGGCCCTCGTCTTTGTCGAAGATGGTCGGAGGCGCGCCTTTCTTCTTTGCCGGGATTTCGACCGGAACGACCTGCGATTTGAAGCGGCATTCTTTGATCGCGGCCACAGCTTTCCGGTGGGAGTTCACCGCGAACTCGTCCTGCTCTTCGCGCGTGATCCCGTACTTCTCCGCGACGTTCTCGCCGGTGATGCCCATGTGGTAATCGTTGTAGATATCCCAAAGCCCATCGTGCACCATCGAGTCGATCACCTGCGCGTTGCCGAGACGATATCCCTTGCGCGCTTGCGGAAGAAGATAGGGAGCGTTGGTCATCGACTCCATTCCTCCCGCGACGACGATCGAACTGTTTCCCGTCTGCACCGCTTGCGCTGCGAGCCCAACCGATTTCAATCCTGAGCCGCATACCTTGTTGATTGTCATGGCACCTGTCGCAGGAGTGAGTCCGCCGAAGATTGCAGCCTGTCGTGCGGGATTCTGACCGAGTCCGGCAGAGACGACGTTGCCCATGATGCACTCATCGACTTGCGCCGGATCAATACCGGCGCGCTTTACCGCTTCGCGCACCACGATGGCACCGAGCTGCGGCGCGGTGAAATCAGCAAGGCTGCCTTGAAATTTTCCAACGGGAGTGCGACAGCCGGAGATGATGACGACATCGTCAAAAGAGGCCATGAATCGGGCTCCTCGCGAAGATTTCGCTTCTTCAATTATAGATGAGCAAACGAAGAGGTTGGCTTCACGCGAACCAGCGCAGCCGGGGCGTCCCGATTTCTACTTTCGAGGTTTTTGCGTGTTGTGCGATCGGTACTTGCTCGCGATGATCCGATGAGTAAGGTCACAACTCCGAATCTCGCGATCGCCTCCTGCAAAAAAAGGTTGACATTCGTCGGGAAAATTCTTTCATCGTGACTTTGGTGCCACAACTTGCGCGAATCGATCATCATTTTTTTCTTGACTTCATTTTTCATTAACTCTATACATCAACTAGTTGCAGTAGAAGACCACTGCACGTTTCCATGAAGAATGGAAGGGAGAATAGGAACAATGGCAACCAAGAAAAAGGCAAAAAAGAAAAAGAAACACTAAGCAAGTTCAGTACGAAGTCAACGGGGGACGCTCAATGCGTCCCCTAAGTTTTTGAGGAAGGTTTCAAGGTTTCAGGGTTTCAAGGTTTCAGTGTTCAGGAAAGCACGGTGGTATCAGAGCTTGCGTTTAAGTTGAACTCACGCCTTCGCGGTGGCCAGCCGTGGAATGCGCTTCTCTTTTTCCGGGCAGAGACTTCGGTACGCACAGAAGTTGCAATGCTGCCCAACCTTTGCCTCGAACACACCGTCGGCAATTCCCTGAGCCGCATCTTCCACGCATGCGCGAGCCGAAAGCAACTGGGACTCCGAGCGTGAGGTCATGACGGGAATGTTTTCTTCCAGGTTGTGAAAAATCAGAGCGCCGACGCTGTACTTCCATTTCTCCTTCGCGGCGATGGCGTACAGGGACAACTGAAGACTCTCATCCGCCGATTCCTGATCGCGGGCCTTGCCCGTCTTGTAGTCGATGATGGCGACGGTTCCGTCAGGGCGCTGATCGATGCGGTCGATACGTCCGACCACCGTCGTCTCTCCGATCTTGATCTCAAATGGTTCTTCCGTATGCAGAACGCGGGAGGGAGGAATCGAGCGTGCTTTCGAGAGGAAGTCCTGCAATTGCAGAACGCCCTGCTTCTCGTAGAGTTCATGCTGATAGGCTTCCGGAAGCTTTGCGCTCGCAAGATCCGTGCGGAAGAGTTCAATGATTTCCTGTTCAGTCTTCGGCCGCCCGAGCCGCACCGAGTCAAAGTAGGTCTTGAGCACGCGATGGATCGTGGCGCCATATTGCATTGCTGCCGCGGGTTTGGCAGCGATACGCCAGTCGCGGTCCAGTTTGAACTGCAGCCCGCAACGCTGGTAGCTCTCGACCGCCGACGCGCTCAAGCGTTTGTGCAGTCCTGGCAAAACGGGCAATTCGAACCAGCGGTTGGTTTGCGATTCTTCGGGATATAGGGGAGACGCCACCGCAGCAATGTCGAGAGTCGCTTGCGCCCCGCCCGCCGGAATCGCGCGGAACCAAGGGGCAACCGCCTTGTTCTTGATCAACTCCCGCAGATAGCCGGGAGGAGTTTTGTCGGTCTTCCCGGTTCCCTCGCGTGCGTAGATGCGCAGCGAATCGCGGGCGCGGGTCATCGCGACATAAAACAGCCGCCGCTCCTCCTGCTCGTGCAGTGTTTTGTCGTCTGCCTCGGTCAACGAATCGGGATCGCGCAATTCCCGCGGGAAGGCGACCAGTGTCTCTTTGTATGAAGCCGGAAACGAAGGAGAGATAGCGCGCAGAATGAATACGTGGGGAAACTCAAGTCCCTTGGCGCCGTGGACCGTCATCAGGCGAACTGCGTTTTCGTTCTCATCGGACCGCAGCGGAATGACGCCGTTGGCCTCGCGGAAGTAGGTGAGGTAGTCGATGAGTTCTTCGAGGTCAGCGGTCTTATTAATTTTCTTCTTCTCCCATTGCTCAACAAAGTGCAACGCGGCCTGCAAGATGGGTGAGGAGGTATCGAGGACAAATTCCCGGACAACAATGTCGAGCGCCGATTGTCCCTTGGCTTTGCGAGACTGAACGGTTTCACGCACTCGCCGCACCCGCGCTACGACCTCGGCGCCGCCATCCACACGGTCGAGCGCGGTGAACAGAGGTACGACCTGCGCTTCGCGCTTGTCACGCGCGATGGACCGCATGGTCTGCCGCAACTGCTCAGGATTGACTCGAAAACACGGCAGGCCCGCCACTCGCATCAGGCTGACGTCATCTCCGCTGGAGACGACAAGGTTGACGCAGGCAAACAGGTCGCGCGCTTCAGGAGTGTCAGAGATATCCATGCTCTCGATCACAAACGGTATCCCGGCTTCGGCGAGCTCCTGCACTAGATCATCGCGGTGCAGGTGAGAGCGATACAACACACCGAAGTCCGACCACTTGCATCTCGACTTGCGCTGCGCTTCGCGCAAATGAGAGACCAGGTCGGGACCTTCCGTGCCTCGATCCTTCAGAAGGATTGCCGTCACCGGCGGATTGGCCGGTTGCAATCCCGACGCTGAGGCCTCCTCATCACGGGCGGATTGCAGCGGCGCACGGTGATACGCAAACGCACTGCTGCTACGGTTGGCAAAAACCGGGGGATTCTCGTTGATAACGGCGAAGGCCGTCTGCAAGATCGGGGTGGTCGAGCGCCGATTCTTTTCGAGCACCACGCGCTTGGCGGTCGGGAAATTTCGATAAAACAGTTCGAAGGCCTCGCTCGATGCGCCGCGGAATCGGTAAATCGACTGGTCGGGATCGCCCACCGCAAACAGATTCCCACCGGCACCTGCCAGGCGGGTCAAAATCTTGATCTGAGCGAAGTTGGCGTCCTGGAACTCATCGGCGAGGATGAAGCGGGCGCCGCCGCGGGCTTCCGCTAATACAGCCTCATCACTGTGCAGCAGCGCATGCGCCCTCGTGATCATATGACTGAACGTGCCCAGGTTTTCTTCCGCAAGCCAGCGCTCCATGGTGGAGAACACCCGGGCAATCTCACGGCATCGGCCGAGGACCTCCTCATCCTCGAGCGCGGTCTTCGATTTCACCACCCGCGGAATGGGCACTTCGCGCCGTTCGATGCGCTCGACGTAAGCGGCGTATTTCTCCGGTGTCACCAGTTCATCGTGACAGCGGTTGACGAATTCCAGCAGATCATTGAGGAACTGCCCAATGTTGGCAGCTCGAATGTAATGCTCCAGTCGCAGGTCGTGGATACGCCGGCGCAGATAGATCCAGAGATCTTTTTCATCAAGCACACCAAAATCTCTTCCAACAAGCCTCAGCAATTTCAGGCAGTAGTCGTGAAAGGTCAGGGCCTGCACGACTTTTCCGTCCAGCAACTTGCGCACGCGCTCCTGCATTTCCGCGGCGGCATTGACGGTGTAAGTCAGAGCAAGAACCTCATCGGTGCGCGCGTGGCCTTCTCTCACCAGCCGCTCGATGCGGTGGGTCAGAACCGACGTCTTGCCCGTGCCGGCTCCGGCTACGACCAGCATCGGCCCATTGACGTGTTCGATTGCTTCACGCTGGCGCTCGTCAGGAATGAAGGGAACAGGGCGGGAGCTAGACTTCGAGACCGGCATTGCGGCTCAGGATATCACCTGCAGGGATGAGGAAGCCTGTGCGGAATTGGACAACACTCTTCATGAACCGGCGAAGCGGAGATGCAAACTTGAGGGTGCCCCACTCTTGTCGCGTTTTGTGCGACAGAGTCTGTCCTGAGCGAAGTCGAAGGGATGGGGATTTTGACTTTCTCACGGTGTCCTTCGCCGGATTTTCCAGAACGGGAAGTCGAAGGATCGGCGCTACTTCGCGTTTGGATCCACTTGGAAGATTCCGAACGTGTTGCCTTCCGGATCTACGAAATATCCCTGCCAGCAGGTATTCGGCACCGCGAACTTCGGCAAGGCCACGATTCCGCCGAGTTGCTCGATGACTTTCGCGGTAGCGTCAAAACTCTCGACCTCGATCGAGCATACAAAAGCATTCGTGCCGCATTGCGCCGGTGGCATCTTGGCCGGGCGTTGCAGCAGGCCGCCTCTCGATCCTCCCGTTTCGATTCTCCAGTAAGGGACGGGCAATCCCTTGATCTCGTCGAACTTCCAGCCGAATACCTGGGAATAGAAACGAACCGCCCGCGATGGATCGTCAGCCTGGATTTCGAAATAGATGTGCCCTTTATTCATGGCGAGATTTCATCTGCTAAGCGCAGAGATTGTAATTGCAGTTGCCGCTATGGCGGCCGTTTCGGAGCGGAGGATTGTTGGACCGAGAGAAGCGGACAGCCAACCATGGTTCTGTAAGAAGTCCAATTCGTCCGCCGTCCAGCCGCCCTCGGGGCCAATTGCCAGTAGGGTTCTCCCACTCCCCGGGGCGGGAGCGACTTCGAACAGCTGGATTTGCTCCTCGGCCTTCGACAAAACGATTTTCAACTCGGCGGGAAAGTTCACCGCCTCGCGCAACTTGATGGGATCGGAGATCTCCGGTGGGGTCGCGCGACGGGATTGTTCCGATGCCTGGAGGACAAGCCTGCGCCAGCGCTCCACTCGTTTGACCGAGGCCGACGCCAGGTGTGAGTCGGTACGGCGAGCAATAACGGGAACTATTCCGGTCACGCCGAGTTCTGTGGATTTTTCGATCGCCCATTCCATCCGGTCGAACTTGAAGATCGCCAGCAGCAAGGTTACATGGACCGCGGCCAGCGCCGCCGGGATTTCTTCGCCGAGTTCGAAGTCGACAAGGCTATCTGCTATCGCCACGACTACGCCACGTCGGACGATGCCGTTGGCAACGATGTCGAACTCCTGTCCGACCCGAGCTCGGAGGGCGCGCATGAGATGGTCGGCATGAGCTCCGGTTAGGGCAGCTCGGTTACCAGAGACTTGATCGGCGATCCATCGGCGGCGCGTCATGGATCATCCGAAAATGTCTTTCACTTTCCCGAGCAGCGAGCGCAGCAGCGGCTGGTTGTCGACTTTGGCCAGCGCGTCGAGTTCCAGCAGCAGCTCTTTCTGGCGTTTGTTCAGCTTGCCGGGGATCTGCACCCGGACCTCGACATAGAGATCGCCCTTACCGTGGCCGTTCAGCACAGGAACTCCCTTGTTGCGGATGCGAAACGTCGTGCCCGGCTGCGTGCCCTCAGGAATCTTGAGCGTGTGTTCACCTTCCATGGTGGGCACCCGGATCTCGGCGCCCATCGCGGCCTGCGCGACAGAGATGGGAACCACGCAGTGCAGGTCATTCCCTTCGCGCTCGAAGAATGGATGCTCCTTCACGTGAAGCACGACATACAGATCCCCCGCGGGCCCGCCGAACTGGCCGACTTCACCGGAACCAGCAAAGCGGATGCGAGTTCCGTCTTCAACACCCGCAGGAACCTTGGCGTCGACGCTGCGCTGTCGCAGCAGGCGGCCATCGCCTCTGCACTTCGGGCAGGGATCGGTGATGACATTTCCGGTGCCCTGGCAGGTAGGACACGTGCGCGCGATGCTGAAGAATCCCTGCTGATAGCGAACCTGGCCGCGGCCATTGCAGGAGCGGCAGGTCGTCGGCCCTTTCCCGGGAGCCGCGCCCGAGCCACGGCATTCCTCGCAGGCCTCGTGGCGGCGAACCGTGACACGAGATTCGGTGCCGAAGTACGCCTCCTCGAATTCGAGCGAGAGATCTTCGCGCAAATCGGCGCCGCGCTGTACCCGGCTGCGGCGGCGTCCCCCGCCTCCGAACATGTCGCCAAAGCCGAAGAATTCTCCGAAGATGTCGCTGAAGTCCTGAAACACCGTCGGGTCGAAGCCCGCGCCCCCGCTCGAAGCGCCACCCAATCCCGCATGCCCATAGCGGTCGTACACTGCACGCTTTTCCGAGTCCGCGAGAATCGCATAGGCCTCGCTGACTTCTTTGAACCTTTCTTCGGCGTCAGGATTGTTGGGATTGCGGTCAGGGTGATATTGCAAAGCCAGCTTCCGGTAAGCCGACTTCAGTTCGATCTCGGTGACCGTACGGGTCACGCCCAGCACTTCGTAGTAATCGCGTTTTGCGTTCGTGGTCAAATCAAATCCTTTTGCGCTTTCTCAAGGTTTAGTCAACTGCCGGCCGATACGTGCCGAAGGTCCAAGGATGCCCTTCCAGGTCGAGCACGTGATATTCGCGAGAACCGAAGTCAGTATCTTTCGGCGGATACAGAATCTTCGCCCCCGCCGCATAGGCACGCTCGTAATGAGCGTCGGGATCCTTCACATATACGGCCAGCATCTGGGTCGTCGTGCCCGACGCTTGCGGACTGGCGATGCCATCGTCTGGCCGAACCGACCCAAGCATAATGATGTTTTCGCCAAGCTGGAGTTGGGCGTGCCGCACAAACGGACCGTCTTCCGGGATGCAACAGCGTTCCACGAAGCCGAACGCCGCGCACAGCCAGCGAATCGCAGCCCGCGCATCCGTGTAGCGCAGGATGGGGAAAATCGTCTGCATGCTTCTCCTTGATCCTGGTCCAGCGGAAAGAGTTCAACTATTTTCCGGGATTCTTCGCCACCTTCACCATCGCAGGACGCAGCAGGCGGTCTTTGTACTTGTAGCCGCGCTGCCACTCTTCGAGCACTTCGTGATCGGCCGCGTCAGGGGTCTCCACCATCTCGATTGCCTCGTGAATGTGCGGATCGAACTGCTCCCCTTTGGCCGAGATGGGCTGCACCCCAAGCTTTGTCAGCACGTCGCGCAACTGCTTGTAGATGAGTTCCACCCCGGCGCGAAAGTCGGCCGCCTCAGATTTCGACAGCAGCGCGCGCTCGAAGTTATCGACTACCGGCAGCAGGGACTTGATGGCGTCGGCCATGGCGAAGTCGCGAAAGTCCTGCTGCTCTTTGGCGGCGCGGCGGCGGGCGTTTTCAAATTCGGCCTGTGCCCGGGCCAACCGGTCGAGGAGTGAATCGCGCTCAGCCTTCACCTTCTGCAATTCTGCCTCTACTCCGGTGGGCTCAGCAGAAACAACTCCGCTCTGGGCGGATGCAGCCGATGGCTCGTCCGCGTCTGCCGGCGGAAGCTCGTGCTCCAAATCGAGCCCGGGCGTTTCAACTTCTGACTTTCCGTTCGATTTGCCCATAACAGCGTCTATTACTCCGATTCATTCAAGATCTTGTCGAAGAGGCGCGCGATGTACGACACCGCGGTGATGGTGTGCTGATAGTCCATGCGTGTTGGCCCGATCACCGCCAGCGAGCCCATGACTTCGTTCCCCGCGTGAGCGGGCGCGCCGATCAGCACGAAATTCTGCATCGAGGGCAAGGCCTCGTCGAGTCCGATGACAACTCGCACTGCTTCCTGCTTCACGTCGAGGTAGGCGCTCAGAAGCTGAATGACTTTCTCTTTTTCCTCGAGTGTCTGGAGCATCTCCTGCAGGCGCTTGCGGTCTTGCTCGCCGGACAGCAGGTTGGCCGCGCCTTCCACGAAGACCATTTGCGATCCCTGCTCGGCGGCCAGGGCTCCCTGCTTATAGAGCGCCTCAATTGAATTCATCAGCCGGTCGTATTCGCTGCGCTCTTTTTCGATGCGGCGCGCCAGTTCGCCGCGCATGGCCTCCATGGTCCAGCCGCGAAAATTCTCGTTGATGTAACGCGCGGCCAAGTCGAGATCAGCCTGTGGCAGATCCATCCGCAACACGCGGTCGCGCACCAGACCGGAGCGCGTCACCAGCACAGCCAGTACCTTCTGATCGCCCAGGCGCGAGAAGTAGACATGCTCGAGCGCGTTCCTCGGGCCGCTGGTCGCCACGGTCACCCCGACGTTCCGCGAAATCAGCGAGAGCACGTGCGAAGTGCGCTCCATGAATTCCTGCACGTCGGTGATCCCGGCCAACGAATCGGAGATCATGGCCTCTTCCTGCGGCGCCAGGCGAGCATTGCCGGAGATTTGCTCAACGTAGTAGCGATAAGCTTCAGTCGTGGGCACTCGGCCAGCCGAGGCGTGCGGTTGCTCGAGAAAACCGGCATCGGAGAGATCCGCCATCACGTTGCGGATCGAGGCCGAGCTCAATCCTTCGCGGTTCGAGCGCGCCAGCGTCCGCGATCCGACCGGCTCGCCCGTCGAGATAAAGGTTTCGACGATGGCGGTCAGAATTTCGCGTTCGCGATTCCCGATATTCGGTTCAGCGGGCATACTTCACTTCTCAATTGTCTCAGATCGCGCGCCGGGCGCCGAGGGGAGCAAGAGCTTCTGATCCATTCCTTAACTATTTTAGATGCAGAAGCTTAGGTTTTGGATCGAAGTTATGATCCTGTTTGGATTCTAGGAACGGGGCGGAGAGGTGTCAAGCAAGGGGAGCAAGCCTCGGCGGCGTTGGTTCGCTCGTTACTCGCTATCAAGTTCTGTCATCCTGAGCGCAGCCGGAGTGGAGCGCAGCGGAACTCCGGCAGAGTCGAAGGATCCCTACCTGAGCATCAATGCCTCACTAGGGATTCCTCGCGTCGCTCGGAATGACATACGTAAGAGCTAAACCGGCAATCAGCGACTGACGACCGCCTGGAACTTCCTGCTATTCTCTTCCCTCAGTGCTTAACTTTGAGACCCTGAAACCTTGAAATCCAGACCTCACGTCGCAGTCATCGGTGCCGGCGCATTCGGCGGCTGGACTGCCCTACGCCTTCTTGAGCGCGGTGCCCGAGTGACCCTGATCGATGCCTGGGGCCCGGGCAACTCGCGATCCTCTTCCGGCGGCGAAACCCGCGTCATGCGCGGCACGTATGGTCCCGATCAGCCTTACACCGAAATGGCCGCAAGGGCGCTGAAGCTCTGGGCAAAGTACGAGCGCAGGTGGAAGCGGCAGTTTCTGCATCGCAGCGGAGTGTTGTGGATGGCCGCGGGCCGCGATGACGCCTTCGAGCGCGGCTCGGTCGAGATGCTGCAAGCCGCAAGGATCCAGTACCAGGAACTCTCGGCGGCGCAGTTGAGAACACGGTGGCCGCAGATCAATTTCGAAGGCATCGAGTGGAGTATCTTCGAACCGGAATGCGGTTATCTCGACGCTCGGGTGAGTTGCGCAGCGGTTGTCGACGCGTTCGTCGCGGCTGGAGGCCGCTATCGGCAGGCTGGCGTCCTTGGCCAAAGATTAGAGGATTCTCCACTCCCTAGCCTGTCGCTGGCCGATGGCTCGCAACTCAAGGCTCACACCTTCGTCTTCGCTTGTGGCCCTTGGCTCGGGCAATTGTTCCCGCAAACCGTGGGCTCGTTCGTTAAAGCCACCAAGCAGGACGTATTCTTCTTCGGCACTCGCGGCGGCGACACGCGCTTTCACGACCTCAACCTTCCCGTGTGGGCGGACCACCGCGGCAAATTCCGCTACGGAATTCCCGGCAGCGAACGCAGAGGATTCAAAATCGCTGACGACACCCGCGGGCCCGAGTTCGATCCGACGAATGGCGAGCGTCTGGTCAACCCCGAGACGCTGAAAGACATTCGCGAGTACGTCGGCTTCCGTTTCCCCGCCCTTCGCGATGCGCCGCTCGTCGAAACCCGCGTCTGCCAGTACGAGCAAACGCCCGACAGTCACTTCATCATCGACCGCCATCCGGCAAACGAAAACGTCTGGCTGCTCGGAGGAGGTTCAGGGCATGGTTTCAAACACGGGCCGGCGGTAGGAGAGATAATGGCGGAATTGATTCTGAAGGATCGGGAACCCCAGGCGATGTGGCGCCTATCACGATTCGTAGAGACGTAGCTTGCCACGTCTCTCTTGCCACGAAGATTTCAGGCTGAGGGATTGTTGTACCCGCCAGGTTACGGGACGCCGTCGGCAGAGACGTTGCAAGCAACGTCTCTACTGGATCTGAATTACATTCCCCGGCGCGTTCGCCTTGATCTCTCCCACGCGCTCGATCACCTTGCGAGCGAAATCGTAAATCGCCTTCGCGTGTGGTGAGTTTTCCCCCTCGAGCACGACCGGCTTGCCACCGTCGCCCGATTTCCGCACTTCCGGATCCAGCGCGATGCTGCCCAGGAACGGCACTTCGAAGCGCTTCGCCATCAACTCAGCCCCGCCGCGCGAGAAAATATCGACCTCATGCGAGCAATGCGGGCACACGAAGTAACTCATGTTCTCCACCACGCCCGCAATATCGACCTTCATCTGCCGGAACATTTCGATCGCCTTACGCGCATCCTGCAGCGAAACATCCGAAGGAGTCGAAACCACCACCGCGCCCGTCAGCGGCACCGTTTGCACCAGTGACAGCGCAACATCGCCCGTGCCCGGCGGCAGGTCGACCACCATGTAGTCGAGATGTCCCCACTCGACCAGGCCAAGAAATTGCCGGATGATCTGGTGCAGCATCGGCCCACGCCAGATCACAGGCTTATCGCCGGGATTGAGGAACCCGACGGAGATCACTTTCAGCCCAAACGCTTCAATCGGCTCAATACGGTTCTCACCCACCATGCGCGGCTGCGAGTTCGTGCCCAGCATCAGCGGGACGTTCGGCCCGTAAACGTCGGCGTCAAGCAGCCCGACTTTATGCCCCATCTTGGCGAGCGCGACGGCCAGGTTCACCGACAGCGTGGTCTTGCCGACGCCTCCCTTACCCGACCCAACGGCGATGATCGCGTCCACTCCTGGCAGCGGTTGCGGTCCCTGCTGCGCAGGTCCTCCATGCTGATGCGGCATATGTGCGTTCAAAGGATTAGCTCCTGATACGGATTAAGAACTGCGTTGAGGAGATGCGGCAGAACCCCAAACATTGATTATACAGTCCGAAGGCTGTCATCCTGAGCGGAGAAACTGATCCGCAAACCGGATGATTTTCGGAGTCGAAGGATCCCTATCATTTTCCTCGCGATCGGAGTCGCAGGAAATTCCCAATATACTCTGGGCATCGGGGGGAGTTCCCCACAAAGTCAGCAGTACGTCTAGCGGCAGGGATCCTTCGACCGGTGTTCGTGCGCCCGGGTACACGAACACTGCGCCCAAGATGACAGAAGCGCGGAAACTGCTCACGAACAACTGATCACAACTTTCCCCCTGGCATGCCCCTCCTCCAAATATCGGATCGCGTCAGCCGTTTCACTCAGCTGGTACCGCCGGTCGATGATCGGAGTAACTTTTCCGGTTGCGATGAGGTCACCCACGAGCGCCAAGTCGTCTTTGTTGATATTCGCGAGCAGGGGGAGAAACTTCCGGCCACCAAACGACATCACCCGCGATGTGATCATGCTTATCAGCACGCCAACCATCCACCGCCCAGCCTTTCCTCCGGCCGCGACGTAGATCCCCTTCGGACTCATCACTCGCCCGCATGCCGTCAACGAATGATTCCCCACGCAGTCGAGAATGATGTCGTAATGTTCCCCGCTCCTGGTGAGATCCTCGCGAGTGTAATCGACAACGTGGTCCGCCCCGATCGACCGCACCGTCTCAACTTTCTTCGTACTGCACACGCCGGTCACCTGTGCCCCGAATGTCTTGGCGATCTGCACCGCGAACGTGCCCACGCCTCCCGCCGCGCCGTTAACCAGGACTCTGTGCCCCGTCTGGATGTGTCCCTTGTCGCGAAGACCCTGCAAGGCGGTCATTGCCGCAATTGCGACCGACGCCGCCTGCTCGAATGTCACGTTATCCGGCTTGATCGCCAATCTTGACTCCGAGCCACACGCATACTCCGCAAACGATCCCTGACACGTCCCGAACACTTCGTCGCCTGGTTTCAACCGCGCAATGTTCTTCCCAACCGCCTCCACCTCGCCAGCTACGTCCGCCCCAAGTCGCGGGTTCTTTGGCCGGCCCAGTCCGGCCATCAGGCGAAGAGGATAGGGCTCGCCCCTCATGAAATGCCAGTCGTAGGGATTGACCGAAGCCGTGCGAACTTTGATCAGGACCTCGTCTGCAGACGGAACTGGCTTCTCAATCTCTTCGAGCGTGAGAACGTCGGGGGAACCGTAGCGCTGATAGACAATTGCTCTCATGACGCGGATGCTAGCACCGCGCCGAGACATTGCATATGGCTTGAAATACGGAAGCCTTCGGCCTCAGTACCCTTCCCCCTCCAGTCGCACCTTCCCTCGAAACATGCGGTAGACAAAGAAGAAGTAGCCGAGCGCGAGGATCATGCCGAGAATCCACCAGACAAATCCGACGCTGAGCCCGTGGTGTCCGGCGGCAGCATTGTAGATGGTCAGGCTGCGTGCCGGGTCAGTGCTCGCCGGCAGCACCACGGGATAGAGCGCGAACGCCGCTCCCACCAGCATGCCGACGATGTAGATGCACGAGGCAACGAAGGCAAGTTTGTCGGTGCGCTTCAGGATTCCGCGCATCATCACGGCCAGCGAGCCGAACACGAGCACCGGAATCAGGAATCCGACAGCGTGGTGCTTGTAGTTGTCGAGCACGCCGGGGCGAACGGAAACCGTCGCCACCAACCCGACAACGGTCAAGATCAATTGCAGCGGCCAAGCCCACTTCGCGGTACAACGGGCGCGCAGATTCAGATCGCCTTCCGTCTTGGTTGCGATGTAGAGCGAACCGTGCGCTGTCAGCGTGACCAGTGCCATCACGCCAGTTAACACCGTATACCAGTCGAGAATGCCGTTGTCGGTTCCCACGCGGAAATTAGTCCAGAGCGGCTCGAAGAAATATTGGTCCGGGCCGAGAGGCACGCCGCGCACCACGTTGCCGAGGGCAGCGCCGAAGAAAATTGTCAGCAGCGCACTCGATCCGCAGAAAACGAAATCGAAGAATCCGCGCCACACAGGATTGTCCATGTGCGCGCGCAGCTCGATGCCGATGCCGCGCAGCATCAGCAGCCAGAGGACAATCATCAGCGGCAGATAAAAGCCGCTGAAACTCGATGCGTAGAGCAGCGGGAACGCGAAATAAAGCGTCCCTCCGGCGGCCAGGAGCCACACTTCGTTGCCGTCCCAGACGGGGCCGATCGCGCGCATGACGGTTTGACGCTCGGCAGGAGTACGGGCGGCCTTGAGATAGATCACGCCTGCACCCAGGTCGAAGCCGTCAAGCACGACATAAGCGGCGATCATGAACGCGATGATGGCGAACCAAAGTGTTGGCATTTGTTTCCTTGTAGCGCCGGCGTCCCCGCCGGCTGTCGCGAGGGCATCTCGCCCTCGCAGCCTGCCACGTTCAAACTCTTCAATATCCGCCTGTGCCCCAGGTGTGGCGGTGAGACGCCGCCACCACAGCCGCCGGGGACGGCGGCGCTACTAATGAGCCTGTTCCACTTCCGCCTCCGGACCCTGTTCGATTTCCCGGCGCACCAGGAACAGGAACAGTATCCCCAGCACCGTGTACATGCCCATGAATCCCAGCAGCGTGAAAATTCCGTTGCCCGCCGAAACGGTTTTCGAATAGCCATCGACGGTGCGCATCAACGAGTACACCAGCCAAGGCTGGCGGCCGAGTTCGGCAGTCATCCAGCCGGCGGTGTTGGCGATGTACGGGAACGGCAGCGTCAGCAGCAGAATCCAGAGCATCCAGCGGCTCGAAAACAGTTTGCCCCACCACATTAGAAACGCTGCCAGCACCGCGACGGCGATGAACAATGTCCCCAGCCCCACCATGATGTGATAACTGAAATACAGCAACTCGATGTTGGTTGGCCACTGATCCTGCGGGAAAGCATCGAGTCCCTTCACTTCGGCCTTCCAGCGGCGGTAGGTCAGAAAGCTGAGCGCGTTAGGCACCTCAATCGGATTGTCGATCTTGTGCTGGTCGGCATTGGGCTGCCCGATCAGAACAATGGGCGCCCCGGGCTGGCTCTGGAACAAAGCTTCCATGGCCGCGAGCGTAACGGGTTGGTTCAATGCCACCATGCGCCCCTGACCGTCGCCCGTGGGGAAAACCTGCAGCACGCTCGCGATTAGAGCAGCCACCACTCCGATCCGCACGAACTTGCGGCCATACTCTTCAAATTTGCCCCAAAGCAAGTAGAACGCGCCCACGGATGCCATCGCGAATGCCCCGGTGATGACCGCTCCGCTCATGTTGTGGGCGTACTGCCACCACGCCCACGGGTTCAGCAGGAGCGCCCAAAAGCTCGAGAGCTGCGCCGAACCGTCAGCCGCCCTTGTGTAGCCCACTGGATGTTGCATCCATGCGTCGGTGGCGATGATGAAGAATCCGCTGAGCCA
>Ga0209698_10003874_pt1 | contig 16543 bp, 19 predicted proteins | sample LitLauG_LLR_2012_FD_187203 | JGI IMG/M metagenome (GOLD analysis project Ga0209698, IMG submission 187203) | Freshwater sediment microbial communities from Pennsylvania, USA - Little Laurel Run_MetaG_LLR_2012 (SPAdes) (version 2) | ecosystem: Environmental > Aquatic > Freshwater > Creek >...
GGCGGATACCCCGGGGTATCCGCCCCCGGGGTATCCGCCCCCGGGGTATGGCCCGCCGTCCCCGGCCGGCTATCCGGAGGACCCCTACGGACACCAGGACGGCGGCTACCCCGCCGGGTGGGCGCCGCCACCGAGCACGACCGTCGACGCACTGGCCGTCGCCTCCTTGATCTGCGCGTTCTTCTGTTCCCCGCTGGGGTTGATCTTCGGCATCGTGGCCCTGCGCAGGATCAGGCGTACCCGAGCCCGCGGGCGTGGACTTGCCATCGCCGGTGTGGCGATCTCGGCGGTTTCCCTTGTGGGCGCGATCGTGGCAGGGATCGTTCTGCACGCGGGGCTAGCCAGTCGAAGCGCGCAGGGCACCGTCATCAGCTCGGGGACGATAGCTGTCACCGACCTGCGCGTCGGTGACTGCATCAACACCCCCGCCAGCCTGACGACGGCGATCCGCACGTTCGACGCGCTGCCGTGCTCCCAGGCCCACGACTGGGAGGCCTTCGCCAGCGGCACCCTTCCGCTGGCTGGTGACTGGCCCGGTACCGCCGGGGTGAGTTCGTCGGCAGCCGCACAGTGCCGTGTCGCGTTCGCCGCGTTCGTCGGTGTCCCGCTGGACTCAAGCTCGCTGAAGGTCCTGTACTTCTACCCCACTGAGGCGAACTGGGCTGCCGGCCGCCGCCAGTACCAGTGCGTCGTCGGGGCCGACGGGTCCAAGACCACCGGCACGCTCAAGGGCACCGCGCGCTGAGAGTGTCGCCGGGACGTAGCCTGGCCCAGTGACCTCACTCGCACAGTCCGAACGCGCTGCCCTGGCCGACCTCTTGCTCGAGGTGGGCCCGGACCAGCCCACCTTGTGCGGGCAGTGGCGCACCCGCGACCTGGCCGCGCACCTGGTGCTGCGTGAGCGCCGTCCGGACGCTGCGGCTGGGATCGTGCTGCGACCGCTTGCCGGATACACCCAGGCGGTTCAGGCGCGTCTGGCAGCCAGGCCGTGGGCGGAGCTGGTGGACAAGGTCCGTCACCGGTCCCCCCTGGTCGTCGGGCCCGTCGACGACCTGATCAACACCAACGAGTTCTACGTCCACCACGAAGACGTGCGCCGCGCGATCGACGGGTGGAGACCGCGGCCGACCAACGAGCGGCTCGAGTCCGGCATGTGGCGGATGCTGCGCCGCCACGGTCGGGGCTTCTTTCGGCACTCTCCCGTCGGAGTGGTCCTGACCCTGCCCGACGGGACCAGCCACGTGGCCGCAAGCGGCCGCCCATCGGTCACCCTGGTCGGCCCGGCCACCGAGCTCATGCTGTACGCATTCGGTCGCACCGGCCACGCCAAGGTGGACATCCGTGGCGACAAGGCAACCGTGGCCGCGTTCAGCTCGACCCGGCTCGACGCCTAGGCCAGGTCAGGAGCAACAGCAACGCAGCCGCCGCCGCCACCGCTTCTGCGATGACGCTCCACGTCTTCTCCGGATACCAGAACGGCTCGTACATGTCCGGGACCGGTCCGATGGCGCCGACGTCAACGAAGCGGTACAACACCACGGCGCCCACCCCGCCCCCGGCGACCACCAGAGCCAGCACCGCCGTCCAGCGGCGGTGGACCACTACCAGCAAGGCGGCGGCAACCAACGCCGCCGCCGCTTCGACGCGGAACAGGGCGCCCTGGCTGATGCTGATCGGGGTGCCGCTGCCGGTGACCTGGTCGAAGTTGGCGGCCAGGTGCCAGTGGATGTAGCCGTCATAGGCGAGACCGAGCACGGCCAGTGTCCTGAGCAGCAACCGGAGCATCGCCGGCCTTCCCGGGTGGCGCCGTCGCCGCCCTCCCCCAACGCAACGGCAGGCAACCAGATACGGTTCACCGGCGGCGCCGGAGGGCTACAGACCAACCAGGAGGCGAACAAGCCACCAGGAGGGACCGCAGGCCCCACCCCCCGGGGATTGAAACCGACCCGGCTTGGACCGTGACACTGGAGGGCCCGTTCGACACCACGAGGGTCACGACCGAGCCAACCGCCCTCTGGGACTGCTGCAAGGTTCGCGCACGACTGCGCCCTCGAACGGTCTCCCTCCGGCGGTTCAGCCTGCACGGTCGCGGACCGTCGCCGAACCTTCGCCCAACCTTGGCCCGACCGGGGGGACCCGAACGCTCGGCGTAAGCAGGGCGTAGGCGGTACTGAGGAACTCGACCATGTAACCGCGACGAGGTCCGCGACCTCCTCAACCGCAGTCTCGCAAATCCAACGGGACCAGGCCCGGCGAAGATGGCTGCTCAGCGCGTCGTCGTGAAGGTGAGCCACTGCCTGATCAGACAAGCTAGGGAACCCTGCCCCACAGGAGGAGCACGCAGGAACCTGACAGGAACGCTGGTGCCAGGAAGAAGCCCGCTACCTGAAGGTCACTGCGTGCGAGCGCGATCCAGAGGCCGGCGCCGGTAAGGGCGAACCCGACAGCGTGGGCGACGAAGGCGCGGGGCCTCAATGAGGCTTCGTGGTCGCGCCAGAAGTCTCGTGTCTCGCTGAGGTGTTTCCCTTCGAATCGGAGGCTGAGCGAGTACTCGCAAGTCACTACGGCGCCGGCTAGGGCCAGGCCGGTCCAGAAGTTGACCAGGCCCCGCTGGCTCACGGCGCCCAGAAGTCCGATTACGAGGGGAACCACGCCGACGACATTCCGGGCTTGGCGTGTGAAAGACCGCGTGTCGCCTATGTCGGGACGACGTGGGGTGGCTCGGGGTGCAGCGAACGGAGACAACCTCACTGGAGCTCATCGGCGCAGACAGCGCGGTGCTTGATTCGATGCCTCGGCGCATCAGCGGCCAAGACGCTCGGTCGCGTTTCATGTGGCTGCGAGGTCCGACTGCCAGGGAGCGCGTCAGGCATGACTCCGGTATGTCCCGAGCACCAGGCGTCGGTCGCGGGCGGGCTCCGGACCTTGCGGTCGAAGCTTCGGGTGTCTCGATACCGGCCTGAGACGAAACGGCCCGCGGCTCTAGTCGCAGCTATTGACGAGCTCGCAACGGATCTCCAGGACGCTGCCAGCTAGGCAAACGCTGCCGGTCGCCCGTGCCGCCAACGCGGTCCTGTTCGCTGTTCGAGGGGAACGGCGAAGCCATCTACGAGGCCGCACCCTCCCCTGGCGAGGTCGCAGCGATGCTGGCGATGATCAACGCTGGATAGGCGCAACGTGGTCGATCACGGTCGTATGGCGCGCGGTCGATCAGGGTAATCGGTTCGAAATTGCTGGAGCAGCATCGTTGTGTCGCTCCCCAAGATTCGAGCCCCCGAGAACCTCGCCGCAGCCATCCGGTGCCGAGACGGGTTGAACAGGCTCGCCGCGATCAGGTCTTCGCTGGCAGGGATCTTGCGTAGCCAGTGCCCGTCCGCACCCACTTCACAACCTGGGACTTCGTGCGCAGGCTATGCGAAGGGACTCGAAGCCATCCAGCCATCGGCCTGCCTTGCATGACGGCTGGCTCGGCCGTGGTGGTGTCGACCAAGTGGTCGGACTCTGCGGGATCCACCCGCACCAAGGCCCCGCCTTGACCGCTGGCCGCGATGGCCATGTTCCCTGAAACGAGGAATGCAACCCCACCGAACATTCTCTTCTCGCGCACGCCCACCTCGCCGTCGAGCACCTCGCGAATCCTTTCGGCAAGCTCCTCGTCATAAGCCATGACTCGGATCGTAGAGGTCAAGGCGTCCTCACAGCAGCCTTGATGCACGTCAGTACCCATCATCGCGATGCGCCTGAGTGCGGCGCCTGCATGGGCGGCTCGTAGCGCCGACGCCACGGGCAAGTGGTAGCAGAGTTCCCGGACCAGGGGCCTGCTTCTGCTCTGACGGATCGGCCAGTCCTGGTGCTGAGTTCTGTGGAAGGCTGCCCGGGTGAGTGACTTCGACGGTGAGTTGTTTCTGCGCCTGGCTGGGGCACGGCGTTTCTCGCAGGGAGGCAAACCGGGCCCCGAAGGTGGCCGCCCGCTGCATGCCATGGCCAGCGCCTTGGTGGCGGTGGGCGCTGTCCCCCGCGAGATAGCTCAATGCGTGGTGCAGGACTGGATGGCAGCCGAGGAAGTGCGCCACAGTGGTTACGAGACCGTTCGGCGAAAAAGCTCCCCCCGTGGGCAGAACTGGCAGGACCAGGCCGGCGCCCTCCGGAGCAACTCCCGGTTCCTGACCTGCGGGACTTGCCTGGAGCGACCGTGGGGAACCATCGAGGTCAGATACGTGGTTCTGGCAGAGGATTCGACGACGGTCACGGTCACGATGAGCCAGCGTGAGGAGCTGCACGGATCCGGCTCGGGGATGTACCCGGCGCCGTGGGGAAACGACTACCCGGACCCCATGGTGCTCGCTGACGATCAGGGCCGGAAAGCCACCGCCACAGCAGAGCCTTGGGGCGTTTGCACAGACCAGGTGTGGCACGCGAAGTTCCACGCCGACCGGCCGCTGGCCGTGGACACCTCCTGGGTGGAGATCGACGGCCAGCGGCTGGACTTGTCCGAGCCCGAAGAGCCGGTGGATGTCCGCGTCGATCCGACACCGGTACCGGACCCGGCGCGGGGCCACCTGTGGCTACGGGTCGCCGAGCATCTTGCTAGCCCACCGTGCTACGTCTTTACGCCCCTGGAGCCCACGGTCGAGGCGCTGGTCGCCGCCGGAACACTGACCTGGGACGACCCGGACGTCCAAGATGCACTGGCAGTGGTCAGCGCCACAGACCGCCTGGACCCTGTGGCCATCTTCCGCGCCAAACATGCACCCGCAACGAGCGCCTACCCGCCTCCTCAACGTGTTCGCGAACCGTGGGCCTCACTCCTTGCTGACCGCAGCCGGGGCGACGGCCCGAACCGACTGGTCATCATCGGCGCCACCACCCCCACCTTCGACGGGGTCACGATCCAGTTCGTCGCCCTGGACTCCACGCCGGAAAGCTTCACCCTCGACGTGCGAATCCACGACGCCACCGCCAGCCGACCACGAGACCTTCACCACGAGCCCCAGGTCACCTGGTGGGCAGCCGATGACCGTGGCAACAACTACCTAGGGCACTTAGGAGTGAACTGGGCCTACGCCCACGTCTCGGGGTTCGGATTCGGCCAAGTCGCCTTCCGACCGCCTCTGGACCCGTCGGCCAACTGGCTAGACATGATGCCCACCACCGCCACCAGCCGCGCAGTCCTGCGCGTCCCGCTGCCCTGACCGCGGCCACCAGAACCGACACTGCAAGACATGCTCTCGCCGCTGACACACCAAGATCCGCACCGACCGCCGCACCTCACTGCGCAACGCCAGTGCTACTCCGATGTCTGCTTTGGGACGCGGAAGCGAAGGATGGTGGCGGCTCCCGACCGTTTGGCGCTGACTGGCTCCAGGTAGATCCGCGTGGATCCCGGCCACCAGAAAGGGACGCCGTCACCAGCAAGAACCGGCAGGACGTACACCAGGATCTCGTCGACGAGGCCGTGCGTCAGACATTGTGTGGCGAGGTCTGCACCGAGGATCTCCACGTCGCCGCCGCCAGCTGCGTCCTGTGCCGTGGCGACTGCTTCCTCGATGTCACCGCTGAGGATCGTGGCGTCCGGGTCCGGAGGGTCCAGCGGACGATGGGTGAGAAGGAACATGGGCCCGTTGAAGGGGTAGTCGACGCTGCCGGGCTCCGCGGCTTCCATCTCGTCACCCGCGTCCCAGGTCCGACGGCCGATGAGCATTGCGCCAGTCGCCCCTGCGATCTCCGCGAGGTCTGCGCTCTCCACAAATCGGCTCATGCGCGGCCAGCGCGCCGACCCCTTCGCTCCAGGCGGTGCACCGATGAAGCCGTCCAGCGACATCGAACGGTTCACGACCACCTTCCCGCTCACGCCCGACTGTCCTCCTTGAGGTCCTAAAGGTCAGGAGCATAACAAGCGACGGGTCTGACGGCGGTCCTGAGTCTGCGTGCCGCGCCCCGCAGCACGGGCACGCCCGCGCGGTCAGTCTGGAACGTGGAAGCCCCAGACGAAGTTCGAAAACTCTCGGCGACGCGGCGGACCGGACGGCGCATTTCCGGCCACCTTCGGGAGGCTCATGTGACGTTGCTGGTCGGGGTACTGAGGTGAGCGACGGTGTTGACGCTCGTGCCGAAAGAGCCACTCGACCCTGCAGGGATCGACGACTCGCCTATCGAACGGGCCACCCTCGAACCCACAGCTGACGAACCGCCACCCTCGTGGATCGACGCGAACATCCTCCCTGCCAGCGCCCTCCAACGGCAGGAGGCGCGGCTGGCCGATCCCCACGAGATACGGCTGCGGAGCCGCTTCGGCGACGGGGCTGAGCCCTGCCAGGGGGCAGGGGGCTCGGGCCACGGCAGCTGATCTGACTGATCTCTTGCGATACCTCCACCCGGTCCAGCCTCGCCCCGGCCTGAGAACGCCCTCCGCGGACGACAGGCGTGCCGTCCACCAAAGTGCCCACCCGGGCCTCGGTCCGTGTAGTCCGCAAGAGGCCGAGCGGACGAGCAGATGTCCCCCCCGGGCGCCGGCTCTTAGACGGCCCAAGTTGCCCTGCCGCGGCTCGGCCCCTCGGTGGGTCAGCCCATTCCTCGACGACCCTGACCTTCCAAGGCCTCCGCTGAAGCGAGAGAGGCACGCGGCCACATCCTGGGCCACAGCGTCAGGAACGGTGGGGAGAGACGCGACGCCCACCCGCGCCTGATCCCCGGTCAGCGGGATCACGTTGTGGACTCCGGGACGGCGAAACGCACGGCGCGAAGTCCTGATCTGCCTATGGCCGCGCGAGGATGAAGCAGTGCGCCGCGGTTCTGGCAACGCGCCGTCTTGCCAAGGGCAGCGCACCTCGCGGAGGCACGCCGACGGCTCGATGGCGGCCAAGAGGCATCGAGGGAGCGCCTAGACCATCGGCAGGGCTGACGTGAGCAGCGCCGCGAACAGCTCGTGCTCGTCCACGTCGAGGCCACGGTCGACGAACCAGGTGCACACGTTGTGGCAGTCGCGCATCAGCAGCCCCATTCCCGTCGGGTTCGTGACGATGTCGACCGCCTGCGGCAGGTCGATGACCACGAGGCGATCACCCGCAGCCAGGATGTTGTACGGCGAAAGGTCACCATGCGCCAGACCCATCGCGGCGAGGACCGTCATGGCGTCTCGCACTTGGTCGAAGTACGACCGGAGCAGCTCACCCTTAGGTCGAAGCTGCGCGAGACGTGGCGCCGCGCTCCCGTCCACGGACACGAGCTCCATAAGGATCTCCGTGCCGTCGAGCTGGACCGGGTACGGCACCGGCACCCCGGCGCACCACAGCCGTACTAGCGCCTCCCACTCGGCCCGCGCCCACTGACCAGCCGCCAGGGCCCGGCCGTGGGCTGTCTTCTTCGACAGGGCGCGAGTGTCTCGTGTGTTGCGGGTCCGGCGGCCTTCTGTGTAGATGCTGCTTCGGTGGAAGCTGCGGTGCTCCGCATCGCGGTAGCGCTTCGCAGCCAGCACCACCCCCTCGGCGGGTTCATCGGGCACGGCGCGTTCGAGCAGGAAGACGTCTGCTTCCTTGCCCGTCTTGAGGATCCCCAGCTCGGTGTCCACCGCCGCCGCGCTGGTCACGACCCAGTGCGGCCGGGGCTCGGGGCCGCGGCACAGCGCCTCGACGTCAAGCCAGGTGGACCAGCGCTGACCCTCACTGGGGTCATCGGTTGCGCAGAAGTCGAAGACGAACGACGGGTCGATCGCTGGAGGAGGAACTGCGGACGAGCCCGCGGCGGATTCGGGCCCAGGTACGGCGGGGGTGTACGACATGGCTGGGGTACCTCCGGAAATAGAGAGAAGGACAGGGCACAATCCACGGCAACGCAACTGCACGCATGTGGGGCTCCTCTCTAGCTCCGGCGGCCAACGGCCGTCCTCGTAAGCGTGCTGGACCTACCGCCCCACCACAACCGGATTTGTGACCGGAGCCAGTCACACGCCTCGCACCTGGTCTACCGGACACCTCGTTGCCGGTCGGCGGGTACCGCAACGGCTGGTGTCTGGGGGATCTGTGGCCCGTCCTGGGCGCTCGGCGACTTTCCTGGCGCCAGGGACGGACAATCGTGCTCGGTGTTCCGTTCGCTAGCGTCAGCTGCACGGAACGGACAGCGTGCGTCGCGTACTTCGATCAGGCACATCGGCGTTCCACGATGCGGCACGCCCTATCAGGCACATTGCGGTCGGGTCAGCAAATGCCTGCGGGGTATTGCGTCCAACGTGGGTAGCCTCTGTCAGGTGACAGACGCGGTGATTGTCGACAGCCTCTCTCGTGCGTCCGCCGCCGTCGGTGACCTGATCGAAAAGATCGATGGGGACCAGTGGACGGCGCCAACTCCGTGTACCGAATGGAATGTTCGTGACGTCGTGGCTCATCTTCACGGGATGAACCTCGTGTTCATCGCGGTTCTCGAAGCAGGCCCGATGCCCGAGCGTGGCCTCGATCGCCTCGGCACGGAACCAGCCGCTGCCTTCCGGCGATCCGCCGCGGCGCTCCAGACAGCCGCGGCTCGACCCGGGACACTGGATTGGATCCGCGCCTCCGCAGTGGGTGACGCATCAGGCGTTGAACGGATGAGATGGCGTATCGCCGATCTGCTCACCCACGCGTGGGATCTGATGGAGGCAACCGGAATACAGGCAGAGATGCCCGACGACCTAGTCGAGCAGTCGTTTGAGTTTGCTCGAATTCAACTGCCAAACCAGTCGCGCGTCGGACGATTCGCCGACCCGCAACCAATCCCAGACGAAGCCACTCTGATCGACCGACTCGCAGCGCTCACCGGCAGACCAGTCCCGTGGCCGAAGCCCATCTCCACGCACACAACGTGAATCCGACGTAGCACTCAACGGCCGCGCTGGAGCGGCTGCGCGTGCGCTGTCGTTGGCACGCAGGACCAGTCACCGAGCTAGTCCTCGATGACGTCCGTTCCCTTCTCCCGCATCAGTGCGATGTGGTCCAGCATCCCCTTCAGCACCTCAGGGGCGTGGCCCTCCCAGGTCTCTACCTCGCCGACCACACGCAGTGATTGGCGAGTGCGGTAGGACTGCGTGATGTTGCCGGGGAACCTCTTGTTGGTCACGTTGGGATCGTCCTCGAACGGACCGGTGGGTTCGACGATGTAGATGTACCCCCGCTCCCCACTCCCAGCCAGCGCCGTGGACAACTCCGCTCCCCAGGCCGCTGTGTCTATCAGCGCGGAGAAGTAGATGTTGTGGGACACCCGGCCCTCTTGAAAGTTGGAGCCATGGCCGGTGACAAGTTCCTCGCCAACCTCAAGCCGGGACTTCGTCCCGTGGTAAAAGGGCCCTTCGATGTGGTCGAAGTGATCAAAGGTCACCGGAACATACGCGCTATCTGTCTCACCCATCGCCAACTTCTCCTGATCCATTACGTTCTCGTTCGGCCCGCTCATGCGAGCGACACTGCCGGATATTGAGTGTCGGCGCGAAGCGGCCATGTCCGACCCCGGGCGATGCTTCCTGACCGTCGGCTCGGCCCCGACTCCTCGCACATACTGCCGGATGCCGCGCCCGAGACTCGCTCCAGTCGGCACGTAGGCTCGGTCACGTCCGCACCGGGCTACAAGGGCGGTTAGGCTGGCCGCAGCGACCCAAGTGGCTCCGCAGTCGTCGACGAGACGGCCGCACGTCACCGCCCGGAGAACTCCATGAGCAGCTTCGACGCCACCAACGGCACCCATGGTGCGCGGCAGCCCGGCGGCGCCTTCATGAGCTGGTTCAACAAGCGCATGGCCAAGCGGATCCGCGGTGGCGGCGGCAAGGCGCTGGGCCTGGACCCGCTGCTGCTCATCACCGTCGGGGCCAAGTCGGGCCAGACCCGCGAGACGCCCGTCGCCCGCTTAGCCGGCCCTAATGGCTCCTGGTACGTCGTCGCCTCGGCCAACGGCGCCGCGCGCAACCCGGCCTGGTACTACAACATCGCCGCCCACCCAGACCAGATACGCATCGTGATCGACGGCGTCGAGACGGCGGTGGCGGCGCAGCAGCTCCACGGCGAGAACCGTGCTGCGGCATGGAAAGTTATCACGGCAGCTCAGCCCCGGTTCGCGAAGTACGAGACCAAGACCGACCGCGACATTCCGATCATCCATCTCACCGAGCGTCAGGCCTAGGACGGGCGTTGGAACTACACGTCGGTGCTCAACCTGATCTTCCTGAGCTTCGCGGCAGTCCTCGTGTGGCGGTTCATCCGGACCGGAGGCCGCCAAATGCTCGCCATGATGAACGGATCACACCACGCGCCCGGCGACGAGCATGCACACCATCACTAGCACCCGAACCTTGCTGCCGGACGAGTTCGCGGTCTGCGCCCGTGATCGGCTCGTCGGTGCCGCCGGCCTAGTGGTCGAACAGGACTAGTGGGGTAGCGACGCTCCACCGGCAACCACCACAACTCCGACGAGCCCGGCCAGTAGCAGCGTTGTGACAGCACTTCGGTGCAGCAGGAACAGCAGGGCTGCTGATCCAGCTAGCACGGCCACTTGCCACGGCTGTCCAAGGGCTCGTGCCAGCGGGATCGCGGAGCCGAAGATGGCACCGATGGCGGCGGGTCCGGCGCCATCGAGGAAGCCGCGGACAGCGGGATTGGCACGCAGGCGGTCGAATCGGCTCGCACCGAGTAGGACGAACGCGAAGGACGGCGAAAAGGCGACGGCCGTCGCGAACAGCGCGCCACGTACTCCAGCCGCGGCGTAACCGACCACCGCGACAGTGAGCACGACTGGGCCGGGTGTCACTTGACCCAGAGCTACTGCGTTGAGGAACTGTCCTGCGGTCATCCAGTGATAGTGGTTCACCACGTCGGCCTGCATCAGGGGGATGATCACGAACCCGCCGCCGTAAGACAGCGCGCCCACCTTGATCGCGACCCAGCCCAGCGACCACCAGACACCGGCTGCGCCCACGGCGCCGACGGCTAGAAGCGGGGCGAGGTGCCCGGATCGCTTCTGCTCGCCTTGCGCGGTGGCGCGGCACGCGACCTCGATGGCCCCGCATCCAAGGATGACCAACACGACGTAGGCGCCAAGTGTCGCCGCCGCCAAAGCCCCGGCAACGAGGAAGAGGAGCCACCGTGCCTGCATGGCGCGACTGGCGGCCATGGCACGCCTCCAGCTAGCCGGAACGAGCCCAGCGCCTGCATGTACTGCCACCGCGGCGACAGCGGCTCCCGCACCTGCTCCTGCCGCCTCAACCCACCGGGGGGGCGCCGTAGCCAGGAACACCGCCGACAGGCACAGGATGAGGACCAGGCCGGGGACGATGAACGCCAGTCCGCCGATGATTGCGCCTGCTCGCGCACGCACACGCCAGGCACAGAAGATCGCAAGCTGGGTCGACGCAGGGCCGGGCAGCAGGTTGCACGCCGTGATGGCGTCTTCGAATTCCTGCGGGCCGATCCAGCCCTTTCGATCAACGCAGAGGTCACCCAGCAGCCTGATGTGCGTCGGGGGTCCGCCAAACCCCACGCAGCCAATCCGGCCCCACTGCTGCAGCACGGTCAAGAGCGGGACAACTGGCGCAGGCGATGTCTCGCCGTCGGGTCCGTCCACGCGAACAGAATGCCGGATGCAGCGCCCTAGGACCCGGCCTATAGCATTCCGGTTGCGTGGGTCGGCTCGTTCACGGCGGCCTCCTATTCACGGTGGGCGTCTTCTGAAAATCCGAGAATTCTCGGATCACCCACCGAGCGGGGAGGCCGGCCCGCTCAGTCATCGCATCACTTCCCGGGCTGCTCCCGCTATGGTCGGAGTCGGAGGGAGACCCGATGACCGAGTACTCACCACCGTGGCCTAAAGCAGGCCCCGCCTCATACTTCCCGTCGATCGAGAAGAAGTACGGTCGCTCGATCGCCGAATGGCAGGGCATCATCGCTGACTGTGGCTTGGACAAGCACATGGCCATCGTCAATTTCCTGAAGACGGACTACCAAATGGGGCATGGGCACGCGAACGCACTGGTCGGCTGGACGCTAGCCGGGAACATCGCGGTCGAGTAGCTCCGCCGGGCGCGGGCGAGCGCCTGACGCGACCTTCGTCTCCGCCGCCGTCTTGAGCGCCCGGGATCGGCAGGTAGGTGCGTGCTAGTCGCTCGTGGTGAGGTCGGCCTGCCCGACGGCTTCCCCTCCATGGCGGGTCAGCGGGTATACCAGCGCGCCAATCGCGCCGCCGATCAGCGGGGCCAGGATAAACAGCCACACCTGGGACATCGCGTGACTGCCGGCGAACAGCGCTGGACCGAAGGAGCGCGCCGGGTTGACCGAGGTGCCGTCCAGCGGAATCCCGAAGGTGTGGATCGCGGTGAGGGTGGCCCCGATCGCCAGGCCGGCGGCGCCCGCCGTGGCGAACTTGTCGGTGACCATGAGGATCACGAGGATGAACGCGGCCGTGGCGAGCACCTCGAACACGAACGCGCCGGTGAGGTTGATTGAGCCGTTGTCATAGGCGTTGGAGCCAAGGCCGCCGGTCTCGTCGGTCACGCCGCCCTTGCTCACCAGGAACTTCAGCACCCCTGCGGCGACGATGGCACCGGCGAACTGTGCGACCCAGAACCCGACCGCCTCGACGATGGGCTGCTTGCGGGCGATAACCATTGCCAGGGTGACGGCAGGGTTGACGTGAGCCCCGCTCACCGGCCCGAACGCGTATGCCACGAAGATCAGGACGAAGCCGAACGCCACCGCCACGGCGATGACCCCTGCCGACTTCAGTCCGGACACCGCGGCACCAACCGCGATGAACACGAGCAGGAAGGTGCCGACGAACTCGGCGGCGTACTTGCGAATCATCATGACTCTCCCGGCGTGGTGGGTCGTGCTTCGCGTCTAGCTCAACAATTCCACCTTTGCGCCGAGCGATTGGGACCCCGGAACACGCGCGTGTCGCCGACCTAGCGAACCCGCGCACCAGCTGCCTGATCGAGCACCGGTCACCCGCCCGTGATCAGGCACGTCGGTGCGCGCTGGGCCGCGTACCCCGTCCATGCTTGCTCGTCCCACCATCGAAGTGGACTCTCACTCCAAGGGTCTTCGTACCAGCCTGGCGGGGAAGTCGGATCGGATCTGCGGCGTCCGGCCCGCCGCCGAGCACGAAGAACCCAGAGTCCGACGACCAACAGCACCGGCGCGAGAACGAGGTACACCACCCCGCCGTCGGTTGGCGATGTAAGCGGCGCGTTCACCAGACGATCATGCCGGACGTGAGGCGCCGACGGCTCAACGATGCGCCCGTGATCGGCAGGGATGTTGACTTAGGGTGTTCTCCCGCCCGGTCTGACGCTTTGCATCGGCTGGCAGTTTGGGGTTGCCTTCTAACTGATCCGTCGATCGGGCGGGAGAACTCCTGTCACGGCCAAGCTTGCGGAAGTGACCTAGTAGGAGCCTGCTGCAACAGGCCCGTCCCTGTCCTGTCCGACCGCCGGCCGCACCGTGCCCGCCGTGGCTGTACGACCAACAAGGACGGACATGACCACGATGACATCTCCTGCTGTGCGCGTCACTGGCGGCGTCGACACCCACCGCGATCTTCATGTCATTGCCGATTTGGACCAGATCGGTGGTGTGCTTGAGTACCGCGACGTTCGCGACGACCCCGGCCGGGTATCGGGCGCTGCTGGAACGGCACGCTATTGGCTGGCCGCTCGGTGTGTCGACTCGCTCAGTTTGGCCAGGGCAGCGTCCCTGCGGCTGTGCAAGCCGCTCTGCGCCCGCGGCATGCGCCTGGCCGAAGGCCTTTGGCCTCTAACAGGGCGAAGGCCCTATCCCTAGCGTTGTTCCCGTGGGCCCAGCGACCGCGATGTCGCGATCGTGGGCGCGTTCGAGGGGTGTCGCAATGAAGCATCGCGCAGGAGTGATCCTGGTACTGGCTGCTGGACTGCTCGCTTGGACGGCTGGGGTGGCCTGGGCAGGGCCGCACGGCGGGGTCGCCGCTACCGTCGCACCGGACGGCATAGTCGTCTTCTCGACGACCAGCGGACCCGCCACCACTGACATCGCAGTGTCCGCCGCGTCCTACATCGGCCTGTGGAAGACCCAGACCGAACCTCAGCGGCTGTTCAAGGTTGTGCACGGAACCATCGCAGCCGGGACCAGTCGCCTCGTGCTGCACGTACAGGTGCCCTCGTGCGGGCCGTACCAGCTTGATGCATTCTTGGGGACGCAGGTCCCCGCGACGATCAGGTTCCCGGCCGGTAGCGGGCCGAATGGTCTGATGGGCAAGGAATACCCGAACGGGGCGCTCTGCCCGACCTCGACGCCTACGCCTACGCCGACGCCAACCGCCTCCGTGTCAGCAACCGCGACGGCCACCGCGACGGCCACCGCGCCGGCTACTCCCACCGCCACCCCCACCTCTTCAACGGGCGTGCTCGGCGAGAAGTTGTCGGCCGGCTCGAGCCTTCCAGCCACGGGTTCCGCTGGCCTCGGCCCCGTGATGGCAGTGGGCGTTGGACTCCTGTTCATAGGTCTGGCGCTTGTGGCAACCGCTCGCCGGACCAGGCGCCACTAGCAAGTGGGTTGCCGACTCTCACTGAGCCGCTGACTTGGACCGACCCAAAGCAAGTGCCGGGTCTTGAGTTCGAAATGCGCACCACACGCACTTCGGCGCGGCAGAGGACTCCTAGAGACGTCCGGTTCGGCTGAATCGCCGGTCGAGGTACCAGGCGTCGCCCACTGACAGCGCCGAGACCGCGATCACAATGGCCGCGACGGTGTGCGGTAAGAACACAACCGCGAGAACGCAAACGATCGCTCCGCCGAGAGTGCTGCCGATCGTCAGGTGACGCCACCGGCGCACCCGCTCCTCGGCGGAGAGGTCGCGCGCCCTCCGAAAGTCCATGCCGGAATCATGCCTGACGCGGGACCGGCGGTTGGACGTCGCACTCCATCGCCGTGCACCGACCGAGGCACGTAGGTACGGGGCTATGCGTCCGCCGAGGTCCCGCCGTGGTCGGTCTGCCTTGGACTCCGGTTCGTGCCTGATTCGCGTAGCCACGAGAGACCGACCCAGGCGAGCGCGACCAGGGGAATCGCGTCGAAACGCCAGTGGGGATCCCGGAGAAAGAGAAGACCCGCCAGGGTGGGTCAGCGGAGTCCCAGGCGCGGTGGCGCGGGGTCGGTAGTGCTGGTGGACAAGCATCAGCGGCTACCGGTGCTCATCAACCGCCGCTCGTGTGCGAGGGCAGCCACGGACTGCGGTGGTCAGCCGGTCCTTGGCCGCGGGCGAGGAGCGGCCGGCCCCTAGGGCCTTGACTTTGCGGTGCAAAGAAATCTAGATTTGCGGCACAAAGTCGATCAGGAGGCGCGAGATGAACGGATCCCACGACACCGACGAGACCGGGACGATCGACGAGGGTGGCGAGCTGGACCCGCGCCAGGCAGCCGCGTTGGTCGAGCAGACCACGATTCAGGCTCGGCGCCAGTTCGCCCCACCGCCGCTGGGGGCGGTGCTCGGAGCGGGAGTCTTCTTCTTCGGCTACGGCGCCGTCTGGTGGTCGATGCGCGACCAGCACGTGTACTCCGGGCCGGCCGGCTGGGCCATCGCGTTCCTGTACCTGCTGATCGTCGCGTCGGCCCTCGTCAGCAGGCGGTTCCTCGCGCGCGCCACCACGGGCGTCGGCGGGCGGGCCCGCCGGCAGATGGCGGGCATGGGCGCCGCTGTTGCGGCCGCCGGCATCGGCGCGTGGGTGGTCCAGGGGGCCCTGCGGTACCTCGGGGTAAGCTTCAAGATCGTCTATGGGGTGTACGGGCCCACGGTGCCGCTGATCGCCCTGGCCGCCGCGGCCGCCGGCTTCGCGGCCGCACAGGAGAAGTGGCCGGAGCTCGGCCTCGCGATCGCGATCATCGCCATCGCCTCCACCAGCACGTTCTTCGGACCCCTCGGAGCGTGGGGACTCACCGGCCTGGGCTGCGGGATCGCACTCCTGGTCTACGCGGCCGTCCTGACGGTCTGGCTGCGCCGCCCACCGTCGGTCCAGCGATGACCGCAGACGCCCTCGACCCGCTGATTCACGTCCCCGCCCGGCTACGCATCCTGGTGACGCTGGCGGCACTGAACGACGGCGACACCCTTTCGTTCACCCGCCTGCAGAACATGCTCGACCTGACCCCCGGGAACCTGATCACCCACCTGCGCAAGCTCGAAGACGCCGACTACCTCAGCACGCAAAAGACGGGCAACGGGGTCGCCTCGCTCACCTCGGTGACACTGACCCACCGCGGGCGCGCGGCACTCGACAGTTATACGAAGGCGCTGCGCGACCTGCTCGCCGGGATATAGACCGTTCAGCTCGTCAACCTCGTGACCCGACAGCCTGTCTCGGTGGGCGGTACTCAACCAATCGGCCGACCGCGCCGAATGGCCGATTCTTGTGCCGTGGATATCCGGGGACGCGACGGTCGGTGGCCGGCTGGGCTCCAGCCGGGTGACTCGTGCAGGCGAGGGCCTGTCGGGCCGGTCGGGTGGGCTCCGGGGGTTGGGGCCGGTGGTCCTCCTGGGTGGCTTGTTCGGCTTCTGGTTGGTC
>Ga0209698_10003876_pt1 | contig 16542 bp, 14 predicted proteins | sample LitLauG_LLR_2012_FD_187203 | JGI IMG/M metagenome (GOLD analysis project Ga0209698, IMG submission 187203) | Freshwater sediment microbial communities from Pennsylvania, USA - Little Laurel Run_MetaG_LLR_2012 (SPAdes) (version 2) | ecosystem: Environmental > Aquatic > Freshwater > Creek >...
ATCATTGACAGCACCGTTGCTGCTGCGCCCACCCGTTTGTGACTGCGCGTTCATTGTTTTTTATGTTTTTACGTGGTGGTGGCGGCGGCGGACGAATGACGGAAACAGCAGTGGCGTCTGAGCTTGAACGAGGCGTATTTGAACTGCCATACGTGGTTGTAACGTATACCACCAGTACTAGTAGTAATACTAATACTGCTACTACTACTGCGCCCGCGCTACGTTGTGCGGTCATTCGGTACCAAGACGGGCGTGCGTGCATCAACAGGTACTATGCCACGGTGCGCGTGGCAACCACCATTTTGGGCGAGCGCCATTTTTGCGAGGAACACCTTCATGCGTGGAAACAACAACACGCTGCACGTCGTCAATGACGTTGTCGTCAACGATCTCGTTTATTTTTGTCTATTTATTATTATTTTAAGACTACACCAACGTGGGAGGATCAATATCGCTATGAGTGAGTTACCTGTTGTGGAATCATCATCAACGGCGACAACGACGATAAAAATCATGGAAAATGGCTACTACGATGCCAGGTATAGTATAATAATGCTTCCCAGTGCCGAATTTTCTCATTGTCTAAATGGTGATAAAGCTGATGTCGGGACGTGTCATGAACCCTATTATGCCACATTGTCGAGCGGCGGCAACGTTACAAATTACTGCAAGTATCATATGGACGAGTGGAAGAAGAACCACAATGCGCGTCAGTTAGGGAAGGCATGTTCTCCCCTTCGCCTTTCCATTTCCGTCCCCTTCCCACCTTCCTCCCCTTTTGCGAACAGTACCGGCACAACCAAAAAATAAAAAAATACACATCCTATATATATAATAATGTGTGATACTAGATACTAGATACTAGATACTGGATACTAGATACTATGCCCCGAGAACCCGTTCAACGGCGACGCTATGAACACGACGACGGTGACAGCGGTAGTGCCTCCAGGGACTACCCCCAGCAACGTCAGTCTGATCCGACAGCACGACGCCCGGGGTATTATGCAAACTATTGGAATGGGAGCGACGCATTTGTAGACGAGGAAGAATCCGGGCAACAACGACGCCGACTAATGCCGTTTGCGCCTGACCGCACACCCACACCACCAGCACCGCTAACCAGCCAAGCCGTGCTTGCGCATACATTTGACACAAACTCGTGTGTGATTCGGGGCGGCGATGGCCTGCCCCAGTTTGCCATGCCCTTTATGCGTTCGTACAAGGAGTATTACAGCCGGCAGCAGCAGCAGCAGCAGCAGCCACGCGATGATGACGTGCCACCAGCAACAGCAGCAGCACCGGCAGCATCCCCCGACGGGTCAGCAGGTGTTGTGTCCCGCGTCTCGGCAGATCCCCATTCCCACCCCCAGCAGAGACGTGTCGTACGCAATGCGCATGATGGTCCACGGAATTCGTACGCCAATGTCAATCGGCGCGAGCACGACATCGATGACAACTACTACATCGACGATGGCGACGACGGCGACCACCACGGCTATGCACGGTCTCCGACGATTGTTGTACCGCAAGTCCAATCCCAGGCCCCAGCGCAATCGGTGCAGCCGGCGCAAGCCCACTATCATTACCACATTCACATTGGCAGCGTGGCAAGCGTGTTGCTGGGCGTTGCCGCCGTGGCGATGTGCGTAGTGGGTGTTCTTATTGTGGCAGCCCTTTTGGTGCGGATAACATCGTCGTCAACCCAACGCGGTAGCAACAACAGCGGCGGCGACGGTGTTGTTTATTTGCCACGAGGCACGCATCACGATGCCATTTTTCAATCGTGAGTTAGTGAGTTAGTGAGTTACAATGGGACAAGGTTGCCTGTGCCAGCCGAGAGTGGCGGATCTATCACATTGTAGATGAGTTGGGCGTTGTGGAATTGCAATGGGGTGCCCGTGGATTTGTTCCATAGCTTGACGTAAATGTTGAGAATGTGTGCCTGGCCATTGCCTTGTGCTTGGTACCAACCCGTGAGCATGGCCGTCTGGGCGGTGGGGCCGCTCAAATTGGAAAGCTGGCCCGTCCATTGTCCCATAACGGTGCCGTCGTATGCGGTCACCAACGTGATTTGTACAAACGACTGTGGTACGAGCGGCGTATTGCTGTTTTCAAAGGTAACGGTGAAATACACTTGCAACAAGTCATCCAAATTGAGCGTGATCGATGGCGCCACATACAAGAGGACGTCGGCAGCCGTTGGGGCAGATGCTGGAAAGAGCGATCCAAACGTGGCGCTTTGTGTGAATGTGGGCGTTACGGCACCGGGATATGTTAGTACTTTGGACTCCATCACGGTACCATAGCTATTGCCGGGCGGGCCTTGGGGGCCTATGGGACCTATGGGGCCTATGGGGCCTTGGGGGCCCACGCCGCCTCCGCCGCTGCCGCCTCCGCCAGACGCATACGATGCCGAAAAAATAACGGCATTACTTGTGGGTCCGGTGATTTCGGCACTCATGGGAGCGTTCACGCGGAAGTATCCCTTACCGGTCGGTTGGCGGTTGGTTGGTTTGTCAATATATAAGCTACGCACAAATAATTATTATTAACAAAAATAAAACGGAGAGCCGGTGCGTCGGTGGGTTGGTAGAACGCGCGCGCGAAATCACTAAATCGAATATTATCTTCGGTATGTGTTAGTGTAGTTACTCAGTTAGTTACTCAGTTAGTTAGGTAGTTAGTTGGTCAAACGTAACGTAGCAGTACATGGACGGTGGAATAGCGTTTTCTGCGCCTTTTTCGGATGCTACTGCTGCTACTGCTACTGGTGTGACGCCAACAACAGCGACAACGACGATGACGGCGACGACGATGCGCAGAGGTGCAAATACCGCGTCCGTGCCCTCGCCAGAACCAACGTTGCAGGATTTGGAGACGGCCGAAGACGAGTGGCGCGAGCAATTTGTGCCGTTGGTGTCGCGGGCCATTGTGGACATGTGCGTGACGTGGTATATGCGTGATCGCGACTTTACCGAGCAGAGTTCGTTTTGCCAGTCGGGTACGGAACTGCTTGCCGAGCGTTTGCAGCACATTGCCGACGACTATCGGTCGGAAAACTGGTGGATGCGGCACGTGCGTGAGCTGATTGCGGTGATTGACCCGGAGAGCATGCGTGGCACGGAAGAGATGGGGCTGGCGGCGCCCCTTCCAGACGTGGAGCCCTCGGCGTATGTGTCGTGGTGTGAAGCGCGCGTGCGGCGATTTTTGCTGGTGACGCGCATGACTTTGCCGACGGACGATGCGATTCGGGCAGCGAGCACGTTGGACGCGCCGATTGATGTGCCGACCCTTGACGTGTTTTTGCGGATGGCCTTGCGCGATGTGGCGCGTGCGTACGTGTTTGTGCTGCAGTATCGCGGGCGGGACGATCCGAGCCGGTTGTTTTTGTTAATGGATAATCAAGTGAATGACGAGGCGTACTTGGAGCGGTACCACGAGCGGCTTGAGACGTTGGCGGCGTGTGTGATCAGTCAGACGACGATGCCCCATGCGATTACGCTAGAACGTGTGAGCGAAGCACTGCGGAGTGCACTTATTGCTGCCGCTACCGCCGCTACTACTACTGCGACCACACCCGATTTTATTGGCACTGGCATCATTGGCACTGGCGATACCTTTGGCAACGAAAACGACGACGGTGGTGGCGATGGCGGTGGTGACAGTGAAGGAGGCGACGGCAGTGGAAGCGATAGAAGTGACGGAAGTGGAAGCGAAAGCGGTGGCGACGGTGACGGCGGTGAAGGGAGCGATGCGGGATCCGTTATGTCTTTGGGCAGTGTTGGTTCAGCATCGGACGAAAACACGTATACCGACGACGACGACGACAACGACGACAACGGCGGGCCAGATTTGAACGCGATTGCCACATCAACATCGGCAACGGCGGCTCCCGCGACAGTTCAGCGTATTTTAGTGCAACGACCAAACGAGCATCACCAATCTTCTCACCATGATCATCATCGCCACCACCACCAAAGCCGTCACTCTTATCATGGCAGCGGCAGTGACAATGGCAGTGGAAGCGGAAGCGACAATGACGACGGCGCCGAAAACGACAACGACGACGACGACGACAACGTGTACGTTCCCCCTCCCAATCCACTACGGTCTTCTCGACATGGCCATCACGACCACCGCCACTCCCACCAGTCCCACCACCACCGCCGATAATATTGTCGCTACCTAACAATAAAATATGTTTACTACTACTAGCAGTAGTAATAGTAGTCTAGCGCCTTGTCCAAATCATGACGTTATTGGGCGATGTACCGACGCCATTGCGTGTGGGAGACACGCTGGTGCTGTATTTGTATGCAACTGATCAGCAACTACTGTTGACACAAGGACGCACTCGCATCGATGCTCCAAATCCGGCGAACAATTTGATGGACCAGGCGCAATTCCTGCAGTGCAGTTCGTACAGTAGCATTGCTAAGCTTCCGTTAGCCGTTGACATATCGGGCGACTTTCATTGGGCACTTCCCATTGGTGTCACTGGTGGTGTAGCCGCGTTGTCACAATCGCTCGGCAATAGTAACAATTCGACGCAAGACATGCGCGCTGGTTTGTTTCAAATTGTTTCGGTTGACAATGATCCGCAGGGTACGGCAGTGCAATATGGACGGAATTATCTATTAGCGTATTCGGGTAATCAATGTGGTGATGGAAGTGATGTATTATATTTAGTACACGTAGATGCGAGTATGACAGGAATAGATATTGAAACTGCATTGTTTGGTGTTCTCGGCATTCGTCAACCTCTTGTGATTTCTCAATTCAATTTACGTAATTTATTGAATTATATAATTTCAAATTATCCACCCGGAATATATACTGGTGTCACACACGTTCCGAACGCTCCTCCGGGAGGTCCAGGATCGCTTTTTCCATGGATGACGTGGCAATTCCAACCAGTTGCACCGCCCCCGGCGGCCTCCAGCAACACGAATATTTCTGCGGGCACGTGGCCGCGTCTTATGGCAGGAGCATCGTACGACAATGCAAAAAGCACGTCCTGGGGAGATGCCGTGTTTACCAGCTCGGGTGTTGGATTGTGTTCGCCGCCATATGTTTCACCGTCGTACGTGTCGTCTCCGCTGACGTGCACCGTGCCCACGGTAATGTATGGCGATGCCGTTTCACTACAGGCTTCTACAGCGGTGGTGAGTCAAGCGACGCGTGGGACGAATACGGAGTACCAAGTGTATGATGCGCTAAATTGTGATGCCAACGCACTCGATTGTGTCACACAGGAGCCATCGCCAGCCACCAATGTGCAAGTGGGCACGCTTTTCCAGATTCGTCTGCCGTACAACGATAGCAATGCCGGTGCACCGACGTGGTATGACGTGTTGGGTTCGTCTCCCCAATCGACCGAACTGGGTCCATATCCAGCGGGAGCGGCCCTTGTGCAAACGCCCGAGTCGCCTCAATATTTGTCACACGCCAGTACGACAGCGCCGCCGAGCGGAGCGCCCACGTGTGTTGGTGAGGCGTTTGAGCCGTCGCCCGGATTTCGTTTATGCGATGCGGTGAACCCTACGGTGGCGCCCAACCAGGTGCCCAGGTGGACAACGTGTGTGCAAAACGACCAGACGGGCGTGCCCTCGGGATGGCTTGGTTGCTGGGATGACACGGTGGGCGGGTGTGATCCCAATGCGAAGCCCGTGTGCCCTGCGCAATGCACGGATTGCGGTGTGGTTTGCGTGGCGGGCGGTACGTGGATGTGCAAATCTGGAACGACGGGTGGTACGTGCAGTGTGGCTGCTCCCGCAACGCCACCGTGCTACAACACTTTGACATGTAATGCATCGGGCACGTGGGTTGTTGGTCCACCGGTACCATGCACCGATTCCACAACGACATCCGTTTCACCGCAAACCGTGATTCTGTGGATCATTTTCGGCGCGGCCATGTTGGTGGTTGTGGCGTCGCTTGCATTGTTTGTGCGGTACCTGTTCAAGCAAGGGCAAATGCGGCTCCAGCAAGTTGATTCTACCACGTCTGTGGCTCCCCCCGTTGCTTCGTCATTGTCGTCGTCGTCGTAGTAGTAGTGAAAACTAAACGAGCGTGTGCACGCGCGCGTCTGATATCACATAAAAAATTTAAACGTTAACGTCAACACAGGGCAAAATCTTGATGGCGGCGGCGACGACGACGACGTTGAGTTCTGATTTGACGCACCAGGCGTACGACGCGCTTATGTCGCCACCACCGGTCAGCATCAGTTTGACGCAAATTGCAGCACTCAAGCGTATTTTCAAGTCGTTTGAAACGGTCACTGAGGATGTGATGTTGCGGTTTTCTCGCAAGCACGGTTTCTCCATGACGGCCATATCGAAAGATGAAACCGCCGACCTGATGTACACGTGGCCGTGCCGTATGATCGAGAATAACGGTGGTCGGTGTGTGTCGTTTCCTGCATCGACACCCGCGATTTTTGGCATCAATTCGAAGCGTCTCATCCGCATGTTGCACACGTATGCGAGCCCCGGCGTGGTGCTCACAATGACGGCCAACGTGGACAAGGGTCAGCTGGACCTGACAGTGGATCACCCGTTGCACGGGCGGTTGAGTTGCGACAGCATCAAGTTTATTGCGCTCACCCAGAAAACGGTACCGGAGGGCGACATCTATTTTGAGGATGCGCAGCGCGTGACGGTTGATTCGGTTGACTTGTACAAGAATGTTCGCGCGGGTATTGTTGGCATGGACAACGTGCAACACCACAACTCGGTGGGCATCATGATGACGTGGCATCCATTGGTGGCGCTTGAGCGTGCACGTCAACTGATTGCCGGGGCCGGAACGGGAACGCCTGCCAGTGCCGCTGCGAGTCGGGACGTGGAAATGAGCGAGGTGATGCGCGAGTACGGTGTCGAGTTTTACGTGCAGAGCAACGGCTATTTTGGTGGTGCGTCGCGCAAAGTCATTAGTGTTGTACCGTACGGGTCACTACTGCCACCTGCTCCGGGATTGGCGCCCTTGTCCAACGCCGCCGCTTCCACTGTCGTCAAACGAGAAATTGTGGAGGTTGCGGCTTCCACTGCCGGTGACAACGACAATGACGACGACAATAAGGACAATGTCAACATCAACAACGATGGCAGCGGCGCTGGCGGTGGCGGGGGTGCTCTGCCCGTTTACAAGCGTCGACGGCGCACAAATGGTGGAGGTTCCATCCCCGCCACAGCCGCGACTGCCATTTCTGCACCGGCGCAATCGTCTTCGTCTTCGTCTTTGCCCGTTGCTGGGGTTGGAGTTCCCATTCCTATGCCATTGCCGCCCGCTGCTGCGGCCCCAGAAGACGTTGTATTGGCGGCACGCATCATTAACGCAACGGAGCCGTGTATTGTGAGCTTCTTTTTTTTGGCCGGCGTATTCTGCAAGGCGTACAAGACGGACACGACGGCACGTATTACGATGAGCCAGCGGCGCTTCAAGCGGTTGCTCACGGTTGGTCCTCCTGTCGTACAAAAGGCGGCCGCATCAGCATTGACGTCGATTTCCCCGTATGGGCCAAATATGCCGGCGTACAACACAGAGCCCGTTGTGTTTGAGTACAAGTCGGTCTCGATTGGCAATTTGAGGCTGGCCGTGCTGCCACGGCGGCTTGAGTACGACAGCGTGGAGGCGTGCATGCACCGGCATCAGACGCGCGAAAATTTGCTGAGCCTATACGCGGCGTACGGGATTGTGGTGCCCGCGTCGCTGTTGGTACCGATTGTTGAGCGTAACGCTGTGGTGTCCTCTGCGGCGGTGTCAGCGGCGGCGGCGGCGGCGGCCGTGGGGCCAGTGTAGAAAAATGGAAAATGGAAAATGAAAATGAAAATGAAAATGAAAATGAAAATGAAAATGAAAATGAAAAGAAAATTTGTAACCGTTTTTTTGTGAACGCGACTACTTTAATCAATCCCCCTTGGCACATGACGACGATCACACCACTTTTTTCGGATACCGCACTGGGAAAAAGTACTGGCGGTGATAGCGATGCTCCCATCACGTCGTCCTTGCAGCGATTTGTGATGTTCCCCATCCATCACGTGGAAGTGTGGCAAATGTACAAACGTCACATGGCATCGTACTGGACGGTCGACGAGATTGACCTGCGCATTGACATTGACCAGTACGACTCGCGACTCACCGACGACGAGCGCTACTTTATTGAACATGTGCTGGCGTTTTTTGCGGCGTCCGACGGCATTGTCAACGAAAACCTTGCGCTGCGTTTTATGCAGGACGTGGTCGCACCTGAGGCGCGCGCATTCTACGGTTTCCAGATTGCCATGGAAAACATTCACAGCGAGACGTATTCGCGTCTGATTGACGAGCTGCTGTCGAAACGCAGCGTCGAGTACCGTAATCGCGTTTTTGGGGCGGTGACCACGATGCCGGCGGTACGACACAAAGCCGAATGGGCCATGCGATGGATTGAAAACCACGACCTGACGTCGTACGGTCCACGTGTCATTGCATTTGCCGTGGTAGAGGGCGTGTTTTTCTCGGGCTCGTTTTGTGCGTTGTTTTGGTTGAAGAAGCGCGGCCTCATGCCGGGTCTGACCTTTTCGAACGAATTGATTTCGCGCGACGAAAACCTGCACTGCATGTTTGCGTGTTTGATGCTGAAGCTGTGGATGAACGAGGTGTTCGCGGGCGACGGCGCTGCGCAAGCCAGGGCACACTTTTACGACACGGTCATGTGGCCCATTGTGCAAGAGGCCGTGGCCATCGAGAAGGAGTTTGTGAGCGAGTCGCTGCCGGTGTCGCTGGTGGGGATGAATGCCAATTTGATGTGCCAGTACATTGAGTTTGTGGCGGACCAGTTGATGATCCAGTTGGGAGACCGCGTGCGGTACGGCACGGCCAATCCGTTCCACTGGATGGTGATGATGTGGACCTCGGGCAAGACAAATTTCTTTGAGCGTCGTGTGTCCGAGTACAACAAGGGCACCACTGCCACCACGACTACCCCTACCAGCAGCGCCACCAGCAACACCGCCCCCGTTGAGTATGCAATGTCAACAACCGAAATGATAATGATGAGATCATCATCAAACGAAATGAATTTTTAGTTTTAGTTTGGTCTCATCGTTCACGTTCACGTTTTGCTAGCGCCACCGCTGCTGATGCTGATGCTGCCCGAGAACTGGTCGTACTAGTAGTACTAGTAGTAGTGGAGGTGGCATTTGCATCCGACGGTGTAATAGTACCGTTCCGATGATTGTAACGATGCCGCTTAAATGTAAATGACCCCCCACTAAAATACACGACGGCGCCTGCCACTTCGCCGTTTTCGTTTTTCAAATCTTCCCCCAGCGCGTGTAAATATGCTTTGAGCTGTTCCTCAGCGTCGGCAATGCGCCCATGTATTTTGAGCTCCAGCACATAGACGAGTCCAGGCGTGTGCAACACAATGTCCATCCGGCCGGATCCAATGGAGTACCGCTCCAAACCGGCCATTGCCCCGCCCCGTTGCTGCTGCTGCTGCTGCTGATGGCGTTGATAATAGAACGGAATAACCACCTCCTGCAGCACGGTAGCGGGTATACCCGTATCGCTGGGCACGTGTCGGGCCAATTCGACCGCCAGCGCATTGCGGTATGGGACTTCGCTGAGGGCTCCGTGATATCGGTGCAATGCGTGCGATACCCGTTGAACACACGTGGCAATTGCCTTGCTGAGCGCGTCGTACCGTCCTCCTGACAACGCTGGTAGTGGGGGCGCTGACGTTGACGTTGACGTTGATGGCGTTGCTGGTCTGCCTCTGCGCTCGCGGAGATTCCTCTTCCTTTTTCCTGTTGTTTCCGAATCGTCCGAGCGCTCCGACGATAGCATATCTGTGTCCGACTGCCGCCATTGTTCCTCTTCAAATGATGCAACGGTGGGTTGTTGCTGTTGTTGTTGCTGCTGCAACGATGAAGGATAATATACCGGAGAAACGGCTTGGTCGACAGTGACTGGTGAATTTTCGCCGGATGACACCCGCATTGTACGACGTGTACCCCACGGCGACGGCGACGACAACGACGACGACATCCACGACGACAATACCGACGTTAGGTGAACAGCGCACAAAGTAGAAATGAACGTAAAACAAAAAAGTGGTTTATTGACGAGCGACAATTTCCGTGGGAAACCGCTCAAAGTTGTTCAACATAGCAAAATTCTCCTCGGACAAATGTCCCTCTTTGACGGCGCGCTCTGCACATGCCTGAAAAATGCGAATAAATTGACGTTCGTTTTGACAAAGCATTTCCACGTTAAACAAAATCCATTCCACGTTGGTGAGCGTCAAATGAGAATAGTGGCGCTGGGTTGACTCCCACACGGCATTGAGTACAAGCATAAGGCGCGTGTCCTGCACAGAAACGGATGTTTTTGACGGAATAATATAATCGTTGACGCTTTGTCGTGTCTGAGCGTACGTCTCGTCAAATCCGTCGTCGGTTGTGGCGCGATTAATGTTGACCGGGCGTGGCGGATCCAGGGCGGCATAGGATCGGCGCAGCCGTTCCAGAAAAACGGTGACCCATGGCTCAGTGCGTAAAAAAGTCGCTGATTTGTCTACAAGCATTTTGAACACCTGATCTTCTACCTTGCCCACGGACGGCCCAGATGCTGCTGCAATGGTGCCGCTGCTCGTGTTGCTGCTGTTGCTGCTGTTGCCGCCTGGCTCCATAGTATGTCTGTATCTCGGTATCTCGGTATTTTGTATTTTTAATTAATTTGCGCGTTCAAACGCAAAAACGCAAAATTTAAACGGTGTGGCCTGGGGGTGGGTGGTAGCCAAATGGACAATCTGATGGAGTGCGAATCCGATTGCGCGTGTGGTTGCTGGATCACCAAGAGCGAGTACGAGTGCGACACGCGTGTGAAACGCTATCCGAGGCTTGAAAAAATCGCGCTTTTATCGGAGACACCCTCATCCGCGACGTATGCGTACACGAATCAAATCAACAACGCGCTGACAGAGCGGTTGCGACGTGAAATTGGTGTTCTTGGTTACTCTAGCACGCGCGCCACGACGACGACGACGACATAAACCATGCGTATTTCATTTCATTTTACCCTACCAAGTTGCCCCCTGAATGGTGCGACGCGTGTGATCGGGCGTGTAATACTGGATGTACGCGGGAGCGCGGTCTTCCGTAGGTGTTTGTGCCAGGGGATGGCGCATTTCACGTGCGCGATTTTCCTCCATCATTTTGAGTCGTTCGCGCGACGACTCGTGGGCCAAAACCTCCTGCTCCGTAGCGACAGCCAACCCAGACGACACGCGCGGATTTGCGGCCTGCCATGCCGGCGGTTTCTCCAGATTTAGCGCGGGCTGTGCCCATGAACTAAACGATGCGCGCGGGGCCCCCTCACCGTACCGATTGGTCACTTTGTTGTCGTCCCGCCGGTCCACATAGCCTGCCGGGTCGTTGCCATAGTCCTGGTTGGCGCCAGCAAAAACGGCGTCGTGCTGTGTCTTGGCAATGTAGGCGGCATCATCTGCGCCAACAAAACTGTTTGCACCGCTCGCATATCGATCATCGCTGCTGGCATTGACGCTGCTGTCGTCGGGATATTCGACGTCGTCGCCGCCGCCGCTGCCGCTGCCACGTTGATTAATGGCCATTCCCGACGACGACGACGCCGGCGGTTGCGGTGCTTGTGCTTGCGCTTGCGCTTGCGCTTTTCGGCGTTCCGCGCATTGTTCCCGGTCGCGTTTCGATCCGTGTCGGCATGGCGCCTTGGCTTTACGCCGCATCTTATTTTTGTGCAAATCCTCTGCCAGGATGTAGGCGCACACGATGACGACGACAATGGTGACAGCCACGCCAGCAACAAGGACCCCCTCCACCCAAGTGATATTAGCAAACATTTTTCCCGTTTCCCACTCGCTCGCTCGCTCGTTCTACTCGCTACTTACTACTACTCTGAGACAAAAATTCCCACCACGCCGCACCACGACAACCTACGCACGCGCCATGTGTTGGATATTATCCAATTGCTGTGCCTCCTTGAGGTCGGCTTGTTTTGCCTTGTATACCTCGCCCACCTTGGTGAGTTTGCGATGCAACACAAATTTTGCCTGACCAAAGTCGTCGAGATCGACTTCCGTCGTGCTATCCACCTGGGCGTCCACGGGATCGTCGCCGATTTTCTTGGCAAACACAGCGTCAAAGCACGCGCGAGCCTGTGTCTCGGTTCCGCCTGGGACGCGCGAAAAAAAGCTGAGCATGCGCCGATAGTAGTACGCCGTCTTGGAGCGTTTCTTACGGCGAATGTGACAGATGAGTTCCTCTCGTCCGTTGTCCAGCAAAATTCTGGTCAGGCTATTGACGGACATGAATCGGATGACCTCCTTTTCGAGTCGGTCTACTTCGCGCTTAAGGGGCTCGAGTCCGTCCTTTGCGAGGGTCAATCGATTGTTGTCAACTTGCATGTACCGCTGAATGAGCTCCATTTGTTGCGGTGGCACCGCAGTGAGTTGCTGGTACAAATTGGCTGACTGGTCGAAATCGTTTGGCTGCTGCTGCTGCTGCATTTCACGTGTAGTACTACGCACAAAAACGGGATCTACACCTACCATACCATACTTGGTTTAAATAATTTTGGTTTATCCAAACGCGCTCCCCCCCCTCCCCCGATCGCGTCACTCAAACTCAAATTCATCATCATCATGGAGTTGGATGGTTATTACACCACCGCCAGTAATACTAGTACTACTGCAAATGTTGACGCCGTCGCCGCCGTGCTACAACCTGGCGACCCGGGTGCTTGCAAAATCGCTGCTCTGGGAATCCGTCATCGTCGGTCACTTAACGATCCAGCGGCGATTGACAAAGCGCGGATAAGGATTCTCGTTAAACTTGAAGCACTTGTGCACCACGAGGATGGACTTGCGCAGCATGAACGTGCAGACCGATGGCATCTTGTTGAGCTTTGCCTGGCGTGGCTGGTCGAGGATGCTCGTCTCTGTGGTACACCAGGCCTTGTACGCGAGATCGTGGAATCCACCAAAATGGTAATGATGCTGAGGGCCACCGCGACCGTGACCGCGACCACCAATAATAATAATAATAGAATGTATACTTAAACAATCGTTACCATCATGAGCAACGTTATACCCTCCCTGGTGATCACTGACGACATTGTTCAAGTTGTCATTGTCGTGGGCATTCTCATTGGCACGGTAGACACGTTTGTGCGATGCGTCAAAAGCATCAAAAACCAGCTACGCCCGCCCGAGGAACGTGAAAAATTTGACGGACGCATTGCCCTGATGATTGAACAAATTTACCACCGCGTTGTGCGCGAACCCGTCGCTGCCGCTACTGCTACTACTACCACTTTTGCAGATGTGTTGGTTGTACCATCATCATCATCACCACCACCAACCACGACCGCCGTTGCGGCGATCTCCCCGAGTGACACAGACAAGATACTGCGAGCTACAGCGGCACTTGCTGATGCTATTGCGGCCACGGAAGGCAATCATAGTAGTGCCTCTGCCACCGCCACCGCCAAGGACAACGATCATTTCCGACGGCAAAATAATTATTATGCTCATCCACATCCGCATCGGGAACATTCGCGCGCATCATCGCGTGCACATTCGCGACAGTCGAGTCCCACGCGTCGAGAACCTTCGCCCGGCCGCGCATTGCGATACGTTCCGTCGTTCCCATCCCAACAAAGCAAAGACGACGACGACTGTGACGACGACGACGACAACGACAGCGACGACAACAACGAAGACGACAACGACGACCATAAAAGCGTCTCGCGCCATCGCGCCGACCGACGCCACCATCTGAGTGTGCCTAGTCCCAGAGCGCGCCGCACGACCAAGCAGATTATGCAATCAATCTCCAACACGCCGGCGCCCACCGCCACCGCCACCGTTACACCGACTCTTCGGTTAGACTCATCCCAGCAAAATCAACGGCATCGATCGAGAAGTTTGCCACCACGAACAAATGGCAGTGAAAACGACGGTGACGACAACGACACCGATTGCGAGGACTCGTTTGTGCGTCAGCATTACATTTTCCGACAGCCTCCGCTAGCACCGCAAATGCCCGTAAATGATACGTCCGCAGCAGCCCCCACAGATACGATGGTAATCCCGGCCTTGACACCGTCAACGCTTCCTGCGGGCATCGTGTAGCTCGTGTAGCCTCGATTGTAAAAGAAAGTTTTTCTCGCGGGGTTAGTGTTAGTGTTAGTGTTAGTGAATGGATTTGCGCTGGCTTCTTTTTATTGCGCCCGCGCTGCTGATTGGTCTTTTTGCGGTGACGACCGTGGGATGGGCCGTGCAACAGTTGCACGTGTATGGGACGCTTGCACCAATTTGATTGATTCCAAAGCATGTGCGATAATTTATTACGGGCCGGCGTTGAACGCCTGGTAAATGGGCGTACCCGTGGTTTTGGGAATCGTCACGATGTTATACGTGAACCTGATGCCAGACAAACGAATGTAGTGCGCGGCGTCCCACAGTTTGCAATAAACGTTGAAATAGTTGACGCCCGCCGAAGTAGGCAAATACGTGCCGTGGAGAGTGACCGCACCGTAATCAGGTCCAGAATTATTCATCAGGAACGACGTTTCACACGCAATAAGCGTTCCACCCAGAACAGTCGACGCGTTGCTGGTGTTGCGGTACATGGAGAACTGCACAAAAGACTGGGGACGATTTGTAAACGGCTCGTTGTTAAAATTGATGTTGCACCAAATCTCGACCAAGTCGTACGCGGGAGAAATTTGCGCTGTGATGGGCACACTGTAAATGAAAACGTCGCCCACGGTGAGAGGCAGGCTCGATGGTGATGTCGGCAAAACACCATTACCAGCGGCGGGGAACTTCGTTGAATAGTCGACCGTGCTAGGTATCGATGCGTACATGGTAGTCCCCGACCCCACATTGGTAGTTGATGTTACAGTGTACGTGCCTGTTCCGCCAAAACCCGAACCAAACGCAGTGACAGTTGTCGTACCGCTACCTGTGACAATCGACTGACCCACGACAATTTGACCTACCGTAATTACCGAAACATTCATAGTAGTCAAAGTGGAAATAGTTGCGGTAAACACGGCAGCACCGCCACTGACACCGGTGATAGTTGTAGAGGACACCGTTTGCGACACACCGACCGTCCACGACAGACCAGACCCCGCTGTGATAAACGTGTTGGCAGATACGCCCGTGCCGGAGATAAGCTGGCCGATGGCGATGGTTCCGCTGATGAGTGCGGTGACGGTGAGTGTTGTGGTGGTGATAGAACCGGTGAAAACGGACTGCACGGGAGCGGGTGTGGCAGCAGAAACGACAATGGATCCAGTTGCCGCCGATGAAAGGGAAAGGTTGTACGTGCCCGCGCCTCCAGTGCCCGTTCCGTTGGAAATAATGGTGGATCCATCCGTAACACCTGCACCAGTGATGACCTGACCCGGAACAAACGTGCCTGTGATGGTGGCGGCAACGGTGAGCACCGTGCCAGTGACTGACGCAGTGGTAGAAGTAGCAGCAAGTGCACCAACGGTGGTGTATGTTTTGGACTCGCGAATGCCACCGACAATGATGTTGCTTGGATCCACCAGCGTCTTATTGGTAAGTGTTTGCGTGGCCGTACCCGTAACCATGATGTCGCCACCGAGAGGCACGGCAGGGATTGTGAGTGTGGCCGTCTGCGCTTGTGTCGAAGCAATGGTCAGCGTGGTTAATGTGGCCGTGTTGCCAACGGTGAATTTGATCACTCTTGTACTATCACCGGCAGCGTCGATGGCAAACGCCGAATCGGTAAAAGACGCCGCCGTGTTCGTGATAACGGTACCGCTCGTGGGCAATATGAGGTTAGTCGTGCCTGTCGTGGTAAAGGTGATAGCATTTGCGCCCGACGTCGTAAAACTTCCTCCGAGCGTGAGCGTCGTGCTAGCGGGGGCACTGATTGCGAGATTGTTAATGGAGGTTGCCGTGGCGGCACCAAGAACGGGTGCGACAAACGTTTTGTTGCTGAGGGTCTGTGTACTTGCCAGGTTGACAACCGCTGAACCGGCGGCCGTGGGAATGGTGGTAAACGATGCCGCCGTCCCGCTGGTGAACGAAGCGGCGCTGGGCACGGTAACGGTACCCGTACCGCCATCAATAACAATATTAGCGTTGGCACCGCCGGCCGATGCATTTGTGGTAATTGTAATGGGCTGGGAAGCGGTTTTGGAAACAATGGTGATACCGGTGCTGCCGGGCGTGCCCATGTCGACGATCTGGTCAACGGGCTGAATGACTGTTGTCATGATGGTGGCAGTGGCAGTGACGGGGGAGGATTACGTTACAATTACTTGTCAGAGTACACAGAAAAAATAAAACGTACCATACCGATGACCAATAAACGGCGGCGGGTCTCAGAGAAAAATAGACCGTGTAACTTTGAAAAACTCCGACAAACTCCGGAGCTCCGAAGGGTGCAAAACCAACGCAGTGACCCTTTGGGGGGTCAACTTATTTTGTAAAAAATTTTGTAAAAAAGGACAACCCAAAAAAAAGAT